>Ga0255347_1002354_pt1 | contig 27108 bp, 27 predicted proteins | sample wastewater_treat_2_FD_192479 | JGI IMG/M metagenome (GOLD analysis project Ga0255347, IMG submission 192479) | Wastewater microbial communities from Lulu Island WWTP, Vancouver, Canada - plant24 | ecosystem: Engineered > WWTP > Wastewater > Unclassified | place: Canada: Vancouver, British...
GTAGCGCATCCTTTATTCTTTCCCACTGATCATCCCTCAATCTATGTCTGTCCTGCATTGCATCTCCTTCCTTGAACGTGATGATGCAATGCTATCATATTTTAATCTGAATGTCGACAGAACCTAGGTTGAATAGACGAACACTTGAACCAGTTCAGAAGCCCGTTTAAAAATATTTTTCAATGGATTAGGATGCAAATAACAAATGGAGCGGCTAATCATCCCGTCAGTCTGTAATTCCATTACAATGTCATCACGCTAGAAAATCAACTTCAGTTCTTTCGGCAAAACCTGGAAGGAAAATTGGGAACGTTTTTCTTTTTCCGGGTCACCATTTCGTTGAAGTAACTGCATGGTTGAGGAGGTGATGTTGATTTCCTTGGCCTTGTAGTATTCCCCCATTCTGTTGCCGCCCATCAGAGCCGTTGCCAGGGCATAGATCGTACCGACAGGCCCTGCGTTTAATATCAGAAGATGCAGGTAACCATCATCAAACCGTGCCTGAGGTACGACTTTAAAGCCGTACCCGTAATAAGGAAGTTTTGTAATCACGGCGGTGAGCGAACCGGATGTTTTCATTTCCTTCCTGTCCATGAAAACCCGTAAATCGGCTTTCATGTAGCCGTCAAATAGAATCTTGAATGTAGCCAGCCCGTAGGCGGTTAAGCCAAGCACATCGTTTTCCAGATACTTGTCCCGTTCCAACAGAATACTTCCTTCAATGCCGATACTGGCAAACAACGCCTTCATTTTCCCGTCGCAAAGAATGACATCAATCAAATGTTCAGTGCCTTTTTGAATCACGAGGGCGGCTTCTCTCGGACAGCGAGGCATTTTAAAAGTATGACGCAGAACGTCTCCGGAGCCGAACGGAAGAAATCCCAAAGGAATTTCCTTGGCCACGCTGTTCATGACCAGAGAAAATGTCCCGTCGCCGCCGGCAACGAGCAGAATTTCTACCTTTTGCGAGAGTTCATGGGCACATCGGCTGAGCTCTTCGGGAGATTTGGTATCGAGACCGGCAATGGTCACGTCTTTCAAAATGCCGGCCACTTCATTCAAAATTTTCTGCTTGTCATCGGGAGAACGTTTACCGGACGCAGGATTCGCAATAATGCCGTATTTCATTTTTATTCACCGCCGTAATTTTTAAACATTGGATCCTTCAACTCTAAAAATATAAAAAGCATGTCTTTTGTGTCAAGCGTATAGTGGTTTTAATAACGGGCGCACAAGCTATAAATCCCGTTGCTTTGACAATCTTCTCAAACCAAACCGTTTACTGAGCAAGGCGTCCACAAGCGCAATGGGAAGTTTGGCAACCAACGGAAGCCGTATAGAATCTTTTCCCAGTCGAATGAAGCTCGGTGTTTTTTCCAGAACAAGTTTATCAACAAGCTTTCTGGCGAAAACTTCTGCCGGCGTTGCGTTGATCTGAGAAGCATGAGCCCGTTCGACAATAGCATCCTGAATCGAGCCGTAGGGTGTGTTTTTAAAACGGTTCAGATTTTTATCGGCGTTGTCCGATAAACTTGATTTTATGCCCCCGGGCTGCACGGTTATAACCTGAATACCGAATGGCGCGAGTTCCATGCGCAGGACGCAGGAATACGCCGTGACCGCCGCCTTTGTGGAACAGTATGGCCCGGCAAACGGCGTTGGCAGCACTCCTGAGATACTGCTGATGTTCACAATTTTGCCTTTCTTTCTTTTCATCATGTGTGGCACCACCGCGCGGGTGAGGGCGGCTAACCCGATCACGTTGGTTTCAAACTGCTGGCGTAATTCATGGTTTTCCAATTCAACAAGCGGGCCGATCAGAAGTAGTCCCGCATTGTTTACTAAAATATCAATACGACCTGTTTTGGCAATGACCGAATCCACACACGTTTTGATGGATCGTTCGTCCGTCACATCAAGGATGGCAGTCTCGATTTTCTGTTTTTTTAAATCTTCAATGGCGGACAATTTTCTGGCCGTGGCTACGACGTGCCAGTTGCTGGAGGAAAATTCAACAGCAAGGGCACGGCCTATACCTGTGGAACAACCGCTGATCAGCACAACCGGAGTATCCGAATTCATGATTCACCCCCAAGCTTTTTCAGAAGAAAATGACATAATTTCCTTTTATAATCAAGCCCCTGTCCGGGTGTTTTAAAAAAAAGAATTCCCGACGGCAGCCCTTCTGTAACAGTTATAAATATGAAAGCAACTTCCCGGTCTTCAATATTTTTGCACAGATTTATTAAGAGATTACAATAACTTATCCAGCAATTGGCTGACGCTTAAAATATTTTTTTTAAGTCTTAAATTTTATTGACAAAAGGAAACATTTTGTTTATAAGTGCGGTTCTTAATTTCAGTTTAAAGGACAGGTTATGTACGCAGTAATAAAAACAGGAGGCAAGCAGCACAAAGTTACCGAAGGCGATGTTTTATCCGTTGAAAAACTGGAAGGCAATAAGGGTGATGAAGTTGTTTTCAATGAAGTGCTCATGATCTCCGGTGAGCAAGAAATTAAAGTGGGCAAGCCTTTTGTGGAAGGAGCCAAGGTTGTCGGTCAAATCGTCACCCAGAAAAAAGGCCCGAAGTTGATCGTTTATCATATGAAAAGACGCAAGGGTTTTCACAAAAAAACCGGTCATCGTCAAAATTTGACCAGCATGAAAATCACAAAGATTACGGCATAAGCGGAGGAAGTCATGGCACATAAGAAAGGTCAGGGAAGTTCCCGAAACGGTAGAGACAGTAACGCGCAACGGCGCGGAGTCAAAGTCTTCGGCGGCGAAAAAATCAATGCCGGCTCTATCATTGTGCGGCAGGTGGGAACAAAAATTCATCCGGGCAATAACGTGGGACTGGGCAAGGATTTCACCATTTTCTCACTGATTAACGGTGTGGTAAAATATGAAAGACTGGACAAAACGAGGAAAAAAGTAAGCGTTTACGCTGCATAGGGACGGGAAACAGCATATTTTCAACTTTAAAGGCGCTTCTTACATCAAGCGCCTTTTGTTTTCATGAGACTCGCTGAAAATGGGCGAAGTGAAGTTCGAAACGCAAGCCGAATTATCCCGCCTATGCGGGACCGTGGCATCAAGGTGCAAAAGACCTTTTTCAAATCTAAAAAAAATCCAGGCAACCTCCATGAAATTCGTCGATGAAGTTAAAATATACGTCAAAGCCGGTAACGGCGGCAGCGGATGCGTGAGCTTCCGGCGGGAGAAGTTCGTTCCGAAAGGCGGTCCTGATGGAGGAGACGGAGGAAAAGGCGGCGATGTCATTTTTCGCGCAACAGAAAGCCACCACACCCTGCTGGACTTAAAATACAAACAGCACCAGGTCGCCAAAAACGGCGGACATGGTTCGGGCAATCATCGTACCGGGAAAAGCGCAGAAGATCTGATTGTTCCCGTGCCGGTGGGAACCATTATTAAAAATATGGAAACAGGAGAAGAACTGGCTGACCTGTCGGAAAAAAATCAGACCTTTACGGCCGCTCGCGGCGGCATTGGCGGCAAGGGCAACGCACACTTTAAAACATCCACCCATCAAACACCTCGTTTCGCACAGGAAGGGATGGAAGGTGAAGAACTAACACTCAAACTGGAGTTGAAGCTTCTGGCCGATGTGGGCATCATCGGCTTTCCCAACGCGGGCAAATCAACCTTCATTTCCCGCGTGTCCGCGGCAAAACCGAAGATTGCTGATTATCCGTTCACCACGCTGACCCCGCATTTGGGCGTCGTCAAATACCCCGACAATGGAGGTTTTGTTCTGGCAGACATTCCGGGACTGATACCCGGAGCCCACGCAGGATTGGGTATGGGGGATAAATTTCTGAAACATGTGGAAAGAACCTCCCTGCTGTTGCACCTGATCGACATTTCCACGGAACCTCATACCAATGCCTGGTCAAACTTTACCGCTATCAATCATGAATTGAAGAATTATAGTGCCGAATTGGCAAAAAAACCGCAAATCGTCGCTCTCAACAAGATAGATCTTCCGCATGTCAGGGAGAACGCTAAAAAACAGGTTGCGCTGTTTAAGAAAAAAAAGATAATATTGCATACCTTTTCCGCGGTCACCGGTGAGGGGATCAAAGAAATATTAAACGTCATCATGAAACAATTAAATTAAATAAACAAAAATCTAGCCGTGAAAAAAATTCGACAAGACATACTATTGCGTACAAAGAAAATTCTCATCAAGATCGGTTCGGCAGTTCTGACCGGCAGCGATGGTCTGGATCTTAAAATCATTGATTCTCTGGTTCTGGAAATGTCCAGGCTGGCCGATGCCGGGTATTCCGTAGTGCTGGTCACTTCCGGCGCAATCGTATCCGGAAAACATCGCATGAAGATCACGGAAAAACTCAAGAGCATTCCAGAAAAACAGGCAGCTGCGGCTATCGGACAGGGGAGACTGATGCGTGTTTATTCAAAATCCTTCGAAAAAAACGGTCACTTTGTCGCCCAGGTCCTTTTAACCCTTGCCGATTTGACGGACCGACAGAGATATTTAAATGTCCGCAACACCCTGTCCACGCTTATGGAATGGGGCATCATTCCGATCATCAACGAAAACGATACCGTTGCCGTTGATGAAATCAAGTTTGGAGATAATGATAACCTCGCCGCGATGATCGCCAATATCATTGAAGCCGATCTTTTCATTAACCTGACCAGCACGGATGGTCTTTACGATTGTAACCCGGCGACATCAAAAAGAGCCAAATTGATCCGTGTCGTCAGTGAATTTTCCGATAAGATCGAATCTGCCGCCACTGAAGAAACCTCCTCCGCCGGAACAGGAGGAATGAAAAGTAAAATTCAGGCGGCTAAAAAAGTCACCGCGATCGGCATCCCGTGCATTATTGCGCCCGGTAAAAAGAATAATATTCTGACCAGCATCATGGCGGGGAAAGAAGCAGGAACATTGTTTCTCCCCATGGCTGATCGTCTCAATAGCAAAAAATACTGGATCGCCTTTACACTGCGTCCCCGGGGCAGACTGGTCATTGATGCCGGTGCCCAAAGCGCATTGCTGGAAAAAGGAAAAAGTCTTCTCCCTTCAGGAATCGTTGATGTGGAAGGCAATTTTGACCTGGGCGATGCCGTCCATTGCGTGGGACGTGACGGAGCCATCCTTGCCAAGGGACTGGTCAATTTCAGTTCAGAGGAAATCAAAAAAATCAAGGGATTGAAAACAACCCAAATCAAACAGGTTTTAGGTCACAAAGATTACGATGAAGTGATTCATCGGGATAATCTGGCGGTTACCAAACAATTTTTAAAAAAGTAGACCCATCTTTTATTCAGTGTGTTCATCAATGGCCATATTGGCCAGTTTATCGGCACGACTGTTATGGATGCGAGGCACATGACAAACCTCTATCGAATCAAAAGCAGCCAGCAGCCTGCGTACCTCTCCCATCAAAACTTTGAGATTTTCATTTTTAACACGGTAGGAACCATTGATCTGTTTGGCCAGAAGTTCTGAATCCATATAAACATTCAGACTTTTGTAGCCCTGGGATATGGCTCCGTTCAATCCAAGGATCAAAGCCTTATATTCAGCAATGTTATTGGTACAGTGCCCCAGATACTCCTTGCCTTCCCAGATAATATTCTCATGGCCGTCGATGATCACGGCCCCCGCGCCACCGATGCCGGGGTTGCCCCGGCAGGCACCGTCGCTGAATAATTGATATCTTTTTTCAGACATTGGATTTAACCGGGCTTGCTCATATCCTGAAAATATAATATCCGGTTGCAGTTGGGACAGCTGAACATATCATCTGACCGTTGAATCTCATTATAGAGCTGAGGCGGGATGTTCAAGTGGCATCCGTTGCAGACCGCTTTCCAGACAAACGTCACACCGATGCCTCGGTTGCGTTTCCTGATCTTTTCGTACCGGGCGATTAATTCATCAGGGATATTTTTCTGTAATTCAGTTCGCTTTTGTTCCCAGTTCAACACATCGGAATCCACGGCGTTTAAATCTTTTTCCAGGGTTGCCTTTTTCTGTTGATACTGATTCCGGCTCTCTTCCAAGATTGTTTCATCTTTCTTAACCAGAACCGACAGCTTATCCAGTTCATCCAACATGGATATTATTTCTGTTTCAAGATCTCCTCGTGATGATTCCGCAGTTTCAATCTCTTTGAGCATGGCCTGGTATTCCTTGTTATTCTTAACCTCCAGCATCCTTTCTTTGATTTTGACGATATTCTCATTAATTTTTTTTATCTTGTTCTCATTTTCCGCATGGCGGGATTTTAACTCATCGTATTTTATCTTGTTCTTTTTAATTTCATCCTCAAATGAGCCAAACTGCTGATTCAGTTTTTCTATCTCTTCCGGAAGCGTTTTTTTCTTCGCACACAATCGCACCAGCTGGGAATCACACTCCTGAATCTTGATTAATGTTAATAATTTTTCTTTCAATCATCGTCTCCTTTTTTCAAGAATAAAAAAAATGCACCTTTTTTAAGGGTGCATTTTTAAAGTAAACTGCTTCACACGTTCTGTGCTTGTGCCGTGCGATGATGACGTTGTGGGTCCCATCGCTTTCGCCACAGGGCTTTTTTTAGCGTTTCCGTTGATTACTTTTTTCCCTTCCGTCATACTTTTCGGTTTATTTGGTGGGCCCACCTGGAGTCGAACCAGGGACCTACCGGTTATGAGCCGGTGGCTCTACCAGTTGAGCTATAGGCCCGTCCTTTCACAAGCATATAAAGTTGCGATTTGATATACACAATTATTGAGATTGTCAATCATATTTTATGATGAAGAATACTTTTTCCTTGTCTTTTCCTTGACTTTGTCCATCTCCACGTTATCGATAGGTTCGGACATTTCCACATCGTCGCTGATTTGTTCCGTTGTTTCTACCGATACTAGTTCATCTCTGGACAATAAATTGGAACGATCGCTTATGCCAAAACGCATACGCAGGACTTTTTCCTCACGAGATGTCAGTGTGGTTAGAATTTTTCGCGTTTGTTCCGCCAGGTCAATGTTAATCGTGGCTTCCGAAGGAGACATGACTCTTTTATCCTCGATAAAATCACCCAGATGACTGTCCTCTTCCTCTCCAATGGGGGTTTCCAGCGAAATAGGTTCTTTGGCGATTTTCAATACCTTTCTCACCTTCTCCAGCGGATACTCCATTTTATTCGCTATCTCTTCCGGCGTGGGCTCACGGCCTAATTCCTGGACCAGATAACGCGACGTACGAATTAATTTATTGATCGTTTCAATCATATGAACCGGAATTCTGATCGTGCGCGCCTGATCGGCAATGGCGCGGGTTATTGCCTGCCTAATCCACCAGGTGGCATATGTGGAAAATTTATATCCCCGCTGATACTCGAATTTGTCCACCGCCTTCATCAACCCGATGTTCCCTTCCTGGATCAAATCAAGAAACTGCAATCCGCGGTTGGTGTATTTTTTGGCAATACTCACGACAAGACGCAAATTGGCCTCTACCAGTGTTCTCTGGGCAATTTCCGCTTTTCGCTCCCCCTCTTCAATGGTCTTGATGATGGCCTTTAAGTCCTTGGTCGGAATCCCGACTCCGGAGGAAATTTGCTTGATCCTTTTTTGCGCGTCTTGCATTTCCGGTTTGATTTTCTTGAAAGCCTCTATACTCATCCGCGTTTCTTTTTCGATACGCTTTTCATCCTTTTTGGACTTCTTCAATTTCACCCAATTTTTTTCCATCTGCGCGATGGTCATACCGGTTTGTTTCTTATAACGCGCAATAACGTTTTCCGCCGTTTCGATTTCTTCCGCGTCGTGTCGTAAACGATCAATGAAACGCTGAATCTGCTTCTTGCTGAATCGAATCTTACGGCACAGCGTAACGATTCGGCGCGTGTTGATTTCCAGTTGAGCCGTTAAGGCATCTCTTTTTTTCTTGGTCAGACTGGCTGATTTTAATTTGGTCCGCAAAGATTTGTTTTTATCATTAAAATCCCGAACCCGGTCAATGAGCTTGAGGATTCTTTCTTTATGTTCGTCTTCCTCCATAAAGCCTTCTTCATCCTCTATGCTATCAACCACGTTTTTACTTTTGAGCTCGCCAGCCCTCAATTTTTCCCCGATATTCAATACGTCTTCAATCGAAACTGACAAGCGGAAGATGGCCGACATGGTTTCACGTGCGCCTTCCTCGATTTTTTTTGCTATTTCGACTTCGCCTTCGCGACTCAAAAGGGAAACCGAGCCCATCTCGCGTAAATACATCTTTACCGGATCCCCTGTTTTGTCGGCTGACGGCATGAGTGCTATGGCATCTTTGAGGTTTGGGTCTCCCGTATCTTTCATTGATTTTTTTAACGTCAGCTTTTCACCCTGCTCCGTGTCGATGATATCGATATTTTTTTCTCCAAAAAGCGAGATGATATCATCAATCTGCTCTGCAGATGTTACGTCCGGTAACAGCGCATCATTGACATCATCATAAGTTAAAAAACCTTTTTCTTCGCCAAGCATAATTAACTTATTTACTTCATCAGATTGAACTTCTTTCGCCATTTGGCATCTCCTTCATTATTTTTATTTTTCGCTTCTATGACTGTAATTCTTTTTCTTTCAGCAGAATATTTTTTTTCTCCATGAGAAGCTTGGCAATCAGATCCTCGCTCCCCTCTTCTTGAGCTTTATTGAGCCTGATCTTAATCTGTTGATGCTGTTCTTTATACCATTTTCTTTTGATCTGTCGGACGTTGTCCGTCAATACTTTTTCCAGCATCACCTCATCGGCGGGCAGACCTTTCATCATCAACTGAAATATCCTGTCGCGCAATACCAAATTTTCATGAGAAGATAAAATGACACCGACATCGATAAAGCCGAGCAATTTATAGGCATCAATAATCTTTCTGCCTAAATGTTGAATCTCGGGCTGTAAAAAATAATCCAGAACATGTTCGTTTTCAATCTGAATGATTTTCTGGGGATATTCCATCATCAGCTGAATCAAATGCAGCTCCACCAGATCATGGTTAACATTCGGCACACGTTTGGTTTTGCCCGTTTGACGATCCTGTCTTACCGAACCCTGATAGACTTCTCCCCGAAGTATCGCCTCGTTCAGCCCTGTTTTTTCAGCTATCCGCCTGATAAAAAGATCCTTTTCTTTTTTATCACGGATTTTTGAGATAAAGTCCAGAGCGTTTCTCACCATCTCTCTTTTATCTTCAAATGTTCTGCCGGCACCCAGCACATTTTCAATATAATAATCGCTGAGCGGTTGAGCAAGGATAATTAATTCCTCCATTTTATCCCTGCCAAATTTCCTGACATAATCATCCGGATCGTATGAATCGGGTAAAATTAAAGCTTTTGCCTTCATTTCAGTGCTTAAAAATAACTCCAGACTCCGGCTGAGTGCTTTTTTACCGGCCTCATCCGGATCGAACAAAGCGATCACCTCAATGGTATAACGGCGCAAAAGGTCGAGGTGTTCCCTGGTCAGCGCTGTTCCCAAAGTGGCAACGACATTTCGAATGCCCGCGTTCCATAACGCAATCAAATCAAAATAGCCTTCCACGATTAAAGCAAAGCCGCGTTTACGAATATCGTCCTTTGCTTTATTCAGCCCGAATAAATTCCTGCCTTTGATATAAACGGGTGATTCCGGTGAGTTGAGGTACTTGGGTTCGCCTTTATCCAGCATTCTGCCGCCAAAGGCAACAATCTCGCCAAAAACATTTTCAATGGGAAACATCAGGCGTCCACGGAACCTGTCATAATAACCGTCTTCTTTGCCCGGAATGATCAGCCCTGCCTGCTCGGCCAGCTTCGGCGACAAACCGCTTTTTTCAATAAAATCTGTCAGGGAATGCCATGTATCAGGCGCATAGCCTAACCGGAATTGTTTTATGACATCGTCTGTTAAGCCCCTGTCCTGCATGTATTGACGGGCGGCTACACCCGCGGATGAAAAAAGGCTACGGGAAAAATATTGAGACGCTTTGAAATTGATGTTCACGATACCTTCTCTCAATAAGTTTCTTTGCTTTGTCTCCTTATCGGAAGGTAACGGAGGCAATACAACCCCTGTTTTCAGCGCCAGATCCCTGATGGCCTCCGGAAATGTTTTATCGGCTATTTTCATCAGGAAGGTTATGGCATTGCCTCCTTCACCACAACCGAAACAGTAAAAAATTTGTTTTTCACGATTGACCGTAAAAGAAGGGGTCTTTTCCTGATGAAAAGGACACAGCCCCGTAAAATTCCTTCCCGATTTCTTTAAAGTCACGTATTCGGATACAAGATCAACGACATCAATTCTATTCCTGATTTCTTCAATCTTGCTATTATCAAAATGCACTGGTTTCCCCGTTTTTTGTTGTTTTTCAAGGACAACGCGGTTCACTTCGAAAGAAACGCTTTAACCTTTTCGCCAACGATTTTTCCGTCAGCCATTCCGGTAAGTTTGGGCATTAAACTTTTCATGACTTTTCCCATGTCCTTGACCGAAACGGCACCGGTTTCCTCAATCGTTTTCCGGATCAGCTCGTCCACGTCATCATCAGACATTTGAGCGGGCATAAATTCCTGAATTACCTTCAGCTCCGCCTCTTCTTTCTCGACCAGATCGGTTCTTCCACCTTTGGTAAACTGTTCAATGGAATCCTTTCTTTGTTTGATCATCGAGGAAAGCACCTGAAGAGCTTCCTCCTCTTTCAAGGGCCGCATCAGGCTTATTTCTTTGTTATGCAGGGAAGCTTTCAACATGCGTATTGCCGAAAGTCTGATTTTATCTCTGGCTTTAGCTGCCCCAACCATTTCTTCATTTAGTTTTGTGCTGATATTCATCATGCTTCACCTATGCTGTTAAATTTAACCCAATTCATCCTGAAGCTTTCTTCCTCCGAGGACATGAACGTGAAGATGAAACACAACCTGCCCTCCCTCCGCATTGCAGTTCACCACGGTTCGAAAACCGCTGGCATCGATTTGCTTAATTTTAGCCACTTTTTGTACGGCTGCCACCAGAGTATTCATAATATTATCTTTTTCCGTATCAACCTCCATTAAGGTGGCAAAATGTTTTTTGGGGATGATGACAACATGTACCGGCGCCATGGGATGAATATCGTCAAAAGCCAGAACATGATCATCCTCATACACTTTAGCACTGGGAATTTCTCCCCTGACTATTTTACAAAAAATACAATCGGACATACACCAACCTCCTATCCTATGAACCAATAACCCTTTTACTGGTTTTGATCGCCTCTTCCAGAGAAATGGCTCCCGTGTAGAGGGCACGGCCGATAATGACGCCGTAAAATGCGCAGTCAGTAACGGCCATCAGGTTTTCAATATCCGCCAGCGATGCCACGCCCCCGGAAGCGATCACCGGAATGCGGACCGCCCGTGCCAGCTCCTTCGTCGCCTCGACATTAATTCCCGTGCTCATTCCATCACGTTCAATGTCTGTGTAAACGATAGCTTTCACAGGGAAATTTTCATAATGCCGGGCAAGATCCATTGCCTTTTTTTCAGTCGTCTGCGTCCAGCCGCGAACAGCGACATGACCGGCAAGCGCATCAATACCTAAAATGATCATGTTGGGAAATTTTTCGCAGGCCTCCCGAACAATGCCTTCATTTTGCAGGGCTGTTGTTCCCAGAATCACGCTGGAAACACCATGGTCAAGATAATATTCAATGGTTTCCATATTTCTGATTCCACCGCCTACCTGGATGGGAACGCTCACATTCCTGGCTATATTCAGGATGATATCCGCGTTACGCGGTTTTCCGGCGACAGAACCATCGAGGTCAACAATATGAATCCTCTCCGCACCCTTTTCCATCCAGGAAAGGGCCATTTCCACCGGATCATCGGCGTAGGTTGTAACGCGATCAAATTTACCCTGCGCCAGGCGGACACATTTTCCATCTTTGATATCTATTGCAGGAATGATGATCAATTGAACACCTCTATCTGACGATTTTTTGCGATCTGGTTATGAGTTTCATTTACCCAATCCTATCCCGTCGTTTATTCAAAATCAAAAAGCCGGATGGGATGACTGGAAACTATTGTGATACGAAACACCGGTTATTGTTAAAAGTCGGGAAATGTCTTGAGCACCTGCTCCATTCCCTGCTCAGTTAACTGGCGCGCCGTAACCCATTTTGCGCCACTCTTAAAGAATGAAGCGATATCGAAAATATTTTCCATCAGCGATTTTTGAGTTTTATCAAAGTGTCCACGCCATATGATGCTGCCATCATCAGTTTTAATCAGATGAATTTCAAAAATAACAGAAGCCGGGTGCTCGGACGAATACTTTGAACCCACCCTTTCAATGTATCGATAAACATAACCCACCGCAATGAAATCAGAACCCAGCATATTACCGGCTTTGGCCAAATTTTCAGTGACGGTCCCTTTCAGTTCCCCCGCAGATATACGTTGATAAACGCTCTGTACTTGTTCAGAGGGGATCAGTTCAATTTTTTCTCTTTTGCTGAGTTGGTTAATGAATATCTCTTCGACAACTCTTTCCGCCCCTTCTAACACATTCCCGCTGGACGAGCCACGACCGCATATCGGACAGAAAACGGAGTTCCCCTCTCCCGACGTTAGCGATTGAAAAGAAACCACGGCAATGCGATTGGTCCGTTTCACCTGATCTGTATGATGATTTTCCGCATGAACCATCCAGGCAAACGAAAGCGCCAGCAACAGCAGTACTCCGGTAAAAGAATATTTTTTGCTGTCATGATGGCTCATCAGGTTTTTGACCTCGCCCCCCTAAAGCTTCCCCTTGGTGGAAAGAACCCCTTCAATGTTTTCATTGACAGTGACCGCGTTTTTAAAGGCACGGGCAAAAGCTTTAAATATCGATTCAATGATGTGGTGCACATTTTCACCATACAAAAAATTAATATGCAACGTGATTCCACTGTTGTCTGTAAACGCTTTAAAAAATTCTTTAATCAAGGCCGGATCAAATCCCCGTATTTTTTTACGTCCGTATTTAACGTTATAAATCAGGTAGGGACGACCCGAAATATCCATGTCCACGCGGCATAAACTTTCATCCATCGGCACGCAAGCCGACCCGTAGCGATTAATTCCCGTTTTCTTTCCCAATGCTTTCGCCACGGCCTGCCCGAGACATATGCCCAAGTCCTCAATTAAATGATGATCATCAATATGCGTGTCGCCCTTGGCCTTTACCACAAGCTTTAAGAAACCATGACGCGCAAAAATTTCCAGCATATGATCGAAAAAAGGAATGGTCGTTGCAACACGGCTCCCGCTCGTTTTATCCAGGTCCATCTCCAGCCAGATATCTGTTTCGGTGGTTTGACGTATGATTTTCGCTTTTCTCACCAGCGCAACCTTCTTTATCTAGATCACTTTATTTAAGGGGTATTCAATGATTCCCTGCGCCCCGGCATCTAAAAGCTTCGGAATTAAATCGCGTACTATTTTTGCGTCCACAATTGATTCAATCGCAAACCATTTATTTGAAGATAAACTTGATATCGTCGGTGACTTCAGCGACGGAAGCAACGACATGACTTTCTCCAGATCTTCTTTGCCAACATTCAACTTAATACCCACCTTCCCCATTGCCTGCAATGAACCGGTCAGCATTGTGCTGATTTGCTCAATCTTTTTCCGCTTCCATGGATTTTTCCATGCATTTTTATTGGCAATCAGCTGGGTATTGGTCCTCATCAGTTCGTGAATGATCCTTAATTTATTGGCCTTAATCGTCGAGCCCGTCTCCGTAACCTCCACAATCGCATCGACCAGGCCTTCAACGACCTTGGCTTCCGTTGCTCCCCAGGAAAATTCCACATGAATATTGATGTTTCTCTCGGCAAAATATTTCTTTGTAAAATTGACCAGTTCAGTTGATATCCTCTTGCCTTCCATATCTTTGATAGTTTTGTACGGAGAATCATCTCGGACAACCAGCACCCAGCGAGCCTGCTGTGTAGAAACCTTCGAGTAAATTAAATCCTGTACCACGACAACGTCCGAATCATTTTCCATAATCCAGTCGATTCCGGTCAGCCCCAGATCAAGCGTGCCATCTTCAATATAACGCGACATCTCCTGAGCACGAACAAGTTTACATGATATCTCTGGATCATCAATATCCGGAAAATAGCTGCGGCTGTCATACCGGATCCGCCAACCGGCTTTCTTGAATAAATCAATGGTATTTTCTTCTAAACTCCCTTTGGGAATTCCTAATTTCAGAAGTTTCATTTATAGACTTCCTCTGGATTAAAAATCTTTTCCCCTACAACGACAAAATCCGTTCCGTTGAGCTTCCTGTAAAAACAGGATCGGTATCCGGTATGGCAGGCGGCATCGCCCAATTGTTTAACCTGCAGGAGAATCGTATCCTCATCACAGTCAATGAACACGGCTTTGATGATTTGTACATTCCCCGATGATTCCCCCTTTAACCAGAGTTTCTGACGCGATCTGCTCCAGTAAGTCGCCTTGCCCGTCTTCATGGTTGTATCCCATGATTCACGATTCATATAAGCCATCATCAGAACTTCTTTTGTCTCAGCGTCTTGAACAATCGCGGGAACTAAGCCGTCCCCCTTGGAAAAGTTTGGTTCTATCATTCGAGCCTCATAACATTATAATTTTATATATGTAAATGATGAATTATTTTAAATCAAGCAATATTTTAATATCAATAATATCTATTTACGTCTTGTTTGAAAATATTTTTTATGTTAGAAAGTTACATCGTTTTCTGCGTCGGAGGCAAAAATTATGTCTTTGCTCATTGGAGGAATCATTGCCGCCATCTTCGGCTTGTTCGGTTTAGTGGAATTCGGTGACGAATTCTTAACAATGATCAAGGGATCTTTACCGGTTTTTTTGATTCTGGGCGGAGCGTTGGCAATTTATGTTGGACTCGACGAGCTCCAGGAAAAAAACAGAGAGGAAAGACAAAGACAGGAAGAGAAACTGGAAAAAACCCGGCGTGAACTTGATGCCATCAAAGCCCAGGCGGAAAGCTACAAAGAGGAACTGAACAAACTGAAAGAATCAAAACAGTAGTCCTGACAATAAGATATGCGGCTTTTTCATGAAGATCAAACGCCCGATTGATTTGTGCCCCTTTTTCAGTTTCTGATCATTTTATCGTCTTCAAACATCATCAACTGATTTTGCAAATATCGTTTTCCTTGCCGATCACCACAAGAACTTCTCCGTCCTTGACGACAAAACCGGCGCGCGGCACCATATGAATGCTGTCCGATATCACATCACGAATGGCGATCACTTCAATATTGAACCGGTTACGCAATTGCAGTTCTGCAAGTGTTTTCCCCAAAAAACTATTCGGCGGCGCCATTTCAAAAATCATGTAATCCTCAGACAGCGGAATATAATCGATGACATTGGGTGAAATCAGACTTTTGGCCAATTTTTTGCCTGCGTCTTTTTCCGGAATGATAACATCGGTCGCGCCCACCTTTTCCAGAATCATTTTGTGATCCTCATTAGGCGCTTTAACGATGATATTTTTAACCTTCATCTGTTTGAGATGCAACGTAATTAAGGTGGCCGCAGCGAGATCTTCTCCGAAGGAAATGATGGCGATATCATCTTCACCAATCCCTATTTCATTCATGAGATCCTGATCCGTACCGTCTGCTAAAACCGCCTTGGTGCAGTAATCCCTTATTTTCTGAACAATATCTTTGTTTTTATCAATTGCCACCACGTCAAAACCATTCTCAAATAAAGTACGGGCAATATGATAACCGAATATTCCCAACCCGATCACGACTGCTCTTTTCATTCGCTCCTCCTTCACGCGTTAACCGACCATCACTGATTCTTCCGCGTACGTTATCCTTTTCTTCCTGACCGAATACCAGGCAAATGCCAATGTCAAAGGCCCAACACGTCCGATAAACATCATCAGGGCAATGGCATATTTCTGAAAATCATTGAGCTTAGGCGTAACGCCCATCGATAACCCCACCGTTCCAAACGCCGAAAACGTCTCAAACGCGTATTCAATGAACTGATGACGATAGCCCAACGGCGCCACATTGTTTTCTCCAGCCAGTAACAATACGGCAATGATCACACCAATAACCATAGCCGAAGCAAAAACAATGGAAACGGTTTTTTCGATCAGTTCCTTGGGTATGGTGCGATTAGCAACATTCACATTTTCATTACCTTTCAGCCGGTTGATCATTAAAAGCAGAAGCAGAGAAAAGCTGGTGGTTTTAACACCGCCTCCTGTGGATCCGGGCGACGCCCCTATAAACATAAGCAGCATAATGATCAGAATGGTAGAATTGGTTAACATCCCGATATCAACGGTATTGAATCCTGCCGTACGCGGTGTAACCGCTTGAAACAAAGATACGAGGACTGCCGTCTTCATGGACGCCCCTCTCAAGATATTATTCGTCTCCAGAAAATAAAAACAAACCGTACCTGCTAATATCAGAGCAGCGGTTGTGATTAAAACGATTTTAGAGTGGAGGGAGAGCTCCTTTTGCTTTCCGCGAAATTTACTCATCAGCTCATGCAAAACGACAAAGCCGATACCGCCAAGAACAATCAAAATCATGATCGTGATATTGACCAGAATATCACTTTGGTAACGCACAAAATTATCTGAAAAGAGTGAATAACCGCAATTATTAAACGCGGACACGGCATGATAGACCGCATAATATAATGCTTCGGATACCGGAAAATCAAAGATGAAACGGCTAAAAAGTAAAAGGACGCCAACGGCTTCAATGATGAAACTGTAGCGAATGACCCTCACAAGAATCAGCAGGAAGTCACGTCTCGGCGACTGCATGAAGGTTGACTGGACTATTTCACGACCTTTAAAGGAGATGCCTCGCCCCATCAGGGCAAAGAGCACGAGCGAAAAAGTGATGATTCCCAATCCTCCGACTTGGAACAAAACCAGTGTCACCAGCTGGCCGGTCAGAGACAAATCTTTTCCGATATCGATAGACGCCAAACCCGTCACACAAACCGCGGAAGCCGCCGTAAAAAGAGCGTCAACAAAGCATAAATGATTTTTGGAAACGGACGCTGAACAAGGCAGCCATAACACCAGTGTCCCCAGACCGATCAGTGTTGCAAAACTCAAGACAAATATTCTCGCCGGTGTCAGGTGTCTGGCCAAAAAAGTTCTGATGATCAAATTAAGTTTCATACCCTATCCTTCGTGACGAAGGTCAGAATCTCATTTTGACACAATCTCTTTTTTACGTTGTATGACCATACCCCAAATCATCAAGACGGCACCGACGGTAATGGCCGAGTCGGCGACATTAAAAGCCGGCCAATGCGCTGACCTGATATAAACATCCAGAAAATCAACCACCGCGCCAAAGCGCACGCGATCGATGAGGTTGCCTACGGCTCCTCCAAAAATAAGGGTCAGTGATATCACATAAAGGGCGTTCTCAGATCTGCTTCTGGCAATATAATAAACAATCAGCATCATGACCAAAATCGTAATGCCAATAAAAAACAAAGAACGAAACGTTTCCGATGCGCCCGCTAAAAAACCGAAAGCCGCACCGGGATTCATCACATAAACAAGATTTAAAAAACCGTCAATAACCGGGCGGGATTCATGGATGAAAAAATTTTTTAAAATGGCGGCTTTGGTTATCTGATCCAATAAAATAACGGCCGCAGCCCCCAAAACAAAAATGATTATATTTTTTTTCAAACCATTCCCCTTGTTCTTCACGCTCTACAGGTTGGGCAGACAACGCGCGCAAACCGTCGGATGATTGGCATCTGCACCCACAGATTCCTCATAAATCCAGCAGCGCTCGCATTTGCTGCCGCGGGCTTTTCCAACGCCGATCACAAGACCTTCTATTTCCGCGCTCTTGAAAGGATGATCAATGTCCTTTTCTTCCACCATCTCTAACTGCGAAACAATCAACAGTGAGCGCATATCTTCCAGATTCCCGGAAATTAATTCACGAAGTTTTTCTGGCGCGGCAATCGTAATGCGCGCGTCCAGCGAATGACCGATCGTTTTTTCCTTACGGGCCAGTTCAATGACTTTGGCAATTTCACTTTTCGCGTCAATCATCGCCCTCCAGCGGTCTCCCAGATCAGCATCAAAATATTTCTCGTCCACCTGTGGAAACTGTGCAAGGTGGATACTCTCTTCTTTCTGGTTCCAGGAAGGCATCGAAGACCATACCTCTTCTGATGTAAAGGTAAGGATCGGCGCCAGCAGTCTGGTCATCGCGTTCAGAATGATAAACATCGCGGTCTGACCGGAACGACGTACGGCAGAATCCGCCTTATTGGTGTACAGCCTGTCTTTTAAGACATCCAGATAAAGAGCGCTTAAATCCACCGTACAGTAATTATATAATGTATAGAAAACCACGTGAAACTGAAAGCGTTCGTAGGCGTCCGTTACACGCCTGATCACTTCCTGAAGGCGATGCAGAGCCCATTGGTCCATCTCCATCATCTGATCATAGTCCACCGCGTCTTTATCCGGGTTGAAGTCATAAAGGTTGCCCAGGATAAACCGGCTGGTATTACGAATCCGTCTATACGCCTCCGTCTGGCGCTTCAGGATCTCCTCAGAGATTCTGATATCGTCGGTATAATCTTCTGCCGCCACCCAGAGACGAAGAATTTCCGCGCCATATTTGGCGATCGCTTCTTCCGCGCCAATAACATTGCCGACAGACTTGGACATCTTTTTGCCCTCCCCGTCCACAACAAAACCGTGCGTCAAAACGCTTTTATAGGGAGCACGTCCTCTTGTTCCCACACTTTCCAGCAGTGACGAATGGAACCAGCCACGGTGCTGATCGGAGCCTTCCAGGTACATATCACAGGGCGAACTTAAATCCGGCCTTTTTTCCAGAACCGCAGCGTGCGTGACGCCGGAATCAAACCACACATCCAGGATATTCATTTCTTTCGTAAATTCCGTCGAGCGGCAGTGTGGACACGATGTGTGCTTCGGCATCAATTCATCCGGCTCTTTTTCAAACCAGATATCCGCGCCACTCTTCTCAATCAAGCCAACCAGGTGATCCATGATTTCCTTTGTCATAACTTCGTTTTTGCACTTGGCACAGTAGAAAACGGTAATCGGCACACCCCACAATCTCTGCCGCGAGATGCACCAGTCGGGACGGTTTTCCACCATGCCGTAAATCCGGTCGCGTCCCCAGGACGGAATCCACTTGACTTCATTGATACAGGCCAGTGCTTTTTTGCGAAGATCGTTCTTTTCCATCGAAATGAACCACTGCTCTGTGGAACGGAAGATGATCGGTTTCTTGCAGCGCCAGCAGTGCGGGTAGGAATGCTGCATGGGAACATGTCCTAGAAGCGCGCCGACTTCGTCCAGTTTTTTGATGACATGCTCGTTGGCATCGAAAACAAATTGGCCGGCGAAAAATTCCACATCCTCGGTAAACAGCCCGGCGTCATCTACCGGCGCGTAATTATCCAGGCCGTACTCCAAACCGATTTCATAGTCTTCCTGGCCATGACCGGGGGCAATATGCACCGCGCCGGTTCCCGCCTCCAGCGTGACAAAAGGCGCAAGAATCAGAAGACTGTTTCTTTGGACCAGCGGATGAACGCACTTCTGCCCTTCCAGGACCTCCCCTTTAAATTCATCCAGAATTTCATAAGGCTTGCCGCGGTAGCCGAAGGCGTCCAGACAATAATCCAGCATGTCCTTGGCTACAATGAAAACATCATCGTCAATTTGTACTGCCGCATAAATAAAATCATCTTTGAGGGCAATGGCCAGATTGGCAGGAATTGTCCAGGGTGTGGTGGTCCAAATCACCATCGAGACTTTCCGGTCGGCCAGCTTCGGAAGCACCTGAGCGATATCGGAAACGAAATTAAACTTCACATATATGGAGGGTGTGTGATGATCGGCATACTCGACCTCGGCTTCTGCTAAAGCGGTTTTACAGGTCGCGCACCAGTAGACCGGCTTCTTGCCTTTATAGACACTACCGTTTAAATAGAGTTTTCCGAACTCGGAAACTGTTGTCGCTTCATACGGGTATGCCATCGTCAGATAAGGATCGTCCCAGGCGCCGAAAACACCCAGGCGTTTGAACTGTTCCCGCTGAATGCCGACATATTTTTCCGCGTAAACACGGCAGGTACGGCGTTTTTCCACCTGCGACATCGATGCCTTCTTCTCGCCTAGCTCTTTATCCACCTGATGCTCAATCGGTAGGCCGTGGCAGTCCCAACCCGGCACATAGACGCCGTCAAAGCCGGTCATGTTTTTTGATTTAATGACAATATCCTTGATGATTTTATTAAGCGCCGTTCCCAGATGAATGTTGCCGTTGGCATACGGAGGGCCATCATGAAGAATATAGGTTTGGCTACCTTTGGCCGTTTGTCTGATCTTCTTGTAAATATCCATTTCTTCCCATTTTTTCAACATTTCCGGTTCCCGCTGGGCCAGATTAGCCTTCATGGGAAAATCGGTTTGGGGAAGATTTAACGTATTTTTGTAATCCATCTCTTGCTCCTGTTTGAATTCAATGTGTCACCAGTAATCTTTCACAACCTAAAACCAGGACAACCCTGGCAGGCACCCTGGTCGCGCTTGCGTGAACTATCACATTATGATGTGCCTTTCAAGTAAAGTTAATGAAACCCAAACCTTAATGAGACTTCATTTTATGGAACGATGCCGTGGAAGATTTAAGTGAACATCCACAACGACCAGCGTGAAAAACCTTGATTGGCAGCAAACCCTTCTTCATATTTTTTCCAATGATTAGTAATCGTTACGAACCGAAACACTGGAAGCATATGATCAAACTTGGCATCAGAAGAAAATAAAAAAAGAGCAAAAAACACGTAAGAATACTGTATCAAAACTTTTTTTCTTTCACCCAATTGAAGTCTTATCAATAAAAAAAGGGAGAGAACGAACTCTCCCTTTTAAAAAGGAGGAAAACATTTCGAAGGGGTTTAGAAATATTTTCCAGGGCAAGGAACATTTGGACCTCTCTCACCACCGCGCGGGCCGTAACCCATGCCTCTGTTTCTGCCCCAATCCCAGCGGGATCCGGCCAGTTTTTTATTTTGCTCGGGTGTGAGAATGTTACGCATTTCCAATCTCATAGACGTCATCTTATCACTGATTGTTTCACGCACTTTCCGGATCTCTTTTTGAGCCGCGTTGATTTTATGTTCATCCGGACTAGCCTCGAGCCACAATCGGCGAAGCTCAACAGAGGCATCAAACATCTTTTCCCTTAACGGCCTGACTTCCCTTTGCACCGACACCCACAGGTCCTCCATTTTTGCCCGTTGTTCATCGGAAAGGTTTAACTTCCGCAGGATTCCGCGATGATAATCCATGAAACCCTGATCATCGCATAAGCATCTTCCTGAACCGGGTCCGAAAGCAAGAGCCGGCATGGTTAGAAACAGACTCATCATTACGGTCATTACTAATAATTTTTTTTTCATCATTCATCTCCTTTACATGGTTACCAGCTTAAAAAACTTTATTTAAACACCCTCTCGAGATGGTATTTGAATTTCTTCTGTACTATGCTTAAGCAATGCTTATGCCATCAAAACATTATTTTTATAAATGATTGTTTTTCAACAATAAATCTTAATTTCATAAAAATATCTTTGTTTTTATCGTAATAACATGGATAATATATAACCAATGAAGCGTATCCAGATGGATAAAAAGTAACCGGTCAGTGAATGAGATGGCATATGACAACGAAGAAACGACTATGGTTTGATATCTCCGTCGGGGCAGTCATCGGCGCAATTATTGTTCTGGCAATCATCTCCGGGGTGATGGGGTTTAAGCATTTTCAGCGGCAGCAGGAGCAGGCTATTGAACTTCTTATCGAGAAAGGCGCTACTCTGATCCGGTCTTTCGAAGCGGGTTTGCGCAGTTCACTGTCTGCGCAAAATGACCTTTTTGTGCTGCAAAAACTATTGATGGAAACAGCCCAGCAACAGGATATTGACTACACCATCGTCACCGACGACAGGGGAAACATCATTGCTGACACTGATCCGGCACACGTTGGTGATCAATACGGCCTGGATCTGGACACGGGGTCCATTATTTTATCCGGCGACATTCAGTGGCGGAAGGTTGTCAATACCGGAGGCGCGGGTACTTTTGAAGTTTATCGAGAATTTTTCCTGCGCGAAAGGACATCCACAGACGCAAATAGATCGAATAAAGATGATAAAAATACCGGGAGAATGATCATTTACGTTGGCCTGAACATGGATGTAATCGAAAAAGCGATTCAAGAAGATACCCGACATACTGTGATTGTGACTATTATTCTCTTGCTGGTTGGTTCTTCCATTATCGTTTCGCTGTTTCTTATGCAGGCCAATCGTGCCGCGCAGTCCTCTCTTGCCCGCTTGACAATTTTTTCTGACGCACTGATCAAAAATATGCCCGTGGGTTTAATTGCACAGGATCATCAGGGTGTGATTATTGCCTGCAATGAAAATGCCCAGGCCCTGTTAGATGTCAGCTGCCATGACGCGCTGGGAAAAGATGCCACCGATTTGTTACCGGTCTCTTTGCTGGATATGTTATCCGGGCTGCCACAGATCGGCGGTCTCTCAGAAAAAGACATTCCATGGACATCCTCCGACGGAAAAGAACAAATATGGGAAGCTGTGGCCGCGGGAATCATAGACGAGGGTAAAGCAGCGGGAAAAATTCTGCTGGTAAGAAATGTGACACAGGCCAGAAACCTGGAGAAAGAAGTAACGAAAAGCCGTCATTTGAATTCCACAAGCTCGCTGGCTGCCGGCGTTGCCCATGAAATCCGCAATCCGTTAAGCTCTCTGAAAGGTTTTGCGGCCTATTTTAAGGAACGTCTCTCCGGCAACAAAGAGGATCAGCAAACGGCTGATGTAATGATTCAGGAGGTTGAAAGGCTGAACCGTGTCATCGGCCAACTCATTGAATTTGCGAAGCCCCTGGCGCTGAAAAAAGAGAGGAGTCACGTTCCGGAATTAATTCAACACACCGTGAATTTAATTTCTTCAGAAATGCAGAAAAACAAGATCAGCGTTGCCATGGAAACATCCGAAGCAGTGCCAGCGGCAAACATTGATCCGGATAAAATAAAACAGGTTTTTCTGAACATTTTCCTCAATGCCATAGCCGCATTGCCGAGCGGCGGCCAAATCAAAATCCGCTTGTCCTCATCGTCTGACGGTTTAGTCGTGGTCATTTCCGATAACGGGACGGGAATCAAAAAAGCGGATCTGCCGCAGCTTTATGATCCTTATTTTACGTCTAAACCCGCGGGAACAGGGCTGGGGCTTGCCATGGTTCAAAAAATCATGGATGCTCACGGCGGAAACATCCATGTGGAAAGCAACGAGGGAAAAGGCACGGATGTCTTTTTAACGTTTCCGCTTTCTTCAACTTAATCAAAAGGGATGAAAAAACTCATGCAAAGTAATCAATCCATTCTCGTCGTCGATGATGACTTCGCTCATCGTCTTATGCTCAAAAAACTTCTGAGCGCCTGGGGGTACGATGTTTGTGAAGCGGGCGACGGCTCGGAAGCCATTCAAGAAGTTGAACGCCATGCCTTTGATCTGATTCTGATGGATATCCGGATGATTAAAGTATCGGGCATTGAGGCGCTCGACCGGATCAAAATCATCAATCCGGCTATACCCGTGATTATTATGACAGCTTACGCATCGGTTGAAACCGCTGTCAGTGCCCTGAAAAAAGGCGCATATGATTATCTCACCAAGCCGCTGGATTTTGAAGAACTCAGGATTGCCATAGCAAGGGCGACAGATCACACCGGACTTAAAAAAGAAAATGAAACGTTGAAAAAGCGACTGGGTGAAAAATTCGACAGACAGAGCATTATCGGCCAGAGCACAGCCATGTTAAAACTACTGGAGACAGTCGAACAGGTCGCGCCCACCGAAGCCACAATCCTCATCACCGGCGGATCGGGCACCGGTAAGGAAATGATTGCCAACGCTATTCATTACAACAGTCCACGCAGAGATGCGCCTTTTATCAAGATAAATTGCGCGGCGCTGGCGGAAACCCTGTTAGAGTCGGAACTTTTCGGTCATGAGAAAGGCGCTTTCACCGGGGCGGAGCGAAGACACGAGGGGAAATTCGTTCAAGCCAACGGCGGCAGTTTGTTTCTGGATGAGATCAGCGAAATGTCACGACCCATGCAGGTGAAACTATTGAGAGTCCTGCAGGAGAGAGAACTGACGAGAGTGGGCGGGTCAGACGTGATCAAAGTCAACGTTCGGGTAATTGCTGCTTCCAATAAAGATTTAAGAAAAGAAATGGAACAAAAACGCTTTCGGGAAGACCTGTTTTACCGGCTGAACGTGGTGACACTGCATGTGCCGCCGCTTAAAGAAAGAAGAGAGGATATTCCCTTACTGGCCCAGCATTTTGTAAAATTATTCGCGGAAAAGAATTCTAAAATTGCTGAATGTTTTTCTCCCCATGCAATGAAAAAACTTGTTCAGTATCGTTGGCCGGGTAACGTGCGCGAGCTGATGAATGTCACTGAACGGGCAGTCGTGTTATCGCGCAACAAAGTTCTCGATGCTGAAGAATTGCTTCTGATGGCAGACGAGAATTTCGATAACGAAAATATCGGCCAACAAACCAGCGAAGGAAATTTGCCGCTCGCAGAATTGGAAAAAAGAAGTATTCTGGGCGTGCTCGATGACTGCCGGGGCAACAAAAGCGAAGCGGCGCGGCGTCTGGGAATCACCCGCAAGACTTTACGCCAGAAATTGGACAAGTATAAAACCATGAAATAATTTTATTTTCATTGAAATAGCCATGAACCCGCAGACTCAAAATTTTATCACTTAAAAGCTTGACATCTTCAGTCTTGTCATTAAAATAATAAAAATAATTAATAAATCTTGACATTCAGATCCGCTAGACACCGTTTTTAAAACCAGGAGGGTAACACATGAAAAGAATTTTGTTGTTTTTGGCAACCAATATCGCCGTGCTTGTGGTTTTAGGCATTGTGGCCCATCTGCTCGGCGCGGATCGTTTTCTAACCCAAAACGGTTTGAATATGGCAAGCTTGCTTCTCTTTGCTGCAGTTTTCGGATTCGGCGGCTCATTGATCTCGCTGGCCATGTCCAAATGGATGGCCAAGCGCATGATGGGAGCCCAGGTCATCACGAACCCGAGAAGTGAAGTGGAAATCTGGCTGGTCGAAACGGTTAAAAAGCACGCGCAAATGGCTCATATCGGTATGCCTGAAGTTGCCGTGTTCAATTCCCCTTCTCCCAACGCTTTTGCCACGGGCATGAATAAGAATAATGCCCTGGTAGCCGTAAGCGCAGGACTGCTCCATGCCATGAATAAAGGCGAGGTGGAGGCTGTTATTGGTCATGAAATAAGCCATGTCGCCAATGGAGATATGGTTACCCTTTCGCTGATTCAGGGAGTGGTCAATACATTTGTTATCTTCCTCTCACGCCTCGTGGGATATTTTGTTGACCGGGTCATTTTCAGACATGATGATGACGAAGGCGGAGTCGGCATTGGTTTTTTTGTAACGTCGATGATTGCCCAGATTTTGTTTGGCATTCTGGCCAGCATCATTGTCATGTGGTTCAGCAGGCAGCGCGAATACCGGGCCGACGCCGGCGGCGCAAAGCTTGCCGGGACACAGAACATGATTAACGCGCTGGAAGCCCTTAAAAGAGGCGTTTCTGAGCCTCTGCCAAAGCAAATGGCAGCTTTTGGGATCAACGGGAAACCCACCAAGCATAATTTCGCGCTTCTGTTCATGAGCCACCCTCCTCTTGATGACCGCATTGAAGCGCTGAAAAAATCACTCTATCGATAAAACATAACTTGAGATAGACTGCCCCGCGTCGATGTTATATTCTCCGCGGGGCAGAAAAAATAATGATGAGCACCAATTTCCAGGTGATGCGATGCGCAATGTAAGTTTTCAGATCATTATTGGTTTGGTCACGCTTTTGATGTCAATTCAGCTTGGATGGGCGGAAGATTGGACTTTATATCATACATCCGATGAAAGTCAGTTCTACTATGATAAAAACAGCATCAAAGAAGTGGAAAAAAATATCGTTCTGGTATGGACAAAGACGATGCTGAACGAAAAGGGAAAAACAAAGATTTCATCCGTCCTCAAAAACATGGATAAAGAAACTGAAAGCCCTGAAATATGGAGCCGTAAGTTGATATTACTGAATTTGGACTGTGCCGATCAAAAATATAAAATGACGTCTATGCATATCTACGATGAAAAAGGATCCGAACTTTTTTCTCTACCGGAAATAACCTATAAATGGCGCGATATTATCAAAAATTCAGCCAATGAAAAACTCAAAAACATCGTTTGCAGCTTTTTCAATACTTCACCCATTCCCCCTGCTTCCCCGGCCAGCAGAGAACAATCTTTGGACTGGTTTAACAAAGCATCCACGTTATGGAACGGTGAACAATATACAGACCCCCAAAAAGCCATTGAATACCTGGACACGGCAATTTCGCATCAGCCGGATAACGCTTACGCTCACAACAGCAGAGGGGTTGCCTATAAAAATCTTGACCGGCTTGAGCAGGCGATAGAAAACTACACTGAAGCCATCCGGTTGCAAAAAGATTACGCTTACGCCTACAACAACAGGGGAATTGCTTACAAAAAGCTTGGAAAATATGAATCTGCCATGGAAGATTTTAATCAGGCTATCCAATTAAAATCTGATTATGCCGAAGCATACAATAACAGGGCAATGACTTATTTAGAGCAGGGAAATAAACAGCTCGGTTGTAACGATGCCCGTAATGCGTGCCATTGGGGACAGTGCAGACTTTTAAAATTCTACATCAGTAAAGGGCTCTGCCGTGATTTTTAAATGATTCTCGGCTTAATGCGGAAAAACGGGGTCTGTTTTTGCCAAAATTTCTTGGATGATTTTTCTTTTGAGCCTTTTATTAATTCCCCGGTGGACTCTGATTAATTCTTTCAGATAAGCAAAACAACCATCCAGA
>Ga0255347_1002359_pt1 | contig 27042 bp, 24 predicted proteins | sample wastewater_treat_2_FD_192479 | JGI IMG/M metagenome (GOLD analysis project Ga0255347, IMG submission 192479) | Wastewater microbial communities from Lulu Island WWTP, Vancouver, Canada - plant24 | ecosystem: Engineered > WWTP > Wastewater > Unclassified | place: Canada: Vancouver, British...
CAAAGAGGGGAATTTCCCCGAAGCAGCCCAGTCGAACTTCCCTCCGTCTATGATGATGCCGCCGATGGAAGTCCCATGACCTCCGATGAATTTGGTCGCCGAATGTACGACTATATCTGCGCCGTACTCTATCGGCCGCAGCAGGTATGGTGTGGCAAAAGTATTATCCACAATAAGAGGTATGCCGAAACCGTGTGCTACCCCGGCCAGCTCTTCGATATCTATAAGGCTGGAATTCGGGTTGCCCAGACTTTCGATAAACACTGCTTTTGTATTGTGTCGAATGGCATCACTGAAGCTTCCTTTCACATCGGGATCCACGAATGTAGTTTCGATGCCGTAATCTTTCAGAGTATTGGCAAAAAGATTAAAGGTCCCTCCGTACAGGGTTTTGGCAGAAACTATGTGATCCCCTGCCTTTGCTATGTTCTGTATCGCATAGGAGATGGCAGCAGAACCGCTGGCTGCCGCCAGTGCTCCCTTGCCGCCTTCCAGAGCGGCCATTCTCTTTTCAAAAATATCCGTAGTCGGGTTCATTATGCGGGTATAAATGTTTCCGCTTTGAGACAGATCAAATCGTCCTGCGGCCTGGTCGCAATCATCGAAAACATAAGACGTGGTCTGATAAACAGGAACCGCTCTGGCGCCTGTTGCCGGATCAGGCTGCTCCTGTCCTGCATGGATCTGCAAGGTCTCAAATCTGTATTTTTTCTCGTTAGACATTTTGTACCCTTTCTGTTGATTACTGCTCGGCGGATTTAGAGTCTCTGCGCTATTACCGTTTCTGCAGTGCTTCTTTCACTTTGTTTATCAGATTTTGGGTAATTAAAGCCGTCATTCCCCAAATCGCATATCCTTTGTATTGATATATCGGTATCGATGTTACACCCTTCCTCCAGTTGTATCCCATGTCTTTATTGATCTTTTCATAAGGGAAATCCTCAGGGATCTTAGGATAAACATCCGAATTGTAAACAAGCGGTTCCGTCTCCATCAAATAAGAAACAGGCACCAGGAACACCTCTTTAACTTCATCCTTGCTTGCGGTAACACTGATGCAGGCATCGTAATTGATGGTACCTAAAAATGGGTACATGGTAAAGTTGCTGTAGGTGTGCAAATAATCCAAAGGTGATATTATCTTTATGTCTTCCGGTTTAATCAGAAGTTCTTCACAAGCCTCTCTGATAGCGCATTCTTCCGGTAATTCTCCTTCCTCTATCCTGCCTCCGGGGAAAGATACCTGTCCCGGCTGTATACGCAGGGTGTCAGCCCTGACTTCGTACAGGATATTGAGCTGCCCCTGATATTCCAGTAAGGGTACCAATACGGAATAATATCTATAATACCCAAGAGGACCCGGCTTATAATCTTTGAATATTTTTTCGAAATCGCTGATTTTTAACATCCGCTTTTCCTTATTACACTACCCTTGTCAACTCGCCTCTCAAGTTCTCCGCCATCAGTTCTTTTATTTTGTCAATATTATATCCCATGCTGAGAAGGTAGTAAAGCTTAGCGACAGCAGCTTCTACCGTCATATCGTATCCGCTGACAGCACCGGATCTGGCCAATTCCTCACTGACTTCGTATTCGCCTATAATCGCCGTACCCTTCAGGCATTGGGTGCAGACGACTATAACGGTACCGTTGCGTTTTGCTATGGACAAAAGCCTCTTCATCCCGCCCTGACGGTCGGGGATGTTGCCGGCGCCGAATGCTTCTATTACGATCCCCTTCAGGTTTTCAGTCATAATGTTATCGAATATCTCGTACTGAATGCCGGGAAATATCTTAAGGACTGCGATCTGATGCTCTCCGAACTCTACCAGTTTAAGTCCGCTGCCCGGTTTTTGTATCATCTTTTCCTTTATGGCGATCCTTACCCCCACCTCTGCAAGAGGCGGGTAATTTGGAGAATCAAATGCCAAAAGATCATCTGCGCTTATTTTTGTTGCCCGGTTCCCTCTAAGAAGCAATCCTCCGAAATAAAGGCATACCTCCGGCACGAAGTGATTTCCGGCCAGCATGAGTGCCGTTATCAGGTTTCCCCTTGCATCGTTCCGTGTTTCGCAAAGCGGTATCTGGGAACCGGTCAGTATGACCGGTTTTGCGAGCCCCTCCAGCATGAAGGAAAGAGCTGAAGCGGTATAAGCCATGGTATCCGTACCGTGAAGAATAACAAAACCGTCATAGTCATCGTATCTGCTTTCGATATCACGGGCGATCTTTAACCATTCGTCAAGAGAGATATTGGATGAGTCCAGTAAAGGATCATATTCGATAAGGTCAAAGATCGGAAGATCCGGATACTCCCTGCCTGAGATCTCCTCCAGTGCTGAGCTCATATAGAACTTCCCCAGGGAATAACCGCTGTCCGTTCTCGTCATGCCGATGGTCCCGCCTGTATATATAACGCATACTCTTTTTTTCATCGATCTCCCTCTTAACGATACTGTTTCTCCAGCGAAAGCAACCATTCTTTTATATGCAATCCGCCGCCGTATCCTACCAGCTTTCCGTTTGCACCGATGACACGATGGCAGGGTATTACTATGGCTATTGGGTTTCTGTTATTTGCCATTCCGATGGCCCTTACGGCTTTTACGTTGCCTGTCTGCTCCGCCATTTGTTTATAACTCCTTGTCTCTCCATAGGGGATAGTGAGAAGGGCTTTCCATGCAGCGATTTGAAATGGGGTGCCTTCCGTTTCCAAAGGCAGGTCGAATATCTTTCTGTCGCCCTTCAGGTACCCGAATAACTGCTTTGCCCCCTCCCGGATCAAAGGCGTCTCATTATTCAAAAACCTCTCCGCATTTTTAGGAGCATCGACACCCGCAAAGAAGATATGAGTAATTGCCTTCCCGTTATCTGCAATACCGATTTTACCGATTTGCGTTTCATAATAGAAAACATTCATCACCTTTAGCCCCCCTTTTAGGATATGCTGACCAACTTCTATTGAAACAGATTCGCAGCGAAGCTTGCCGCATCAAAAGGCTCAAGATCTTCCATGCTTTCCCCTATGCCAATGAATTTCACTGGCATTTCAAACATGTCAGAAATGGTGATCACGATGCCGCCCTTTGCCGTGCCGTCCAGCTTTGTCAAAACGATCCCTGTTATCTTTGCTGCACTGTCAAATTCGCGTGCCTGGGAAACCGCATTCTTTCCCGTCGTGGCATCCAATACCAGCAGGCTTTCCTTTTCCGCCTCCGGGTAATCCCTCTCTATGATCCTGTGCATCTTCTCCAATTCCGCCATGAGATTTTTTTTAGTCTGGAGCCTTCCTGCCGTATCGCAGATCAGCACATCAGTTTTTCTTGCCTTTGCCGCCATTACGGCATCGTATATGACTGCAGCGGGGTCTGCCCCCTCTCCGTGCTTTATGACACTCACGCCCAAGCGGTCCCCCCAGATTTGGAGCTGTTCAGCTGCTGCTGCGCGAAAAGTGTCCGCCGCTGCCAATAGCACCGATCTGCCCTCTTTCTGCAGTTTATATGCAAGCTTGGCGATAGTGGTGGTTTTCCCCGAACCGTTCACTCCCACGACCAGAATTATAAGAGGGGATTTCTCAGACAGCTTATGGGCTTCCCCTTTGTCCGTCAAATCTTCGATAATATCACGTATCCTTAATTTTACACCCTCCGGATCACGGATATTGTTTTTCTTTACATCTTCCCTCAACCTATCGGTGATTTTTTCGGCTGTATCCATTCCGATGTCTGAGGTTATCAGCGCTTCTTCCAATTCCTCCATCATCGTCTCGTCCACCACCGGGCGCATTAGAATAACGTCCTCTATTTTTTCCTGCAGCCTTCCAAAAAAGGATTTTTTCTTTTGAAACACTATATACCTCCGTTTATTGTATCTCGTCTCCCGGCTTTAGAGATATGACCTTTGAAATGCCTCCTAAAGGCATCGTCACACCATAAAGCACATCCGCAAATTCCATGGTGGCTTTCTGGTGCGTGACCAATGCGAACTGGATCTCTTTAAAATCTTTAAGGTAGCGCGCAAACCTGTCGATGTTTGCCTCGTCCAAGGCCGCCTCTATCTCATCCAATATGCAGAAAGGCGTGGGCTTTGTCCTAAGTATGGCAAACATCAAAGCAATGGCGGTCAGGGTCTTCTCCCCGCCTGATAAAAGATTAATATTCTGTAACTTTTTCCCCGGCGGCTGGACAATAATATCTATGCCGGTTTCCAAAGGCAGAGTCTCATCGGCAAGTCGAAGTTCGGCAGTGCCTCCGCCAAACAGCGACAGGAAAGACTCTTCGAAATTGATTACCACCTGGTCAAAGCTCTCTTTGAAGCTCCTTTTGATATTCCTGTCCATGTCACCTATTATTTTTACCAATGAATCCATGGCGGTAAGAAGATCATCTCTCTGCACCGTAAGAAATTCATATCGTTCACTGACACTTTCGTATTCCTTGATGGAACCAATGTTCACCTCTCCCAGTTCTTTCATACGGTTCTTTATCTCACGGCTTTCCCTCACCGCCGAGGACATTACAAAGTCTTTTTTTTGCAGATCTATCGCCTGTAAATAGGAAACCTCAAAATCCTCCCACAGCTTTTGCTTATATCCTTCCACCTGGGTTTCGTTCCTTGCAAGTTTCAACTGAAGCTCATACTTGTCATTCTGCCAGCCTGAAATGGTTTTGTCCAGGGACTCCCTTTTCTCCCGGATCTCATCTAAGTAACGGGCGATCCTTCCTCTTTCTTCGACTGCCCCTCGTATTTCCTCTTCTATTGCAAGTTTTCCTGCTTCTTTCTCGGCAAGTATCCTGACACTGTCTTCGTCATCGGCGAAAAGCCTGTCCCTTTGGCTTTCTAGGGTTTTCAAGGCTTCCCTTCTCTTTGCTGCCTCTTCTTCATACTCCTCTATGTATCCGTAAGCTCTTTTAAGGTTTTGTTCCCCGTTGTTTTTTTCTGCGGCAGCTGTACCTGCAAGGAGTCTGGTCTGCACCAGGCCCTCTTTTTCTTCATCCAGTCTCTGCTTTACAGAGGCACTCTCTTTCATTGCACTTTCTATTTCTGCCTCTGAGTGAGCAATGACCTCCTCCGCATGGGAAACTGCTTTCCTTAGCTCTTCGATCATAGTTTTTGCGGATTCTTCTTCGTTCTCGATGGAAGCAAGCTCCCTGTTTCTTCGTTCTCCGGAGTTTTTGATATCCGAAAAAGCAGCCGACAACCGTGCAAGTTCATTCTCTCTCGCATATAGCAGACGCTCCGCCTCTTTATATTCTAAATCCAGATCTTCTAACTGTTTCCTTCCCTTTTCTGTTTTTTCCGCCAGATCTTCTGCTTGCTTTAAAAGCTTATTTTGCTGCTCCCGGAGTTTTACAAGCTTATCGGATAATCCCTTTCCCTCCGCCTTCCTTTCCAGAAGCCCAGCGGTTTTATTGCGGTAGGCCCCTCCGGTAATCGCTCCCGAAGCATTTACCACATCGCCGTCAAGTGTGACGAAGCGCAGCCCTCCGACTCCTTGTGATTTCGACATCCCGATCGCCTGCTCCAGCTTTTCTACGATGACTGCTCTGCCAAGAAGATATTCCACAGCTTTCTTATACCTGTTATCGAAGGTAACACAGTCCGTGCCGAAGCCTTTGAATCCCGCTGCTTTTTCCAGATTGGCCGCAGGGCCGGTATAATAGGGTCTTATACTCGACAGAGGCAGGAAGGTGAGCCGGCCGACCCGGTTTTCTTTCAGCAATCGGATCGCCTCCTGTGCATCTTCGTTATCTTCGCAAATAATATTTTGAAGGGAAGCTCCCAGTGCGGTTTCAATGGCCTTTTCAAAGCCCGCCGGGACATGGATCAGGTCTGCGACGACCCCGTGTATCCCTTTCTTCCCCGCCTTCATTATGAACTTAACAGCTTCGTTGTAGCCCTCATAAGCGCTTTCCATTTCTTCGATCATCCTGCATCTTTCGGAGGTCTGCCCTATCGCCAGTCTGAGTTCCATAAGTTCTGCCGCTATGCGCTTCTCTTCTGATCCGTAGATGCTGTTTTGGTTCTTCAGACTTTGTATCTGCTGCTTCAGCTGCTTTAATACAATGCAGAGCTCATCACGTTCAGATGTTGTCTTCTGATGTTCCTCCCCAAAACGGCGGCTTGCTCCGTCCTGATCCTCCGCTTCCGTAATGATTTGATTTTTACGCGCCGTAAGAGTATCTACAAGATTTAAAAGGCTGTTTATTTCACCTTTTTTGCCGGCCGCAAGATTGTAGTTTTCATAAATGCGGTCTTTGTTTTTTTCAATGGCCGATTGGATATCGGAAGCAGCTGCTTCGATCTGTTCCAGTTCTTTGCCTTTTTTTTCTGCTTCAGATTTTAATGCTTCATATTCTCTGCTTATTTTTTTTAAATCGGCACTTAACTCTGATGCTTTTTCCTCTTCCTTTTTCTTACGCTGTACAAAAACTTCTATCTCCGATTCCAGGCGTTCTTTATCTTTCTCTATAGCTGAGAACTTTTCTTGCCGTATCCGGTTCTGTCCGGAAAGCAGATTGATGTCCTCTATCATGGCAAGCAGGTGTTCACGGGCGCTGCCGGTCAACTCCTCCAGCTCATCGCTTCGTGTGCGGTTTTCAGCCACATCCTTGTCAACGGCGTCCTTTTCTGTTCTGAAATCATCAATTTGAGATTCCAATTCACTGATGTCGTCCTTTATATATTCGTTCTTCAGCTCTAAACTATCGATGCTTTTTAATGCGATATTTACCTCTATGCTCTTTGATCGTTCCTTTAATTCCAAATACTCTTTTGCCTTGGTGCTGTCTTCCTTAAGCCCGTCGATCCTTGATTCTATTTCACCGATTATATCGTTGACCCGGTCCAAATTAGCTCTTGAAGCTTCCAGTTTTCTCTCGGACTCTTCTTTTTTGCTTCTATATTTCACAATACCAGCAGCCTCTTCGAATACTCGGCGTCTGTCTTCCGGTCTGTCGCTTAAGATATCCGCTATCCTGCCCTGTCCAATAATGGAATATCCGTCCACACCGATGCCTGTATCCATTATCAGCTCCCTGATATCCTTCAGTCTGCAGGGCACTTTGTTTATGAAATACCCGCTTTCCCCTGAGCGGTACATTCGACGGGTTATTGCCACCTCAGAATAATCGATAGGCAAAATATGACTTGCATTATCGATAACAAGTGTAACTTCAGCCATCCCTCTGGATTTACGATTTGCCGAACCGGCAAATATTACTTCCTCCATCCTGCCGCCTCGAAGCATCTTGGGACTTTGTTCGCCAAGAACCCAGCGAATGGCATCTGCTATATTGCTCTTGCCGCTCCCGTTAGGGCCGACTATACAGGTGATCCCTTCGTGAAATTCAATGCTTACCGGCTCTGCAAACGATTTGAACCCCTGGATATCTATTCTTTTAAAATACAACCCTTATCCCTCCAAAACAGCCTTTGCCGCATTTTGTTCGGCTTCCTTTTTTGTTTTGCCCATGCCTTCGCCTATTTTTCTTTCTCCGTCCCACAGGCTTACAAAGAAGGTTTTATCGTGATCCGGACCATCTTCCCGGTCCACATGATAATGGATACGAGCCTCCTTTTTTGCCTGCAGTAATTCTTGAAGCTCCGTTTTATAATCCCGGTAAAGCATTCCCGACAATGCCTTTTCGATAGTATCTTCAAATACAGAAAGCACAAAAGAGGAAGCCGCGTCTAACCCTCCGTCAAGATAAACGGCGGCGATAAGAGCCTCCGCAGCATCGGCTAGGACAGAAGATCGTTTCAAGACACCGCTTTGCTCCTCCCCTTTGCCTACTTGCAATGCCTCATTGATTTTCAGACGTTTCCCGCATTCGGCTAAAGATTTTTCGCATACTACCAAGGATCTGGCCCTAGATAGCTTACCCTCTTCATCATAGGGCAGCCTGTCATAGAGATACTTACTTATTATCAGATCGAATACCGCATCGCCGAGAAACTCCAGGCGTTGATTATTACCGTCCCCACCGGCAACAGGATTGACAGAACTGTGGGTCAGTGCTTTTTTCAAAAGCAGCGGGTCTTGAAACTCGTAGCCTATCATCTTTTCCAGAGATGTTCTATTCACTGATGATCACTTCCTCAAGCTCAAGTACGGAATCCTGGATGAACTGTACCACATTGTTCTCGGCAAAGGGGATTCCTTTCAATATAGTATTCTTCACTGCACTGACTCCGGAGGAGCCGTGCATTTTCACTATTGTTCCCTTGACACCAAGGATTGGGGCCCCTCCGTACTCGGAGTAATCAAATTCTTCCTTAAGCTCTTTGAATTTGCCGGACAGAAGAATAGCCCCCATTTTGGGGACAAGCCCTGCAGTGAATTTTGCTTTCAGAAGTTTAAGGATACTCCAGGCCAGCCCTTCTGTCAGTTTAAGTATAACGTTGCCGACGAAACCGTCGCAGACAATAACGTCGCAGGCTCCTTTGGGCAAATCTCTGGCTTCGATATTTCCTACGAAATTCAGATTGCTCCTTTTGAGCAATTCGTAGGCGGATTTAATAATAGTGGTTCCTTTTCCCTCTTCTGAACCCACATTGACAAGCCCCACCCTGGGGTTGTCCACACCTAATACCTTTTTCATATAAATGCTGCCCATAGTGGCATATTCTAAAAGGTTATTGGGCTTGCATTCTACATTTGCGCCGGAATCCACAAGAAGAGCTACTCCCCTTCCCGATAACATGGGGTAGGTGGCGGCAAGAGCCGGCCTGTCGATGCCCTGGATCCTTCCCAGAATAAAAAGACCGCCTGCCATGATGGCTCCGGTGTTCCCCGCAGAAATAAAGAGATCTGCCTTCCGCTCCTTAAGCATGGTGATCCCTTTCACCATGGAAGACTCGGTTTTGGTGCGTACGGCCCGTACCGGAGCATCCTCATTTGTGATAACATCGGATGCATTTATCACAGTTATCTGCTCCGGATCATATTTATATTTACTCAACTCCTTATAAATAAGAGCTTCTTCTCCTACTATTAATATTTGATGAGAGATCAAAGCCGCCGCCTCGACACATCCCTGAACGATAGCCGAAGGCGCATTATCTCCGCCCATCCCGTCTATTACGATACGCATTTTTATTCCCTCTTTCGTGTAAAGATCGATATGTACGTTTCTCAGTTTATCATAGGGGAAAATCAAATGCAATGAAAGGCTATTCTTCGATTCTGACGACGGATACCTCATAAGCAGTTCTCTTAGAGAGGCTTCCGTCATCTTCTTTTTTCTTATATTCCCGGCTCTGTATCCTGCCGTCGATATGTACTTTTGTTCCCACCGACAGGGATCCGGCATAGCCGGCATTTCTTCCCCATGCGATGCAGGGTATATAATCCGACTTATTGTACATACGGTTAACGGCAAGCATTATATCACATATCTCCCTTCCCAGCGGAGATGTCCTTCGGACCGGGGGTTTACACAGATAACCTTCCAGATATACTTTATTGACACTGCAGGCATCATCATCCATAAGAATAAATTCCCGGGCAAACCCCAGGATATTAAGCTTGTTTTTTCCGTTAGCTATTTCATTATATGTACGGATCTGCCCTGTTACCAGGGCTGCGGCACTTTCTGTCAATTCAATGTCCCATATGAGCCTTTCCGATATTATCACCGGAATGTTATCGCAGTAGCCGCTTTTACGGCGGATCGCCAATTTCATGCAATAGAATGCCTCTCCATAAGATTTATGGCTGTATTCGGGAAGTGATTCTATGATCCCGGATAATTCGATCCTGTTTGTCTCAGTACTGCTGTCCAATTTCCTTTCCCCTTTCGTTATTTTGCTATTTGCTTCCCTGTATGATCCATATGGTAATCATTCCAATAAATAAGCTGACCTACGGGAACAATCTCATATCCGGACTCAATTAATTTTTCCAGCATCTGCGGCAGGTACTCTTCCACATGAGCGGCATCGTTGTGAAAAAGTACAATGGCGCCCGGTTCAATGCCTGAAACCACCCGCGCAACAATTTCATCTGCAGAAATATCCTTCCAGTCCAAGCTGTCAACCGACCATTGGATCACCTTGTATCCCAATCCCTCGAGAGTCTCTATTACTTTATTATTGTAAGCTCCGAAAGGAGGCCGGAACAGGTTTGACTTAACTCCTGTCAGCTTTTCTATAACCGCCTCTGTAGTCTCAACCTCTTCCCTGATCTTCTCAGCAGACAGAGTCGTCATGTCTGGATGAGTGGCGGAATGGTTCTGAACCTCATGACCTCTTCTGCTAATCTCCTTCAAGTCTTCCGGATACTTTTCCGCCCAGAATGCCACCAGAAAAAACGTGGTCTTTATCCCATATTTATCAAGGATGTCTAAAACGGGGCGGGTATGGCTATTCCCCCAAGCCGCATCAAAAGAGATCGATATCTTTTTTTCCTCCGTATCTACCGAATATATCGGCAGCAGCTTTTCACGCCCCATTGCTGCAGGAATATCGATAAACCCACTAGCATAGCCTGCAAACAAAAGGACTATCACTACCGCCGTCAGCAGCAGTATATTAACAAATCCTTTTTTCACAATCCTTTTTTGGGTTTTCATACGGGCCGCCTTGCAGGGGATTCTTTCTAGCATTTTATTCACGGGCAAATCCCGGTATGCCTCCTTTCTTGCAAACCGGTTAATAGAGGTTACTAAAGCCCACTTTTTGCCTTTAATATTGTGCTGTTTATCAATATAGAATATAATAGTGAAAAAGGAGGTATGGCTATGGCTTTTCTCAAGAACTTAGGGAACAAAATCGGTGAGGTCGCTGTTGACGCAGCTGAAAAAGCTAAGGAGCTGGCAGAAATCACCAGGCTGAAAAACGAGATATCCGGTGAACAGAAAAAGATCCAACAAGCTTTCATAGATCTCGGCAAGCTATATTATGAAGACATTAAAGATGCCTCGGAAGGCCCCGGTACGGGACTCTGCGACATAATCAAAACAGCTGAAGCAACTATTGCGGAGCTGGAATCAAAGATAACATCCATCAAAACTAACTAGTATCAATGTATTAATCGAGTAGAGGGAAATTACTTCCCCCTACTCGATTTTACAATTCCAATTTCATTACTTCCGGATAGCAGGATCTGTTAAATTGCGGGCAGGAACAACAATCGAACAAATCCGAGACCGAAGATGCCTCGATCCTTTGAAATCCGTGCTTTCGGAAAAAGCCGGGAGCTTTAGCTACCAGATACACTGCCTTGCCGCCTCTTTTTCTGGCCTCATCAACAGCAAGAAGAAGAAGGGTTCCCGCTATCTTCTCCTTCCTGTATTCCGGTTCGGTGGCTATGCCGTCTATTATGTACTCTCCGCCCCTCATGGCAAGCACGCAGCCGCTCAATAGATTTCCGCCTTCATCCTCAGCTTTCCAGCACTTTACCAGATCCGTGGGAAGCGGTTCATCGAAGGAAAACTCAAGGTCATGGCGGATGAACATCTCTACCAGCTTTTCATATTCGTCTGTTACGCTTATCTTATAGTTCACCAGTTTGATCCCTCCATATCTTTTCGAAGTGTGTTTATGCACAGTTTCTTTGGAATACAGGTAATATCGAGAGGAAATTCACATCCCTTTTCGCCGTCTACATCGGTGCCAATATCTATATCTGCATCCGTTTCAAGACGAAGCTTGCTTGTCCTGAAAAAGATCACATTCTTGTTCTCCGAATGATTTCCCTGCATGAAATTGAACAAGAGCCCTGGCAGTTCGGTTAACGACATCTCCCTGAAGAGAAGCACATCTAAAAGACCGTCGTCGATCCTGGCCTCCGGCGCCACCCTTTTGAATCCTCCTGCGGATTTGCCGTTCATCACCAGCATGAAATACATTTTTTCTGTTCCGGAATACTCGGCGCTTTCGATTTTGATCGGAATGGGCTGAAGCTTAGGCACTTCGCTGACGCCTTTTAGATAATAGGACATGATCCCAAGGGTATTTTTGATGTTGGGGTCTGTCTTCTGGCTCACATCGACTAAAAATCCCATGGCTGCCACATTGACAAAATACTTTCCGTTGACACAGCCCACATCGGCATAGGTATAGTTTTCTTCTGTTGCGATCCTTACCATTTCGTCAATATTATGAGGGATATCGAAATAATGGGCAAAATCGTTTGCCGTCCCTGAGGGGAAAATGGCTACAGGCAGATTTGTACCATTGTTCAGCATGGTATTGACCACCATGTTTATGGTACCGTCCCCGCCGGCGGCAATTACCTTGGACAGCCCCTCCCTTTCGGCAGTCCTGAACACTTCGTTCATTACGGCAGGTCTATCGGCACGGACTGGCATGACCAAAGTGCGTTTCTTTTGAAATTCCTCGATGATCTTGTCCAGATTTGCTTTAAAAAGTCCGTTTCCCGCCTTTGGATTATAAATCAGCAATACCTTCTTCATTTTCATTGCTAAACTGACCCCTTATCTTACCGATCAAATACAGTGAACCTGCTACAATAACGGCATCGTATTTATGTATTTCATTGCGTATATAAGCGCAGGCGCTTTCCCAATCACCTAAAGCAACGCACTCTCGTCCCATGCATTTAACGGACCGGCAGAGCTCCTCCGATTTAAGCTTTCTCGGGTTGTCCGGTTCTGCTGTGACGATATCACCCTCGATAGCGGAAAACTCTTGAACCAAACGGCCCACTTCTTTATCTGCCAGCATGCCGATAACAAGAAGCAGCTTCTTCCCGCGAAAATGATCCTTTACGACTCGGGCAAGAGCTTTGACACCGGCCTCGTTATGGGCTCCGTCTATAATCAGCAGGGGCGATTCTTTCAATATTTCAAAGCGGCCCTTATTATAAGCTTTTTTTAACCCTTTCCGTAAATTCTCCTCTTTGCATGATATTATACCCCTGTCTTCTAAAACCTCAATCACGGAAAGGGCGCAAATCGCATTTGACACCTGATGCATTCCTATCATTCCCAATTCGGCGCGGAACAAACCGGCCGGTTTATTATGGCCGGTTTTTATTTCAAAGCTGTAGCCCTTCAGAGATTTTTTTATGTTCTGCGGTTGGATTTGCGCAGCATCATATAAAAAGCTGCCCTTCTCCTTTGCTATCCTTCTTATCACGGCCGCTGCTCCCGGATCTTCAACATTGGATATTACCGGACAACCTTCCTTGATTATTCCCGCTTTTTCGGCTGCGATTTCTTCAAGGGTGCTTCCGAGAACATTCATATGATCGTAGGAAACAGAGGTAATCACAGATGCCAGCGGAGCTTTGATCATATTAGTGGAATCTCCTCTGCCGCCCAGGCCCACCTCCAAAACAAGTATATCAATGGGCTTTCGGCTGAAATAGACAAAGCCTATGGCAGTTACAAGTTCGAATTCAGTTGGAGATTCGCAACCTTCTGCAAGCATAATATCCACCGCATTAAAGACCGCCGAAGCACAGTCTGCCAAGTCTTCCCTGGAAATCTCTATGCCGTCCAGCTCTATGCGTTCAGTAAATCTCTCAAGATAGGGCGAGGTATAAAGCCCCGCCCTGTAACCGTTTTCTTTCAGCATTGAGGCCAAAAACCTGCAAACAGAGCCCTTGCCGTTGGTACCCGCGACATGGATCACCTTCATATCATCCTGTGGGTTCCCGAGGATATCCATAAGCACAGCCATTCTTTCAAGCCCCAGCCTGCTTCCGAACTTTTGGAAACCGTGTATACGGTTTATTGTCTCTTCGTAGTTCATTGGATAACCCTATAGTTTTTTTGAAACGACGGCAAGGCGTTCTTCAATCTTTGCGAGCATTGCTTCGGATTTGGCTAATTTGTCACGCTCTGCATCCACAACGACCTTCGGCGCTTTTTCCGTAAACCCCGCAGTTTCCAACTTTGCGAAGATCCTTTTCCTTTCCTCAAAGAGTCTGGTCTTCTCCTTTTCCAGCCTTTGGAATTCTGCCTTGTAATCCAGCAAATCATCTAAGGGGATAAATATTTCCGCTCCGTACACCACGGCGGACATCACTTCCTCCGGAATGTCTATCCTATCCTTGATCAGGCATACCTCTGACAGATTCGCCAGGTTTTTCAAGTGCTCCTCACCGGCTTTGACTGCCTGCAGTGTTTCTCCCGTTGAAAGGATCACCGCACGCAGCTTCCTTGACGGGACAGCTTCCGCTTCTGCCCGGATGTTTCTGATGCTTCGTATTATTTCCATGGCAAGCTCTATTCTCCGGCCTTCTGCGGAAAAATCCAAAGCCTCGTCGCAAACCGGCCATGGCGCAATAATCAGCATACCTTCGTTACCCGGCAAAAAGCTCCATATTTCCTCAGTGATAAATGGCATGAAAGGATGAAGCAGGGACAGCATATCCTTTAGGACCTTTACCAAAACAAATCTCACTGTCTGTTTATCTGCCTCATCTCCGCCGTAAAGCCGTGGTTTCACCAGCTCGATATACCAGTCACAATATTCGTTCCATATCAGCTCTTGGACTTTCTGGCCAGCCATAGCCAGATCGTATTTCTCCATATTCTCAGTAATCTCTGAAACGGCCTCATTGACTTTTTTCAGGATCCACTTATCCTCGTCTTTGAGCCGCAAATATTCAAGAACATTCTCTCCGCCGGCCATAGGTTTGAAATTGCCCTCTTCGTCCAGAAGATTCATAATAACGAAACGGGAAGCATTCCATAGCTTATTAGCGAAATTGCGGCATGATTCCAACCTGTCCAGCTTGAAGCGAATATCGCTCCCCGGGCTTATTCCCGTAGCCAGCATAAACCTCAGGGCATCGGCTCCGTACCGGTCAATGATCTCCAGAGGATCTATGCCGTTGCCCAGAGACTTGGCCATCTTTCTTCCCTCACCATCTCTTACAAGACCGTGAATGTAGACATGATGGAAAGGTACTCGGCCTGTCATGGCAAGTGAAGAAAACACCATTCTTACCACCCAGAAAAATATGATGTCATAGCCTGTCACCAGCACATCCGTCGGGAAATAATGCTCAAGATCTGGAGTTTTTTCGGGCCATCCAAGGGTGGAAAAGGGCCAAAGTGCGGAACTGAACCAGGTGTCAAGCACATCCTCGTCCTGAATGATATTGCGGCTGCCGCATTTCGTACATTCTTCCGGCGCCTCCCTCGCAACCATCAGTTGATCGCAATCCCGGCAGTAATAGGCCGGGATCCTGTGTCCCCACCATAACTGCCTTGAAATGCACCAATCCTTGATCTCTTCCAGCCAATGAAGGTATATTTTTTCAAATCGCTCCGGCACATGGATCAGATTCCCTTTTTCGGCGGCTTGGATAGCAGGCTTTGCCAGCTCTTCCATACGTACGAACCACTGCTCCGACAGCATGGGTTCTACCGCATCTTTGCAGCGATAGCATTCACCTACAGGTATCACCATATCTTCCACCTTGACCAGATATCCGGCAGCTTCGAGATCTGCGACCCAGGCTTTTCTGCATTCGTAGCGATCCATGCCCTCATACCTTCCCGCCAGAGCATTCATGGTCGCATCCGGCTCAATGCAGGAAGGCCGGGGCAGATCGTGGCGCAATCCCACCTCAAAGTCGTTAGGATCGTGAGCGGGGGTGATTTTCACAGCGCCCGTGCCCTTCTCGGGATCCGGATAAGGATCTGCTAAAACAGGGATGGGCTTTCCTGCAATGGGCAGGATAACTGTTTTCCCTGCCATGCCGGTATAGCGCCCGTCCGCCGGATTCACGGCTATGGCAACATCTCCGAACATCGTCTCAGGTCTTGACGTCGCAACAACGATACCCTCGCTTCCGTCTTCGCCGGGATAACGGATATAGTAGTACTTGCTGTTTTTATCGTCGTGTTCCACCTCGGCATCGGAAAGAGAAGTGCCGCAGCTCGGGCACCAGTTTATGATGCGATTCCCTTTGTAAATCAGGTCCTTTTCATAAAGGGTCACAAAGAATTCTACCACGGCCTTGTTGCAGCCTTCATCCATTGTAAATCGTTCCCGCTCCCAGTCGCAGGAATCCCCCAGCTTTCTGCACTGCTCCGTGATCTTCCCTCCATAGGTCTCTTTCCATTGCCAGGCTCTATTTAAGAATTCTTCCCTGCCCAATTCCTCTTTTGTTTTTCCCTCTTCCTTGCGGATTTTTTCAGCCACTTTCACCTCTGTGGCTATGCTGGCATGGTCGCTTCCCGGAAGCCAGAGGGCGTCGAAACCCTGCATCCTTTTCCAGCGGGTCAGTACATCCTGCAATGTATGGTCCAGAGCATGCCCCATATGAAGCTGTCCAGTAATGTTGGGCGGAGGCATTACGATGGTAAATGGATGTTTTTGCTTATCTCTTTTGCCGTGAAACGCTCCGCTTTTCTCCCATTTTTCATATAGCCTTCCTTCAAACTCTTTCGGATCATAAGTCTTATTCAGGTTTTTTTCCACTGCTATCCCTCCAATACTAAAAAAACCCTATGCTTCTGCATAAGGACGAAAATTTCCGCGGTACCACCTTAATTTTGCGCTTCAACTCCGGCCGACGGCGGCGATAAAACACAACACTCATTTAATATGCTCCCAAGCGACCTTCGCGAAATCCTGTTTTCAAGACCTCTCAGCCTGACCTGTTTCCGGGTTTAGGGTCTTTTCTCTGTAGAAGGGTGATTCGTTACTCCTCTTGCTCATTGCATCCATATTCATTCACTTTCCAAATGAAAGCTATATATTCATTTTAGCGGCAGACAGCTGTTTGTCAAGGAGTTATTTTACAGGTGCTTCCGACTCCTCCTCCAAAAAAAGCAAATCGGCAAAGGATGCTGTATTTACAAATGTCCTCCTGTGGATCGGGCAAAGACCACGGGTTTTGAGAGCTTCAAAGTGGGCCTTTGTCCCATAGCCTTTATTGCTGTCGAAAGCATAGCCCCGGTAAAGTTCATTATACTCATCCATCATTCGATCACGGGTCACTTTAGCCATTATAGAGGCGGCAGCTATGGATAAGCTTAACCCGTCGCCGTGGATTATGGCAGTCTGCGGAATCGGCACATCCTTCAGGATCAAAGCATCTATTAAGACGTGCTGTATACAGCAAGGGGCTTTTCGGCTTTCATTGCCTGTGAGGCTTTTCCAATCGGGTCCTATGCTTTTTCTCAGGTTTCTTTCAAGTTGCCGCAGCGCCTCTTTCATTGCAGCCTTAGTCGCTTCCAATATGTTTATGCGGTCCACGGTCTCATTGTCAATGCTGCCGATACCGTAGGCCACAGCCGCTTTTTTTATTTCCTCGTAAAACTCCTCCCGCTTTTTTTTAGAAAGCTTCTTTGAATCATCCACTCCCAATACATCGAAATCCTTTGGAAGCACTACAGCTGCCGCAACTACCGGCCCCGCGAGAGGGCCTCTACCTGCTTCATCCACCCCTGCAATGTATGTAATGCCCTTTTCATAAAGGGCATCCTCGTATACTTTCATTTCTTTCAGCTTCTTGATAAGAAGCTGATGCCGTTCTTCCTTTTTCATTTCATGGGCTCCAATGTTCCAACGTGATTTTCCCTAGAGTCCCTTTACGGAATTCATCCATTATAGTGCGCCCAGTGCGCTCATAATCTATGCGCTTCCCGGGAAGCACAAAGCCTCTTTTTTCTGCGATGGCCTCCATGGTGGCAAGAGGTGTTCCTTCTAATTTCTCTATCTTATATCTCGCCGTCAACAAATCAGGATATCTTTGAGAAAGCACATCTATCAGTTCTAATGCGAGGGATTCGATATCCATTATCTCATCTTTTATAGAGCCGCAAAAAGCTAAATACAGGCCTGCCTTTGGATCTTCAAATTTCGGCCATAGTATTCCCGGGGTATCAAGAAGCTGCATGCCGTTTTCCATTGAAAGCCATTGCTTCCCTCTGGTAATTCCGGGGCGGTCTCCGGTTTTGGCGCTTTTTTTCCCCGTCAGCCTGTTTACCAGGGACGACTTTCCTACATTGGGAACTCCGACGATCATCAGCCGCAGCGGCTTTTGACGGAGCCTGTCCCTGTTCCTTTCCGCCTGGATCTCCGATAGCAGCCCCAAAAGATCCGGCACTCCATCGCCTGTGTTGGCATTCAAAGCTGCCCCATGGATACCTTGCTCCTTGTAATGAGTTATCCAGTCATTCACCGCTTTTGGGTCAGCAAGATCGCTTTTATTCAATACGATTATCGCGGGCTTGCCACTTATTAGCTCGTTGATTACGGGGTTTCGGCTTGAGATGGGAATCCTGGCATCCACTACCTCCACTACCGCACCCACTAGTTTTAAGTTCTGCTGTATCAGTTCCCGAGTCTTTTTCATATGCCCCGGATACCAGTTTATATGCTCGATCATTTTTCCGCCTCAACGTCGCAACCGGGATACTGCCGATAAATCCTTTGAAAAAAGGGACCCCAAAGGCCCCTTTCTTATTAATTGATTTCTTTGCTTTTGATCTTAGCTGCTTTACCGGTTCTCTTCCTCATATAGTTCAGCTTGGCTTTTCTAACATCGCCGTGTCTTACCACTTCGATCTTGTCTATCCTCGGTGAATGGAGGGGGAATGTTTTTTCCACGCCTACACCTGAGGCTATCCTTCTGACAGTAAAAGTCTCGCGGAGTCCGCCGTTTTGTTTTTTCAGCACAAACCCTTCAAAGACCTGGATCCTTTCTCTGGTTCCTTCTTTGATCTTTATATGGACTTTTACCGTATCGCCCACTCTAAATTTGGGCAGATCCGTTTTAAAATAATCCTGTTCAATGGCTCTCATCACGTCCATCCTGTTTCCTCCTCTCTCCAAAGACGTTCTTGGTATCCAAGCGCTCTTTCATCTTTTGAGCTATATCCAGCGGACCGTCCGTAATACACCGCTGTTCATTTTAACACAGTCCTTTTCCTTAAGCAAGAGTTTTTTATGCCCTAGGATGAGCATGGTCATAGACGTCTTTGATCCTGTTTTTCGAAAAACTCAGGTACACCTGCGTGGCTGTCAGGTCTTCATGTCCCATAAGCTCTTTAAGCGTCATTAGATCCGCTCCGTTCTGTATCATATGCACGGCAAATGAATTCCTCAGGGTCTTAGGTGTGATCTCCGTTTCTATATCCGCTGCCTTTGCATTCAGCTTGATGATCTTCCATATGCCCTGTCTGGTAAGCCGATCTCCGTTATAATTCAGAAAAAGCGCCTGCGTCTCCGGTCCCTCGTGATTCAGGAGCATCGGCCTGGATTCGTATATGTAAGCCTCCAAAGCGGCCCTGGCCGGACGGCCCAGAGGGATGGCTCTTGCTTTTCCATGCTCTCCGTCGGTGGTAATAAAACCGATTCGAAGGTTGATATTTGAGAGATCAGCGGCAGCCGCCTCGCTGACGCGCATTCCCGAAGCATATAACACTTCGAGCAGAGCCCTGTCTCTCCGTCCCTTGATCGAATCATCCGGTTTTGTCAGCAGTCGTTCGATTTGCTCTACCGTAAGATATTCCAGTTTTTTCCTCTCTATCTTAGGAGATTTGATTCCTTCGGTAGGATCGATGGCTAAACCTTTACGGGATTTGATATAGTAGAAGAAAGAGCGAAGGGATGCCAGCTTCCGATTTACCGTAGCGGCTGACTTCCCATGATTTTTCAAAGCTAAAAGAAAAGATATGACCTCGGTCTTCGTTACATCATCAAGATCGGATATCCCCTTTTCAGACAGAAATATAATAAAGTCATTGACATCCCTCCCGTATGCCAGCAGGGAATTGGATGCCATTGCCTTTTCTTCCGCCAGATACTTAATGAACAAAGAGAGATTGCTTTCCATCATCCTGTCCTCTTTCCATTCATAGTCACTACAGTATAACGCAGCCCCTTTAAGTTTACAACAATCATTTCACTGTTCATTTCACTGTTATTCCGAATGCGGGCGGATCAAAGCCGATGCATCACTGCGAATCGTGTACTAACCATTCCGGATTGGACATACATTTGATAAGGTAGACTTTGCTATGCTATAAGACCGGGAGGCGGACATGAGGCGTAGACCGTCGGTTATTATCATTTCTCTGCTTAACAAAAACCTATCGATCCTTACGATTATTTTTTTCAGCTTTATTCTGGGGATCTCTCTTGGAGTATTTACGGAACTGATGCTGTCTGCCGATGCAAAAGAAAGCATGCGGGATTTTTTGGATCTGCATCTGCTGCTGCCCGAACTGGATGGAGAGATCCTGCCGGATTTGTTTTTTAAATCCCTGGCGGTCAATTTCGGGTTACTTATTGTAATCCTGCTTTCGGGGCTCACGTTAATAGGCTTTCCCGCAGCGTTGCTGGCACTTATCTACAAAGGAGCCGCACTGGGTTTTACCTCAGCTCTTTTGATGGATACCCTCAATGCCAAAGGGGTGCTTTTAGTTATTCTTACATTGCTGCCTCCCAATACGGTCCTGGTTCCGGCATTGTGCGGAGCTGCGGCTGCTTCACTAAGGCTTGCCTCCGACCTGTTGGCGGCAGGACCCAATCAAATCAAAAAGAGCTTGCAGATTAAAGCAGGCCCTTTTATGGCGTTTCAGGGGTTGATGGCTATTTTGATCCTCGGCGGATGCTTTATTGAATCCTTTATTTCCCCTCTTTTGCAGCAACTATCAGTATAGCTGCAACTGTCTTGGCGTCTTCTATCTCCCCTTCAAGCACCATTCTTTTCAGCCGGGCTACATCGTATTCCTCAATATCTATGGCCTCATTGTCATCAAAATCCGTTTCACCGGGACTGAGCCCTTTTGCATAGTAAAGGTGTATCACTTCCTCCGAATACCCCACGGATGAATAAAATGATGTGATATGCTCAAGCTTTGCGGCGGTATAACCGGTTTCCTCTTTGAGCTCTCTGGCTGCGGTCACAATAGGGTCTTCCCCTTTTTCGATCTTCCCTGCCGGGACTTCTAAAATCGCCTTTTCTGCCGCCTTTCTAAACTGCCGCACCAAAATCATTCTGTTTTCTTCGGTTACAGCTGCAATGGCGACGCCGCCGCCGTGTTCAACGATCTCGCGGTAGGAAGCTTTCCCTCTTACATCGATGATCTTGTCCCGACGCAGGTTTAATATTTTCCCTTCATAAATCCTGTCGCTTGAAATGGTCTTTTCCTCAAATATCATGATTCTTTCCTATTTGGTCATAGAAGCTGCTTTGTCCGCCGCCGCTCTCACCGCAGCCATAACGGCGCTCCGAAACCCCTTTTGCTCAAGCGCTTCCACTGCGTCGATTGTAGCGCCGCCCGGGGAGCAAATACTATCCTTCAACTCCCCCGGATGCAATCCCGTCTTAAGCACCATCTCTGCGGAACCGGCCACCGCCTGAGCGGCGAAAGCATAAGCCTGCTTCCTTGGCATTCCCAAAGCAACGGCTCCGTCGGCCAAAGCTTCTATAAACATGAATACATATGCAGGCGAACTGGAAGAAACGCCTACCACGCTGTCCATGAGCTTTTCATCAGTCTCTTCCGCCAGTCCTACCGCCCGGAAAATATTCACGACCCTTTCAAATTCTTCATCGCTTACCTCTGCATTTTTTGCAAGGGCGCTCATGCCTTTGCCCACAAGAGAAGGCATATTCGGCATCACCCGTACGGCTTTGCAGATAAATCCGCTTTCTCTTCCTGAAAAACCGGACAATTCTTTGCACTGAAGGGCGATGTATTTAAGGCTGATGCCTGCGGCAATGGATACGATGACCTTTTTCTCCCAACCGTTGACCTCGACAAGCTCTTTCAAAACATCTGTAAAGATATTGGGCTTAACGGCCAATATCAAGATATCAGCCCGGGCAACGGTGTCTGCGATACTTTCACATGGCGTGGCCCCTGTTTCTCCCGCAAGCCTGTTCAGGCTTGCCTTGTCTACATCGTAAGCAAAAACTTCTTTCCCCAAATCCGGGTTTGAGCTGAGATAACCTTTGATAAGGGCAGACCCCATATTGCCGGTCCCGATAAATCCGATTTTCATCAGTCTTCCTTCCTTTCGTTGATCCCTTCGGGATAATCCGAAAGGATATTGTTACAGCAAGAGACTATTTCCCGTAAAATATTGTGGCTTTTTCCGAACCGTCAACGATCTTGCGCAGGATATCAGGCTTGGTGCCGTTAGCAAGGATGAGAGGAATCCCATATTTTGTCACTCTTTCTGCCGCACTGATCTTGGTAACCACCCCGCCTGTGCCGAACCGGCTCTTCCCCGAGGAGTCGATCTCCAGCATAAGGCCGTCGATATCATGTACCTCTTCTATAAGCTCCGCATCCCTATACTCTTTTGGATTTTTATCGTAAATACCGTCGATATCGCTTAGAATGATCAAAAGATCCGCTCCCCATAGGTTTGCGGTAAGCGCACTTAAAGTGTCGTTATCGCCGATTTTAATCTCCTCGACACTGACGCTGTCATTCTCGTTGATGACCGGAACAACACCCTCATCCACCAGGGTGAATAAGGTATTTCTCATATGCAGGTTCCGCATATGATCCCCGAAATCTTCCCTGGATAAAAGCATCTGCCCTACATGAATTCCGTATTCACCGAAAAGCTCCTTATATGCCATCATCAGTTCCACCTGTCCGATGGCGCAGAGCGCCTGTTTGTAATTGATGTCTTCTTTCCGGTGCCATTTATTGATGGCGCCGACGCCGCAGATCCCTGCGCCGGAAGATACTATTATGATCTGTTTTCCCTGCTTCCTGAGATCATGGAGTTGTTCGACTATATTGTGCATTGCAGCCTTGTTGACAGCGCCGTGTTCATCTGATAATGTCTGACTGCCGATCTTGACGACTACTTTCCTGCTTTCATTTATGACCTCTCCTGCTGTGCTCATAATGTGATCTTTGCCTTCTTTCCTGTTTGTTCATTAACTAACTTTTGTGTATCTTTATTCTGATGCCGCTGCTTCTTCGTTTGTTCTTTCCTTCAGTGAAATATAATCTCTGCGTTTTGCCACGCTCACATAAGCCGGACGAATGATCTTGCCTCCGTTGATCAGTTCCTCCATTCTGTGGGCACTCCATCCTGAAATCCTGGCGATAGCAAAGATCGGAGTAAAGAGCTCCAGAGGCAAATCCAGCATGTGGTAGACCAATCCACTGTAGAAATCCACATTGGCGCTGACGCCTTTATAAATCTTCCGCTCATTGCCGATTACCACAGGAGCAAGCCTTTCCACAAGGGAATAAAGCCCGTATTCCTCTTCCATACCTTTTTCTTCGGACAGTTTCTGTACGAAGGATTTTAGTATATTCGCCCTGGGATCCGACAAGGAGTAGACTGCGTGGCCCATGCCGTAAATAAGACCGGCTTTATCAAAGGCTTCTTTATTAAGCAGGGCTTTGAGATAACCGCTGACCTCTTCCTCACTCTCCCAGTCTTTGACCTCAGCCTTCATATCTTCAAACATCTGTATGACTTTGATGTTTGCTCCGCCGTGCTTGGGTCCTTTGAGGGATCCCAGCGCCGCAGCAATGGTAGAATATGTGTCTGAGCCGCTGGAGGTCACCACATGGGTTGTAAAGGTTGAGTTGTTGCCGCCGCCGTGCTCGGCATGGAGGATCAGAGCCACATCCAAAATACGGGCCTCCATTTCCGAATATTTACTGTCCGGTCGAAGCATGTGAAGTATGTTTTCTGCCGTGGAAAGCTCCGGTTTAGGCGTATGGATTACCAGGCTGTTACCTTTTAAATAATGGTTGTAGGCCTGATACCCGTATACGGCAAGCACTGGGAAATTTGCAATCAACTGAAGGCACTGGCGCATCACGTTAGGCAAGGATATATCATTTGCATTATTGTCGTAAGCAAACAATGTAAGCACACTTCTCAGCAGGGAGTTCATCATATCTCTGGTGGGAGCTTTCATGATCACGTCACGGACAAAGTTTGTCGGAAGTGTCCGGTACCCCGCCAGTGTTTCAGTGAACCTGCAAAGTTCATCCCTTGTGGGCAGCTCCCCAAATAGAAGTAAGTAAGATACCTCTTCGAATCCGAATCTGTTTTCCTCAATGATGCCTGAAATGATCTTCTCAACATCGATGCCTCTGAAAAAAAGCTTCCCTTCAGTAGGCACCAATTGATCCCCTTCTTTAGAAAAAGACTGTATCTCTGAAATTTCGGTAAGCCCCGTTAAAACACCTTTCCCATTGATGTCCCGAAGTCCCCGCTTTACCTCAAATTTGCCGTAAAGCTCCGAATCTATCATGCTCTTATCTTTACACAGCTTAGTAAGGTCCAATATATTCTGTGTGATCTCCGAATACGCATTTTTGCCTTGCATGATCTTGCCCTCCATGTATAGACATATAAACACACATGCGATAACAGCCCCCATGCAGTCCTGTACGTCCGTTTTGTTAGCTATTTTACCACAGCTTGTAAGCGATAGGCAACTATTTAGATGCGGGGAGAATCCAAAACGCCTACAAACACTTACTCACATAATATGATCAAAAGCAACGGTTTTGATCATATTAGTAAATTTCCGTTGCTTTTAGCCCTAAAAATGTATGTAAAACCTTAAAAAAGCAACGGAAAAGAGAGAAAAGGTTGTATTCTGTTGCCTTTTCAGCGAAAAAGGCATCGGAAATCATATAATTCTTAAAAAATCCGTTGCTTTTGGGAGCAAAAAGAGCAGCAAAAGCCATAAAAGGCAACGGAAATTTGGAGGAAAGGTGTTTTCCGTTGCCTTTGTCCGCTTGGAACCTTCCATTTATCAGTCAGGGTAGCTGACATCTACACATACGAAAATGACGAAACGCAGCTTTAAATATCTACGCTACTCATCGGTCAGTACCTTGCCAAGAAGCGTGCTGAGTGTAAAGCTTACGACGTGACTGTTTCCAGGAGGCAATGGGACGCCTGCCTCCCCAAACTCTCCGCAGCCTCTGCTGCTACTATTAAGGGTATGAAAGATAAAGAGAATTTCAGCTTTGTTTCAACTGCTTAAGTAATAACGACTATAAATGTGATATTTTTCAAATGACCTTGTATAAGTTGATATGGTTATCTAAGAAAGGACATTTTTATAAGTTAGTGACACCTTGCAGATGCGTATACTAATAAATAATGTCGATATTTTGTTTATTTGTATAATCGTTATAGCAGGAGACTGTATTGTCCGAACATGGGCAATACAACGGATAATACTACCGTACCTACCACAAGGGCCATGAGCACCGTCATTGTGGGCTCGATGAGAGTGGTGAGCAGTTTAGTCTGAGCCTCGGTCTGAGTTTCGTAGAGTTCGGCCATTTTATCCAAAACGATGTGGATCTCTCCGGATTCCTCAGCCACGCCGACCATAGAGATCAGCAGGGAATCGAATATGGGATAGCGGCGCATGGAAGCGCTGATGGCTACGCCCATTTTCACATCTTCCAGCACTTTTGTGAAAAAATGTCGCAGATAAGTATTTGATACCACCCTTGCAGCCACCGAAAGAGCATAAATGATCTCTACTCCTGCCCCCGTAAGGGACGCCATTACCCGGCTGAATCTTGATATATACAGTTTGTACTGTATTTCTCCGATCAAGGGAAGCTTCAATGCAAGCCGGTCCGTATTCTGCCTGAAGCTGTGAGAGTTTCTGCGCCCGTAAGAATATGATACAACAACTGTCACAACAACGAAGGCAAAAATATACCAGTAGCTAATAAATATATCCGAGCTTCCCATTACCAATCTGGTCAAAAGGGGCATCTCCTGTCCGAACTGGCTGAACATATTGGAAAACGTAGGCAATACCACCAAGTTAAGAACGATGACGGCGGCCAGGGTTATGCAAAGCAGAAAGACCGGATAACTCAAGGCGCTCTTCACCTTTTGAGTCAGGGCGATCTCGCTTTCCAGTATTCTGGATGCCCTGTGGAAGGCTTCGTCCATTTTGCCGTCTATCTCACCTGCAGAGATGATGCTTGTGGTGACTTCGTTGAATGTGCGGAATTTAGCCATGGAGGCGGAAAGAGGCCGCCCCGAATGCAGGTCTTCCTGAAGTTCTAAAAGTATCTTTTTTGCTCGTCTGTCCTTCTCCTGGAGTATGAGCACCTGCATGCAGGTAGTAAGGGACACTCCTGCCCTGATCATGACGGCAAACTGTTCCAAAATACCCAGGACCTTCTTCCCCTTGAGCTTGACCTTATGGATGTCCTTTTCCATTATCTCGATGCTATTCAGGCCTTTTCCGCCGAATCTTGCTCCTGCACGCACTACAGAAGAGCTTTTATCCTGCTCCTTGACTGAAAGAGGAATAAGCCCCCGGCTTTTTATAGCCGAGATGGCCGAAGCTTTATTTGAGGCTTCAATACTGCCTGATTGTTTCTTTCCCGTGGGATCCACGGCGCGATAGTTGTAGTTCAAAGCTCTTCTCCCGCTACTGTATGCTTGCGTACAGCTTCAGCATCTCTTCGTATGTAGTAATACCCTGCAGCACCCTTATCCTCGCATTTTCATAAAGGGTTATCATCCCCTCATCAACTGCCGCTTGCTTTATGTCGTCGATGCTGACCCTGTCATATATAGCTTTCCGGATTTTGGCGGTCACCGGCATGATTTCATGGATGGCTGTCCTGCCTTTATAACCCGTATGGTTGCAATAGCTGCAGCCCTCTCCTTTATATAGGATCAACTCCTCCTCAATGCTTCCGCTGCTTTCGAGGATCTGCCGCTCCTCTTTGGAAGCAGTATATGATACTTTACACCTGGGACAGATCTTTCTTATAAGTCTTTGTGAGATGACACCTACCAAAGAGGCGGAGACCATGAAAGGTTCTATACCCATATCCATGAGACGGATGACGGCGCTTGGGGCGTCATAGGTATGCAGGGTGCTGAAAACCAGATGCCCTGTAATGGCGGCGGCAATGGCAAGGTCGGCGGTTTCTTCGTCCCGGATCTCTCCCACCATTATCATGTCGGGATCCTGCCTTAAAACTGAGCGGAGCACGCTCGCAAAGGTGAGTCCGGCCTTTGCGTTGATATCTACCTGGGTGATACCGGGGATAATATTCTCCACAGGGTTTTCTACAGTGATTATATTTACATCGTCCCCTCTTTTTTCCCGCA
>Ga0255347_1002367_pt1 | contig 27012 bp, 24 predicted proteins | sample wastewater_treat_2_FD_192479 | JGI IMG/M metagenome (GOLD analysis project Ga0255347, IMG submission 192479) | Wastewater microbial communities from Lulu Island WWTP, Vancouver, Canada - plant24 | ecosystem: Engineered > WWTP > Wastewater > Unclassified | place: Canada: Vancouver, British...
AAAAGGAAAGAAAATCGATCATCATCGGGACCACAAACAGACCGGGAGACCTTGACAGGGCTTTCAGGGTAGGTCGCATTGACTATTGGATCCCATTTCTCTATCCCAACAGAGAAGCGCGGGAAGCCATACTGAGGATTCATCTTCGAGGAATCGAAATAAGTGATGAGACGGTGAAGATTGTTACTGAGCGAACAGAGGGATATTCCGGCGCAGAGATCGAGGAATTGGTGAACAGGGCTAAGCGCCGGGCATTCACGGGAACCAATGGCTGCCTTGTGGCTGAAGATATTGTTAAGGCTCATGAAGCATTCCGGATTGATTCCGAGTCGAGAATGAGAGAAAGAGAAGGATATTTCAAGATGGCCGAAGAATTCACGAATGATCTGGAATTCCTCAGGGAGTTGCGAAATGAGAGATAAATGTTATGGGCACATCACAGCTTCCGTTATGAATAGCATAAATAACTATACCCCGTATGCCGGCCACGCTTCCAATATCTTGTTATTATTGAATATTTTACCAGTCATAGTATGGCATTGGGCTTGCTATTATAGGAGCATGATGAAAAGCTGGAGAGAAAAGATGGAAACTGAAAATAGAGGAGCTAATTAATATGCCAAAAATAACCAGCGATGGATATGACTTTGATATTCCGGAAGGAGCCTATTCAGCAAGCGATCTGAAGGAAAGAGCCAAGGCTCCTGGCAATGCAGTCCCGGTCGTCCGGAAACAGGACAAGGATATTGTCCTTGAACCTGAGGAAGTAGTCAACCTCCAGAGCAATGACCGCGTTACCTTTACCACCCCCATGGAGGCAGCGGGTGGAGGACAGAGATAATGGAAAGAAACCTGAGAAGGTTTGCCAAAGACATGGACTTAGCGATACGACAATATGGCAGCAATAAGGTTTCCTGGGCAAAGGATGTATCCTGGATACATGTTAAAGATTTTCAGCTACCAGACAACTTCAGACAATCCCGTACCGATATTCTTATTCTTGTTCCTGACAATTATGGTTACGGAGGATGTTATAGGGATAACTTTATTGAGACTGACCTTGAATTGCTTGACAGAGACGGCCACTCGTATCGCATGCTGTCGAGTGATATCCATGGATTCAGGGAATACCCTTATTCATCCATGTCGGAGAGTATGAAAAAGATTCTGAGAGATCGTGGTTGGTTCTATCTTTGTCTTCATGACAAAAATCCAGAAAGCAGCCTGGTAAACTATCTCTATAAAGTAAGACTGTACCTGGGGAATCCATACAAAGACTGGAAAGCAATAGAACAATACGGTAAAGGGGGAAGATAATATGCCAAGAATAACCAGCGATGGATATGACTTTGATATTCCGGAAGGAGCCTATTCAGCAAGCGATCTGAAGGAAAGAGCCAAGGCTCCTGACAATGCAGTCCCGGTCGTCCGGAAACAGGACAAGGATATTGTCCTTGAACCTGAGGAAGTGGTCAACCTCCAGAGCAATGACCGCGTTACCTTTACCACACCAATGGAGGCGGCATGATCAGTCGTTCAAAGCCAATAACAGTAGTGTGGAAAGAGTGTGATTTCCTGGCCATGCGGCAACATCTTCTTCGCAACGACAATCTCGAAAGGGTCTCATTTGTTTTTTTCGGGGCTACGGATGATAACCCATCTGAGATCTATGTTCATAAAGTAATCAATCTCGAAGATGGAGAATATGAGAAACAGACACCGACCTACGTTGTCCCGAAAATGACGAGGCTGATATCTGTCTTCCGTGAATATGAAAGCAAGGCAATTAAGGGTCTGATGCACGTTCATAGTCACCCCTTTTCTCATGCCGCTGAGTTCAGTGGTATAGATTATCAGAGCGCCAAAAATGCCGTAGGCAGCCTCAAAAGCTACCTCAGGGCCGGTGAAAGGAATAACCCTTTTCTCTTTGCCCATTTGGTAATAGGGCAAGAGTTGGAGGGATTTTCTGGAAATGTTTATGATGGCACGAACTCCCTAATGGGTCAAGTTGAAAGCATGCACATTGTTGGCATGAGGGAAGCCAAAAAGATGATGCGTAATGGCGATGGAGTGTCGCGGTGGCAAGCACTGGACAATTCTGAGATTCTTGACAGAAACGTCAAATGGCTCGGAGAGGCCGGTCAGAAAAAAATAGCAGACACTCAAGTGGTCATCTGCGGTGTTGGAGGAGCAGGAAGTCTCATGGCGTTAAATATCCGGGGCATGGGATTTGGGAAGATCACTCTCATTGACCATGACAGGATAGAGGCGAGCAACTTGAATCGATTGCCTGCGGCAAAGCGAAGGGATGTTGGGTTCTTTAAAGTGGATGTGATGAAAAGAATGATAGAAGATGTCGGGGTTACCTCGGAGGTCGAGGCAATACCTGGGAGAATTGAAAGCGACAAGGCCAAAAAAGCGATTGTTTCTGCGCATATACTTGTGGCAGGAGTAGATAGTTTCAGGACACGCTTTACTTTACAAATGCTGGCAGCCAGATACCTGAAACCGCTTATCGACATCGGGTCTGGCATAATGCTTAAAACTGACACTCAGACCATACATTTTATGGGCGGACAGGTCGCTACATACATACCGGGAGGACCGTGTCTGTTTTGCCAGGGGGTTGTTCCTAAGAGCATTGATTCGGACATGATCACAGAAGTGAAAAGGGCCACGGGATACGTTCAGGGGACAGACTTTACGCCTACATCTGTGGCAACTATCAACGCCATAATGGCGGGACATGCTGCAGATACCTTGCTGAAGTTCGTAACAGGATTTTCGCCGGTGAAACCCTACCTTAAATGTGATCTTCTCAACGGGTCTTATCAGATTTTCAATTTCCAAAGGAAACTTTCCTGTCCAGTCTGCGGCGATGAGGGAGTGGAGGGAATGGGTGATGAGATACCCTTTGTCCTTCCCGAAAGCCTGCCAATTGAATGATTGCAGAGGTAAGATCAGATGCCCCAGGTAGATAGCAACGAGATACCCTTCAGCGGGGCCAGGAGAAGAAGAGAGGAACATGGATCCCGCATTGATGAGATTGCAAATGATCTCATTTCGCGGCCCAGCGAACGCTCGCAAAGATCTCACTATGCTTCACATTCGCCTTCGAGGAGTCAGCAGTCGAATGACAATGGTATTAGTTTTGGAAGAGCTTTCGTCGTTTCCATCCTTATTGCTTTCGTCGTGTTCATCATCTTTGCCATTTATCCAAGGAGTTCCCGTGAGAACAAGTTTAGCACTTTACCTATGAAGCCCCTTAGTGAACAGAGCAACACCAATGAAGAAAGACCGCAGGAGTCTCAGGAAGTTAAGAATAAAGAGGCTCAAATTGAAGAACCTGTTCAGGCCGCTAATACAGAGCTACCTGTTACTGAAGCCGCTCCTGTCAATATGGCAGCAACACTTCCGCAAAACTATGATGATAGCACTACTTCCATAAAAACCGCTGATACCTCTCCCATTGAAGTATTGCTGGAGGTTAAACCCAAACTGGAGCCCGTGGCGAGTGCTCAGTATATGGAAAGAGCCGCAAGGTTAAAGGGCTTGCGATGATTTCCACGAAGAGTCTATTCATTAGTACTTTAAAGACCGTTATCACGTTTGCGCAACTTTCCATTCTGCTGTTCTCGGGAGTACATTGCGCAACTACAAGCCGAGGTGTTCGTGAAAACCAGTCCCCAAGGGCGGTCCCACAGGAAGTGAGCGAATATAGATTGTGCGAGAATAGGATGGCAGACACGGAAACGATAGTCGACCTGGCGCTTAAGTACCAGGAGATGGGAGAATACAGTAAAGCCAATGTTTGTGCAAGGAAAGCATGGACTCAGGATCCAAAAGATGCCTTCGCGAATTATATTCTCGGGTATACCAACCTGCTTTGCGGTATATCCGAGCAAAACAATGAATTATATTTCAGAAACGCGTCGAGTCTTGATCCCTTCGGGTCTGTAGCCCACAAAGCTGCCTCCTGGCTTTCTTTATATAATGCGCCAAAGACAGTAAAGATCGAGCGACCGAAGATTTCCAAGACTTTTAACATGCAGTATGAAAGCTCCACGAAGGTAAACGGTAGAACTACCTATTCGAGAAACAAAGCCTACGAGAGTATTGTAGACAGGGCTGTTTTATCGACTATTTCTTATGAAATAAGGTCAATTTTGAGAGATGAAAGAATCTTCTCGATACTTTCTGAACAAAAGTCCGCAAGAGCTTATACCTATCGGATACTTCCTGAAGTCAACATTCACGTCAGGGAAGATTCCTTTCCCCTGGTAAACCTATTAGGGCCGCTCAATCTCTTTCGAGTAGTACCTTTTGTCAATAGTGCTGTCGAAAAACAGACCACGCTCTATATCCAGATAAACAATAAAGTAGCTCTCAGTGGTCCGAATATTCGCGGCAAGGTGATCTTCGAGAATACATCAAATCTGAACAAGATTAGCCCAGAACAATTAGCAGGTGCCGTCTCAGAAGCCTATGCGAATTCCATAAAGGATTTGGAGTATAAGATTAGAAAAGCTATATTGATGGGGGAGGCATCAGGAAACTGATGGGCATCGAAGGGAGGCTCACATATTATAAGATAAACGACCCAATCATGGTGGCAAATACATAGGCATAGCAATTGCAAACTAGAAGATGTAATTTCCACCATGCTGATCGAGAAAACGCTTTGACATTATGAGTTGAATCTAAATTAAGGAAGGAGTAAAGCGCATGAATGAATTTAAATACAGTCCACACGTAGAAAAATTGAAAGTACAGATGTGGGAGATGATGGCAGAGCGCGCTAAGCAAGTGCTTGGTCCAAAATCAAATTATGTGATGCTCGATATAGGTAAAAGTGGTGGTGCGACAGCACTGGCATTTAGCAAAGAAGTCACCAAAGTAGTTGCCATTGACATTACAACAAATGGAAGCAAAAAACTTAATGAAGAAATAGAGAAGCGACACATATCCAATATCGAGGTGATTGGGCCCTATGATCTAAGGAAAGGTCTGCCTTTTGAAGGAGCTGCATTCGATATAGTGACATGTCGATTAATTCTTAACCAAGTGGACGATGTTCGAGGTCTATTGGGAGAAGCCCACCGGGTATTGAAGCCAAACGGCAAGTTGGGTGTTGCTGTTTCGGTACTGTCAAATGGCATTAAAGATCTTTGGACCTCCCTAACAAAAGCCATACGTAATGATCACAAGAACGATTTCACTTACCTTGAGATCGTACAGTTGATAGTATCCAAATGTTTCGAAATCCAATGCATAATACCTTATTCCGTTCCAAGAAGTTTGAATGAAAAACTAAATGTAATACAAGATCAGGTCACCAAGGATCGTTTGCTACAAGCCTTCTTGTGGAATAAAGAAAGGTTCGCCGAACTAAGATTCAGATTTGTAGATGACCCGGAGGAACTCATCATGTTAAAAAAGGAAGGCCAGCCGCAATGGTTCCATGATTTTAACATAATAGAGATTCTAGCCATCAAAGGGTATTCGGAGGGAACCAGCTAGTTCTATGAAATTAATTCATCATGGCGGTACGGTGATAGCTGTCCAGTGTGTTGTCGGATGAATGGAACTAATTGATTACATAACGAGAGGCAAAAAATGGGATTATTACGCTAAATATTGCCCAGCCCGATTTTGAGGGATGAAAGAGAAGGGAACAAAATGAAAGACAAGAAAGAAGCTAAGCAAACTGATTGGGAAATTAAGATGGAAAAACTTTCAGAGACGGACATACATGCAGGGACCATGGCTTTCTATCAGATGTTCATTCGAGAAAAGAAGAGCATTAAAATTTTGGATATTGGGGCAGGAAGCGGGAAAGTTGCCATGGGACTGGCATCTTTGCCGCAGGTAAACGAGATAATAGCCTATGATAAATCGCTTGAACTCATGAGGGAGCTGAAGAGCTCAGATAAAATTAGGAAGGTAACGGACGGTTCGTATAAAAAATTGCCATTTGATGATGAATCCTTTGACATTGCAGTATGCCGCTATGTTTTTCATCATATGGAGAATAAGGATAGGGCTTTGGCTGAGATTAACAGGATTCTTGTTGACAACGGGACGTTTTTTCTTAGTGACCCCATATTACCGCAACACAGCAAGCAAGCCTTAAACGCTATCTACCGGATCCGTGAGGACAGCTTCCATGGGTACTGCGATTACCATGAAATGATCGATCTTTTGGAGAAAAATCGTTTTACGCCGATATTGATTCGCCCCTATCATCATGGTTATAAAAATCTCAACGAGTATTCCAAGGCTATTGGAGATAATATTGATGCAGCAGAATATGAGGATAAGCCCTCAGCCAAGGATAGCACGGTGTCTGTATTGAAGGGCAAGATTGTGAGGGCAATTAATGCTGTAGATGAGACGGTGAGAAAAGAAATGAAGATGACTGGAAGTGGCATCGGGCTTTCATTCAGATACTATATTGTTGATATCGCTTCAATAAAACAAGGGGCTTGACCAGCGATCGTATACCCTGGATCCGATTGTTGTTCTTTATCCATCGAAGCCCTCTAGATTGTTATAAATTCATAACAAATATGTTACCTTAATATAACGAGTACCAATTCCATGATCCTCGTTCAACGGGATTAATACCCCTCAGAGCCTGCTTTTGTCCGTAACCAATTGATGGCACAATAATTGCTAGCTAACAATTAGCAGTATTATATGCATGTGCGGGAAGCATATGCTTTTGTTTTTGGGCAAGAGGCAGGGAGAATGAATTTAAACCACAATAAAACATTTTATATTGAGTCTCTGGGATGCATTACTAACAAGACAGATGCGGCAAGGGTAGAGACCTTCTTCAAAATGAACGGGTGGAGCAAGACCTCATCAAGCGAGAATGCATCTCTTATCATACTTATGACCTGCGCGTTTACGAAGGGCTCAGAGGATTACAACATAAATCGTTTGCGGCAGTTAAGGGGAATAAAAAAGCCGGAATCACAGATTGCCGTGGGAGGCTGTCTTCCTTCTATAAGCCCTGATCGCTTGAAAAAAGAATTCAACGGGTTTGTTTTCTCCCCAAGGACTCTTGAAAAACTTAATACGTTTATTCCATCGCAGATAAAGATCGAGAAGATTCCTCCTATCGGGTTCGAGCCTAAAGACAGTTCTATCAAGACGATTAGAATCTCAACAGGATGCATGGGACACTGCACGTATTGTGCGATTCCTTTTGCAAATGGCAGAACGAAAAGTCGCAGTATTGAGAATATACTGAGAGACATTCGGGAAGCCTCGGAATCAGGGTTTCGGCAGATAAAACTTGTTTCAGAGGACTTGGGGGCCTATGGGCAAGACCTAAATAAGTCCATAATTCAATTGTTGGAAAAGATTGTTTCCGAAAGCATCGATTTTGAACTGTATCTTGACAACTTAAACCCTAACTGGCTGTTGCGCTATAAGCAAGAGTTGATTGATATATTCCGTTCAGACAAGGTGGTTAAGAAGTTCTCCATTCCTATTCAATCTGGTTCTGATCGTATCCTCGGACTAATGAAAAGAAGCTATACTGTTGCTGAGGTTAAGACGATCCTTGATGATCTTCTTCGCACTTTCCCCGAAGTGAAGATATGTACAGATTTTATAGTTGGTTTTCCCTCAGAAACAGATGTAGAATTTGAAGAAACAAGACTTCTTTTAAACGCAAATCCATACCACTACGTTGAAATATTTACATATGAGGATCGTCCTGGTACAAAAGCGATGAATCTCACGCCCAAAATCCTTGATCAGGTCAAGGAAGAGAGGCGACAATTGCTCTTTAAGGAATTTTTAAAGCAGTTTTTGAAATCTAATAATATACGAAACACTGAAGAGCTTAAGCAGGTCATGCAAACCCGCAAGGGGTTGCCGGTTCATTTTAATTTAGCTGTTTAGTGAGCGAACAGCCATGAACAGATATTTAAATAGTATTTTGGTGCAAACTAAGTATTGCAGAGAAGCTATCTTAGCCGAAAAAGTATGGCCAAGTAGTGTGCTTCCAACTTTGCATATGAACCAAAACCAAAGCAGCAAGGAGGAAGACCTTGAGTGTAGAGAAGAAACTACAGGAGTTTTTTATGGAGAATAATGCGTTAGAGAAATTTGAAAATTCCATTCGTGCAGTTCTGACAGAGGGCGGTTGGGAATCTGAAGATACAGATTCTGCGATAGCTTGGATAAAAGAGGCTATTGGGATACAGGTTGCAGTTCAATCTGGAGTATAGTTGATTTTGAATATGTCGCAGAGTTTTATGTCACAAGACTTGAAGTGCTTCTCTATGAGTTATTAACTGAGTTGCTCTTATGTGTCAAATACATAGAAATCTAGGAGGATATAAATGTACCAAAGGTTTTTGCGGTTTAGAGCTCATTTATGGCTTATAATATTACTTCTTACATTTTCGCTATGTATTGCCGAATCCCTGCTAGCTGCTGAAAAAAAATCCAACTCTGTCAGAATAGCTGTTAATCTCTTTGTGCACCATCCAAATATTGAAGCTGTTTACCAAGGTTTCAAGGAAGTTGTTGATGCCTGGGCACGTAGTGAAAAAAGAACGGTTCGATATGATCTCCAAAATGCTACAGGAGATGTTTCCATCGCTACCCAGATAGCTCGAAAGCAGGCTTCGCAGGAGCCCGATCTTATACTAGCTGTGGGAACGCCTTCCGTACAGGCTTCTAAGAGAGTCACTACAAAGATTCCTATCATATTCGGAGCGATGACAGACCCTGTTTCGGCTGGTGTCGTTAAATCAATGGGGGCGCCAGGTACCAATTGCACTGGTACTAGTGACATAGGGCCATACGATGAACAGCTGGGGCTGATCAAGAGCCTTTTTCCAAATGCAAAGACTCTGGGGGTAATACGCAATCCTGGAGAAGCGAATAGCGTTGCATCCATGAGAATCATTGACAAAGCATTAGTCAAATGGAAGTTCCTGAAGATTGAAGCTCCCGTGTCAAACACCTCCGAAGTCCTCCTTGCTGCCCAGTCGCTTGTTGGAAGATGTGACATCTTCTATATGCCTGCCGATAACACGGTCCTCTCGGCTTTGGATGCTGTAGTTAATGTTGCGCATGCAAACAAAATACCTTTATTTGTTGGTGACGAGGGGAGTGTAGAAATGGGGGCGGTCGCCACGATAGGGATTGATTATTTGCAGTTAGGTCGCGCTACGGGGGAAATCGCTGTTAAGGTATTGAAAGGTACTTCCCCAAGTTCTATTCCTGTCTTATTTGGGACAGCTACTCGATTGGTAGTCAATCTGGATGCAGCAAGGCAGCAAGGTGTTAATTTCCCACCTGCGCTTCTTGAAAAAGCCAAGGTGGTAAAGAAGTGATTATCAATGCAGTAGACACAACCCTTCAGATAGCTTTCTTGTATGCTATTCAGGCAATAGCCGTGGCTGTCGCTTTTCGTGTGATTGGATTTCCTGACCTCACTCCTGATGGGTCCTTTACCTTGGGTGCATCTGTTACCGGTGTCCTTCTCCTATCCGGTTTTCCTAGTTGGCTTGCTATGGCTGTCTCTCTTGGTGTTGGTGCTTTAGCGGGCTCGCTAACAGCCTTACTGCATACTAGACTCCGAGTCTCAATGTTACTCAGCGGCATTTTAATGATGCTCATCCTTTATTCGGTATCATTGCGGGTAATGGGGACATCGAATTTATCTCTAATGAATGTAAACAATTTTTTGAGCACACTAATATTGCGTGGAGACAGCCTGCTTCCCCTTTGCGTGACAGCAATGGTTTGCCTTTGCGTATATTTAGTGATATATATGCTTCTAAAAACAAAAGCAGGCCTTAGACTGCGTGCTACAGGTGATTCTTCGACGGCATTAGAATTGCGTGGCATCTCCCGTGAACCTAACTATATCTGGGGGCTAGCCGCGGTAAATGGGTTGGCTGGGCTCGCGGGTTCATTGATTGCCCAATATCAGGGTTTTGTCGATATCTCTATGGGGGGTGGACTTGTAATTATAGCTCTTGCTGCAATGGTAATGGGGGAGACTGTCATTCGTCCAGAGCGCGCAGCAAGCCTTGTGTTTGCACCAGTAGTCGGGATGGTAATATATCAGGGTATCGTTGCTTGCACATTAAGACTGGGGCTAACCCCGGCAGACCTCAAGATAACGACTGCTGTATTAGCACTTTTTTTTATTGGTATGGACAGGTTAAGAAGTCAATATGGATCAGTTACAAGGCAAATTGGAAACCGAAGCATATAACCCGAGCTATCGGGAAGGTAATGCTATATATGTACAAGATGTAGCTTTTGCGTACCGACTGCAAGGAGGAGTGCAATTTGAGGTCCTCAAACAAATAAGCTTTTCTATCCCGTATGGCCAAGTCCTGGGATTGGTTGGAAGGAACGCTTCAGGTAAATCAACGCTTTTAAGCATTCTTCGAGGTTTTTTAATACCATCTTCTGGAGTCGTACAGATAGGCTCTACAGTTGTCTCAACAATGGGACGTCTGGTCAATCTTCCAAAGGTCTCACTCATAACGCAAAGGGCCGATGCTGGGCTTGCTCCTACCATGACGGTCTTTGAGAATTATGTGCTAACTCTGACTGACGGAGCGGCTGGTCTGAAATGGGCTTATTCAAAACACTTGAAAGAGCAGTGCCGATATCATCTCCGCAAGGCAGAAATGGGATTAGAAGATAAGATTAATGAACAGGTTCGATTCCTGTCTGGAGGTCAACAGCAAGCCCTTTCTGTTCTCCTTGCCATTGAATATCCTGAAGCTGTTTTGCTCCTTGATGAACCTACTGCCGCCCTTGATGCCTTTGCTGGAAAGAGAGTTCTCGATCTAGCGATAGCAGAAATGAAAGCTAGAAAAGGTTCGATCGTCCTTGTCTCTCATAGAGTCCGTGATATTGCTGAACGATGTGAAAGAGTCTTGCTTCTGCAAGGAGGAGAGATTGAAACTGATATGGACAATTTGGATTTCCACCTTACAGAAGAGAAGCTTATGTTAATGATGGAATAATATAGATATTGTATTAGTAAAAAAACAAACGATTATATTTAAAGGATTCTCGTAAGTCCAGTGCTTCGATATCTGTATGGAGAGAATATACCATGAAGGAGTCCCAACCCTATCATAAGGTGAATTATAACCACTTAACGGGTCCCTTTTCGCCATTTACATTTGCTTTACAGGATATTAGAAATAAATTAATAAAACCGCAAGATGGTGATTACAATGACCCAGAAAAAAAACTTAATGAAGAATATCTTGAGCACATTATTTCTCTTTCTATTCCTCTTGTCTACACCAATGAGACAGTTGAAGCATTCATTCAGTTTCCTATAGCGGCGTGCCTGAGGAAGGAAAAAAACGAGCTTTTAATTCGATATTCTGGGCAATACGAGCAATACGAGGATAGAAAGATAGTTGACGAATCAGCGCCGCACGATTTTGCAACAGTTTATGAGACGATTAGACAATATATCAAGAATCAAACTTCATCTGAGGAATTAAAACGTACCTGCCTTGAGGATATCATGGAAGGGTCAAACGCCATTTTGGCTCAATACCCTCAGGTCATAAGGCAGATAAAGGGGTTCTTTCACTTCAGCACCGATGATACACAGTTCTATATTTTCATTTCTTGTCAGCCTGTCAGCGATTCAAAGGCGTGCGGGTTGTGTGACCAAACATCTCCATGCAATATTGTTCAGAATATCCCCGATGAAGATAAAAGTATAGATTTCTGTTTTAATAATGTTGTTGACGTTTTTAAGAATTACTTTTTCTCAGATGATACACGTCGTAAGTTTTACCAACTGTTAGGCAATGTGCAGCAGACTTTGCATAAAAAAGTAGGCCTTGAATATGATAAAGACCCGGTCATAACGGATTATCCTATCCTAAGAGATATATTGTCAAGGATTCAAGAGGACGCCCTCAAACTCGTAAGCTTTTCGAACAAAAACAACATAAATGAACAAAAGAGGAGAGCTTTCAGCACAGTATTTGTACTCCCCAGTTTAATAAAGGATCAACTTTGCTTCCGTTATATACTTACGCACGAACAAGTTCAATTTCTACGGAATCTTAATATGAATAAATTTGAAACAAGTATCAAAAGAATTGAAGACAATACGCTAGAGTTTTTGTTGAAAGAAATCAAGAAACAAAATATTCATTCTGGCAAGGGTCTCGATAACTTCGAGAAAATCATTATAATTCTGCAGAATATTTTCCAGAATGACAAGAAGGCTAAACATGGAAGCATTGAAGAGCATCTCAGGCTTGCAATCTTGTCTAACCATACTTTCAGTCAACAGGCAAAATCAATCATCAAGGCTGACCCTGATTTAGCTAAATACATGAGTTCTGACGCGTCTATAATTAAATATAGGCAAGCATTCCTTTTAGACGCGATACTGAAGGCGAAACATCCAGATATTATGGTGACCATGATTAATCACCCCTATTCCAAAATGATTCAGTATCCAACAGAGAAACTTCTGGAAGATTATACCGCTGGTAAAACAGAGGAGACATTATACCCTGCACCTTTAAGTTTGTTGGAATTATTTGTTTTGCATCCACCACTCTTTCTAAATCCCATATATCAATATGGTGTTCCAATCTTGCTTAGCGCATTTGATGCGTCGTTGTTCTCTGGGCACTGGCAGGCCTTGAAAGATAACGTAGAGTCGCATATAGATGGGGTTTTTGCTGCAATTGTAAGCCACGAGCAAAACGAGGCGAGAAAAGCCTTCGCTAATAGCAAATACATAATGTCTTTGCAACCCAAGGAAGCAGCGAACGAATTAGCAGAGAGGTTGCGCTATCTTACACTGCGGTTTTGTCCGAACTTAGATGCTACTTATAAAGCCTTTAAAGATGGACTAAAGATAGAAGATGACCATGGTGCAAGATGTCAAGAGCGAGAAATTAACCTTCCTAGCAAAAGTGGTTCTGGTAGCATTAATTTTCCTAATTTGGGGAAAAAGTTGGTGCTAGCCAAAGATATTGCAAATTACTCTGCAACAGGTAAGCGACATTGGAAACGTTATATAAACATGTACCTCGATGATTTTCTTGGCTCTTGGGAATTGGCTGAATCTGTCTCTAAATATCAGCGGGAGAAGGCTATTCTAGGCATGAAGGCAGCCGTGGCTGCAATCATGGGAAGAAATATGTCCCACAATTTAGGTTCACATGTACTATCATATCTAGTGAATGATTATAATTCGCTGGAGTTAGAAGATAATGAAGGGGGACTAAAGAGTGAATTAATGTCCCTGAAAACCATATTTTGTAAAGCTTTAGAAGATCATTTTGCAAGAGAATATAGGAGAAACAAAAGAAAAGATATGGTCGAACAGCTAAAATTACTTCTTGACGCAAGTAAGGTTGCAGAAACTGGTGTAACGGTTGATGATAATTTGATAAAGAGATTTAATAATTTCATTAGGAATAATAAAGAATTGCTCAAATATCTTAAAGACAGAATGGACTTCATTGCCACAATCCTGACCTTTGTCCCGTCGCCTTCAACAATGAATTTTAGGACAAATCTCATGAAGTTTTTTTATTTAGATGCTGACAGGGCAAGAAACAATTCTATGGACATAAAACATTTCTATAATTTCAACTTTATACTTGCCAATATAGCATTATCTGAGAAAGTATGTAGCAAATCGATAGACAGAGAACGTATCGAAGTGTGTTGTGACGGAAAGATCAAAGAGATTAATCTTGCTATTCCTGGAGGTGTTATTGGGATGCAGGCATTCTATTCAATCATCGAGAATATTATTCGTAATGCCGCAAAACATGGTGCCATGCATTCTTACAGTGATAAGATAATATTTACGGTTGATTTTCCTGACGAGTATAGCGACAATGTTGTTGATTACGATAAAGATGATCTTGCGAGAGTGACAATTTCTGATAATCTGGGTAATGCTGACGACACACTAATCAAAGCACTTCAAAACAAATGTGATGATTCAATAATTGATAGCGACGGTACTTTTCTAAATGACATGGGGTTTAAAGAAATAAAAATAGCCGCAGCTTTTTTAAGAGGAATTAGACCTGATGATATTGAGAAAAATACTTTTATAACAGCGCCTTCTGGTAGCAGTAGCAAGCTTCTTACTATTCATAAATGTACCAACACCAGTGATAAAGGTGGCGACAATCTTTGTCATAGCTTCTTTGTTATGAAGCCAAAAGAAATCCTCATTATCACGGATGAATGCAGGAATTGGGAAATTGTTAATCAGAAGGGAACGAAACTCTTCAGAAAGAATGGAATAGACTTTGTTATAACAGGCAAAGTCAGCGATTGTAATGAGGTCATGGGACTAAATAACTTCATGGAAGGAGATGCTTTATCGCAGAAGGCGAGGCATCGTTTCCTTATCCTTGACGTAGACAATGTTCAAGAATTTGATTTAAAACGTGATTTTCTACCCTACAGAGTTATAACCCGGGACGATCAATTGAAATGTCTCCAAGCAGAGTGCAATCCTGTAAAATTAATACATAGCACTTACAAAAAATGGATTTCGAAACTTTCCCAAAAAGACATATTCCCCAATCTCATAATTGACAAGGAATATTATGATGCGTATTGGAGAAATTATGGTATTAATTATGTTCAAGAGTGTGATGTAAACAATTTAGCAACACATAAAGGTGGTTGCATATATATTAATCACTTTTTTGGCTCAGATTTCAAAAAAATAGTGAAAGAGAATAAGATAGAAGAAAATAGATTTGCGGATTTTATGAAACAAAATAAAATTAATAGTATTGACGAAATAACAGGGCGTAATTCGTCCAAGTCAAAGATAGAAACAAACGGTCTTGATGGTAGCTTGGCAGAGACTTTAGCACTGGAATTCCTAGAGGCTGGCATTACATCTGTTTGTATAATTGATGAGAGATTCTTCAAGACCTTTCAAAAGAAGAAAAACTTTGGAGCCCTGTTTGCAAGGGGTATCAGTTTTTATGATTTGATAATGAACAATGAAATGCTAGAAATGATTTCCGTTGACCCTTGTGTTTCGAGAAATATCAAAATCAATGTAGATAACGGTGAATTGATGCCGATTGAGCCTCCCAATGGAGCAAAATATTATTTTCTTTCCATTCATCAAGGAATCATTGATAAAATCATTGATAATACACTGGGACTAAGAAAAAATAAAAATGTCGATGCATTAAAGGTGTTGAGTGTATTCAAAAATATGGCAGAGCATATTGTCGTTCATTCAGGTCGCGGGAAAACGGCTCCGGTGCCCAAGGGATTTCGTTTTCTTAATTATCCCGAGTTAGAGTCGTGGCTCGCTGATGACAAGCATACCCTGATTCAGGGATTTTTTGGGATACGGGGGAGGTAAATTGTGAATTGGCATGAATTAGCAATAATAGTCTTTAGCAGAAAATGGCCAAGCCAAATAACCATGCAACAAAACCATATTTTTGAAATTGTGCAAATCGATGGTAGAGGTTGTGTGGCAATAAGGGGCGTCCCTGCTATTGGCGTAAATGAAAGCTATTTCGAAAGAATGAACGATCATGGTGTACACAAAGATTTTGTAAAGAGTATGTTTCAATACTTGCTTGATCAATATAACGATAGATTTCAAGGGGTATTCTTAGCACTTCACGATAGGCACTTTAACGATATAATAGGCTACCAAGACATCTCTTATGAGTATAGGCGTTTTCCTTTTCTTGACAAAATTGAGGAAGTTGGGAAAGAAATACATAAAGCTGTCCTTTTCCCTCACATTGATGGGGTTGAAATTTACGATTTGTTAAAACGTCATTTGAGCGATGAATGCGTTCATAATTTTAGTGTAGATGCCTTTTACAGGGACATTTGGAATTTTTTGACACCTCGCAAATCAGTTTTAGCAACTGAGCTTCGCCTTAAAGTTCTCACGCCTCTCGTAGCACTTGATTTGCTCACACAGGCTGAACTCGAGGACGATCAGTCAAAACTGTTGAAGAAAGAAATAAAAGATATCCTTAATGACAGGTCTTATGATGAAAATTATAAGGCACTCTGTGAGCTTACCTTTGACATAGAAGATCTTGAGATGAAGAAAAAATATGATTTTGATAATTTTTCTAACCTCATAAAGAATATCAAAGGTGCTGCCAATCCTTCTATAGACCATGATATTTTTAAGCACTTTGCCAAAACAATAGAAGATAAAATAACAAAAATGGAGAAGCATGAGGGAAAGTGATAAACCATACTTAGTCGAGGAGACAATATTGCACAATAAACAAAGCCTAATTTTGACGAGTAACCCGAGCTCATCCGTTTGAATGTAATAATGGGCAGGAAAATAGAAATGCCGACAGGCATAGAATATAGAATATTTGATAATAACCGGTTTCTGAAAACGGCTCTTGCAAAAGCACTTCCCGCGATGGGCTTGACAAAAGGCAACGCTATTTTTGTGAACATTTCGTACTCTGAAAACGACAACGAAAGCTCCCCCTACCCAGGACTGCGTTTTGTAATCAAAAGAAGACGGGCAGGGGATTCATGTGTAGCAATCTGTTACGGATTTGATGACAAAAAGCGCCTGGCAAAGAAAGAGAATGGCTCCATCCTAAAGGGTGAGGGCGTATTCTATCTTCAAATGCCTTTTGATCTGTCCAGACAATTGCGCACTATAAAAAAGGCATTGAGTTATGGCCACCCAATAAATGAACCGTTGGATCCCAGCACGACGAAATCCGAAATACTGCGTATAGTAGGGTTGTTGAAACACAATCTCCCCAATGTTATTGGCACGATAGAACCTAATATCAACTGCCTGAGGAATGCCAGTACACAGAAAGTACACGGCGAGTGGTCCATTGTGAAAGAGACAATGCTTAAAGCAAAACGAAACCGAATAGAGAAGGAGATGGTCATTTTCGAAGCTTTAGAAAAGCTTTTACTCTCTGACCAAAATAGAGTGTATACAGAGATTCGGCAGGAATTATTCAAGGCAGACACTCATTACAAAGATATGTTTGATATATTAGCTGATTCAAGAGGCTACTCAGAGATGAATAGAAAATCAGTAATTGAGAAAGGACAAAAAATTATCGAGGCCTTAAATAATGCAAGAATAATGCTTGAAAGGACAATAAATGAAACTTCTTCTTGTTGACGATGATAAAGGCTGGAGTGTAAGGCCTGTAGCACGTCTTAAAGACCTTGGTTTTGAAGTGCAATTCGAAGCTGACGCAAATAATGCAATGAAGGTCATTAGATCCTTTGACCCTGATGTTGTCCTTCTCGACGTCCTGTTTGAGGTTCAAGACCAAGAGGGTCCACCGAAATTTGAAAATATGGGTAAACCTACTTTTGAGAAGATAAAGGAAAGATATCCCAACCTACCGGTAGTCATTCTAACGAGTACCATGAGAGACACTTTCTCTAAAAAGGACTATCCTGGCTGTGCTTTTGCCTTTGCAAAAGATCAACTTAGTTCGGGCTTAGACGAAGTCTACAAAGAATTTGCTGAGAAAATCAAACGTGCTGCCGAGACCAACATGGTTGCAAAAGAAGACTATACAAAACAGTTCAGCTTTGTTGTGGGCAAGACAAAAGCAATGAGAGAAGTTTGTGAAAAAATAATGCTCTTTGCCCCGACCACATTGACTGTTTTAGTTACCGGAGAAAGTGGCACTGGCAAAGAATTGGTGGCAAAAGAGATTCACGATAAGAGCGAGCGGAAGGATAAACCCTATGTCGCTAGAAGTTGTCATGATTTTCCTGATGAAAATATGCTGAAGAGCGAATTATTTGGGCATGAAAGAGGGGCATTTACTGGAGCAGATTGGACCAGGATGGGAATATTCGAAATGGCTAATGGTGGTACGGTCTTCATCGATGAGATCGGAGATGCACCGCTTGCAGTGCAGGCGACACTATTGCGTGTCCTTCAGGAGAAGGTAATCAGGAGGCTGGGTGGAACGAAAGATATCAAAGTGGACATAAGGGTTATTGCAGCCACCAATAAGAATCTGTTTGATGAAATTAAAGCTAGCAGATTTAGAGAGGATCTTTTTTACAGACTACAGCAATCCGAAATACATCTTCCGCCCTTGAGAGAAAGAAAGGATGATATCAGTGAGTTATTAGCTTATTTCATCGTAAAACTCAATAAGACACTAAAGAAGAACATCTTGGTTGAAACAAAGGAAGGTGCTGGAGACTATCTTAGGGCAGATGTGCTAGAACTGCTTCGATCGCACGAATGGCCAGGTAATATAAGGGAATTTGAAAATGAGGTTGCCAAGGCCATGGTAACTGCTGGAGATGACAACGTACTACTAACTGAACACTTTAGGCTTGAATCCAGTGACAAGAATGACTCTCCTGGAACACTAAGTGACATCGATGAAATAGTCCGCAGTTTATGGGAAGGGCGGACAAAATGGGCAGACGTTATGCGGGAATTCGGTACAAACGGTACTATAAGATGCCAAGTACTTAAGGGATTTATAGACAGATGGTTGAATGAGAATGGAGTGCGACCCACATCCAGAGAGCTTGGCGAGTTTCTGGGTGAAAGCAGAAATAATATGGCACAAAAGCTAACAGAGTGCGGTTTCCAGTTGAGACGAGACTGGCCGAGCAGGAAACCAAAATGAAGAAGAAACGCTATCGGCTAATCATTCTTGATAGCAATCTTATCATCGCAAAAACGCTGTCAATGATCGCCAAACAGCACTACAAAGTGGACGATGTGAGGATTTTGCCAGATGATTCTGTAATAACCGCAGATGAAATCACTGATGTTCTCAAGGGACTTTCTGATGAATATCGAATAGCCTTGAACGCCGAATCTATTTTTGAAAAAAACTCGTCTGGCCATACAATGAAAGGCTTAGGATTCTTGAGACCTATATTTAATAACGGGAACTTGGCGGAGAATGATCCTCTGATTCTTTCTTTTTCAACATTAGGCAACCTAAAAAGCCGGGTTGGAGAGAATTTCCGGGTGCTTTTAAGCAACGAAGATTATTATCGTTTTGTACAGTTGCCGGTCGAGATTAGCTCTCTGGACATTTTTTTTAAATAGGAGGCCGCATGAGCAAAAAAGCAGGGAAACAAAATCTGGCAAAAGAGAGCTATTCGGTAGAACAAAAAGACAAGGATCGAAAATTTGCGCATCAATTCGGTGCCCGTTTAGCAGCAATGAGGATTTTTGTTGGTGCTTTTCAAAGCGGTGATGTCGAAGAAAAGCAGTTTCGTGCTGTATGCGCTGATCTGGATCCAGCCACCGCAGGTTCCATTGACATCAACAAATATCTTACAGAAAGTGAAGAGTTCAGAAAACTGGTAGTACCGACCAAAGAGTCAATGAGCCATGTGATCGCAAAAACAAACAGCAGACTCCTCCTCATCGACGACGATTATCAATCCGTGGGTTGGAATCTTATATTTGACACACTGTTTGGTGCAGGAAATGTCATATACGCCGCGGAGGCCAAAGGTGGTCTTGACAAGCTCGCAGATTCTAAAAATAAGATAGGACTGGTTTTGCTTGATCTGAGGCTTCCTAACTCTCCCGAGCAAGGAATGGGTGTCCTCCAAGAAATAATGAAGAACCGGCTTGATGTGCCTGTCATCATTTTCACTGGAGAGGATACCATTAGATACCAGCGGAAGTGTTACGTTGAAGGCGCGTTTGACTATTTTGTTAAGGATTTCGATGAAGAGGATAAAAACTACCTTAATTACTACGGTACATTTAAGGAGATTATTCTAAAGGCCCTAACAAGAACAAGGCAAGCCGATATTTGGAGCTCTATTCAGGACCTTGATCGTTTTATGGAAGAGTCAGGTCCTCCTTATTATAAGGATGTAAAACACTATTTTAGAAAAGCTTACTATTTTTTAACCATGGATGAAGATAGTTTTGTGGCAAAGACATTGATCACCAATGCTGACATCACCTATTATGGTGAAGTAATTATTCAATGCGCATTGGCCATTGAGTCCATTGTGAACAAACTCTGCAACGACCACAAGAACAATCCCATCGTGAAGACTCTTTTGGGTTCAGAGGATATCGAGGAAAACACGCTCGGGCGGAAGCTCAACGCGTTGCGCCTGATCAAATTGCTCGACATCAATTCCGAGCAAGTTTTTCTCAGTGTGAACAAACTCAGAAATGATTGTACTCATCCTGAGCACAGGGGCCTGACAGTTGATCAAGAGAAAGCAGGCCAAATTATAAGACAGACTATTGATGTACTCAAACATGTGCTGAATAAGTACATCTACCAGTTATCTTGATCACTGGGTAAAAGCTGGTGGAAATCGTTGAATTAGGTCATCCAGTCCTCAGAAAGAGGGCGATAAGCATTCGCTCCGTTAAGAATCCCCAGATCCAGGCTCTTATTGATGACATGTTGTCTACGCTCACCAGTGTAGGCGGAATGGGAATTGCTGCGCCGCAAGTAAATCAATCCCTGAGACTTATTGTTGTTGCCTCTCATCCTACTCCTAACTATCCCAACGCCCCGGAAATGGAGCCAACGCCCATGATAAACCCGGAGGTGATTGCTCTCTCCGAACAGATGGAAGATGGGTGGGAGGGATGCCTTAGTATTCCAGGAATAAGAGCCAAAGTGCCGCGACATATATGGGTCAGCGCACGTTACCGTACGAGAGATGGGAAGGCCAGGGAAGAGATTTTTGAGGGATTCGCGGCGAGGATTTTCCAGCACGAATATGATCACCTGAACGGCATCGTTTATCTTGACCGCATAACCAGCACGCGCAATATTATCACCGAGAAAGAGTTTACACGTTTAATGGAAGGAGGCGGACGTTGACCTTTGCTGGTCCACCACTCATCCTAGGTGACGTCGACTATCTCCTGGAGTCTCTAAAACTATCCTTTGGTTTCCCAAGCGATTCACTAGTACACACAGACCTCAACAATGTCGAAGAATTACGCTCAGCGATTAACAAGAATTACTCCCTTCTAATATTAGCGACAGAATCCAAGGAGGGCCTGATAAATTGTCTAGTTGAGATATTTGGGCGCAGGTTAAATCTCACCCCGGTTATAATCTTTACTTTATCGAATCATACATTTCTCGCCCGGCAACTCTCTGAAGAAAGAGCTTTCCCTGAATTCAATTATTGTCTGTCGAAAGAGCTGATACTTCACACTTCATTACCATTAAATAAGTCTATTGGCGAAATTTTAAAAACAATTGACACTTTTGGAGTCAGCTATGGAACTGATGATCGGAAAGCTTTTGGGCAACAGGTATGGGAAGATGTATCTCAGCGGCTAGCGAAAAACTATGATGTCGACCACCGCCACAGTATGGGTAATCTAATGGCGGCCTCACGCATACTCCATGGAGCTGTCCGATCAAATGATTATTTTCTGGATGACGATACCGTTAGAAAAGCCCAGGATTTACACGAAAAAATGCTGGGGGCCGGAAAAGACGAGCAGGGCAATCCATGGACTAACGAGGAGAGAGAAGATCGAAAAGCATCTTTTGGAAAGGTGATAGACGAAGCAAAGAACGAACAAAGATCAAAACGTTTAAAAAAACCAGATTTATGGCATCTTGGGCTAAAGAAAATCTTAATAATTGATGATCAGGGAGAAATCTGGGGACCTATTTGGCAGTTCATCTTTGGGGATAACAAGGTCGATGTGGTTGAGGATGGTTTAGAGGGTATTCAAAGAATAAAGACTGGACATTATGATTGTACCTTGCTTGATATTGACCTGGGAAAGGATTCATCTGGAAATTGTAAAACAAATGGCCTCGAAATTCTTCAATTGATTAAACAAGAGCAACTAGACCTACCCGTGGTAATGATGACAGCGTACGACGATGCAGAACTCACAAAGAAATGTCTGTGGTTTGGGGCTCATAACTATTTTGTCAAAGAAATAACCGAAAGCACGGATCGTGATTCTATTCAGTACTACTCGAAACTTAAGGAGATCATAAGTGGCGTTCCCGCATATTCATCAGACGAAAGAAGAGTTTGGAGAAGCTACATCGACATCGAGGGTAAATTAATTTCGTGTGACAAAAGATGGAGAACAACAAATATTCAAAGGTATCTCAAGAGGGCTTATTTCCTCTTTGCCTTAGATAATGATTTTACTTTGCCACGTCGTCTTTTCCTTGGTCGAGAAGGAGCTGGGTACGCTGATGCTGTTTTGAGCTTGGAGAATGCTCTATGGCAGGTAGCCAACATAGCAATGGCGGAAAAAAACAGGTGGCCTTTGGAGACAGCAGCTAAATATCTCGACCAACCAACGGACGTAGATCCAGACAATGTAGTTGCTGCCTTAGCAAAAGTACTCAAAATAACTGTGCCCAGTGCCAATAAAGTTCGAACAATTTTCAACTACGCCAGACATGGACGAGAGATTTCTAAAGACAAATGCAAAACGGTATTTGAAGCTGTTGTTGCTGTTCTAAAGACACAGATTCTTGAGAAATTCATGTACGCTGATGACAGTAAATCTATCTCGGCGGGAAAGATTGAGATGGTTTTACTCAACTCTAGGACAATTACAACAGCGAACGGCTCCAGCCATAAGGATATTGGTGATAAGGGGGCAGCCATCCTAAGGGAAGGTTTTGAAAAAACCGGAGTACCTCAATCCGACGCTCGAGTGCTATTTATTGATGACGAGGAAGACAAGAGCCAATGGTACAGCGTATTGCGACAGGTCTTCAAGGCACCCACAGTTGTAGCCAAAATAGGGGACACACTAGACGGTTCCTGGCTGAATCAATTTGATCTTGTATTCTTGGATCTAAATCTGTCGACGTCTGATTTCAACGCCGGTTGCACACAGGGGATAGACCAGCTTGTCAAGCTCAGGAAGCATAGCCTATCCTTGCCAGTGATAATGCTGACAGCAATTAATTCGTCACGATATACCAGAAAGGCATTACTATTGGGTGCCAGCGATTACTGCCCAAAGGGAACAACTATGGAGCCAGCCCAGTTTTGGGAGTATTTCAATACAATGGTTCAACGATGCCTTAGGTGGGGAAAGACAGAAAAACCACTATGGGACGCGCTATGTAAAATCGATTCTTTTGTACACGATGTCGGCCAAAATGAGCATTTCAAAGAGCCTTTAAGGGCGGCAGTTCCTTCGGCTATTCGCAAATCGATATTGGCACCTCTTAGGCGATCCTATTTCCACTATTTATTGGCGACAAGGGGCAGATTTTTGCCAGATTCTGCTTCCATCAATAAGCTCTTAGTTTTAGAGGCGCAAGCGAATAACCTTCTTATAGCGTGCGGCATTTGTGTTGAGGGGTTAGTAGATCTGCTGAAGTCTACAGCATCAAATGAAAACAAGGGAAAAAATGTGGGGTTTTTGACTAAGAGGTACTTCGATAAATCGTGCGCAGATGAAATGGACTACATTTGGCATATGCGTAACAAGAGCAAAAAAGCCGCATTAAAGGTTGATCTTTCGTTGCATCTGCAAAGAACGGCGAAGGTGGCGCTCAAAGTTTTGAATCAATGGAGCATAGGGACCTCTTATTTTACAAATGAGAAGCAGACGTACAGACAACCGGATACGAAGTTAGTGAGAGCTGAAATAACAAAGGTAGATCGTCCATGGCAAAGAATAAAACCAGCAAAGGAGAAAGGGACCACATTTGGCATGTCCGAGGAAAATCTCAAAAGATTGATGGACTTAAAAGCTTCGATACCAAGACACAATAAGAATAAGAAATGAAATTGATGAATTTTCGTAAAAAAGCTTTTTGTACCAGAGTTTTTGAAGATAAAGACGCCCATTGCAATAAACGGTCTGATCAGTCATGATGGTAGCCAGGGATTTGCAATGGAAGAGATAAAGATTATTGTTGATGAATTCTTTGAGAAGTGCAAAGCATGGGTAAAAGAAAACTAGACGATATTAAAATAAGATGATAACAAATGAGTTGGATCATAAATTGTGAGAGCTTATGTCTTTGGCAGTTCTTTCGTTGGTTTTCAGCAGACGCATCAGCTGGATTTCTTGAAGTGGATGCTGCGGAAAATAGTAAATTAGAATCCATATGTTATAAAACCATAACGTCTTTCCTGTTTCTTTAGCAAATCTCATCACAAATCATAAGCACAAGCTTCTGTTCTCTAATCATAACTGTCTAATATCATTGTATATCATTTTTGGCATAGAACCTGCTTTTAGTGTAAGTCAAGAGGATAAAAAATGATAAATACAACATACTATACAAGATTGAAAGCATTATATAACGGATGGAGGGACGGAAGGAGAAATTACCCTGCACCGGATGCTGCCACACCTTCACAGTATGTCCAGGAAATGAAAAATGCATGTGAACATCAGCTTGCCCATCTTGCAGAAAAATGGAAAGAACAGGATAAGAAGCTTTTTGCAGAATATCGGACTTGTAAAGAGCATCTTGACATTTCGGAAAGATCTCTTGATGAAACCCAAAGAGACAATAATGAAGCCAGAGAGAAGCTTGATCTAGCTACTCGGGCGCTTGACAACCTCGAACATGTATCACCTGGAAAGCGATGGTATATTGTCTTTTTTATCTTCATAACCCTTGTTGAGTTCCCGATCAACTCCATCATTTTCGATATCTTCGGTGAAGCCCGGTGGCTCACAATGCTGATGGCTGCATCGATCTGTTTCACTCTGCCATGGGCAGCCCACATCGCAGGAAAAGCACTCAAAGAAGGTCTTGTTCGTAACAGGGTAGTGACTGCAAAGTTCTCAATCATGCTGGTATTAGTTGTAGCCCTGCTTGGTGCTTTTGCATACATGCGAGAACGCTTCCTTACTGGAATGGAAGCGCAAAAATTTCTGGGCGCTTCTGTGGATCAGAACATGATGACCATCCTTTTCTTTCTGATAAACGGGTTTGTCTTTCTGATTGCCCTCTGGACTTCTTATAGTGCTCACCCAAAAGATCCTGTTACCTTCGAGAGGATTTTGAAAAGTTACGATTTAGCCAAGCAACTTGAGAAAGAAACTTACGAGCGAACTCGCAAGGCCGAGACAGCATGCAAGAAGGCCTCGCAAGACTTGAATGATGCTATATCAAAACGAAAGAATAGTTTTGAGAAAACTCAAAACGAGGCTGACGCTATCTCTCAGGGGTGGAACAGCCTTATTCATCACTATTATAAAGTAAATGTTAGGCACAGAAGAGATGGCAAGGAACCTCCTTCGTTCCACGGAGATACCACATACAGAATACCGAAAGACATTGAGGCTCTCGATTGGGATTTTCTACAGAACAGAAACGGATCCACACGCAGCCATGATCGTGATATGGATGATATCCCTTTTGCAAGTGTAAAAGGAGGTTTGGCAAATGATTAAACAGAGTCAGTATACTAATCGCTTAGGCGTCAAAATCATTCTAATTGCTGCGTTTTCTCTCATCGTTTCATGGATTGGGTGCAGTCACTGTTTTGCCGAAAGCAATAAAGTGGTGATGGTGTTATTCGATCTTTCTGGCAGTACGGCGAATGACCGCACACGGAGAGCATATTTAAAGGATTTTAGGACCATACTTGACATTGTAGATGTACGTGAAAACATTTTGGGTTCTTTTATAAAACCAGGGGATGTACTCATGGCTGATATCATATCCGACAACAGCGTCGGACAGTCTTCTTTTCCAATTCAAAAGGAATTCCCTCGTTTTAGTACATGGCAGGACAACCGTCTCTATTTCGGTAAAAAGGTGAGGTTTGAGAAGGAAGGCGTCTTGCAGGTGGCTGAGAAAATCTTGCTCAAAGAAGATCGAAAAATCATGAACACCGACATTTTCAGCGCGCTCCATGTGTCAGAGAGGGTATTCAAAACCTTTCACGACCGTAAAGCCATTCTCATTATCATGTCGGACATGCTTGAACAATCCAGAGAGTATGATTTTACCATGGACCCTCTTAGTGAAAACCGCATAATAGAGATCATCAGAAAACAGAAGGGAAGGGGGTTGCCCGACCTAAAGGGAGTCACGGTTTACGTGACAGGTGCCAGATCTAGCGACAGAAATCGTTTTATGTCCATACAAAGGTTTTGGCTTCGTTACCTTACTGAATGCGGAGCAACAATAGAGGCCAAGAACTATGGAAATGGCCTGATCGGGTTGAAGGCTAATTGATGTTAATTCTAGCCCAATCGAGCGGGAATACAGTAACTATACAGGCGCAGATAAACTTTTCCGAGGCTATATGGAGGCAAATATAGCATGAAACCCCAAATCCTGGCTCTTCTCCCTGACAGAACATTTATTCTGGTGATCGTTTTTGTTGCAATCGCATTAATCATAGGGCTCGTCACAAGACGGGTTGCTTTTAGCATTATTGGAACGTTAATTCTTTTTGCACTTTTGGGTCCTTTCTTTGACTCTCTTTTTGACGCCCTTCCATTATGGATACTACTCATCATGATAGTTGTCTTCTTCTTAAGCATTGGACGGTTCATTCTTGGGGGATTATTCGGAAAAGGTGCAACTGATGAGTTTGTAGGACATTTCATGTGGGCAGTTTTCTCTCTTCCTTTCCGATTGATTGGACGAGTGCTAAGCAGGAGGAGGCGGTGGTAGGCAAAACTATCGTATCTGGTCTTATTGCATTGGCGGCAACCCTTTCCCTGACAGCCATGCCCTTCGTCGCAGAGGCCCGATTCCTGTTTCATGCTACCTCACGTGCTGCAGCAAAGAAAATCATGCAAAAAGGGTTTTCAACCAGAATGATGAACTCTAAGGCAAGATTCGGCAAAGGTGCATACTTGTCAAAATCAAAAGCGATGGCGCTTCGAGAAAAACCCAAGGCTGATGCCGTGATAAAATTCAATGAAAGCAAGCTACTGGGGAAAAGTACCGTAAATACAAAGTCGCTGTCCAAGGGTGAACTGAAGAGGTTTTCTCACGATAAAGACCTCCGCGGTAACATCCACAAAGGCGTTCCAGGGGGAGACCT
>Ga0255347_1002374_pt1 | contig 26984 bp, 26 predicted proteins | sample wastewater_treat_2_FD_192479 | JGI IMG/M metagenome (GOLD analysis project Ga0255347, IMG submission 192479) | Wastewater microbial communities from Lulu Island WWTP, Vancouver, Canada - plant24 | ecosystem: Engineered > WWTP > Wastewater > Unclassified | place: Canada: Vancouver, British...
TGGCTGGTTTTGCCTCTGGTTCGGAATCTAAGAACAGCATATCTATCATGAGCAATTGCATCAGGCAGGGTTCATTTTATCTGTCCATGGTTGCAAAATTTTGTCCACGGTTTGGGGTACACTTTACAAAGTCCTCGTTAGAACCTAAACGGCAGTCTATTTTTGTAAAGTCCCTTGTGTTATATCCGTGAGTATCAGATTCAAAAACAGGCGAAAAATATACCGCATTGCAATTGAGTGATTTTATATGGTCTGCCCAGTCTATAACTTTCAGTATCCTTGATTCCTGAACTCCGTCATTTTCAAAGGGTGCTCCGCAGAATCCGAGAGGATAAATCTGATAAAAAACGCTTTCATATGCCCACATTTTTATTACCTCCGTTGTCAATAGTCTATAATCAAGAACGGCGCCTGTCCATTCAGGATGAGCGCCGTTGCTATTCTTATTACTTTCTTATCTTATCATATGCTCAATGTTTTGTCAATAGAACGATTAACTTTATTTCTTGTACATTTCACTTAGCCTTCTTCCAGTCTCAATGAGAAATGTTTCGGTATCAACAGTACGCTTGCTCTTCAGCTTGGATATAGCTGCAAGGTCGCCTGTCATAATACCTTCGCTTATAGTATCCAATATAGCTTTTTCGAGCTTGTCTGCATATTCACATAATGAAGGTGTTGAATCAAGTTCACCTCTTTTACGCAGAGCACCTGTCCATGCAAAAACTGTGGCTACAGGGTTAGTTGACGTCTTTTCACCTTTGAGATATTTGTAATAATGGCGCTGAACTGTTCCGTGGGCTGCCTCATATTCATATTTTCCGTCAGGCGATACTAGCACTGATGTCATCATTGCGAGGCTTCCGTATGCAGTTGCGACCATATCTGACATAACATCTCCATCATAGTTTTTACAAGCCCAGATATATCCGCCATTTGAACGTATTACTCTTGCAACAGCATCATCTATAAGGGTATAGAAATACTCGATACCAACAGCTTCAAATCTTGCCTTGTATTCCTTTTCATATATTTCAGCAAAAATATCCTTGAAGCGATGATCGTATTTTTTAGATATAGTGTCTTTTGTTGCAAACCATAGATCCTGTTTTGTATCAATAGCATAGTTGAAGCAGGAACGTGCAAATCCTTCAATTGACTTATCCTTGTTATGCAGTCCCTGTATAATTCCTGCACTGTCAGAAAAATCGTATATTAAACTCAGTGACTCATCGCCATCTTTATCAGTAACTTTCAGTTCAGCCATGCTTCCCTCGCTGACACGCATTTCTGTATTTTTATATACATCGCCGTAAGCGTGTCTGGCAATAGTTATAGGCTTGGTCCATGTTGGTATGTATGGTTCTATTCCTTTGGCAATAATTGGAGCACGGAAAACTGTTCCATCAAGTATCGCTCTTATTGTTCCATTGGGCGATTTCCACATCTCCTTCAGGTCATATTCGTCCATTCTTGCTGCATTCGGAGTTATAGTAGCGCATTTTACAGCCACTCCGTATTTCTTTGTTGCCTCAGCAGATTCGATAGTTACCTTGTCATCAGTCTCATTTCTGTGTACAAGTCCGAGATCGTAGTATTCAGTCTTTAAATCGATATACGGAAGAATGAGAATATCCTTTATCATCCTCCATATAACGCGCGTCATTTCATCTCCGTCCATTTCGACCAAGGGTGTTTTCATTTTGATCTTTTCCATATTTATCAGCCTTTCTTGATTTATTTGAAGTCATATGACCACTGAACTAACGGTTCGATATATCTACATATTCTTTTTCTCTGGCTATTGATTTGTAGGCAGGACGCATGATTCGCTTACCACTGTTTATTTCTTCAAATCTGTGAGCACACCAACCGGCAATTCTTGAAACTGCAAACAATGGAGTGAAAAGGTCGTCGGGTATTCCGAGCATCTTATACACAAATCCACTGTACATATCAATATTTGCACACATTGTTTTTCCTGATTTCTTGATGCTTTCAAAAACAGCAGGCGTAATGCGCTCAACTGCTTCAAGAAGCTTGAATTCCTTTTCAAATTCTGTCCCAGTTGCCATCTCACCCGCGTATTTTTTCAGTATGACCGCACGCGGATCCGACAGCGTATATACTGCGTGGCCCATGCCGTATATAAGTCCTCGTCCGTCACCTATCTCCTTTCGCAGTATCTTCCCGAGAACTTCTGCTATCTCATCATCGTTTTCCCAGTTTTTTACATTGGATTTTATAAGCTCCTGCATTTCAAGCACTTTATGATTAGCACCTCCGTGCCGCGGCCCCTTCAATGAACCTATTGCTGCGGAATATGCCGAATACGGATCGGTTCCCGATGATGTAAGAACACGGCAGGTAAAGGTTGAGTTGTTTCCTCCGCCATGTTCAGCATGGAGCATAAGCATCAAGTCAAGAAGTTTAGCTTCTTCTCTTGTAAACTTCCTGTCTGCGCGAAGTATTGACAGAATATTTTCAGCGGTAGATTGGCCTTTTATCAATGGATGGAGTATCAGTGACCTATCATCATAGCAGCGCCTTTTTGTCTCATAAGCTCCTACCATTATCACAGGCATTTTTGCTATCAGTGATATTGCTGTATCGACTTCATGTTCCGGAGTCTGTGATTCGGCTTCTTCATCATACGAATATAGTGACAGAACAGCTCTAGCCATTTTGTTCATAATATTAGGCGACGGAGCTTTAAGTATCATATCAACGAAAAAATCCTTTGGCAAGGCGCGTTCATCGGAAAGCATTATATTAAACTCTTCAAGTTCTTTCTTATCCGGCAGTCTTCCTGTAAGTAGCAGAAATACGATTTCTTCAAATCCAAACCTGTCTTCTGTGCGTACTTTTTCTATCAAGTCATTAATGCTGTATCCTCTGAAAATCAATTTTCCTTCAGCAGCTCTTTTTTCACCATCATCAACAACATAGCCGTGAACATTACAGATATTCGTCACACCGGCCATAACACCCGTTCCATCGAGGTTCCTAAGACCTCTTTTAACGCTATATTTATCAAAATATTTTGGATCAATACCGTTTTCGGATGAAAATGAAGAATACATTGTTTCTTTTACGTTCATAGCTATCACTCCAACAAAAAACGGTGCTTGCCCATTATGGGAAGCACCGTTGCTTTATTTGTCTTTTTATGATGTCATTATATCCTTTTTTACTCAGTTTGTCAATACCTTTTTGAAATTTTCTCGAACATACTCGCTTTTGTTTAGAAAAATTTTTGTTAGACTATTGACAAACATAAAAGACTGTGATATGATGTAAATATAATAAAACAAGCAAAGGCGCTTATCCGCATGGATAGGCGCCTTTGCTTGTTTGTTAATGATTGGAGTGATAATAATGACACAGCAGAATATTGAACAATTTACAAAGCCTGTCGGCAATGCAAATGAGATAAACGAGCTTCTAAGACGTTACGGTGTAAAATTCGGCATATACAAAAACGGTGTTTTCAACGAGCAATTCTTCCCCTTTGATCCTATACCCCGAGTCATATCCTCGGAGGATTTCAAGAGCATTGAAAAGGGACTTGTTCAGCGTGTGAATGCACTGAATGAGTTCCTTTTTGATATTTATCACGATAAAAATATCGTAAAGGACGGCGTTATCCCTGAGAACTTCATTTACATCTCAAAAGGCTACCTTGCACAGTGCGAGGGCATAACTCCGAAGAACAGGATATACAGTCATATCTCGGGTATAGATCTTGTTCAGGCTAAAGACGGCGAATGGTACATACTTGAAGACAACCTGCGTATCCCGTCCGGTGCTTCATATCCGCTTATCGCCCGTGAGCTTACGCGAATTGCCGCTCCCGATGCTTTCTCAGAGAACGAGATTATCGATAACCGAAACTACGCAAAGCTGCTCAAAGAGACAATGGACTATGCAAACTGCGGCGGTATAAGTGCGATACTCACTCCTGGACGATACAATGCCGCTTACTTTGAACACTCCTATCTTGCGGAGCATACAGGCTCGGTGCTTGTTCAGAATGACGAGCTTTTCGTCGAGGACAATATTCTCTATCACAGAACATATTCTGGCGGCAAAACAAGGATAGGAGTGCTCTACAGGCGTATCGCCGACGAGTATCTTGATCCACTGAATTTCCTGCCTGAATCTCTTATAGGCATACCCAATCTTATGGAGGCTTACCGAAGCGGAAATGTGGGTATAATCAACGCTCCTGGAAACGGAGTTGCTGACGACAAAGGCATCTACTATTTCGTGCCGAAGATGATAAAGTATTACCTCAGTGAAGAGCCGATACTGAAAAATGCTCCCACATATCTGCCGTTTTACGAGGAAGATATGAAGTATGTTATGGACAATCTCGGGAAACTCGTTATCAAGGACGTCGCAGAGGCAGGCGGCTACGGAGTTGTTTTCGGCAGTGATCTTACACAAGAAAAGCTGGAAGAATTCCGTCAGACTATAATTGCTGAGCCGAGACGCTTCATCGCTCAGGAGGTCATTGACTTCCTTGATCTGCCGATATTGGATAACGGTAAAACAGTTATGCGAAAGGCTGACTTGAGAGCATTCGTGCTTTCTGGAGAAACGACTAAGGTATGGGCTTCAGGACTTACACGTTTTTCACGGAACCCAGACTCATTCGTTGTTAATTCGTCACAGGGAGGTGGCTTTAAGGACACATGGGTATTAAAAAAATGATTGGAGGAATTTATGTCAACTATCTCAAAGGAACACAGCGATCGCCTTTTCTGGCTTGGTCGCTACACGGAAAGATTATTTATCACGCTCAGGTCACTAGACAAACTTTATGACAGAATGATAGATGAAAAGCACGGTTATAAGGAATTTCTTGGATATTTCGGACTTTTTGATACATACAAGGATAGCAGGGATTTTATTCGTAGTTTTCTCTATGATGAAAGTAATCCGAATTCAGCTGCATTTTGTCTTGAAAGGGCTTACGACAACGGTATAGTTCTGCGTGAGGAGATATCAACAAAAACACTTTCCTTTCTGCAGATGGCTAAGGATACGCTCACGAATTCACAGAGCAAGGCAAATATAAGATTATCACCGCTGCCTTTGAAGGATATACTATACAGCTTCTGGGGCAGCGTAAACGAACACATCTACGATGACGAGATACGCAATATCATCTACATTGGAAAAACCCTTGAACGCCTTGATATGTACATAAGAATGAAATATCCCTTTGCCGATGTAGAAAAAGAATTCATCAGACTTTGCAAAAATCTGCATCGTGTTCCGAAAGGCACTCCATACCGCTATAACACAAATTATCTTTGTACTGTTGTTGAAGTGCTTGGCACCGAACGCGATTATGAGCTTTTTTCAGATAAGGCGATAAAAAGCCTTGAACATCTGTTTGAACCAATGGAGGTGACAGTATGAAAACGCTTAATTTCAGCTTCTCCACGAAGCTCACGTTCGATGATTACGTCCACGACCACAGCTTTGCACTGAGGATAATCCCACCCGATACGGAATCTCAGAAAATCATTTCATGCAGTCTTAATATCTCTCCCTCTGTTATTACAAAGCAGACCGTTGACGCTTTCGGCAACAACGTCACAGCCGGTTATATCCACAGCGATCACCGTTTTCTTGATTTTGACATTAAGGGGACAGCTGAGGTCGATTCCTCAAAGCACAGCACATTTCTCATGCCTTGTTATCGGTATCAGTCGGAGTATACAATACAAAGTGCGGAGCTTAAAAAATTTCATAATGATCTGAAAGACAAATATGACGGAAATGCTTACGATAAGGCAGTATATTACAGCGATATCCTTTCCGATATAATTGAATACAAAAAGGGTGTAACTACAACTACAACAACTGCTGCGGAAGCATTTGCTTTACGTGCAGGAGTGTGCCAGGATTTCTCGCATATCCTCATATCACTACTGAGAATGGACGGTATACCTGCCCGATATGTAACAGGTCTGGCATTCTGTGACGGCGAAACTCATTCGTGGGTTGAATACTGGACCGGCGACCACTGGGAAGGATTCGATCCTGCAAATAACTGTCCGGTGAATGACGATTACCTCGTTATCTCAACGGGACGAGATTTTCGTGACTGTGCTATTGACAGAGGCGTTATGTTCGGAAGATATACTCAGCAATTACAGTTAGTACGCTCGGTCTTAACATAAGCAGGGGCGGGTATTACCCGCCCGAAAGGAATGAATTAAATGATAGAAACAATTGCGACTGCTGCACTTGCAGTCAATGAGAATCTTAATATACAGAAACGGCGAATCGAAAACGGCACGTCAAAAAAACGTCTAAGCCTTGTTACTGGAACTCACGGCGACGAGCTTGAAGGACAGTATCTTGCATACATGATTGGTTCTTATCTTGACGAACATATAGACCGCCTTGACGGTATCGTTGACATTTATCCTGCACTCAATCCTATGGGAATAGACTCCATAACTCGCGGAGTTCCCATGTTTGATCTTGATATGAACCGTGTTTTTCCCGGCTCTAAGGACGGCACTATGATTGAGATGATCTGCTCCATGATAGTAGATGATATCGTTGGGTCAGACGTTTGCATAGACGTTCATTCAAGTAATATTTTCTTGCAGGAGATACCGCAGATACGAATGAGCGTACCTACTGCGCCAGTACTTTTACCATATGCGAAGATGATGAATGTTGACTTTATATGGGTACACGATGCAGCAACTGTTCTTGAATCAACTCTCGCACATACTCTCAATACACGGGGAACGAAAACTCTTGTTGTAGAAATGGGAGTTGGTATGCGTATTACAAGGAAATACTGTAAGCAGCTTTTTGACGGTATATTTTATCTGCTGAAGGAGCTTGGAATGTGGAGCGGCGAGACAACTCCAGTGCGCGAACCAATAGTTTCGGAGGGGCGTGAGGTCGGTTTTGTAAATTCTGATGCAGCCGGTATTTTTGTCCCGTGTGTCAGCTTCGGTGAGACAGTGGAAAAGGGCAATCACATCGGAGATGTAGTCGATCCGCTGTCGTCAAAAATAGTAGAAAAAGTTGACGCTGTATGTGACGGAATGATATTCACTCTGCGTGAATATCCCGTTGTGTACGGCGGTTCGCTGCTTGCAAGAATATTGCAGCCTGCTTCGGGAGGTACTGAGGAATGAAAAAGAAAATATTGTATTCGCTGAAATCTCCGTATCGTGAGCAGCTTGATGTTATTGGTTTCCGTTTCGGTCACGGTAAAAAATCAGCGGCTATTATTGGTGCAATGCGTGGAAATGAAGTTCAACAGATGTACGTTTGCAGCCGAATGGTGCAGGAGTTGAAAAAGCTTGAAACCAAAGGACTTATTGCAGAGGATAACGAAATAATTGTCATTCCTTGTGTGAACTACTATTCTATGAATATCGGCAAACGCTTTTGGGCAATGGATAATACCGACATCAACAGAATGTTTCCAGGCTACTGGCAGGGTGAGACAACACAACGTATTGCAGACGGCGTTTTTTCAAAGATACAAGGTTATGAATACGGTATCCAGCTTGCCAGCTTCTATCAGCAGGGCAATTTTCTTCCGCACGTAAAAATGATGAATACCGGTTTCACTTCTCCCGAACTATTGAAGGATTTTGGTCTTCAATTCGGCATAATCCGCAAACCAAGGCCTTACGACACTACTACTCTCAACTACAACTGGCAGGTATGGGAGACAAAAGCGTTCTCAGTGTATGCAAATGCAACTGACGTTATTGATGAAAACGCAGCAGACGAATCAGTTTACGCTATTTTGCGTTTTCTCGACAAGCAGGACATAATAACTGCGAACACTCCGCCCGGCTACATCACCAAGCTTATCGATGAAAGCAAAACAAAGCAGATTCGTTCCGAAGCGGCTGGCATTTTCAAGAGCTGCATCGAGATAGGCAAGCGGGTTGAGCGCGGCGATATCCTCGGAACAATATCCGATCCGTTTGAAGGAGAGATCGTTTCCGAGATCAGAAGCACCGTTTCGGGAACTGTATATTTCGAGTATTTTGCCCCGCTGATAAACTCAAATACGGTGTGCTTCAAAATAATAAAATAGGAGAAAAATATGAGCAAAAAAGAATTTTCACAGACAAAAACAGTAGTATCTCCTGACGGAAAAACTATTACAACAATGAATGTCAGCGGCAGCAGTGAAACAACTGAAAACATCTCAACTGTCACGACTTCATTCACTACGTCCACCACAACGACTTCAACGACAACTATAACTACAAACAAGAACGAGGACTGAAAAATGATATCTTTGAACGATTACTTGTATTCGGGAAATACCGTACTTAAAATACTTCATCAGTATTCAAACGATCTTAGAAATAATGCAAAGTCAACACATAACAACATTGACCTTGCACACTCGAATTTTCTTATACAGATAATAGAGCTTCTTGAACATAACGACTTCCTTACCTCGCAGTCACAGCGGATAAAGGAGTTTTACAAGTACATGACAAGAGAATACCCGTTTTTAGCTTTCACCTTCAAGGGGCGAATCAAATCTCTGATACGCTCCGAGGAAAAATTCAACGGGTATATTCTTGAGTATATTTATAAATATTATAAGAAAAACAGGAAGTTTCCCTCAGAAGCTGAAATAAAAAGCAAACTGATATGCTTCCGCGACCTTATCGCATACCGCATAGTTATTTCAATGCCTGCCTGTCATATCAAAAACGGCGAATCAAGAAGCGACGTCGAACAGAAATACCTCTATGAGATAGCGGACGTTCTGCCTGAGTTCCTTGAAGAAAGAGGATTTACAGCAGAGCTTTCCGGCTTCACCGAGGAGAGATATTCAGACAGGCTGAAAGAAGCTGTCAGACCGTATTACCGCGACTATGTTTCAACTCCGCGCAGCACGGGCTATCAGTCGCTGCATATAACTTTTTATGACAATCTTGCACGCTGCTATACTGAATTGCAGCTCCGCACAAAAGAGATGGATGACTTCGCAGAGATAGGCGACGCAAATCATTTCGGCTATGAGAAACTGCAGGAAGCACGCCGTACAAAGCGTGATGAGCTACCTATAGGCGAATGCGTTTATTTTGATGAAGCCTATGAACGTCTTACCAAACTGCAGGAGCTTGAACTTGCAGACTTAGATGTGAATATGTTCAGCGCCATAAATAATCAGCTCATAAACGACGGCTGTGGACTTTTCAGAGGACGTCAGATCTTGCCTTTTGAGCATTTATCGCGTTTTCAGAACGACCTTATTGATTAGCAGTGTCTGATAAAATCTTTGAAAATGTTCAGACTATTATCGTCTCTTGTATATGAGAATTCAGGATGCCATTGCACAGCCCTTAAGAACTTGTGCTTCGGCGAATAAACGGCTTCAATAAGACCATCGGGTGCTTTCGCCATAGGTATGAGCTCATCTGACAGCAAACGTATTCCCTGATGATGATAGCTGTTGACGGGAAGCTCATATGTTTTGAACAGCTCGTGCAGAGGAGTTCCGTAATCTATATAAACTTCATGGCTTGGAACATCATATGGTGGCTTCTGACAATGTACAACAGTATCCGAAAATTGTGACGGGATATCCTGCCAGAGAGTTCCGCCAAGTGAAGCATTGATGAACTGAATACCTCGGCATATCCCGAGAATAGGCTTATCAAGCTGCATTGCATATTTCAGCAGAAGCGTTTCCATAGCATCGCGTTCAGGACAGCATTCTCCGCAAGCTCCGATTTTTCTTGCCGAATATATTTCTGGACTTACGTCCTGTCCTCCTGTGAACAGAAAGCCGCTGCACATTTCTGTGAATTGTTCGATATGTGCATTTTCACTTGTGAGGGGCAGCATTACAGGAAGTCCGCTGGCCTCAATGATACCACCGAAATATCCTGGAAGCATCCAGTAACTGCTTTTCACATAATCAATGAGAGGAACAACGCCAATAACAGGTTTTTGACTCATGTAAATCACTCCAGACAATAAAAGGACGCATACGGTAATTTCCGCAGCGTCCTTGCTTTATATTATGATTATATGTTCCTTTTACGGAAAAGTCAATATGTATTTGAGTATAATTGAGTATTAATATGCTTATTTGTACGTCAACGAACTTAACTTTGTAAGAAATAATTTCTTTTGGTGTTTAAAGTGCAAAAAATATATGAATTACTGCCAAAGTTCAAAAAAGGGTATTGACAAATCTTTCCCAAGGGACTATAATGGCATTGTAAACAGCAAGGGAGCTGCAGACCAAAAGTCTGCAGTTCTCTTTTTTGGTTTTATAGCGCTAATTCCATACACAAAGGGGTGTATGATGTACTGAGCTATCAGTATGTCATATGCCCCTTTTAAATTTTATGCTGTAACTTTTCAAGGAGGTATTTCTATGGACTCTCAGACAATTTTACAACAAGCCATGGACGAGACAAACGGTATAGTCTTTGGCGTATGGTTCCTTATAGGCGCTGCTCTCGTATTCTTTATGCAGGCAGGCTTCGCAATGGTGGAGACAGGCTTCACCCGTGCAAAGAATGCAGGCAATATCATCATGAAGAACTTAATGGACTTCTGTATCGGTACAGTAGTTTTCATTCTCATAGGCTTCGGTCTTCTCTTTGGTGAAGACTTCGTCGGTATAATAGGTGCTCCCGGATTTGATATCTTCACTTCCTACGGCAGCTTCGACTGGTCAAACTTCGTTTTCAACCTTGTATTCTGTGCAACAACAGCTACTATCGTTTCAGGTGCAATGGCTGAAAGAACAAAATTCTTATCCTACTGCGTTTACTCAGCTATCATCAGTGCTGTTGTTTATCCTATCGAGGCACACTGGGGCTGGGGCGGCGGCTGGCTCAGCCAGTGGGGCTTCCACGATTTCGCAGGCTCAGCACATATCCACATGGTCGGCGGTATCGCAGCTCTCGTTGGTGCAGCAATCCTCGGACCAAGAATCGGTAAATTCCATAAGACAAAGGACGGCGAGATCAAGGTAAACGCTATCCCAGGTCACAACCTTACAATTGGTGCACTCGGCTGCTTTATCCTCTGGTTCGGCTGGTACGGATTCAACGGCGCAGCTTGTACTTCAATAGATCAGCTCGGTTCAGTATTTCTTACAACAACAGTTGCTCCTGCTATCGCAACAGTAACTTGTATGATATTCACATGGCTCAAATACGGCAAGCCTGATGTTTCAATGTGTCTTAACGCTTCACTTGCAGGTCTCGTAGGTATCACAGCTCCTTGTGATGTAACAGACTGCCTCGGCGCTTCAATAGTTGGTATCGTTTCAGGCTTACTCGTATGCTTCGGCGTATGGTTCCTCGACTACAAACTCCACATCGATGATCCTGTTGGTGCAGTTGCAGTTCACATGATGAACGGTATCTGGGGTACAATCGCAGTTGGTCTCTTTGCAAACCCTGAGGTTCCCGGATATTCACTGGTTGACCAGAACGGCGATCAGCTCTCAGGTCTTTTCTACGGCGGCGGCTTCGGACTTCTTGGCAGACAGCTCGGCGGTTTCGCAGCTATCGCTTGCTTCACAGTAGTTTCAATGATAATCGTTTTCCAGCTTATCAAGCACACTATTGGTCTTCGTGCTTCTGAGCAGGAAGAGATCATCGGTCTTGACGTTACAGAACACGGTCTTATATCCTCTTATGCTGACTTTGCACCCGCACTTTCAGACATTGGTATGAAGGGTTACACGAAGGACGATGCTAAGAGCGTCGAAAAAGTGGACAAGAAGAAAGAAGCAAAGGTATCAAAGCCCAAGGTTCCTGTTGACAAGGCAGTTGAGGTTGAGAACTACTCTGTTCCATCTCCTGACGGCAAGGCAAAGCTTACAAATATTGTTGTAATATTCAAACAGCAGAAACTCCAGCAGTTCATCGAGGCTATGGAAGCTATAGACGTAAAGGGCATAACAGTTACAAATGTTCTCGGCTGCGGTATGCAAAACGGACAGACAAACTACTATCGTGGTACTACAGTTGAAATGAATCTGCTCCCCAAGGTAAAGGCTGAGATCGCTGTATGTGCAGTTCCTGTTGAAAAGGTAGTTGCAGCAGCTAAGGCTGCCCTCTACACAGGTAACTACGGTGACGGTAAGATGTTCATTTATGACATTGAAAACATAATCAAGATACGTACAGGTGAGGAAGGCTATAACGCTCTCCACGATTCAGCTGAATGGGAAAAAGCATAATATTACAGTGGCGCTGCGGATAATAATTACAAAATTATCCGCAGTTGACTACACATTTATATAATACCGGGAGGTAATTACAATGGAAAAGATAACTGATTTCTTTGGTTCAATGGTATTTGATGACAGAATAATGAAGGCTACACTTTCAGAGAAGGTGTATAAGTCACTGAAAAGAACTATTGTCAAGGGAACTCCACTTGATATATCCGTTGCCAATGCAGTAGCTGCAGCCATGAAGGAATGGGCGGTAGAAAAGGGCGCCACACACTACACACACTGGTTCCAGCCTTTGACGGGACTGACAGCAGAGAAACACGACAGCTTCATTTCTCCTGCTCCAGACGGCAGAGTTATCATGGAATTCTCAGGCAAGGAGCTTGTAAAAGGCGAACCCGACGCTTCATCATTTCCTTCAGGCGGACTTCGCGCCACATTTGAGGCAAGAGGCTATACGGCATGGGACCCTACTTCATACGCATTCATAAAGGACGGTACTCTCTACATTCCGACTGCATTCTGCTCTTATACAGGCGAGGCACTTGATAAGAAAGTACCTCTCCTGCGTTCAATGGAGGCTATCAACAAGCAGGCTCTGCGTATCTTAAAGCTTTTCGGAAACACAAGTGTTAAAAGCGTAAAGACCTCTGTTGGTCCCGAACAGGAATACTTCCTTGTAGACCGCGATATGTGGAAGAAGAGAAAAGACCTCATCATGACAGGTCGTACCCTATTCGGAGCTATGCCTCCTAAGGGACAGGAAATGGACGACCACTATTTCGGATCTATCAAGCCAAGAGTTGCTGAGTATATGGCTGACCTTGACAAGGAGCTCTGGAAGCTTGGTATCCTTGCTAAGACAAAGCACAATGAAGTTGCTCCTGCACAGCATGAGCTGGCTCCTATCTATGATACAACAAATATCGCAGCCGATCACAACCAGCTAACAATGGAAGTAATGCAGAAAGTCGCACTCCGTCACGGACTTGTATGCCTGCTTCACGAAAAGCCTTTCGCAGGCGTAAACGGCTCGGGCAAGCACAACAACTGGTCTATCTCCACAGATCAGGGCGAAAACCTTCTCTCTCCCGGTGAAACTCCTGCTGAAAACGCACAGTTCCTGCTCTTCCTTGCTGCTGTTATCAAGGCTGTTGACGATTATCAGGATCTGCTGAGACTGTCCGTTGCAACTGCAGGCAACGATCACAGACTTGGTGCTAACGAAGCTCCACCTGCTGTTATCTCTATCTTCCTCGGTGACGAGCTCACAGCAGTTCTTGACGCTATTGAAGCTGACAAGCCATACGGCGGTACAAAGAAGGAAAAAATGCAGCTTGGCGTTGATGTTCTGCCTAAGTTCAGCAAGGATTCTACCGACCGTAACAGAACTTCCCCATTTGCATTTACAGGTAATAAATTTGAATTCCGTATGCTTGGTTCTTCCAACAGTATCTCCTGTGCTAACATCCATCTTAATGCAGCAGTTGCAGAAGTGCTGATGCAGTTTGCAGATAAGCTCGAAAAGGCTAAGGACTTCAACAAGACTCTCCACGAGCTTATCAAAAAGACTATCAAGGATCACAAGCGCATTATCTTTAACGGCAACGGTTACGATGATGCATGGATAAAGGAAGCTGAAAAACGTGGTTTGCTCAATCTGAAAACTACAGCCGACGCCATGCCATACATCTGTGATAAGAAGAATGTAGATATGCTAACTTCACATGGCATCTTTACCGAAGCCGAGATATTCTCACGCTGTGATATCATGCTTGAGAATTACATCAAGACAGTAAACATCGAGGCTGTTACAATGGTGGATATGGCACGCAAGGAGATAATTCCTGCTGTTGCTAAATTTGCGGCTGATACGGCTTCTGCTGTTGCAGTCAAGAAGAGCGTTTCTAAAGTAGCCTGCAAGTATGAAACTTCACTGGTTTCACAGCTTTCAGAACTTATCGACGAAATGGATGCTTCAACAACAAAGCTTGAAGCAGCTATTTCAAAGTTAAAAGGAATTAGTGATACAATGTCTGCTTCAGAATTCGTTCGTGACGCCATGCTGTCTGCAATGAATAAACTCCGCAGTACCGCTGACAAGGCTGAAGTAATAACCTCTGAAACATACTGGCCATTCCCGGCATATGACAAATTACTCTTTGGAGTTTGATATACAGTTACAGCATAAATATAGCAATGATCCGCTTGAGCTTTCAGTAGTTCAGGCGGATCGCTGCTTTAATAAAGATTTTGTCGTATATGGAAACGCTTCTGCTGAAGAGTACATTGCAGCTTGATAAACCTATTCTCGGAATATGCCGCGGTATTCAGTTCATCAATGCTTCACTCGGTGGAACTCTTTGGCAGGATATTCCTTCACAGTTTTCGGATTCAGTTACACATTGCCAGAAGCCGCCTTATGATGTTCCGAGTCACGAAGTATATTTAGATAGCTAGCGGAACTCCTCTGCATGAGCTGCTCAAAACAAATGAAATGCCCGTCAACAGTTATCATCATCAGGGCATACGTTTGCTGTCAGATGAGCTAAAATCTATGGCAAAAGCTCCCGACGGGCTTATTGAAGCCCCGTTTATTCGCCCAAGCACAAGTTCTTATGGGCTGTGCAGTGGCATCCGGAATTTTCATATAAAAAGGACGTGAGCAATCAAAAAATCTTCAAGGAATTCATTCGTCACTGCTGAAAAAAGACTGCCGTATTTCAAAAAGCGGCAGTCTTTTATTAATGCTTATTTGATTTTGGAAAATACAATATAAATTCAGCACCATTGTCCGGCGAGCTGTTTGCTTCGATTTTTCCGCCATGACGAGTCATGATTCTCCGGCACATCGCAAGTCCTACACCGTTTCCGTCATATTCTTCCGTACTGTGAAGCCTTTGAAACAGCCTGAATATCTTCTCCGAACCGGACATTTCAAATCCGATACCATTATCTTTTACTGATATGATATCCCATTGCTTATCGCATTTGTATTTCACTTCAATAACAGCTTTTCCCCTTGAAGCTGTAAACTTGAATGCGTTTGAAAGCAGATTCTTTACGAGCATTTCGATCAGCACATCATCGCCGTATATGACAGGGAGAGATTCAGTTTTCAGCGTTATATCTCTGTCGGGTTCGAGCGAATGGAGCTCGTTGAAGATATCCTCAAACAGAAGCTCTATATTTATTTCATCAACTTCCGGCATCATGCTGCTTATCCTTGAAAAGCTCATAAGGCTGTCTATCATGGCCGATACTTTCATTGATTTATTACTCAGTATCTCTGTTGTTTCCTTTATTGTATCCTCATTCAATTCGGCTATTTCGTCCTTTAATACATCTGTCAGCATTATCAGCGAGTTAACAGGAGATTTCAGATCGTGTGCAATGGCTGCAAAAAAGAGATTGAGTTCGTTGTTTTCTGATATCAGCTTCTGCATTTCGCGCTCAAGATCAATGCAGCATCTTATCCTGCATGATATTTCCCGTTCGTCCGCAGACTTGCATATCACATTATCGCAGCCGACAGAAAAAAACTTATTTATTATATCGCTGTCATTTTCGTTTGTAACAATAATGACAGAAGTGCTTTTTATGCGTTTTAAGGCTTGTATTTTGCTGCATATTTCGTCATTTTCCATATCAGTAAGAGCCGTATCTATAAGCAGCAGGTCTGCGTTTTCAACAAAGTCTGATGAAATATCATAAACTGTCTGTATCTCAGTTTCGCTGCCAATAATACTTTTGTAGTAAGAATATGCTGTATCTTTGTTGTCAGTGATAAGTAACAGTTTTTCTGCTGCCATATTCTCATATCCTTTTCTAATCAGTCATAAGCTTCTGGACATCATTTTTATCAGCGTCCTTTGTTTCGCTCTGATAGATTATCTTCCCTTTTTCCATTACATAAAGGCTGTCGGTATGTTCCATAACAAAGTCGAGATACTGCTCGACAAGCAGTATGGTGATGCCCTTCCATTCGTTTATTTTTTTGATAGCAGCTCCGATATTCTGAATAATAGAAGGCTGTATGCCCTCGGTAGGCTCGTCAAGAATGAGTATTTTAGGCTCGGCGACCAATGCTCTCGCAATGGCGAGCTGCTGCTGCTGACCGCCTGAGAGGTCACCGCCTTTGCGCTTTGCGAATTTCGGAAGTATCGGAAACAGGTCATAGATATAGTCAGGTATCTTTCCCTTGCCGCCTATGGGCTGCAAACCGAGTTCGATGTTTTCCTGCACTGTCATCTGCGGAAAGATATCTCTTCCCTGCGGAACATAGCCTATTCCAAGTCTTACACGTTCATATGCAGGCTTTTTTATTATGTCCTGACCGTCGAAAACTACAGAACTGCCCGAAGTTTTCACAATGCCCATTATGCTTTTCAGGGTCGTACTTTTTCCGACACCGTTTCTTCCGATAAGTCCGACTATCTTTCCTTTCGGAACATGAAAGCTCAGTCCTTCGATGACTTTGCTTTCGCCGTAATATGAATCCAATCCATTAACTTTCAGCATTTTTATTCACCGCCTCGTCCGAGATATACTGCCTGAACCGTTTCATTTGCGAGAACATCGTTTACGTTTCCCTCAACGAGGAACTGTCCCTCATGAAGAACGGTCACAATGTCTGCTGCCTGCTTTACAAAGTCCATGTCATGCTCGATAACAATAATGGTACAATCCTTTTTGATATCCTTGAGAATCTCACCTGTTTTGAATGTCTCAGGCTTGCCCATTCCGGCAGCGGGTTCATCGAGCATGATTATCTCAGGCTTTGATACGAGCTGCATTGCTATTTCAAGCCACTGCTTTTCGCCGTGAGCAAGACTTCCCGCACGTTCACCTGCTTTTTCTTCGAGTGAAACACGCTTTAAGGCATTGTGGATATCCTGCATTTCTTCCTTTGAAGGCTTTCTGAAAATAGAATCAAGTATGCCCTTATGATCTTTCAGTGCAAGTATCATATTTTCCTCCACCGACAGATTCACAAATACGGACGGCACCTGAAACTTTCTGCCTACGCCCTCGTTTACGATCTTGTATTCCTTCATTCCCGTCAGTCTGACAGGATCTTTGCCTTTCGGATAATAAATGACCGTTCCTGCTGTTGGTTTAGTCTTGGCGCAGATGATGTCGAGCAGAGTTGTTTTTCCCGCTCCGTTAGGACCGATGAAGAAATGAATAGTATTTCGTTTAACCTTTGTCCTGACATCGGTAAGCGCATAAAAGCCGTCAAAGCACACGGATATGTTGTTTATCTCAAGTATTGTATCGTTTGTTGTCATAGTGCTCTGCCCCCTTTACAACAGCTTTCTTAGTCTTGAACTTGTGGAAAAGTGCAGGTATCTGTTCGGAAACAAGTCCTACGATACCGCCCTTGAAGAACAGGATAGTGATACAGAATACAGCTCCGATGATGTACTGCCATATCTCTACCATGCTTCCCGAACTGAGGTTGTACTCGCAGAGATTGATGAGGAAAGCGCCGATAACTGCGCCTATTATAGTACCTCTGCCGCCGATGGCGACCCAGATTATCATTGCGATAGAATAGGATATCGTCATCTGCGAAGGAGTTATGCTTCCGTTGAAGTTTACGAAAACAGCTCCTGCAATGCCGGCAATAACAGCCGAAAGGACATATACAAAGTTCTTGTACGCGGATACCTTATAGCCTGAAAAATAAGTTCTGTTCTCACTGTCACGGATAGCAACAAGGAGCTTTCCGAACTTCCGTGTTGTCAGGAATTTTGCTCCTGCGTATACGAGTATAAGTATCACAAGCGCAGCATAGAAAAGTTTGAACATCTCATTTCTGTGTGCATCACCCTTGATACTGCCGAATACGGTCTTTATTTCAGTAATTCCGACATTTCCGTTTGTATACGGGGAAAGTGCTATGAATATTGAATATCCTGCCCATGTGAGTGCCTGTGATATGATAGAAAAATATACGCCCTTAACTCTGTTGCGGAAAATGAAATAGCCGATGATGAATGCAACTATTCCGGGTACTGCCATGATAAGGATAAGCGTAAGCGGAAACGAATTGAACGGTCTCCATACAAGCGGGAGCTCCGTCATTCCGCCGATGTGCATAAAATCAGTGATCCTGCCGCCTGTTTCCTGCAATTTCAGATACATTGCCATGCAGTATCCGCCGAGTGCGAAATAGAGTCCATGACCGAGACTGAGTATGCCGGTGTAGCCCCATATCATATCAAGACCTATCGCAACTATCGCAAACGCAATGCACTTTCCGAGAAACAGTACGAAAGACGAGCTGCTGAGTATACCTGCATTCAGCATCAGCGGAGTACAGGCAAGGGCTGCCGCAATAAAAGCAAAACATATATTAGAGCCTTGTTTTTTTATAAGTTTCATTGCCTGTACCTCCTTATTCGTCAAGGCTTCTGCTCTTTATAACAAATAAGCCCTGCGGACGCTTCTGTAAGAATATGATAACTATCAGAAGTACGATAGCCTTTGCTATTGTTGAAGATGTGTAGTTCTCTGTGAAGATGCTTGCAGAGCCGATTATCGAAGAACCAAGAACTGTTCCGAGAAGCTTTCCGACACCGCCGAGAACAACTGCCATAAACGAGTTTACGATATAGCTCTGACCGACTGTTGAGTCGATAGAACCGAGCAGGGCAACTGAGCAGCCTGCAATGCCTGCAAGTCCTGAGCCGATAGCGAATGTCACGTTATCGACTTTCCTTGAATTTATACCCATGCACTGTGCCATTGTACGGTTCTGCATAACGGCTCTCATCTGCTTGCCGAAGTTTGACCTGTACATTATGAACCATATGAATACCATACATAATGCGACCATGAGTAAAATGAACAGACGGTTGTATGAAAAAGTGCAGCCGCCTATTTCAAATCCGCCGTTCAGGAATGAAGGCGCTGTGACATTGACACCCTGAGTGCCGAAGATATTTCGCGCTGCCTGCTGCAATATCAGACTAATTCCCCACGTTGCAAGAAGACTGTCTATCTCTCGCCCGTAGAGATGCGATATAACAAAACGTTCAAGCAGACTTCCGAGCAGGAACGACACTCCGAATGCAGCAGGTATCGCTGCGATGTAGTAGAAGTCCATAACGCTTTCGGGGAGCAGCCCTGCGAATATCTGCTGAACGACGTATGTCATGTAAGCGCCGATCATAAGGAATTCTCCGTGCGCCATATTGATTACCCGCATAAGACCGAATGTTATCGCAAGACCAAGAGAGGTCAGCAGAATTATTGAACTCAGGCTTATGCCGTTAAACAATGTATTGATAAAATGTACCATTGCGGTCACTCCTATATTTTAAATTTAAAAGCAGTGCAGTCATGAAAACTCACTGCACTGCTTTTATTGGAGGAGATTCTAATTTGCACTTGTTTTTTTACTCAAGAGGCTGTATGCCTGCATCAACAGCCCACTTATAAGTTGTGAGGTACGGATCGGGAGCAACAGGGTCAGTTGCATAAACCTCACTAATAAGACCGTCTGTACCTACCTGACCGATTCGTACAGGCTTTACAAGATGGTGATTATCGCCCTGGATAGTAACTGTTCCCTCAGGAGCATCGAATGAGATATCGCCGGATTCAATGGCATCTGTTACCTTGTCAACATCAAAGCTGTTTGCCTTTTCACAGGCGGCCTTCCAGAGATAAACAGCGTCATATGCAGCTTCAGCAGGGTCGGATGTAACTCTTGAATCACCGAACTTCTTCTTGTATGCAGCAACGAATGCGTCATTTTTTGCACCTTCTGTTGTCTGATAGTAGTTCCATGAAACCATGTGACCCTTTAATATATCAGAACCGATAGTTGCAACTTCTTCCTCAGCAATAGAGAATGACATCGTCATATAATCATCGCTTGTATAGTTTTTCTCGTTCATCTGCTTGAAGAATGAAACGTTGCCTGTACCGTTGAGAGTGTTGACAATGACATCGGGCTTTGCAGCTTCAATTTTCGAGATGATAGCCGCAAAATCAGTCTGATCCATATCGGCATATTCCTCGCCAACAACTTCAAGTCCTGCATTTTTGACCTGTGCATTGATTATCATGTTCGCTGTACGCGGGAAAACGTAATCCGAACCAAGCAGGAAGAACTTTTTGTAGCCCTTGTCGATGAGGTAATCAATGGCAGGAACTATCTGCTGGTTGGGAGCAGCACCTGTGTAAACGATATTCTTTGATGATTCCATGCCCTCATACTGAACAGGATACCAGAGGAGTGCGTTATAGTCCTCAACGATCGGCTTTACAGCTTTTCTTGAAGATGAAGTCCAACAGCCAAAAATAGTTGCGACCTTTTCGCTGTCGATGAGCTTTTCAGCCTTTGTTGCAAATGTTGAAGGCTCGGAAGCTCCGTCTTCCTCAGCATATACTATCTTCTTGCCAAGAACTCCGCCCGAAGCGTTTATCTCTTCAATAGCAAGAACTTCCGCATCTCTTACGGACTTTTCACTGATAGCCATTGAACCTGTCAGCGAATGGAGCAGTCCGACTTTCACCTCATCAGAGGAGGATGATGACGAACCGGAAGATGTTTCCGTGCCTGTATCCGAAGCTTGCTGACCGCAGGCTGTAAAAAGCGCTGCTGCAAGTGCTGCTGAGGAGATCACACCGAGTAATTTTTTGAATCTGGATTTTTTCATATTTATCAACCTTTCTTAGCCGATACACACGGAGCAAACGCAGGTCTGCGAATGTGCGAGGCAATTTTGATCATTTATTATATCGAATGCCAAACTTTTTGGAGTTCAATATAATATAAAAATCGGTCCTTATGAAACTGCTTCATAAAAACCGACCCCATTGTCGAATATTCATTTTCCATCTTTAAACAGTCCGATCTGTTTGAGAGCTTTTACATTTTCCGAAGAGCCCTTTTTTGTTATGATATCGTCGCCAAGCTTGATTTTGAGGTATTCCGTAATGAGCTGTGCAGCTCTTTCTATACCCATTCTTTCCGTGTTGAGCGTCATATCATAAAGCACCGGATTCGTCCAGTTTTCGCCGCCTGTGTAGTATTTATAGTAGTCGGCGCGGTACTTATCGGTCTGGTATATCATCTTGTGAGCTTCGTCTTCCGTAACTCCGAGACGTTCCACGATACGTTTCACGCAGAATGCACGGGGAGCTTCGATGTAAACGCTTACAGTATTGTCATAGTCTCTGAGAAGGTGATTTGCACACTTTCCGATTATGATACACGACTGTATTTTTGCAAGCTCGCGTATCATCTTTGACTGGATATTGTATAGATTGACATCGGAGAAAAAACTTTTCTCAGTCGGCTCAACGATATCATCTTTGTTGTTGGCACGCATAAGACGTTTTATAAGATGATAGCCTCTCAGCTTTTCATCTACCTGAAAGAAAAGATCTTTGCTGACTCCGCTGTAATTTGAAGCCATTGAAAGAATTTGGCTTTCGTAACACGGGATACCAAGCAGCTTTGAGAGTTCAAGACCGACTTGCTTACCGCCGCTTCCGAATCCTCTCGCTATCGTTATCACGTAATTTTCCATCTCATCTCACCTCCGTTTTCCATGATTTGAGTATACCATAGCGGAGGCAAAAAGGAAACATAAAAAAACAGAAATAAAAAGATAAAAAATCAGAAAATGGCGTTTTTGTATTCAGTCGGAGTTGTACCCGTAACTTCCTTGAATATCTTTGTAAAGTAGTCACGCGATGAATAACCGAGCATTTCGCTTATCTCATAGGCTTTGTAGTTGTATTCTCTTATAAGAGTTTTGGCGTATTCTATCTTTAATACAGAGTAGAAATGCGTGAAGTATATGCCGAGATTCTGCTTGAAAAGCTTGCCGAAATAGTCCTTGGATACCTCAAAATAATCGGCAGCATCTTCCATAGTAATGACCGTGTTTTCGTTTTCGGAGAGAAACTGAAACAGCTTTTCCGAGAATGCCGTATTCGTTTTTATTCCAAAATAATGAAATGCCATTTTCACACACGACCCCGATATTCTGTTGTAGGTTTTCTCGTCGAGCTTTTCCTTTGCACGTTTCAGCACCTCCTGAAGCTTATAGCTTTTCACAGGCTTGAGGATATAGTCAAAAGCACCTAATATAAGTCCCTGACGCGCATATTCAAATTCATTGTAAGAGCTTACGAAAATGACTTCCGAATCAATGTTTATGCTTCGTATTTCACGCAGGAGGTCGATGCCGTTCAGCAGTGGCATACATATGTCCGCAATAATAATATCGTATTTTTCATTATTGAGAGCGTCAAGTGCGAGCCGTCCGTTATCGACCTGCTCTGCGATCTCAAAGCCTGTTTCGTTCCAGACCTTCATCTTTGAATAGGCATATCTTACTGCGTAATCATCGTCAGCTATTAGGACCTTATACATATTCTGCTCCTCCTTTAATAATAAAAAAACGGTGCTCGACCGGAGCACCGTTGCTATACTATATGTAAATTATAGCACTTTGGCAATTGGATGTCAAGAGATGCTTCATATCGTTTTTTTATAGTACTTTTTCTGTTTTTTATGTTGTAAAAATCTTTTGGGGAAATTATAATTAATGTATAAAATACAGCAACGGGGCTGAGGGGTTATAACTTTCAGCTCCGTTGTTTTTTGCAGGAGGTAAATATGAGACTTACACCAAGAGAAATGGAAAAGCTTATGCTTCATGCTGCCGGAGAACTGGCAAAACAGCGTAAAGCAGACGGAGTAAAGCTCAATTATGTCGAAGCAGAAGCATACATCACATCGGAACTCATGGAACTTGCAAGACGCGGCAAAACAGTCCGTGAGCTTATGGATATCGGAACAACCCTGCTCACAAAAGATGACTGCATGGAAGGCGTTGCAGAGATGATACCTGAAGTGCAGATAGAAGCAACATTTGATGACGGAACAAAGCTCGTTACCGTTCACGAACCTATAAAATAAGGAGGAAAATTTTATGATACCGGGCGAATTCATTACAGGAAGTCCCAAAGTAACTATCAATGCGGGATACACTGTCAAGACTATAAAAGTTAAAAACACAGGCGACAGACCTATTCAGGTCGGCTCGCATTTTCACTTCTTTGAAGCCAATAAATTCCTTTCATTTGACCGCGAGGAAGCCTACGGTTTTAGACTTGACATACCGTCAGGCACAGCTGTGAGATTTGAACCCGGCGATGAGAAGGAAGTACAGCTTGTAGAGATCGCAGGCAGCAAACGTATAAAGGGACTCAATTCACTGACTGATGCACAGGTCAATTCCGTGACGCTGAAAGCTTCTTTACAGAAAGCCGAGCTGAAAAATTTTATATGAAGAAGGAATGTTAAAATGAGAAAAATAGACAAAAAAGAATACATTTCAATGTATGGCCCGACTGTGGGCGATAAAGTTCGTCTGGGCGATACAGACCTGTTTATAGAGGTTGAAAAAGACTTTACCGTTTACGGCGACGAGATGAAATTCGGCGGCGGAAAGACTATCCGTGACGGCATGGGACAAAAATCAGGCATCACAAATGCAGGCGGCGCTCTCGACACTCTCATCACAAATGCGCTTATCCTCGATTACTGGGGCGTTGTCAAGGCTGATATCGGAATCAAGGACGGCAAGATCACAGGTATAGGAAAAGCCGGCAACCCTGATATCATGGACGGAGTTTCTCCCGACCTCGTTGTAGGTGCAGGTACGGAAGTGATCGCAGGAGAGGGAATGATCGTCACAGCCGGCGGTATTGATACTCATGTGCATTATATCTGTCCTCAACAGGTAGAGACATCGCTCTATTCGGGCATGACAACGATGATAGGCGGCGGAACAGGTCCTGCTGTCGGAACATTTGCCACTACCTGCACTCCGGGTGTTTTCAATATTCACCGTATGCTCGAATCTGCGGAGGAGTTCCCGATGAACTTCGGATTTTTCGGAAAGGCAAACTGCTCCTCGGAAGAACCTCTCATCGAGCAGATAGAAGCTGGCGCAGTAGGCTTGAAGCTCCATGAGGACTGGGGTTCAACTCCTGCCGCAATAGATACGAGCCTCAGAGTTGCCGACAAGTACGATATCCAGATAACGATACACACTGATACACTGAATGAAGCAGGCTATTTTGAGTCCACAAGGGATGCTATCGCAGGCCGTGCTATCCACACCTACCACACGGAAGGTGCAGGCGGCGGACACGCTCCCGATATTATAAAAGCCGCATCACTCCCGAATGTAATGCCTTCGTCTACAAGTCCGACGATGCCGTTTGCGAAAAATACGATAGACGAGCATCTTGATATGATAATGGTCTGCCACCATCTTGACCCGAATCTTCCGGAAGACCTTGCGTTTGCGAAGTCGAGGATACGTTACGGAACTCTTGCGGCAGAGGATATTCTTCATGACATGGGAGCTATTTCTATACTGAACTCAGATTCTCAGGCAATGGGACGTCCTGCCGAAGTCATAACCCGTGCATGGCAGTGTGCCGATAAGATGAAAAAACAGCGCGGACAGCTTGAAGAGGCAAAGGGCATCGATAACGATAACTTCCGTGCAAGACGTTACGTTGCGAAATATACTATCAATCCCGCTATCGCTCACGGTATCTCTGAGTATCTTGGTTCTGTCGAAAAGGGAAAAATAGCCGATCTCGTTTTGTGGGATCCGCGGTTCTTTGGAGTAAAGCCTGATATGATACTGAAAGGCGGATTTGTTATTGCAGCAAAAATGGGCGATGCAAACGCATCTATTCCTACTCCTGAACCTGTTATCTTAAAACGAATGTGGGGAGCTTTCGGCAAGGCAAGAACATCTACCTGCACGACCTTCGTAAGCCAGGCTGCCTATGAAGCAGGGATCAAGAAAAAACTCGGACTTGAAAAGAATGTCCTGCCTGTTAAGAACTGCCGAAACGTAGGCAAGAAAGATATGCTTCTCAATGATGCAACTCCGTATATTGAAGTTGATCCCGAGACATACATGGTAAAGATAAACGGTGTGCAGGTCGACAGCACTCCGTCCGAAACTCTGCCGCTTTGCAGGAGGTATTACCTGTTTTAAATCAATAGCCTGTACGGTTTCCAGGAAGATACCGTACAGGCTTTTTTAGTCTGTCAAGTCATTCTGAAAGCGCGATATTGGTAGTTTCAAGCTTTGGCTGCTGTCATTTTTTATTGTGGTTTATATTTCGTAAGAAGCGAAATGACATTTTAAGAGAAAAACAGCTTATAAAATTTTAACCACGCAGTCCATAAACCGCGTGGTTAAGCCATTTGTTTGGAGCTAGTGACCCGGCTCGAACGGGCGACCTAGGACTGTTTTTAAAGCGAACATAATTTCCAGTTTTGATTGCTACGCTGCTTTTGCCACAGTTTCCTTCAGTTCGCCTACGAATCTGTAATATATCTCAACCTGCTGATATGTCTTTCCATAGAGCTTTTCTTTGTGGTGGACAACTATTTTGTCGATAAGCTCATTGAGTATATCAGCGTTGAGTTCCTTTATATCCGTATAACTGTCAATTACTTTTGTAAATTTATCGGCGGCATCGGATCTGGCTTTGAGCGTCGTGATCTCATATGTCAGTTCAGGTATCGTCTTCTTGAGTTCTGCCTGTTCTTCCTCAAATGTTTTTGTCATCTGTGCGTAGCGATCATCTGAGATCTTTCCGAGTGCATTGTCTTCATAAAGCTTGTTGAGCAGGTGTTCTATCTCAGCTATTCTGCCCTGTGCTTTTTCAAGCTCATGTTCAAGCTGTATTACCTTCTTTGCACTGCTGTCGCTGCATTTGCTGTCGAGGAACGACCTGAACTCATCCTTGTTTTTACGATATGACTTCAGCACTCTCCTGATGTCTTTCAGCACAAGCTTGTACACCACATCGTAGGTAATATAATGCGATGCACAGTATTCCTTGCCATGAGTTTTATACATCCAGCATGAGTATGCTCCGTGATATGTACCGTCTTTGCGTTTCTTCTGCGAGTAGGTAAGCGCATGACCGCAGTCTGCACAGTAGAGCAGACCTGCGAACATCTGAACCTCACCCGTCAGCGTTGGACGCCTCTTGGTACCCATCATTCTGTGTGCTTCATCCCAGAGCTCCTGAGAGATTATCGGATCGTGACAGTTCTCAACGATTATCCAGTCCTCTCTCGGAACCTTGACTTTTTCCTTACTCTTCATCGACTTGCACCGCTGCTTTCCGTAGATCAGTTTGCCAAGGTAGACCTCATTTTCAAGTATCACTCGGATCGAAGTAACGTGCCAATCGAACTCCTTTCTCCAGTAATCCGACTTGAAGTAATCAGGATTGTGGAGATTGAAGTAAGCTATCGGTGTGAGAACTTTTTCCCCACGAAATATTTTCGTGGTCTTATTGTAGCCTATCCCCTGCGCCGCCATTCTGAATATCCTTCGTACTGTTTCAGCAGCAGGCTCATCTATCACAAGGTGATGTCTGTCATTGGGGTCCAGCTTGTAGCCGAAGGGTGGCTTTGAACCGATGTACTGTCCTGCTTTCGCTTTTGCCTTCTTCGCAGTCTTAGTCTTGATAGAAGCCTCCCTTGCGAAGTAATCATTCAGTACATTTCTCATCGGGAACATCATATCGTTTTCGTTTTTCATTGAGTCGTAGTTGTCGCTCACAGCAATGAAACGAACTCCAAGTTCCTTGAACTTCTCAACGTACATTCCGACTTCGATATACGACCTTCCGAATCGTGACTGGTCTTTTACCAGGACGGTATCTATCA
>Ga0255347_1002378_pt1 | contig 26973 bp, 20 predicted proteins | sample wastewater_treat_2_FD_192479 | JGI IMG/M metagenome (GOLD analysis project Ga0255347, IMG submission 192479) | Wastewater microbial communities from Lulu Island WWTP, Vancouver, Canada - plant24 | ecosystem: Engineered > WWTP > Wastewater > Unclassified | place: Canada: Vancouver, British...
TTCGGAACGATCGGAGACATTATGCGCTGGTAGATATACTTTTCTCGAATAAAATGAACGCTCTTTTTACCCGTAATTTCGGTGTATTCAGAGCGTTTTTATTTTTTCCCAACTGTAAAACTCGGGAGACAAGCAGGTATCTATTTTGAAATACTCCGGGATCGGGAAATTGGGAACATATTCATCTTTTTCGGTTGATTCCTGTCCGAATACAGACACCGGGATGAATAGAACGATCAAAAGCAGGCTGATTATTATTTTTTTCATGGTTTTCCTCCCTTTTTAACTGGTCATGAAAACAAAACTCTTTTACGATAATTAGACAATAATTCTCGGCTAATGAACTTTTTTATTCGAGAATCGAAACTTTTTATGAATGAATAAATCTTTAAACTGCCGATAAAAAATTCTCGCAGCCGATTTTGTTAATTAAATTATTGTAATTAAATTATACGAATTCCCCCGGCGGAGGTCAATGTCGAATTATAAAAGGGATAATCGGAGCAATAAGGATCGATTGTACTTAAGTCAATGACTTTAAAATTATATGAAAAAAGAGGGCAAAAACCGATATATTTCCGCTTTCGTCCTCTTAAATTTCTTCAAATCGGACAAATCAGTTATGACGATCTTGCAGACTGATTTGGATTAATTTTTTTTATTATAAATAAAATCAGTAACTTCAACTTTGTCCTTTTCCACGAAAGGTGCCAAAGCAGAAACCATCCTTACCGGTTTATCTGAACGATTAATACAATAATGAACTTCTCCCGGTTCAATATGAATAAATTGACCTTTGGTCAGATGATTGACGGTATTGTCAACGATAATATCGATTTCGCCTTCCATAATGTAAAAATTTTCTTCCATGATGTTATGATAATGAGCCGTAAAATCCTGATTGGGCATAAATTGGACAATAGCAAAATTCATTCGCGGACCCTTCATCAGATATTTCGGTCCGTTTTCTCCGGAGCGGTATTCATGATCTTTCTCATCAACTATATACATATTTTTATTTCTCCTTCCGAGCATTTAAACGCCGGGTGCTTTCCACATATTTTTGGTTAATCCTTGTTTACATAAATCAAGTTGTGCGGCATAAACTTTTTTCCAAACTTCATATTGCTGCTCATAAATTTTATGGTTTTCCATGTTCGGTGAAAATGTTCTTTCGATTTTTACAACTTGCCGGGCGGTTTCTCGAATGTTTTTATATAAACCGACGCCATAGCCGGCCAAAATAGCCGCGCCCAATGCGGTTGCTTCTTTGACCACCGGAACTTTAACCTGTAAGCCCATCGCATCCGAAAGGATCTGACTCCAGAGGGCGCTTTTCGAAGCTCCGCCTGCAAAGATGATTTCGCGAGGTTGACTGCCGGTCGCTTCGCCGACCAGATCTTTGTGCCCTTTGGTAACCATGGCGGTGTTTTCAAGAATCGCTCGATAAAAGGTGTAACGATTATATTTTTGTGAATCCAACTCAAAATTCGTGAAAGTCGGAGCAGCATGTTGCCAATTTATAAAATTCATTACATCCGAAAAACAACACATCATCCCGTAACTTCCGGCCGGAATCTTTGCTGCTTCCGAATTCATCAGATCGTACGGATCTTTCCCTTCTATTTTTCCCCGTTGTTTCTCTGCCTGACAAAAAGCATCACGATACCAGCGCATCACAAGCCCCGGATTAAATGCCAATGCTTCATATTGCCACACTCCGGGGACCGCGTGACAATTAACCCGCACGCGACAAAGCGGATCTGTCGTCCCGTCCCCTGTATTGAACTCATACTGCCAAAAACTGCCGCCGAAAACAGCCGCTTCGCCGATCGAAACCGCACCGACGCCGATTGTACCCAGCTGACAATCGCCCCCACCGACAACGACCGGAGTTCCCGCTGTCAATCCTGTATCCGTTGCCCCCCGATCATTTACTTCAGCTAAGACATTCCCGCATTCGATTACCGGAGGAAAAATATCGCTGCGTAAGCCGCATTTTTCGGCGATTTCCGGTGCCCAAGTTCTTTTCCGCAGGTCAAAAATGCCGGTTGTCGAACCGTTGGAAGGTTCTACCGCTAATTTTCCCGTCATTTTGTAAATCAGCCAGTCGTTGAACATGCCGACGGAATGGATTGCTTTATAGATTTCGGACATATTATTTTTCACCCATAGAAGGCGCGGCAAAGCGCCTAAAGCGAAGGTTTGCCCGGATTGTAAGTAAATCTCTTTTTCGAGGTCGGGATCCATCGCTTTTAATTGTGTCACTTCATCATTGCTGCGGGCATCAACGTTCGCGCAAGCCCAAATTTCTTTGCCTTCCTTATCATAGAGAATAATTCCTTCGCGCATGCAGGTTGTTGAAACTGCTGCGATCTCGTTTGCATCAATCCGGGCTTCCAAAATAACGTTACGGATGCAGTGACAAGTCAATTGCCAGTTGGTAATCCAATCAAAATCCATACTTCCGGGATATCGGGGATCCTCTTTATGAGTCCATTCCTGCTGCACACAGCCGATCTGTTGACCGTCAAGGTCAAACAAAACCGCCCGCACGCTTCCGGTACCCGCATCCACTGCCATAAGATATTTTTTTGTCACCTTTTGCCTCCTTTATTGTTATGGAACGGCCAATTGTTGCGTTTTTTCAAGAATTGTCTCGGCGATCTCGCTTTCGGTGATCAGAATATCGAGGAATTTCCCGTTTAAAGCACCGATGATGGCATTTACTTTTTGCGGACCGGCAGCCACGCCGATAACATTATCCTGTTTTGCCAATGTTTCCAAAGAAGTTGTGATCAAACGATCTTCGACCTCTGAAGCAACTTGGTTCCCGTTGATATCGAAGTAATGACATAAAACATCACCGACCGCCCCTTGCATCGTGAGATAAAGTAATTCTTTTTTTGTAAAAATACCGTTCCGTATTACGGTGGCGGTTTCATTCATCGCGCCGATACCGACCACCGACATTGTCGAGAGCGGGACCATTTCCGCAATTTCACGGACAGCAGGTTCATTATTTATGGCTTGAACCATTTCTTTTGTTGACATAATAAACGGAGCGGGCGTCAGATAGAGTTTTGCACTGAAAATATTGGATTGGGTATTGGGCAAATAATAATTTACCCCTCCTGTCAACGAAACGACGTTGATTCTTTGTCCTTGTTTGTTGGCAAGATGGTTAAGGATCTTACTTGAAGTGTCTCCGTACCCCATATTTATAAAAGCGTTATCCGGCAGGCGATCACTGATATACATGGCAGCTGCCTGTGCGATTGCTTCATTTCTGTCACCTATTTTTTCCGAACCCGATGGAACAACGAAGACATCTTTCAATCCGAATCGTCTGGCGAGTTCATGTTCCAATTCAGTATTTGAATTATCTTTACGAATTTTGAACTGGATAATTCCCGTTTGACGAGCTTTATCTAACAGACGAATGACTCTTAATCTTGGAATCCCGATCAGATCGGCGATCTGTTGCTGGGTGAGACCATCGATATAGTAATACCAAGCAATTTTCGACATCAGGTCTTCTTCTAGTTCCATATTAAATTGCCTTTCATTTCAATTATGTACAAAACTTTTTCCTGTTTACAAAAAAACTCGGTCTCAACGCCAATACGGATTACAGTGTTTGATCGTCTTTCAATAAATAAACATTTGTATCGTATTGTAAATAAATGTTCACTTTGGGTTATTATAATGAAGAGAAAAAAGCTTGTCAATGGTTAGTGTAAAACTTAGGGAAAAATCAAAGACGGGGCTCATAAATACGAGATAAATTTTGACTTTTATCAATCGTCATGAAAAATAGCGTCGAATTAACTATTGACAAACAAGGTTAATACTGGTATCTTAGTTACATACTTATTGTATGGTTGCTACACAAAAGTATTTATCTGGGAGAATGATTCTTTGAAAATAGGAGCACCGTATTTATGGAAACGGGTGAATCCAAAAAACTACTGTCGATCAGAGGAATAACCAAAGCTTTCGGACAGAACCTTGTACTAAAAGGTGTTGATATGGACCTTTGCGGCGGGGAAATATTGGCATTGATCGGAGGCAACGGCGCCGGAAAGAGCACCTTAATGAAGATTATTATGGGCATTTATCAACCGGATGCCGGATGTATTTTCATTAATGGAAAAGAAGTTCAGATTATTAACCCTTCCGTCGCTTTAGAGGAATGTGTTTATATGGTTCCCCAAGAGCCGATGCTGTTTCCCAACATGAGCGTTTTTGAAAATATCATTATGGGCTTTCACGAATCCAATGCAACCTTGAAGGCTCGCCTTCAAGAGATTATGGCGGATATCGGATGGCAGATGGATTTAACCCGAAAGGCGATTACGCTTTCCATTGCGGAACAGACGTTGGTTGAAATTCTACGTGGGTTGATGCGGAATGCAAAAATCCTGATTCTTGACGAGCCGACTTCCGCCTTAACATTTGATGAGGTAGAGTCCTTCTTCCGTGTGGTAAAAGAACTGAAGAATAAAGGGATCGGAATTATTTATATTACCCACCGTTTGAATGAAGTTTTTGAAATTGCTTCTCATGTCATGATCATGCGCGACGGAGTGATAACACTCGGAGGGCCGGTGGAAAAATTCACCCGTGAAATGCTTGTACGCGGACTTTTACCGGTGGATGCCGAACATAAGGTTGAAAACGGTTCCGTACATGCCGCTATTGATTATGAACATTTGGAACCGGCATTTGAATTAAAAGATTTTTGCGGTTACGGATTTAATGATATTTCACTGAAGGTTTATCCCGGCGAAGTGTTGGGTGTCGCCGGTGTAGTCGGTGCCGGACGAACGGAACTTGTCAGTACCGTTTTTGGGCGTGATAAATCTCTCGGTGGAAAAGTCTATCTTGATGGGAAAGAAATAACCGGTTTTTCAACCGCAAAAATTCTGGAAGCCGGAATCAATTATGTCCCGGAAGATCGTCATTATCACGGACTCTTTTGCATCAGCACAATCGCCGCGAATACAACTTCCGCCCTTCTTCCAACTCCTGAAATGGGAAATTTTATCTTGGACACAAAAAATGAATATTCCATAACGCAAAGGTTTATTGATCTTTTCCGGATTAAAGTTATCGACCAGAAACAAACCGCGAGCAGTCTCTCGGGAGGAAATCAACAGAAGGTTGTCATCAGCCGTGCACTCTCGACGGAGCCGAAAATGGTCATTATGGACGAACCGACCCGCGGTATCGATGCTGTCGCCCGAGGTGATGTTTATAACATTATTCATCAACTCCGAGAGAAAGGGGTTGCAGTGTTATTGGTTTCCTCGGACATTGAAGAGATCGTTCAGCTTTCTGATCGGGTCGTAACAGTATTTCAGGGACGAATTAACGGCGAGTTTTCCAAAGATGAAATTACGGTAGACAATCTGACCATAGCATCTTTTGGATTAACCAAGGACGAGGCGATGGTATGAATAAGATTATCAAAGTTCTCACGGAATCACGCTGGTTTTCCAGTCTTTTATTCCTAATTGCTTTGTTCCTTATTACGGGAGCGATCAATCCGACTTTTCTGTCTTACGGCAACATTATTACCTGTTTCAACAGTAGTATCGTTTTTATCCTTTTGGCAGTTGGCATTTCGTTTGTTATTATGACCGGTGAAATCGATGTTTCGATCGGCTCCACAATGGGTTTATCGGCAGCGATTGCTGGTTCCATTGCCCAGCAAAATGGCAGTTGGGTAATGATGGTTGTCTATGCCATTTTGCTCGGGTTAGCCGTCGGTTTTGTAAACGGTGTCGGTGTTGCGATTTTGAAAGTTCCTTCTCTGATCTTTACACTCGGTACTTATGGCATCGTTCGCGGATTGGTCTATATTTACAGTGGCGGACGAACCGTAGAGAATTTTTCCGGCGCTTTCACACGTTTCAGCAACTCGACTGTCGGGAATACCGGAATCGGTATTTATCTTTTGATTGTTACCGTAATCGTCTTAATAATTAATGTCGTTGAAACTAAAACGAGGCAAGGAAAATATTTTCTGGCAGTCGGTGATAATTATGACGGTGCAATATTGGTCGGAATCCCCGCTAAACGGACAAAACTGATTGCGTATATCCTTTGCGGTATTTTCGCGGCAATTTCGGGTATCGCGTTTTCCTCAAAATACGGACAAGTTACCATTATCGCAGGCAGCGGTTATGAAATGTCGGCAATAGCCGCCTGTGTTTTGGGAGGAATTTCCCTTTCCGGCGGTTTGGGAAACGTGATTGGTGCGGCTATCGGTGCTGTCATCATGTCGTCAATCAGCCGCCTGCTGGTATTTTTGGGGTTTTCATCTGAATACGATAACACGATTACAGGCATCCTGTTAATTACGATCGTTGTGCTTGATTCTTTGCTCCGGCAACGGAATGTGGAAAACGCACGCCGTGAACGTCTGATTGCAAGATCCTGTTCCAAAAAAGAGATCCGGAAAGGGCACAGTCAAGAATGAAGAATAAGCTTACCAATATCTTCAAAAACTGGGAATTTACTCTTCTGGCAATCCTGATTTTAGAGTTTGTAATATTCGGCAGTATTAATCCGAAATTCTTTCGAATTGCCTCAATATTTTCAAATATCAATAACTACATCAGCATTTGTATTATTTCATTATTCGTAACTTTTGTTATGATCACGGGCGGTATCGATATTCAGGCAAGTTCCATTGTAGGTTTAACCTCTATAACGATCGGTGTTTTATGGAATGATGCGGGCTTGAATATCTGGATGGCGGTAGCAATTGCTGTTCTTTTAGCGGCATTTTGCGGCGCTCTATCGGGATTTTTTATCGCTTACTGTCATGTTCAACCGATGGTGGTCACGTTAGGCGGCAGTTTCCTTTACTCCGGGTTGGCACAAGTAATCTCGAATTTTTCGAAGATTCCCGCATATCAAGGTATCAGCGGTTTTCCGGGGAAGAATGCGAACGGTGATTATATCTCTTTCCGTTTCTTAGGAAAAGCGAAGCTTTTTGATTTGATTCCGATTCAGATTGTTATTTATCTGATTCTTATTATCCTTTGCTATGTACTGTTACATCAATCTAAATATGGAAGAAGGATATTTTTGGTAGGCGATAATCCGAAAGCCGCCGAATATTCCGGAATTAACAGTCGACTGATTATTTTCAGTACATATGTACTGACCGGTATCGGTGCCGCTATTGCGGGTATTCTTTTGACGGCTCAAGTGGATTCCGCTAAATATAATTTGGGTTCCACCTTTACTCTCTCGATTATTACGGCTGTGGTGTTGGGCGGAACGCTTACATCAGGCGGCAAAGGTAGTGTTATAGGGACCGCTTTGGCGGCTTTGGTAATTTGTTTACTTCGATTTGGGCTTACCTTATGCTTTAACATCAGCAGCCAAAATCTTGATCTTCCGGTAGGTATCATGCTTATCTTGGTGGTTAGTCTGCGTCAGATCAACCGTATTGTACATCATTTAGACTGACGCAGTTTATTCTAAAAATTTTTGGAGGGAAAGTATGAAAAAATCAGTATTTCGTTTTATTGTCCTGACAGTGCTTATTGTTTCACTTGTCGGGGTATCAACAGTCTTTGCCGAAAATTCCATAAAAGGCAAAGTTGTTGCGTTCATCCCGAAAGTTACGGGAAACTCATTTTTTGAGGCAGCTAATGCGGGTGCCCAGAAATATGCCGAAAAATGGGGCATTACGGTGAAATATATGGGCAGTGCCACAGCTTCCGTAACCGATCAATTGGAAGTCATCCAACAGGCAATTGATGCCGGCGTCGATGCTATTGCGATTTCTTCCGTCGATGCGAAAGCGCTGGATGAAAAATTGAAAGAAGCTCAGGAGCAAGGTATTGTGGTCGTTACCTGGGATTCCGATGTTTCTTCCGATGCGCGTAGCTTAATGGTTTCTCAAGGTACGGCTTCTCAACTCGGCCCGATGCTTGTTGAAATGGGCGTTGAATCCTTAAAAGAACGCGGTGTTGATGTGAACGGTCCGGTCAAATATGTATGGCATTATTCTCAGGCTGCCGTTGCCGATCAAAATTCATGGTACGTTGCCGGTGAAGCTTATATTAAAGAAAAATATCCGAACTGGGTAGCTGTTGCGGATCCGTATTATTCCGAACAAGATCCGCAAAAAGCGGTAGCAATCGGAGAAGCGATTCTCGATGCTCATCCCGATATTGACCTGATTATCTGCAATGACTCAACCGCTCTTCCGGGGCAGTGCACTGCTGCGGAAAACAAAGGACTGACAAAGGATGATATCACCATCACCGGATTCTGTCCGCCATCCGGAATGACCGCTCACCTTCAAGCCGGTACCATCGCACGGTGGGGGTTATGGGACTGTGGTCTACAGGGCGCTTTGGCTTGCTATTTTGCCGCTTATCTCGCAGCCGGAAATGTGGTTCATGCCGGCGATACCGTCAATATTCCTGAGATCGGTGATGTTGAAATCGTTCCGAACGATGCATTGGTTCCCGGTGATAAGACCGCTCCCGAAAACAGTGGCGTTGTGCTTCTTCCGGAACGCGTCGTCTTCACAGCTGAAAATGTCGGGAATTATAATTTCTAAGATTTGTTGATTATTGAAAACAAGCGGAGTAAATATTTTCTCTCCGCTTGTTTTCGCTAAAAAGGAGGCTTTTATGCCGGATTTGGAAGGTGTAAAAATCGCGAAAGATTATCATGTTGATATTCCTTTTGCCAATACAAAAAGTTTTTATGTTAAGGGTGCGAACAACCTCGATTGGGGAATGAAACGGCACCTTGCGAATATTTTCAGCCCGGTAAGCGGAAACACAGTTATGTTCGCATTTGATCATGGCTATTTTATGGGTTCAACCGCCGGACTGGAACGATTGGATCTCGTGGTTCCGAATCTATCCGATTACGTGGATGTTCTTATGGGTACCCGAGGTGCTTTAAGGGCGTGCGTTCCGCCGGATATTCGGAAAGGGATCGCATTGAGAGTTTCTTCCGGTTCATCCATGTTGAATGATGATCTCTCTCATGAAGTTTTGGCGGTTGATATTCAAGATGCCATTCGCATGAATGCGGATTGCATGGCTGTTCAAGTTTTTATCGGTGCAGACGGACAGCTTGCCAGTATTGATAATCTTTCCCGTTGTATCAACGCAGGATTATCTTATTCGATCCCGACGATGGGGGTAGTGGCGGTCGGAAAAGATATGGAACGCACGGACAGTTATTTTAAGCTCGCAACCCGCATCATTGCTGAAATGGGTGTGAACATCATTAAGACCTACTATTGTGATAATTTTGAAGAAGTTGTAGCGGCTTGTCCGGTTCCGATTGTGGTAGCCGGCGGAAAGAAACTTCCTGAACAAGAAGCCCTTCAAATGGCTTATCTTTCCATTCAACATGGCGCGAACGGTGTTGATATGGGACGAAATATTTTTCAGTCCTATCATGCGACAGCTATGGCTGCGGCGATCGGAAAAATTGTACATGAAAAATTTACCGATAAGCAAGCTTATGAATTTTACCTTGACACAATCAATGAGAAGAAATAGCTTTCAATCATCCGGTAGCGGACGTGTTTTTTTCTGACGTCCACTACCCTTGATTTGAAGAAATAGGATCTATTATAAATTCCCAAAATTTATCAAAAGCAAAAGCAAGAGGCGGAATTACTCAAGTTCTTTTGAGGAAAATCCGCCTCTTTTATTATTTATCTTATCATGTCCGAATGATCTTCTTATGATTTTTCGATCTGTCCAACGTATGAAAAATCTCTTCTAATGATAAAAAAGAGACATTTTACGATTTTTGTTTCGTAAAATGTCTTTCTGAGAGCGGGAGACGGGATTCGAACCCGCGAATATTAGCTTGGAAGGCTAACGCCTTACCACTTGGCGACTCCCGCTTGTTTCCGAGCGACGAAAATTATATCATATTAATTCCGCAAATCGGATAGATTTGTTTCGATTTCTTCGTCGGATTTTCTGCAAAAATAGAATTATTTTAATGGTACTTTCACGATCGGAATCGTAATATCCAACATAGGAATTTCCAGTTCCATTTCGGTGTCCGTATATTCTTCCGGAATTCCGGAATCAGATGTCATTGACTTCGCAGCTCCGGAAAGCCCTGTGGAAGGAATGGGCGGCACTTTCCTGTCGGATATGGTACATTCATACGTATTTCCTGCTGTGACGGTTACGGTGATTGTTTGACTGTTCAATAAATAACCGGCCGGTACATGAATTTCTTTGATTTGATAATCGCCGGGTACCAAGTCGGGACTTATCGCTTCTCCGTTTAGACCGGTAGTCAACTCGATCGGTTCCATTGAAGGATCATCCGATTTTGTGATGTGGAAGACCGCTCCGGCAATTTTTATATCGGGTTTCCCTTGTTCAACTTTGATGATCTTTATCTTCCCGACTTCTTCCTCCGGTTGATTTTCCGGAGGCGTCTCGGTTTCCGGACTATTTCCCCGAATATTCCCCAACGAATTCGAATAATCGACATATTGGCTTTGATTCCGGAGTTGAACGCGTTGGATGTCTACAGCATTCAGGGTAATCTTATTGTTTATGATGTTATTTGGCAGCGTCGTTTCATATTCTAAAAGGTATGAATTTTGATCCAAGGTTCCCAACTCTAATGTAAAACTATTATTCTCCGCATTAAATGTCAAACCGTTTTCTCCGGTTAATCGGATCTTTTCATATTCGTTGGTAATATTCCCGTATTCGTCAAAATCAACCCGGGTCAACCAGAATGAATCTTGAACATATTTCGCGGATTCATCGGATAAATAATCAATAATTTCCACATTGTCTAATGCTTTTTTACTGAGATTAATCCGCGTCCGCCATTTTACAATTTGGCCGTCGTCAATCTGGTATAACCATTTGATGATTGTTTCGTTCGTATAGTCTACCGGTTCCACATTGATATTAAAACTATATACTTCACCGGTATTGGTTTTGATTTCAGTATTGATGATATTTCCTTGCCCGCCTTCCGATACATAGACTTGGGCGCCTAATGTCAATGTCCCTTGGATATTCTGTTTATCCTCTACATAATCTGAAAAAGTTAAACGGACTTTGCCGGGAGTGGATCCCGTACCATTGGTAACGACGACATGTCCGGCCGGTTTTTGGTTTTCCCCTGTTGTGTCAAAAATATCAAAATCGGCATGTTCATCATCCTCCGGAAAACGTAATTCGGGGGGTAACTGAACTTCAAAATAATCTCCTTCATGCAAATCCGTAATATCACTCGCATCCCAGACGATGTTTACATTGACCAATTGATAATTCCAAACAGTCAGTGTCTCTTCTCCGGAACTGTCGGTAATTGTGATACTCTTGACGACATCTACGTTTCTTTCTGTTTTTTGAGATAATTCGGAAAGTGAATCCTCTGACTTCGGAGCAAATTTTTGGACGTGAACCGGATAGGAGCATTCGAATGAAACAGAAATATTTTCTTCTTGTACGGGATCCGCTTCCTGACTGAATACGGGAAGATTTGAGCCGAAGAGAAAAATAAGAACGAATAAGAATAAAGAGGAAATTTGCCATTTCCGGAAAGTTACTTCCGAATGGCTAAGTATTTTCATCGGATCCCAATCTTTTTGAAAATGTGACGAATAGGATTTCAAGTTTAACAACGGATGTGTCGATTTCATGATGAAGGTTGCCTCTTTATTGATTCGATGTATTCATTTAAAACAGTCGCTTTTTCTTGATTTAATGTTGCACTTATCATGCCAACTTTCGAATTGCTATCTTTAAAAGAAAAGACCGGAATACCGGGCTATTTCGGCGTTCCGATCTTAATAAAATTATTCTTCCAATATATGATTAATCTACATAATTAATTTTCGGAACCTGGATCGCGACGCGACAAAAAGGACCTTCGGAGCTTTTTGCGATCGGTTCAAATTTCAAATACCAATTGTCTGCTTTGCCGGGGACATCAAATACCAAGAAAGTATCTAACATACCGCCGGCTTGAATTTTATCGGTAATCAGGCCGACATCCCAGCGGTCACTCGTAATAAAGCTGTTTGCGATATGTAATTTATACTCTTGATCGACTCCATCGATAATTCCATGTAATCGAAACGATCTGGCAGGAAGGCCTTCGAGCGTCCGGTCTGTCAAATTGGTTATGAGGACACGCGCTACCAAAAATTTTCCTTTTGCCACCTGACCGCTATTCGATTTTGACATCAGCGGTTGATAATAGAAAGTAAATTGAAATTTATTCCCGCAATTAATTTTTTGCCCCAACTGTGCGGGTAAGATTTCCATTATCTCAGGAGTTTCGGTAATTTCAAGAATTTCGGGAACTTTCGGAATCTCAGTTGCTTCGGGGATTTGTACCGGCTCAAGAGTCTCCGGGGTTTCGGTAAAATCAGGGATAGCGGTTGATTTAATGAGAGGCGGGGGAAGAACATTTTTGGTCGGAGCACTTTTCGGAGTACTCTTTCGATAAGGTTCCCTGAAATTTTGTGAGGCGGGAGAAAAAGCTACCAAGACGGCAGCGATAAGAATCAGTACGATTAATTTTCTTTTCATAGCGATTTATCCCTTACGAAACTTATCCCGATAATATTTAATTGGTTATTTTCTGCGAACCCAAATTTTGTCGAAGATGCAGGTTGTCTGTTCTCCGCCGATCCCTACGATCGGTCCCGTCATCCAAGATAAATTTTCTTTAATATTATCTTGATAGGCTATCAAAAATACTCCATCGATGAAAAAATAACCGATGCCGCCATATCGAATGATGTCAATATTGTAGATTTTTCCGACTTCATGGGTACCACTCAAATCATAAAGCGTTGTTAAAACTCGACTTCCTGATTTTGTCTGGTAGGTATCGATTCTTGATCCGAGAATTAACTCCACAGTTTGGCGAGAATTTTCTCCGACGACAGCTTCGTTTGTATACTCAATAAAACAACTGCCGGTTGAATCCGGAAATTCATTCAAAATACTTACTTCTACATGAAGATGGAATTCCGATAACGTCCCGTAATAAGTTTCGCTGTAAAAAGCACTTAATCCTTCAATATCTTTACTGAGTCCATCAACATAATTAGTGGCTTTTATGACTCCATTTTTCTGCTGAATAACACTGGTGATTTTTATTCCATTTGATTCATCTTCATAAACGTCCAGCGGTAAATTTTCGGAGAAATCTTCGTTAATCAGTAGCCGGGGAAATACTTTCTCCGAGTTTTTTAATAAATTATCTCCGGTTTGTCGGGATTGATCATCCCCTTCGGATTGTGCCGAAGCACCGAATATCATAAACAGTAAAAGAATTACGGACAGAATCCAAAAATGTCTTTTCATAATTCATTCCTATTCCGGATACAAATTTTGTATCTCTAAAAACTCAGCCTATTTAATTCAATAAATACAAGATTATGCAGATTTTTCTGTTTAGAAAAAGTATATCATATTCAAAAAACAGCAGGCTTGAATTTGAAACAGAGACGAACGCTTTCCGGAAAAAGCCATATTATCTGAATTGACAAATGAGAAATCGACTGGATTGGAAAGGCGCAAATCATGCGTTGAACCTGGAATCTCGAAGTCATACAGGATATCGTTTGAGAAGCTCAGATCAGGATTACTCTCAGGCACATTCAGCCCATTAACTGTGGAGCTCACACGCGCCAGGTTCGGAAGCGTATGAAGGGAGATCCAGAATATTCAGGCACCCTGTGATTCATAATAGGGCTATGGTATCGTATATTGGCTCGCGGTAATGCTGCGGAATGCCTACCAGGCCACAAGCAACGCCCATGATGGTTCCGACATTGTCGGCATTGAAGTCAAGTATCCCAGCCGCTCATGGTACTGAACTCACCCGCCCGCGGGTAGTTCCTGCCATACAGTAATGACATTACACAGACTCCGGCGTTGGGAATGATGTGGCAATTCCCACCATAGCGATCATAGCCCCAGTTCTGCTGCAGGTATTCAAGACAGCTGCGTTAAATATCAGGATTTTGAGCGTGAAATTTACTCACCGCCATGACCACCGCCTAGGTACTGTCAGAAGGAATAAATGAAAGGCCGATATCAATCAGCTCATCAATGTCATTTGTTACAAAAGTCTGAGCAATACAAGCCGAAATAAAAGCCGCCCCATAAAGGCCGTTTTTGTCATGTGAAACGCTTGCCGTAATTGTCGCATCCTCGGCGGCGTTGGCAGGATCCCCCGGAAGATCAGGCCCCAGGTATCGATGAATATCTGCCCGTCGATCTTTTCAGCTATAGTCAGGCCATTCATCTCAGCCGAATCGGAACGTGGAGCAGGGATGCCATTCTTCAGATTCAAATAAACCATATGTTCAGTGCTGACGCTATAATCGCCCCACCAAAACATCCCTTCCTTCTCCCTCACGGGAATAGTTCAGCCAAGCCTCAGCCACATCCTGTGGCGTGAGACTGGGGCTTTTTTTGTCATACATGACTTTAAGAAAAAAGTAAGGTCCGTTGGTATCATCATCAGCCTCAAACATATGAAAATCTTTAACATACTTAGTGACATCCCCATAATAGTGCCGGATTCTTTCACTGGTCCAAACTTCCGGTTCTAAAGGAGCTCCAAGGCGAATGCCAATGTTCATACCAAGGAATCCGGCATAGATCTGTTCACGCAAAAAAACGAAATCCGCTTCATCGCCTTTCTTATCATTAAAATAGTCATTGTTTTTCATATTATTCCTCGTGAAACTGTAATTGGGCTGCGTCAGATATTCAAAACCGTCTGCGTACTTCTGCAGGGAGAGTTCCATGTTTGTAAAAAAAGATGGAGGAGTACTCCAAATTCAAGAGCTTACTCCTCCCATCCGATTTCATCGTAAAACTTATCTTATTCAGGTTTTGTTATCGCTTGGTGTTTAATACAAAACCACTCTGAGACAAGCCAACCTCCGAGGAGAAGAAAAAAAGATGACTGATGTATCACAGTTCAATCTTTGTACTCTTCTCTTTCAGTTCAACAGTCTTCACTTCTTTACCATGAATGACAGACTTCAAACCCTCCTTCATCTCAGACAGAACTATCAACACTTCCCCTCCCACACATGTAACATCCACACTCAGAGCCGTCCTACCCCTTGTATCAGGGATCCTAATCGTTTGTGTTGTATTCTCCTGTGGTTCGAAGATGTGCAGTTCCAACCGTTCCGCGTAATCATAATCCGGACGATCGTCATGCGCGCCCATCGGCAGAACAGCGTTCTCGCGCACAAACAGCGGCAGGCTTAAGTAATCATACTTCTCCTGATACCAGCGTCCGCCTTCGCGCTTCTCGCCTGAAAGCAAATGTGTCCAGGTCCCTTCCGGCAGATAATAATCCACTATTCCTTCCTCGTTGAAGATCGGCGCCACCAGCAGGTCTGAACCCAGCATATACTGCATATCGAGGTAACTCACACCCGGATCATGCGGGAATTCCAGCATCATTGGGCGCATCACTGGGATGCCCGTCTCTTTGGCGTTGATCGAAGCTGCGAAGATATAAGGCATCAGGCGACACTTCAGGTTGGTGAAGAAGCGTACCACATCGTTTGATTCCTCATCAAAAAGCCAGGGCACGCGATAAGAGGTCGAACCGTGCAGACGACTGTGAGTGGAAAGCAACCCAAAAGCCGCCCAGCGTTTGTAAAGGTCAGGTGTGGCGGTCATCTCAAAGCCACCGATGTCATGACTCCAGAATGAAAAACCGGAGAGCATGAATGAAAGCCCGGCCCGTAAGCTCTCTGCCATCGAAGCATAACTAGCCGAACAGTCGCCACCCCAATGGATCGGGAACTTCTGAGAACCAGCAGTGGCGCTGCGTGCAAAGAGCATTGCCTCGCCAACCCCGCGTTCCTTCTCCAACAGTTCATAAACAGCCTTGTTGTAAAGATAGGTGTACTTGTTGTGCATGGTCTGTGGGTCAGAACCATCGTAATACTTGACATCGATCGGGATACGCTCGCCAAAATCAGTTTTGAAGCAGTCCACACCCATATCCAGTAGCGTCTTGAGTTTATTGGTGTACCAGCGTGAAGCAGCCGGGTTGGTGAAATCGACCAGCGCCATACCGGCCTGCCAGTTATCGATCTGTTTAATGCCCTTACCGTCAGCACGCATCAGGAAGTAGCCATTCTTCTTGCCCTCTTTGAAGAACTCCGTCCCCTGAGCAATGTAAGGGTTGAGCCAGATATCGATCTTCAGCCCGCGATCGTGATAGCGTTTGATCATGCCCTTGACGTCTGGAAAAGTCTTCTCATCCCATTCGAAATCACACCAATGAAACTCACGCATCCAGAAGCAGTCGAAGTGAAAGACACTCAACGGAATGTGACGGTCCTCCATACCCTGGATGAATGAACTGGTGGTAGCTTCGTCGTAATTTGTTGTGAAGGAAGTCGAGAGCCACAGACCGAATGACCAGGCCGGCGGTAGAGCCGGCTTACCGGTCAGGTTGGTGTAGCCCACAAGCACATCTTTCGGCTCCGGTCCATAGATAAAGTAGTAGCGCAGCTCTTCACCCGGTACAGAAAAGCCGACATATTCCACCTTCTCGCTGGCAGTCTCAAAAGCCACGTTGCCGGTATAGTCCACGAAGATGCCATAACCGCGATTGGTCATATAAAACGGTACGCATTTGTAAGCTACCTGTGAGGCAGTCCCACCATCTTCGTTCCAGGTGTCCAGCACCTGTCCATTCTTCACAAAAGCCGTGAAGCGTTCGCCCATACCGTACACACACTCGCCAGGCTGGAGCGAAAGTTCGCTCATCATATACGGTTCATAGTTTGCTGAGAGGTAATTCTCCGATGGGAACATCGTGGACGGCTGTTTGTTCCAGCGCATATATCCTAGGTTGCGGAAACCACAGCTTGTGACGACCTTGCCGCCCGCCTCAAATGTGACAAGCCAGTCCGCGTGCATCTTCACTCGAACTGTCACCTCGCCTGAAACCATGACCGCTTCATTCTCGTCAATGCTCACTTCAACAGGCTGCGGAGTCTCAGTCACCTCAAAACGCGCTTCTTTCGAGTCATAGCCCTCAAAGTGGCGCACCCGTACCTTGATGATATTTTTCTCAGCTGAGGTGAACTCAACGCTCAGCGCCGGCTGGTCAAGCGTATTGGCTCGCCCCTGGATCTTATTGGCTGGCGCCAGAATGCGCATACCATTGCTAATCTTCTCGGCAATATAGCCTTGCGAGGCGTAAATAGCGTTGGCCCTTTCACTGCGAAGCCAGTATCCTTCAGTAAATTTCATTTGTAACTCCTTAGTAATGATTCAGAAATTCACGCATTTTGTGAGGCCAATGGCCTCCACTTAGAAAAAACAAGGTGCCTGAAAAGGCACCCTGTTGATGATCAGGAAAGAGGAAGCTTACCCTTCGAGTTCAGCCGAGTTCAGCCCATTTGGCTTCGATCTGAGCGCAGGCTTCGTCTTTAGTGACGGAACCGGCGATGTATGACTGCATGATCTCACCAAAAGCCTGATGGAAGGCATCGGTCGAGAAGGTGATGCTCAGAGTAGCAACGCCTTCTGAGGCGGAGAGCTCGTCACCCTGTTTGATGATGTCGAACGCAGGAGCTTCAGCACCCTTGACAGGGGGGATCACACCGGCTACTTTGCTGAACCAGCTCTTGCCGTAATCCGAAGTGTACCACCAGTTGACGAAGTCAAGTACATCCTTCAGAACTGGGGAATCTTTGTAGATACGCAGAGCCTGATCTGAACCACCGATCACACGGGCGTGATCTGCATTGTCATCCACCGGGTAACCAGCGAAGCCGATTTTGATGTCAGGGTTGATTTCTTTCATGTCAGCTTCGACCCAGGCACCCTGTCCAACGACCATGGCAGCTTTACCGGTCGCAAAGTCAGCAACTTCTGTGGCTAGATAGGATTCTAGCGGTTTGACATCGCCCTTGGCAACGGTCAGGTCAATGAAGTTGAACCAGTTGTCATACAGAACCGGATAATCCTTGAAGTGAGCTTCACCGGCAGCAAAGGCCTTGACAAGCGCAGCAGGATCGTCTGAGGCAGCGTCCAGGAAGGTCTGGAAAGCGTGCTTGAAGACCCACCACTCACCATAACCGGTGGTGAAAGGCTGATAACCGGCGGCGGCGATCTTCTCAGCAGCAGCGCTCAGTTCTTCAGCGGTCTTCGGGAAGCTTTCAATACCCACTTCAGCGAAGATATCTTTATTATAGATCATACCGAAATAGTTACCCTTGATAGCGAAACCGTGAACTTCATCGCCGCTCATCATAACGCCCTTGACAGCATCGGTCATGGCATCAGCTGCCGGCTGGTCAGCAAAGTTGTAGGAGTAGTCCAAATATACACCGATCTCTTTACCGGAGGTTGAGCCGAAGATGTCAGGTATTGAACCGGAGTTGATCTTGGCCTTCAGCAGGGTCGGGTAATCTGACTGGGTGGTCTCATAGTTGATGTTGACATCAGGGGCCACGGTCTTGTATTCTTCAATCAGGGTGTTGATCGCGTCAGCATACTCAGGGCTGGGGATGAACATATAGATATCAGAAGCGGAGACAGCGCTGCAGAAAATGGCAGCAAAAATACAAACTGCTAATAAAACACTAAACTTCTTCATTTGATTTATCCTTTCTAAATCTAAAACCCTCAGGTTTTTTTTGATTACTACATAAGTCGTTACGCACCTGATCCGGCGAAACCTTCACAACATCGTAAACGATGTCCTTGAATCTAAAACCTAAGCTCTAATCTCTATCATCCTTTTACCGCACCAGCTACAACACCTTCCACAATGTACTTCTGCAGCAGCACGAACACAATGATGGAGGGCACGATCGCCAGCACCATAGCTGTCATGGCGTACTGCCATTGTGTGTTGAACTGCCCGACGAAGGTGTAAGCCGAAAGCACCAGCGTTTTGGTCTTAGAGTTACTGTTGACCATCAAAAGCGGCAACAGGAAATCATTCCAGATCCACATCACATCCAGCACGACTACCGTGATCGTGACATTCTTCAACAGCGGAAAAATGACGCTGAAGAAGGTACGGATTGTGGAAGCGCCATCGATCTTTGCGCTCTCATCGATCTCGTGAGGGATGGTTTTCAGGAAGTTGAAATAGATGAAGGTCGCCATCGGAATGCCAAAGCCCCAATACTGTATGCCTAAACCCCAGATGCTGCCAGACAAATGCAACACATTCATCACCTTCAACAGCGTGATCATGATCGTCTGAAAGGGGATCAGCATGGGTGTGATGACCAGCGTATGGATGAATTTTGTGTATTTATTCTGGCGGCGATCCAGGATGTAGGCCGTAAAGGAGGAGAAGAAGACGATTCCGGCAATCCCGATGACAGTTATTATTACGTTATTGGAGAACAAACTCCAGTAGTTCATCTTGTCAATGACGTAGCTGTAGTTTTCCCAGGCCAGCCGTGTCGGCAGGGCGATAACATCTGTGACTACTTCGCGAAAGGGCTTCACAGAGTTCATGAACATCAGGAAGACCGGATAAATATAGATTATTCCGACGATCACGACAATGATCTCAATCAGGATCAAACCCAGACGTCTTTTTGTTGAACGTGTCATAGTCCCACATCCTTCTTGCTGAAACCTTTCAGCACAAGTTGGGTGAGCAATAAAACGAAGATGAAGTAAATAATGGACTCAGCTGAGCCGAGACCATAGTTATTGTTCTGGAAAGCCTCGCGGTAGATCTCAAGCGTGACGGAAGTGGTGGCCTTGCCCGGACCGCCGGAAGTCAGCGCCAGAATAATGTCAAAGACCTTCAGTGAGTTGGTCAATGACATAAACATACAGGTCGTGATGGACGGCCAGAGCATCGGAATAACGATCGAAAAGAAACACTTGAAGCCACTCGCACCATCTACAGTCGCCGCCTCGAGGATATCTCTCGGGATGGCCTGCAGACCGGCAATATAGAGCACGATGTAGAAGCCGATCGACTGCCAGATACCCACAAATGCCACTGAATAGAAAGCCAGGTTGGGGTTACCCAACCAGCTCAGGTTCAGCGCATCCCAGTTGGTCATCTCAAAGAGCCTGGCAAAGCCCTGTGAAAAGATGAACTTCCAAATGAAACCGACAATGGTCATGCTCATGATGTAGGGAACGAAAAAGACACCGCGCATCAGGTTCGCCAGACGGAACTTCTGCGTCAGCGCCACGGCCAGCGCCAAAGCCACGATGTTGGCCACGACCATGAAAAGCAGAGTGTATTTTGTGGTGAAGATGATCGAATTCAGGAAATTGCTGCCGGCGTTCGTGAAGATATTGATGAAATTCCCAAAGCCGATGAAGACCGGCTCTTTTGAAATGCCATTCCATTTGGTTAGCGAGTAATAAGCGCTCAGAACAAATGGGATATAGATCGTGATTGAAACCAGGATGACGGAGGGCAGCGTAAAGAGTACATTTTCAATGTGCTCCTGTTTTTTCATTCCAAGCTGCTTCATACGTTCGCCTTTCACAGCTGTGATAATCACTGCTGCTACAGCAGTATAAATTACAACAGCCAAAAGCGATTATGAAATATTTCCTTAATCAGTTGGATTTTTTTTTCTTGTCCCCTGTCCCTTGTCTTCTGTCTCCTGATTACTCGCGTAATCGCGTGGACTGACCCCCATCGCTTTGCGGAAGATGCGGCTGAAATAGGCATAATCCTCATACCCAACCATGAATGCCGTTTCCGTCAGGTTGAAACTGCCGGAACGGATCAGCTCCGCAGCTTTCTCAATTCTCAAGCGGGTAATATACGCTATCAGGTTCTCCCCTGTCAGGCGGCTGAACATGGTCGAAAAGTACGAGCTCGAGACCCCAACCATCTGCGCAATGCCGGTCAGCGTGATCTTCTCACAATAATGCTCATTGACATACGCAATAGCTTTCTCGACAGCGTCCTGAGCGCTTATATCCGTTTGCTCCGTCTTCTCCTCCAGCATCGAATCCACGATTCCGCGGAACAGCTCTGATAGAGCTTCCTTATCGATCATATCGATATAGCTGTCAGCCGCCTCGATCTGATCCTCCATCTTCAACATGCTCTGAGGATCAGGTACCGGACACAGCCGCTGATAAAGATATTGAATAACGCTTTGGGTAGCCTGCTTCTCCTCAAAAAAGCTCAGACTTCCGTCCTCGCTGTCAAGGTTCAGATACTGTTCGATCCAGCTGATGATGGCGCTCTTATGACCGCCCTCGATCAACCGCCCGAGGCTTCCGGATTGTTCAGCCCCGAAGCGTTCAGCCTTCTCAGTCTCACCCTTTCCCTGTCTGTTATCCCGTGTGGTCAGGATCAAGCTCTCTTTTGAAAACGGCCTGAACTCCAGCAGGCGGATGGTCTGCTTGTACACATCACGGATATTATCAACCGAAAATGAATGTTCGTTGATGATGATGGTTATCACAGAGCCCGAATATTCCTGTAATCCCTTCAGCATTTTCTTTGCGATCTGATCGATCTGCGAAAACTCAATATTAGAAAAAATAAGGAACTCGTTAGTTCTGCTGGTGTTGTTAAAAACCATCACCTCGGCTCCTTCAAACCATGATCTGATCTGTTGCTTGGTGTTATAGGAATACAGGTTCAGATCGTAGTTATACGCAGCCTTGATCTCGCGCAGGTCATGAATCTTTACCAGCATCACGCTGTTTCCGGCAATGTCCAGACTGGTGTTGAGGGAGATATTAGGCGTGAAAGCCGCCTCTTTCTCACGCAAGAAATAACTGAACTCACGGTCCAGCAATAACGATGAAGCCTTCAACAAGCGCATTCGCGTATCTTGCTGCTCGCTTTGGTGCTTCTGACGCTGGCTGATGATCTCCAACGATTTTGAGAGTGCGTTGACCAGGTCGATCTTCGAGACGGGTTTAAGCAGATAGTTGACCGCCCCACCCGTCAGCGCTTCACGCACGTATTCAAAGTCGTCATATCCGCTGATCACGAAAGAGATGATCTCAGGATACTTCTCCCGGACTATTTTGATGAGCTCAGTTCCGCTGATAAAAGGCATGTTGATGTCAGTAATCAGGATGTCTGGTCGTTCGGACTCGATCTTAGCCAGTGCATCTTCGCCATCAATAGCCGGCTCCAGAAACTCCAGTGCATAATCCTGCCAATGGATCATCTGGCGTAGTTTTTCGCGCGTCCAATACTCATCATCTGCGATCAGGACTTTATAAACCTGTTGGATCATGTAATGCCTCCGTTGAAGCGCCGCGGTATGCGCAGGAAGACAGTCGTTCCCTTATCCGGTTCACTGCTAATCGTAATGCCATAATGGTCGCCGAAGAGCATACGGGCCCGCGCGTTGATGTTAAGCAGACCAATGGAGTTGCCCCGCTCGACCAGCGCCAGATTCGAATTTTCCAGTTGCAGATTTATCTCAGTCGGGTCCATGCCGATACCGTTATCCTCCACGCTGATGATCAGGTCATCCCCCTCCTCAAAAGAAGAAACGCGTATCTTTTTCTCTCCATGTTTGTTGCGCAGTCCGTGCACGATGGCATTTTCAACGATCGGCTGGATCGAGATCTTCGGCACCAGACATTGCGAGATCTCATCACTGATGTCAAACTCGAGTTGAATATCATTCTGCGTCCGCACATTCATCACATACATAAAGTTCTTAAGGTGTACGATCTCATGCGCGATGCTCGTCAGTTGGTTCTTCATATCCAAGCTGTAGCGGAAAATGTTCGAAAGCGACTGACTGAGGTTACTGACAGTCGGACAGTTCGAGATAGCTGCAATGCTGCTCATGGTGTCCAGCGTGTTATACAGAAAATGTGGGTTGATCTGCGCCTGCAGCGCCTTATACTCAGCTTTGTTCAGTAACAGCTCCGTCTGATACTGCTTGCTGATCAGGGAATCGATCTCATCTAGTAGTTCGTTGAAGCTCCGGCCGAGCTGACCGATCTCATCTTCATGGCTGACCTTGACCCGCATCTTCGTCTCGCCTTGACGGATCCGCTTGATGGTCGTCATCATACTCTCCAGCGGCTGCATCAGACTGTGCGAAACCAGTGCAGAAAACAGAGCCGTAATACTGATCATCACCAGCGAGGTCAGGAATAGAAGAGATGTCAGGCGTTTCTGGTTGGCGATCAACGTCTCCTGCGGCATTAGCAAAAAAGCCTGCAGATCATACTTCTTCTGCGGAGCCTGGAAGAAAACCCTGCCTTCGATGTTCAACGCTGCGCTGCTGTTGTTGCCCTGAATGGTCTCCTTGACCGCCGCATTGTAACTGGCGATCTCTTTATCAGTCAGCGCACCGAACTTCAGGACAGGCGGTTCACCTTTGGGTTGCAGCCATAAAAAGTTGTCCGAGGCTGAGTAATATTTCTGAATAATTCGGCGTATTTGACGGCTGTCAATATCTGCAATTGCGTAGCCAAGTTCATTTTTAAAGTCGTTCACCGCATAAAGCTTGATCACGAAACGTACGATCTCTGTTTGTCGTCTGGTGTTGTAATAGCCGCTGATCAGCATTGCATGTTTGTCAGACTCAGCGTAATCCCTGACGACCTGAGCGTTGTAATCCTCATCCGTCCCATAAATGTCAGTGGCGTAAAGGTCGCGAAATGCCGCGTCCTTGCGGTATGAACTGATCAGGCGGTGTTCCTTATCGTAAATATAGAGGACCTGAAGGCCCTCATCCAGTGTGAAGTTTGTGGCTCCGTATTGATATGCTATGGTGTAATACCGCTCGCGCAGTTCGTCATATGGCATACCGGACTTGATATCATCAATGAACTCACGCTCAGTATAAATATTGATCAGACTCTGCTCGATCTTGTTGACCAGCTCGAGTATCTCCGTCTGCATCGTCTCAAGTCTGGTCAGGTTCTCTGTCTTGGCTTGTTCGTAAATAATCGAGCTGGAAGCGCGTTGATAGAAGGAAGATTGTAATACCAGCGCCAATAGCGTACAACCAAGGCACAGCAACATGATCTTCATGCGCATGTTGAATCTGATCTTCATGCTCTCGATTATATCAAAAAGGGTCAAGGGCCAGTATTTAGCGTAAGCTTTTTAAATTCCCGTGTGCAAGGGAAATAACAAAAAAAGATGAAGTTCCAATACAATAAATAGGTTTTGCTTACAAATCTACTGAGAAAGGAACTTAACCATACAAGCAGGGAATGGAAAGGCCGAATTAATAAAGATGTGTATCTGTTCAGATCACTTAGAAGAGGATCTACAGGAATTGATAAACAGAATTTTTCAGGTTAGTGGAGCGATCACGCTAGCGGAGTATGACAGGAGACAGCGTCAAGAAGAATACAAAGAGGGCAAAGTCAAAAGGATAGAAGCTCGTACTTATGAACTACAAGGTGGAAGTATCCGGTATTTACGAAGGACAATACAGATGCCAGATGGGCGAATCTGCAAGCCTCTGAATGAGTTGCTGGGTTTCGGTAAATACAGTCGACGCTCCCAACGGGCAAAAGAACAGATTTGCGCACTGGCTGCAGATACTACCTATCGGAATGTAGCAGTTCTCGAAACACACCTAACAGGCTATCCGATCAGTCCATCAACGGTATGCCGAGCAGTGAAAGAAGTCGGCAACCGAATAAACCTCCAAGACGTAGCTTACGAAGCCGATGAGCCGGGAACGGTTCAATCTCAGGTTCTATTTGGGGAATCAGATGGGGTATGGATTCCGCTACAAGGAGAAAAGGAAAAGAAAGTTGAGATAAGGGCTGCTGTTATGTATACCGGCAAAAAGGCAATAATCGGAGGAAGAAAAAAATTTCAAAACAAAAGGACATCACAGCCATTGGACTGACAAATGCTGAATGGCAAAAGGCCCTCTGTGAGCAGGCCTACTCACATTACGATCTGAATTCTGCACGCCTCTTGATTGTCGGAGGAGATGGAGGCTCATGGGTTCAGAATAGCTTTGACCTCTTGGGAATAGAGAGTGGAGAAAACTCTGGATCAATATCATATCAACAAGGCTATCAAAATAGCCTTCGGAAATGTTATTGATATCAAGCCAATACGAAGGGATCTATACAGCAACGGTTTTGAATCTGTCAAAGAACAGCTGACAAAGGCTGCCATGAAAGGAACATCAGAAGGAAGAAAACAACGCAGCAGATGTCTTACTTATCTTAGCAACCATGCTGAACAGATTGTCCCATTGAGTCAGCGAAACCTGCCTTGCGAACTACCTGCCCCTTCGCTTGGAACAATGGAATCGAATTGTAGCAAGCTTGTGGCTCATCGTATGAAAACGCGCGGATGCAACTGGTCCATTGAAGGAGCTACCGGGATGCTGGCCATTCTGAGACACAAGGAAGAACTGACTGAGCATTCTTTTAAATATGACGCCATACGAAAATTGGCCACAAAGAAAAAGACCTGTAAAAGAGTTCTATGCCGGGATCAAACTGGCACCATTTCGCATGGCAGCTTTCCGATTCTGAAGTCAGGAAAGATGTCAGCCCCTTACGCCAAAGTCTTTAAGGATATAATCAATGCTAAACTTCCTCTTTAACCCAATCCACGGGAATTTGAAACAGATACTTGCGAAAATTGATCATAAATAGGCACGGCTTAAAGAGAATTATCTACCCGAAGGTATCTATCAACGAAACAGGAAGGGCCGGAAATTTGAATGGGTTTCGAGAGCAAAATAATTCGGATGAGCTTATTTTCAGGCTCCGAATTTTCAAAAAATTTTGGAATCAAAAGAATAGATAAATACTCTTTTTTTTTCGACTTTTTTTGTTATATAGTTAATGGCATTGAAATGAGAAATCGGGAGATAATAGCAAAAAAACTGAGGAACAAAAAATGGATAATGAAAATAAATCAAACATCGAAAATGAAAAATGGAATGAAGAACCCAAAGATTCTTTCGTCGTCACTCATCATTCGATTCTGTGCAGGGGCAAAAAGATTTCATATACTGCTACCGCCGGAAGAATGATTTTGAAAGAAGAAATAATCCAAAAAGAAGGCGATCAAAAAAATCAATACGAAGGAGAAAAGCCCCGAGCGGAGATATTTTTCGTCGCATATACGTTAGACGGAGTTGATGATCCGACAAAACGCCCGATTACCTTTGCTTTTAATGGCGGTCCGGGATCCGCATCGATATGGATCCATATGGGTTTGTTGGGACCGAAACGAGTCCTCCTGAACGATGACGGCACTCCGTTACCTCCGCCGGCTCGGCTGACAGAAAACGAATATTCTGTTTTGGATATGACCGACTTAGTTTTTATCGATCCGATCGGTACCGGTTTTTCGCGTGCCGTAAAGGGTGATAAACCCAACGATTACTGGGGATGGACGAAAGATGTCGAATCGATCGGCGATTTTATCCGACTTTATGTCTCTCGAAATCAACGATGGGGTTCGCCGAAATTTATTGCCGGTGAATCGTACGGGACGACTCGTACAACCGGTTTATCCGATTATCTTTCAGACAAATACGGGATGTATCTGAATGGGATTGTACTGGTTTCGACCGCACTGGATTTTGCCACGCTCGATTTCAACGATGGAAATGATTTACCTTACATCCTTTACCTGCCTTCTTATGCTGCAACTGCTTGGTATCATAAAAAACTGAAAGCAAAATATCAAGAAATGCCTTTGGAAAAATATCTGGAAGAAGTGCGCCATTTTGCCGGAGGCGAATATCTTCAGGCTTTGTTTAACGGCAGCCGCATGGCGGAAAAACAAATCGAACAAGTTGCCGATAAAACGGCGAATTATATCGGGCTGACACGCGATTATGTATTGCGGGCAAATTTACGGGTGACATTGCCGCGTTTTTCGAAAGAATTATTAAGGAGCGAACGCCGAACTGTCGGCCGTTATGATGGAAGATTTATAGGGATCGATCGTGATGCTGCCGGCGAAGAACCGGAAGATGATCCGGCCGGTTAT
>Ga0255347_1002379_pt1 | contig 26970 bp, 40 predicted proteins | sample wastewater_treat_2_FD_192479 | JGI IMG/M metagenome (GOLD analysis project Ga0255347, IMG submission 192479) | Wastewater microbial communities from Lulu Island WWTP, Vancouver, Canada - plant24 | ecosystem: Engineered > WWTP > Wastewater > Unclassified | place: Canada: Vancouver, British...
TTGTTCAACAAAAAGTCCTTGACTTTATGTTCCACAAAAACTATAATGAGGAAGAGACAAGAGAAAGGGGGTACTCCGAATGGCAAAGATGGGGAGACCCAAGACAGATGATCCAAGAGAAAAGTCTCTCGGTGTTCGGGTTACCGATGACGAATACAAAGCCATCAAGGAGTATGCCACGAAGCACGACATGACCATAACGGAAACGCTGCTCAAGGGCGTTAAGGAACTTATGAAGGAAAAGCCTGAGAAGTAGTGTGTGCAAAGTCTCTTTCCTCTGATCCGTGTGGAAAGGAGGGAATATGGCAAAGGCAAGAAAAGACAACAAAGGCAGAGTCTTACTGCGTGGTGAGAGTCAGCGGTCTCAGGATATGAGATACGTTTACACTTACACAGATCCATTTGGTAATCGCAAGTATCTTTATGCGACAGATCTTATGGAATTAAGACAGAAGGAGGACAAGCTTAAGCGTGACCAGCTCGATGGATTGGATGTCTATGTAGCAGGAAAAGCGACCATCAACTTTGTTTTTGACAGGTATATTTCTACAAAATATGACCTTCGTAAAACTACGAGAGCCAACTATGAATATACATATGATCATTTTGTCAGAGGCGAATTTGGAAAGAAGCTGATCTGTGATGTGAAGTATTCAGACATCAGATATTTCTATTACCATCTGCTTAACGACCTACATTTGAAGCCTGCGACGGTTGATAACGTGCATACGGTACTTCACCCGACCTTCCAGCTCGCAGTCCGTGATAACATAATAAGGAATAATCCCACAGATGGAGTCATGGCAGAGATTAAGAAGAAAACCGGGAAAAATAAGTCTGTAAGACATGCACTTACCAAGGAGCAGCAGAGAGCCTACCTTGGCTTTCTGAAAGAGCATCCGATATATGTACACTGGCATCCGCTCTTTACAGTTCTTTTTGGAACGGGCTGTCGTATCGGAGAAGTAGCAGGACTCCGCTGGCAGGACATCGACCTTGAGGAGAAGTCCATAAATATCAATCACGGGCTTGTATATTTTACCGAGATGGTTGATGGTAAGAGAAAATCGAGACTTGGGATATCTTATCCAAAGACAGAGGCCGGGATCCGTATGATTCCTATGCTCCCTGAAGTTGGAGAAGCATTCAGGACAGTGTATAACGATCATAAGAAGACCGGATTTAACAAAACAGTCATAGATGGCATGGATGGCTTTATATTCAAGAATCGGTTTGGCAATGTGATCAACCAGCAGTCGATCAATGACGCCATTAAGAGAATCGTAAGTGATTACAACGGCGAGGAGATCATTCTGGCGAAGAAAGAGCATCGCAAACCTTTATTGCTCCCGATGTTTTCGTGCCACTATACGAGACATACGTTTTGTACACGCTTCTGCGAGACAGAAACAAATGTCAAGGTGATACAGGAAGTCATGGGCCATAAGGATATAACGACGACCCTTGATATATACGCCGAGGTCACTGAGGCAAAAAAGAGAGAAGCATTAGACAAGCTTTCAAAGAACATGGATATATTTTAGGAAAGAGTCCTTGTTTTAAGCTTGTGAGAATTGCAACAAATAGATGCGGATTGCAACGCTTTTGCAACGAATAGGTGTGGGGTAATGCGGAATAGTGCTTGATAGTGCGAAATCCGTTAAAACCGGGAAAATCAATAATACGGCAACCTGCCGGATAATGCGTGATTACCCCGATGACCTCCCGACGCTGAAGAGTATCTAACATATACGCACAAAAATCGATTTTTAGCGATTTATAGTTATACTACAATGCGGAACACTTAAACATATCGACATCGAACCTGGTGGGTCTTGATAAACGGATTCAAATTGATATAAACGTATCCGCATAGCAATCGGGTACAGCTATAAACTCTGTTTCAATGATGTAAAAAAGTCGCGAAAAAGCCCAAATCAGTGTGGCAAAATCGTGGCAAACAGATGAAAAGTTAATAATCCTGAGAATCAGGGACGTAAGATAAAGCACTTGCTAGTAGGCTTGACAGGCCGAACCCAAGTGCTTTTTTGCGTTTATGGATCTTCTTCATGCTACGGGGCTATGAAGTATGTCACTGAAAGGAATGTTTGAATATGGCAAAAAAGAATAATCGAAGCAGGGCACCGGATCTTGATAAATATATCAAGTCAGAACGGAAATGCCGGTTTGTTACTTACTATGAAGGCGCTCAGATATATAACATGGCTTATTCGCTCTTTGTGCGAACAGCTAAGATGGCAGGTGCAAATTATCCCATTAGAAAAACCTCCATTGTAGATCTGAATATCCTGGATAAGTATCTTGAAGAACACGCTGTGGTTGAGGAACGGGAAATAATCGGAAAGGAGGAAACCGATGAGATGATGCGTCAGGAAGTAGAGCATCTGCAGGAGCTTGTTGAATGCGGAGCGAAAAAGTATATCCGTCTGGATGAGGCGACAAAACTATATTCTATCGGATTAACAACAGCCAGGAAGATGGCGAAGGAATCCGGTGCGATATATAAGATTGGCGGAACCGTTTTGATAAAAGTGGCTATATTCGAAGACTACATTGAGAACAAAGGAAAAGAACCAAAGAAAGGAAAAAGATAATGTGCAAAGTCATTTCAATATCAAATCAAAAAGGAGGAACAGCCAAAACAGCCTCCTGTGTAAATATCGGGACCGGCCTTGCAAGAGAAGGATATAAAGTGCTTTTGATAGATGCTGATCCTCAGGGTTCACTTTCTATCAGCCTTGGGTTTGATGAGCCCGATAAGCTGGAGAACACGCTGTCTTCCATCATGCTCAAAATAATCAACGATGAACCTTTTGATATGACAGAGGGGATTCTGCATCACGATGAAGGAGTGGATCTTCTCCCCGGCAATATAGAACTCTCGGGACTTGAGGTATCACTTACCGGTGTAATCAGCAGGGAGACGATTCTCAAGGAATATGTGAGCAGGGCAAGATCACTATATGATTACATCATTATCGATTGTATGCCAAGTCTGGGCATGCTTACGGTTAATGCTCTTGCCTGTGCGGATTCTGTGCTGATTCCCGTACAGGCAGCCTATCTGCCGGTAAAAGGTCTGCAGCAGCTCCTCAGAACGATCGGAAAGGTACAGAAGCAGCTTAATCCGGATCTTGCCATTGAAGGGATATTGATCACGATGGTTGATAAAAGAACAAATTATGCAAAAGATATCGCACAGCAGATCCATGAAGTGTATTCAGGAAGGATCAATGTATTCAGGTCTGAAATCCCTCTTTCTGTAAGGGCATCAGAAGTGTCTGCAGAAGGAAGCAGTCTGTATGTATATGATCCAAGGGGCAAGGCTGCCTCAGCGTACAGAGACCTGATCAGAGAGGTTATCGGAAAGGAGGCAGTATGATGGGAAATCGTGTTGGACAGAAGATTAAACTGACAAGTCTGGATGAGCTGCTTTGTGTTCCTGATTCCTCGGGAACGAGTGAGTTACCGGTTGATCAGATCCGTCCGTTCAGAAATCATCCTTATAAAGTAGTAGATGATGAAAAAATGGAGGAGCTGGTCGAGAGCATCACTGCTAATGGGGTACTTACACCTGTAATCGTCAGACCTGCAGAAGAAGGGATTTATGAAATGATCTCCGGGCACCGAAGACTTCACGCTGCAGAGAAAGCCGGCATCACAAAGATTCCCGCAATTATCCGGGATGTTTCTGATGATGAAGCAACGATAATGATGGTCGATTCGAACTTCCAGAGAGAAGAGATCCTCCCGAGCGAAAAAGCCTTTGCCTATAAAATGCGTTATGAGGCAATGCGGAGACAAGCGGGTCGACCAGCAAAAAATTCGTCCCTAATAGGGACAAATTTTCGAGCCGATGAACAATTAGCAAAAGATGTTGGAGAAAGCAGAAATCAGGTGCAGAGGATCATGCGACTTACTGAGGTGATTCCGGAGTTCCTTGAAATGACAGATTCAAAAAAGCTGGCTTTATATACAGCTGTGGAACTTTCTTATTTTCCGGAGAAGGTGCAGAAATGGATCTATTCATATATCTGGGAAAACGGAATGCTTCAGACGTCAGAGGTTGGAGCTCTTCGAAGGAATGAGGATGTGGAGAGCCTTACAAAGGATGACGTTTATAAATTCTTCAACTCAATGCGACCGGCATCATCGAAAAAGGTATCGAAAAAACTCAGTCTTCCGGGTGACAAGCTGGATAAGTATTTTCCTCTTGATATGTCACAGGAAGAACGAGAGCGTGTGATTTATGAACTTCTCGAAAAATGGAGAAGAGAAAAGAGGGGCGTATGAAACTGTTACGATTTATCGTAAAGATAATATGTCTTCCGCTGATATTGCTTCTGAGCTTGCTGATACATCTTATGAATTTGGGTATGAAGGCATATGGTATTGCATTGTTCCTGTTCTATCTTGTGCTGGGGATCTGCTTCGTTATAGCTGTTTGTACAGCTCAGTGGAACAAAATAGGAGTTATGGCGATCATGCTCGCTGTCACGTTTATTATTTCATTTATTGTGGCCTTGATAACATTCGGAGTCGAGGTGTTAAGGGATAAACTAAAAGGATTTGTATTTGCATAGGAGGAATCAAAATGAGCATACCGAGAAAAGAGAATTTTTCAATAGAATCATTGGAGCTGATGATCAAATGTTCTCAGAAACCGTATATCAGCTATGAGGAGGGTGCCACCTTATATTCTGTTGGGAGAAATACCTTTATAAAAATGGCACAGGAAGCAAAAGCTGTCAGAAAGATAGGTGGCAGGGCAATCGTAAATGTACAGAAACTCAATGAGTACATCGAAGACATGTACAGTTAAGGAGGGGCAATATGGCATACGAGAGAGCGCAGATAGATACAATTGAAAAGCTTGAAATGGTTATCGGAGCGGCACAGAGGAAATACGTGACAGTTAAGGAAGGGGCAGCATTATATGGAATGGGGGTACATGGCTTTGATAAGCTGGCGAAAGATGCCAGGGCTAAGAGAAAGATCGGGACCAAGGTGCTGATCAATACACAAAAGCTGGATGATTATATAGAGACGATGTTTTCGGACTGACTACGCTTATTTAGCGCCTGAAAAGATTGTTGTCGGCATTGTGTCTGCTGGAATAAAGTCGGGACGTAAGAGCATAAGATGCAGGCAACGGTCTTTTTTTGTTGAAAATCTACTGATATTCGTATAAAATCTATTCTGTATAGGTCTATTTTGAAATGAGGAAAAAATGAAAGGCTATCTGTCAATAAGAGAAACTTCTTATAAGTGGGGTGTGTCAGAACGGCGTGTGAATCAGTATGTGACGGAAGGACGCATCCCAGGGGTAGAACGTTTCGGGCGTTCCTGGGCTATACCGGAGAATGCAAAGAAGCCGGAAGATCCCAGAAGAGGGAATCATTTGTTAAAGAAATGATGAAGGTAAGTGAAGCGAATATCCGATATAGTGGGACGATTATCTTCCAATTTAACATTTTATGAAAATATTAAAAAAGTATATTGACTCTCACATTATGTGAGGGATTATCGTTGTAGTGAGCTCAAGAGAAAACATCCATGGAGGTAGGAACAAATGCTTAAAATAGGCGAATTTTCAAAACTATCCAGAGTAAGCATCAGGATGTTACGTCACTATGATGATATCGGACTTTTGAAACCGGCTGAAATCGATGATTTTACCGGGTACCGCTATTATCGCGAGGAACAGCTTTTTGTCATCGGAAGGATCACATCACTCAAGGATATGGGCTTTGCCCTTGCAGATATTATCAAGATCCTTGACAGCTATGATGATAAAGAAAAGATAGATGCCTTTCTGTCAGAGAGGCAGAAGGAACTATCAAAGCTTTCCAGGGAAACGGAGTACAAACTGATGCTTCTGGAAACAGCCAGAAAGAGGCTGAGGAAGGAGCAAAATATGAGTTTTGATGTAACAGTAAAAACAATACCGGAGAGATATGTGGCCACGGTTCAGATGGTGGTTCCTCACTATGAAGATGAAGGAATGCTCTGGAATACAATGATGAGCGAATGCAAGAATCTTGTGCCGGCAGACCCGTGTCTTGCGGCGGCTGAGTTTCCTGATCCCGAGTACAAGGAGGAAAATGTCGAGATCATTGCGTGGATGACTGTGAATGGTTCTTATAACGATACGGAACATGTAAAGTTTAAAAATCTTCCTGCAGTAAAAGTTGCAAGTTGTATTATTAAAGGCAGCTGCGATCAGATGGGTGAGGCATATGCAACTGTGGCGTCATGGATCAAAGCTAACGGATATAAAATGAATGGACCTATGTTTAATATCTATCATGTGAGTCCTGCACAGACACAGAATCCTGATGAGTATGTAACGGAAGCTTGTTTCCCTATTGAGTAAATACTATCTATGCCAAGGAGCTTAAGTGTTCCTTGGCATATTATTGAAAGGAGAGGTCATGGAATATATCCGGGTAACAAAAGATAATATCGAAAAAGAGCATATTTGCTGTGCAATATCTAATAATACGGATGTTCAGGTTTCTTCTAAAAAAGCATGGCTTTCGGAGAGGTTTGATGAAGGACTTGTTTTCCTGAAGAGCGTGGAACGCGGAAAGTGCTTTATCGAATACATCCCAGCGGAAAACGCATGGATACCGATTGAGGCTAACGGGTATATGTATATTGACTGCCTGTGGGTGTCTGGTTCTTTCAAAGGTCATGGATATTCTACTGATTTACTTACTGCCTGCATCGAGGATAGTAAGGAAAAGGGGAAAAAAGGGCTTTGTATTTTATGCGCTGCAAAGAAGAAGCCGTTTTTGGCTGATCCTAAGTTTCTTAAGTACAAGGGATTTGTTGTGGGTGATGAAGCTGACAATGGTATTCAGCTTTGGTATCTGACGTTTGATGAGAAAGCGAGTACACCACGATTCAAAGAATGCGCCAAACATCCGCATATAGATGAGAAGGGATATGTTTTGTACTATACAAGCCAGTGTCCGTTCAATGCGAAGTATGTGCCTGTCTTGGAGCAGACGGCTAAAGAGAATGATATTCCGTTCCGGGCGATTCATATAGAGAGCAGGGTTGAAGCACAGAAGGCTCCCACTCCGATTACGAATTATGCGTTGTTTTATGATGGGGAATATATTACAAATGAGCAGATGAATGATAAGAAATTCCTGAAACTTATCGGAAAGTGATATTCAACAGAATAGGAATTTAAGGAGATTGTGGATTGAGTGAATCGGAATTATATAAAGACCTTGGATCATTGACAAAAGACAAGAATAGGTGGAAAGAGAGCATTCCTTATGTTTCATCGCTCCTTACACATGAATTCGTAAAGATCCAGGCAAAGGTTCTCTGGTTACTTGGCGAGATGGGACTTGAATATCCGCAGGAAGTGGAGGATAAGATACCGGCGATTACCTCATTTTGTGACAGTACAGAACCGCTTTTGAGGGAACGTGCGGTCAATGCTCTTGGAAGAATCGGCAGGAGCAATTATCCGGCAATCGAACCATTCTGGAAGGAACTGTTTCGGTTTGCTGATGATGAGGAACCAAAGGTGCGTCTGAGTTTTATCTGGGCATCGGAAAATATAGCCACGAACACTCCGGGTATTTATGAGAATCATATGCCGGTGTTTGAGAAACTTCTGCACGATGAGGATGACAAGGTCAGGATGGAGGCACCGGAGATATTTCGTGTTCTCGGTAAACGTAGACCTGAGTTTGTCAGCCCATATTTGGAGCGGTTGAAGGAAATATCAGAAACAGATGATAATCGTGTGGTAAGGATTCATTGTCTGGGTGCGATCAAGGTGACAACAAAAATATAGGAAGGAACATGGATATCAGAATGGATCAGGGAAAAGCATTACTTGTAATCGATATGCAGAATGATTATCTGTGGGATAAGAGGAAACCGATGTATACATATGACACGGATAAACTCACAGGCGATGTAAACAGGCTGATATCTGCCTGCAAAGAGAAAAGTTATGACATCATTTACATCAAGCATATCCTTCCGAAGATTATGTGGGGAGTTGGATTCTCAATAAAAGGAACAGAGGGAGCTGAACTGTACAGCGGTTTAAATGTAGTATCAGACTTTTGTTTTGAAAAGAATCGCTCGGATACATATACCGCTAAGACATTTAGGAAATTTATGAAGAAAAGGACCTTAAATGGAGAGTTTTAGAGAGGTTATAGAATGCATAGAGTACTTACTGATATTCAGATAAAAATCCTGAATGGCATGAGAGAGAATATGCCGGAGATTTCATCGGATGCTCTTGGAGAAGGTGGAAAAGTTTACTATATGAACGGTAAAAACGGTACGGAATACGACTGGTTTGTAAATGATCACCTGCCGACTTTTATGTTTTTTTATAATGATGAGAAGAACCTTGGTGCAGCAAAAGCTACGGTTTATACAGATGGCGGGATGGTCATATATCTTTATGATGAAAAGGTGAGCACCTGGCTAAAGAAGTACAGACATTTCTTGAAATCGATAAATCTGATCTGCTTAAACTTGCTGTATGTTTAAGATGTAATGCCGATGATAAGAAGATATGGGATGCTGCCTTGGACAGGATCGAGAGTGATATCCTGCCGGATGAGAGCACAGAGGCGGAATTTCTTGACAACAGGAAGTATTATGAACCGTCCATACGACGTAAGGAGATCATGGGTAAACTCTGCGTTGTATCGAAAAAGATAACAAGAGATGGCTGGAAAGTCGGTTTTATGTTGAGAGAAGAACTTCAGGATGATGAAGACAGCGGATGGCAGTTTCTTGCAGGAGATGAAGATGATGATTATATCAATAATGTAGAGCATGTCGAGTTGTGCAAGGTATATTCGATTGCCAGAATAGATCCTGCTGTTATAAATCATATTGACAATCCTGTTTGGGACCAGGCTGATTCATAAGTCTTCAGAAGAGTTTGAAGAGGACAGGAATCAGCCCGTATTTATGGGAAAATGGAAGTAAGGTGCGACATTTAAGTGATTAATGATGTGTTTGGTATAGAATATAATCAGTTTTGTGAAATAAGCACATTGTTACTTGGTGGAGGTACATTGTAATTGAAGAAGGAAACTTATAAATACATTAAGCATGGATTTGAAGCAATACTTTATGATGCAGAGAATGATGATGATAGATTGCTTATAGTTATACAAGGCTTAAAAGGACTTGATTTGCCGGAAAAGTATGCGCAGCTGTTTTCGGAAAAAGGATATTCCACACTTGCCATGTCTTATTATGGTGGTGAGGGGCAAAAGAAGACTATCAGAGCGATACCTCTTGAGCAGTTTCAAGCTGCTACGGATGAAATGAAAAAGCATGGATATAAGCGTATCGGTATTTACGGTAATTCCAAAGGTGGAGGGATGGCTCTTCTCGCAGCAAGTGTAGTACCGGATATCAGTCTTGTCATAGTAGCATCTGCATTCGGACATATTATGCAGGGAACGGGAAGCCCAAGTGAAGATCCATGTAAGGCAATGGTTTCGTTTAAGGGCGAGGATTTCCCATATGTAGAGAGGGGAAAGCTTTTTTCTGATTTCCTAAAACGGTGTGTGAAGGAGAAGAATATCAGGCTTCTGTATTTCTTTGATGAATGGGATAAAAGGGGAACAGAGAAAAACGAAATTCCTGTTGAGAGAATAGGCGGTGATATATTATTGCTGACATCTACCCATGATGAATCCGTTCCTGCCAAAAGAGATGCCGAACTTTTGTGTAAGAGGCTAAAGAGGGAGAATTTCAGGCATAATTATCGACATATTAATTCGGAAATCGGCAGTCACAATCTGGGATATTTCCCCGTGAATAATAATATGCTACCAAGGGAGAAAAAATATCCGAATGAATGTCAGAGAGCAAGAGAAGAAACGCTGGATCTTATAATAAGAGCGTTAGATGCCTGGTGCGTTTGATCAGGAATTTTGCATACGTAGGTTAGGTATAAAATATATGAATAATAGGATAAAAGAGTTTATAAATCTATGGGTTGGGAAACGGCTTGAAAGCATTCACTGCGCATGTGAGATCCTTGACTTTGGATTCAGCGGTGATTTTGTTTTACACGGAATGGGATTAACGAGAGTTTTTTTGAATGATGACATAATAATAACAACTCTTGATTACAATTCCTGGGATCAGACTGACCCCAAGAATAATGATGAGTGGTATAACAAGGATAAGTATCAAGATCAGATAATCGGCGGAATAGTTACGTCTATTAGAATAAACAAATTCAATGATTTGTTTATTGAGATGAATAACGGGGTGAGGATAGAATGTTATATTGCAAATGCTTATCCGCACTATGATGAAGAACAAGAGCAATGGTTATTGTTCGAACATACAAATGATCATTCAGGAAGATTCTTGACCGCATATAATAAGAAATTATCGCTTGAACAATAAACAGGTATAATTTACGACTGAATGTTTGAGAGATCAAAGTATGGCAATTACAGAGAAAGATGTAATAGATAGTGTTGCTTACGAGAATAATCAGCTGTTGCTACAGTTATATGATCATTTAGATTTTGACAGAGAATTTGAAAAGGATCATTTGCTAATACTGCAGGATAAGCTGAATACATATATTTGGTATATTGACAGTAAGCAATATGAGGATACTTATCCACAAAAAAGATTTGATTGTTTTACAATCAGGGTGTTTTTTATGTTTGAACCGAGTGAACAGTGTATAAAATTCATTTCTCATGTAAATGAACGGTTATCGGATACAGGAATCAAGGTGGAGTATGTAGTTGATAATAAGACGCAATAATGTGACCTTCTCTGATAAATTCCGTCTATAGTATAGGAGGATATGTAACATGAAGAATATATTTGTAATCAGCATGATGGTTCTGATGTTTTTATCCATTACGGCATGCGGAAGGGCTGAGAATAAACAACTTAAAGACGAAGACATCGAGGAAAAATATGATATAGAATATGTATTTCCTGATGATACCTTTATAAGCGTAATAGAGGGTGAGCAAATTCCGATAGAGATTATCGTGGGATTTGGCGGAGAGAACGGATATGAACAGTATAGTACGAAGGAACCCGATACGATTAATGAGTATATCGAAGCTTTCAGGTCTGTACATATTAAAGAGGAGATAGACGAACAGGATAGGATGATTTACGTTGCGGATGGCATAATCGATTATACATTTGTGCTGGAGGGGGATGTTAAAGTCACCTTAGGAACAGATTTAAGCGAATATGTTACAGACAGGGGGAGAGGAATCCAATTTCACCTTGATAACACCGATCAACTTAATGATTTGAACAGGCGATTTTGGGAGTAAGAAAAAACCATGAAGAAAATCAGATTATTTGCGGTCATTCTATTGATGGCTTCTATGCTTTCATCGTGTACATCGGTGACGCAGGGGAAAACTGAAAACCTTAATAGTCAGTCTCAGATTGAGCATGAGGCAATGGCGCAGTTTGAAGATATCTTTCTTGAAGCTCTCAAAGATAAGGACAGCGACAATATTATCGACTGTTTCTCTGAGCAGTCTCGTCAAAGAACCGACGATTTTGATGAGGGTTGTGAGTATATTTTCGAGCTTTATAACGGAAATGATAATCCGGAAGTTGTTGAGGATAATGTGTCGTCCTATAGAGTAATAGGAAGTGATGGGTTCTGGTCTGCTAAATGTGACTGTAGGATTGAGGCGGAAGATCAGGAATACTTGCTTCGTTGGACTATGATCATATACGAAGATCAGGACCCTGTAAGTTACGAGCTGGATGCTCTTCGTTTCGAGGAATACGATGATTATACGGCGTTGAAGAATGACGAAGAGCTGTTTTATATGGCCAATTTTTATAATCTGATAACGGGCATCTATCATCCCGGACGAGATATCTGGAATGAGGTGCTGCACGGGATAGACCTTATCGGGCTCTATGGTCAGGAACCTCCCTATAGTGCAGGGCAAAAAGTCCCATACGATCAGATTACTGTTCCGAGCATAGAAGAAGCTGAGGAAATGGGTCTTTGTTTCTCGGATGAGTTATCTGATCCTTCGTATGAAGATGCCAAGAGATATGTATTCCTGTTCCTGATGTCCGGTTACAATAACATGGGCAGTATGTGGGTCAGAACCGAGGGTGAAGAATATGCTCTTTACTGTAATGCGAGACTCGGAGAGGATTACGGGATACTCGGGATCGTGCTTGACCGTGAAGGGAAAATAAAAGGCTTCGTTTTCGAGCAGGGCGCAGAGGATATGACCGGGCTACCCGAAGGAATAAGCGGTTTTGACAGTATAGCGGAAGCTGTAGAGGTGTGAAATGAATTCTTACATAACCACAGTAAACGTAAGAAAGATAATGGGCTTCAAGGATATTCGTAAAGGGTTTATTCCGCTTCTTCTGTGGTCGGTTCTGATGATTGCAAGTCTTATCTGTTTAAGGTTTACACCATTTGCGGCACTTGTGATGCTGCTTGTATTCCTTGCGATAATACCGATCTGCGTATACTTGGGTAGATTGACCACACCTTTTCGCGGGAAAGAGTCTTTCGAGAAAAAGGAAGTATTGTTTACCGTAAAAGGGAAAAAACTTTACACGGATGAAATAGAACTTGAGGTTGAATGGGATGAGACCGATCATTCTATACTCGTCGATAATACGTATCTTTATAAACCGTTTAAGCATCAGAAAGGAACTGTGGTAACGAGATTTGCCGGTATTATCGAAGAGCCTTTTGCAGACGATTTTATGAGCTTTCTTAAGGAGAATGAAGTAGAGGTTCTGGATTCAAATTCGGGAAAGAGGAGTTAATATGCAGCGTAAATTAACAGCAGAAGAACGGCACATCTTACTCGAAAATCCGGAACTTGTGATGTTCGTTCCGAAGGGACCGAATTACTTAAAGCTCTGGATAATAGTTGAAGTGTTCTTCTTTATTGTTTTGATCATCGGGCTGGTTTTCCGGAATGCTGTTCCCTTTTTTAATACGAATCTCTTTATAGGTATTACAATGACCGGGATATTTGCTCCGGGTCCTGTTTTTGTATTGGTTATGTTCTTAACATGTAATCCTGAGTCTTGGGGAAGACCTAACAAGAGACAGCAAAAAACACATTATCTTAGGGAACTTAAGAAAAGCCTTCCGAGAGGATCAATGATAAATATAGTGACTATTGAAGGTGTTGTTCCCCAAGAGGGCGCGATCTACTTTTACGTTGACGGCAAAAATGATAGTTGGGGTTTTACAACATACTTCGCTAACCCATTCGATCTTGATAATGGGGACAAGGTTGTTATTGCTTACGGAAAGAATTTCCGTGCGTTCATAAAAAGAGCTCCGCAGACCGAGATGTTATATGAATCTTTATTGCAGGAAGGTGATCATAATGTGGTTTAAGATGCATCCGTGGGTATTCCCCACAATCATAGGTAGTATCGGTATTTTATATTTGATATATAATATCGGGGCGATCATCGAGACAAAAAAGATTCAGGCAAAAGGGTCTGATCATCATATATCGGGCATTCCGTTTTTGGGTGGAATACATTTACTTATCGCAGGACTCATCAGCCCTATCAAATGGCTGGCGTTGCTCTCGGTTTTGGATTATACATTCTGGAGTTTTCTGTATGCCGTATTTTTTGTAGGCTGCTTTAAGAAAAATGATGTTTCCGAGAAAGATAACCGGTGTGTGACTGACGTAAAGAAAGACAGGATGGATGTAAGACCTGTCAAAACATCAGGTGTGGGTGTCAGTGACATACTCGTTTTTTTGGTGCTGTTTATATTTTCTGTCGCAGGTTTCATGGGCAGAAATGTAATTTTGGGATATCTGGCAGGAGTGCCTGCGGTATTATTATTTCCGTATCTGACATTCAAAAGACCGTTTTTTCAAGGCGGATGTCTATGGGATAATGTACAGGAAGCCGACGGGCTTTGGATATGGAAAAGCAAGATTTATAGAATGGGAACAGGTAGAGGCAATCATTGATGGCGATATGATTTTCAGTATAGATGAAAAGCTTGGCGGCATATCGGAAAACAAATTAAATGCGGAGATACTTTCCGGATTGAGTGTTTTTGATGTGCAAACTGAGGAAGAATACGAGGACCAGGCAGAGTGGATAGAAAATGGATTTTTTATAGTGATTAAAGCGACGGAGAATGATAAATCAGAGCTGCTTGATATAGTATCGTTTTTTCATCAGAAGGATTTCCCGAAAAAACCGGAAATGTTAAAAGCACTATGGCAATATTATTTAAAATCAAATCTGAGAGAAAAGACTGATTGATGATAAGGTAAAATTCAGATTAAGAATACAGTAAAGGAACAGAGTTATCAGAATGGTTGAGACAAAAGCGTTACTTGTAATCGATATGCAGAATGATTATCTGTGGGCTAAGAGGAAGCCGATGTTTACATATGATACGAATCAACTCATAGGCGATGTAAACAGGCTGATATCTGTCTACAAGGAGAAAGGCTACGATATCATTTACATCAAGCATATCCTTCCGAAGATCATGTGGGGTGTAGGATTCTCGATAAAAGGAACAGAGGGAGCGGAACTGTACAGCGGTTTAAATGTGGTATCAGATTTGTATTTTGAGAAAAATCGCTCAGATACATATACTGCAAATGCATTCCGGGAGTTTATGAAGAAACAGAAGTATTCCGAGGTGGCAATTTGCGGTCTTGATGAGTGCGGTTGTGTAGGTGCTACTGCGAAAGGTGCAGTGAAGACTGGTGCAACCGTGGTGCTGATAGAAAACTGTATCGGCAGAAGATTTCCGGATGCAAAGGTTCAGAAGATGCGTAATGATCTTATAGCTTTAGGCGTGAGGTATGTCACGGAATAATAAGACGATAAAACCGGAATTCAATTTAAGATAGGGAAGTGATTATATGGTTCAGTTACTGTATGTAGAAGAGGCAACCGATTTAGTATATACAGAATTAGAAGAATTTACCGGATGGAAATTCTTGAAGAGTCAACGATGCCTAAAAAGAAAAATAAAGGACATAGAGTTATATATTAAATTCTCTACCTCAAAATGGAACAAGTCACACGAATATGTTGGGCTGAATGCAGACTTTGAAATAGTATACAGAAAGCTGGGAAAGTTACCTGTTCAGAATACAGTCGCATATTACGAATATCGTCCAAAAACGGGAGATGATCTGTATTGGTATGATATTTCAGGGGAAGAAAAGTTAAGGACTGTGATAAATGCTTTAGAGTTTGAAATTAAAAATACAGCTTTAAAGCTAACGGAACAACTCGAAAACAATATGGAAAAAGCCATACAGGCATTACTTGATGAAGGTTTTGAAGAGTATCATGTCAGATTAGATTTTGTTGCAGATATTCTTGGTGCAGATGCAATAAAACCAAGGGTTAAAAATATTGTAATGTCACTATCAGATGAAGAAAAACAGCAAATCAAGGATTACAGAAACGGAGCAAGAACAAAGAAATGGATGCTTAATCCGACGAACCTAAAATATATTGTGGATAATGGATACGATAGTAAGTAATTCCGGAAAATATAATTCAGTATTATCGACTAAGACAAATCAGAAATATATATACGGAGTGGAAAACTATGGTTATAGATAATACAACAAAATATGATGCAATATGGAACTCCGTCTATAGCAAGCTGAGTTTTTCTCCTTCATGTGAGTGCAGAGGTCATTCGTTAAATGTTGCTCTGCCGTTTCATATCAACGAAAAATAATCTGTATATGCTATTGAAGATATGACAGATGATCAGCTGGATATGCTTAGTGATACCCTGAGAAAGATATTCATAAAGATCACAAAGGAAGGTCAAAAAATATATGCACTTGATTGGCAGCATTCTTCCTTTTTATATGATCCGAGAAATCTATCTGAACAGAGAAGCTGCGTAGTGAAAGACGAAAGATACACAAATGGAGAATAATCTGCATTTTTTTCTTCGTTCTATCCGGATGGTGATTACTACTTTTTTATTGAAGAAAACTTTGAATTTGGTTACCTGGGGCATCCGTGGAGGCAGGAAATATGGATATTTGGAAGAGACTTAATTAAAGAAATAGAACAAGTATATCTAGAATTAGGCTGGAAGAAGTTGAATTAAATCCTGATTTGTATAGGTGAAGAATTATGGGATTGTTTGATAAGTTTAAGAAAAAGACAATAGATGATTATGCTGAAGAAGGAAACTCTTTATGCGATCAGGGGAAATTGGATGAAGCCATTGAAATTTGGGCGCAAGGATTAAAAATTTTACCAGAACCTTTAAATTCTCAAAGTGAAGCAGTGTGGTTCCAGACATCCATCGGTGATACATATTTTATGCAGAATAAATTTGATAAATCGTATGAATGGCTATTTGAGGCAAAATCTAACCTTTCTGGGGCCGGTTATTCAAATCCGTTTGTAATGATGAGATTAGGGCAGAGTGCCTTGGAGATAGGGAAAATCGAAGAAGCAAGAGAATACTTACTTAGAGCGTATATGCTTGAAGGCGAGGATATTTTTTCAGACGAAGACAAGAAATATCTCGATTCTATTAGAGATTTGATCAATCAAGGATAAATTTCAGTTTGTCGGATAGTAATTTATATCAGGAATAAAAAAACTAAGAAATCATAGGAATAGATGGTAGTTTAAACCGGAATAGAATAGAGACGAGGGGTTCCGGATTGATAACTTGCGGATATGGGAGCTAAACCTGTATCCGCTTTTTTGGGCTTTTTGACACCAACTAAAACTTTATGCAATAATAAGTAATACTTTGTTTTATAAAAAGACGCTATATGATATTTTAAGGATGATGAATATGAGTACATTTATTAAGAGATGCAGAGAAGAGGCGGGATTAACTCAGGCACAGCTTGCCGAAAAGATGGATGTTTCTGTAGTGGCGGTGCAAAACTGGGAGAATGGAAAGACAAGGCTCAATCTGGACAGATATTACGAACTGTCGGAAATTTTTAACGTTCCGGTAGAGAATCTTATTAAAGAAAGGTTGATCGAGGCGGATAAATCCCGTCCGAATAAATGGCCGGCATTTTTGTTTGATGATGAAACGAATGCGATCATAGATACATTACATCTTAATCTTGCCCAGCAGGATCTGTTCGGCCTCATGTATATATATGGTTCAGATTATCTTAAGAAAACAGAGATAGATCAGGATACATTTGATGAGGACCTTAAATGCATACCCTATGGATTTATAGATAGAGTGGGAAGTATCCGTTTTATGAATCAGGCAGAAGGCCTGCATAAGGTGATCAGATATGTAAGGTCGGATTTTCTTATGAAGGTGCTCAAACAGAATCCGGAGTCAGAATTTGATATCAGAAAGCTTTCCAAAAATCTTATCTGTGAGTTTATAGATGAGGGTTATAAGCCCCTGAATGATTTCGAAGACGATACAGAGACATTTGAAGGACTATGTTTCAGAATAAATATGAGAAGAGCAAAAATCCTTCTTCCGGTTTTGAAGAAGATCGGACCGGTACATATAACAGATGGATGGTGGTCGAATCCTATCAGGGACGATTTACCGGAAGAGTTTTTAAATGCTGTTCTCGAAATGTGTAATTTTAGTCGGGAACTTTGGAAAGAGGGATATTATAAACGCGAATATAATATTTCCTATATTAGGAGTGGTCTTGAAACTGTAACAGATTATAAGAATACCGCACGGAAGGGAAAAGAGAGATGGAAGTTATCCATTAACGAGAAGGGATGTGAGCTTTTGCAATGGCTAAGAGAGTAGGGAATACAAATCACAAGAAACAGAATACAGGCCTTTTGATCGATGGTGAAAATGTAGGGGCAAAGAAAGCGAATGCTATATTGAATGCTGCCAGGTCACAGGGGAAACTGTATGAAGGAAAGGTTTATGGCAGGCAGAAGGATGTTCATACCCGTAGATGGAGCGATAAAGCTAAAGAGTATGGTATATCTGATATCCGCCTGTGCGGTGGACCGGAGAAGAATAAAGTAGATAATAAAATAAAGAAGGATGCCAGGAGACTGATCACTCAGCATAAAAACGTTGATATTGTATGTATTGCAACAAATGATAGCGATTATGTTGATATTATCCGTGAACTTCGTTCTATGGGAAAACGTGTTGTTGTGATTGGTGAAAAGCAGGCCCCGGAATCACTGAGAACTTCCTGCAATCGGTTCGTGGAGATATAAATTTAAAAAATGAACCGCAAATGACCGAAATTGACCGCAAATGACCGAAAGTTCACCGCAAACGACCGCAAATGCACCTTTACTATGCATTTTTAACGTGATATATTTACAATGGACAAAGCGAACGGGAAAACAAAAAACACCCGAGCCGCCGAGTCCATTTTCTTTTGCAAAAGAATACCGGCAAATATGAGCGTCAGATCATGACTTCGAAAGAGGTTGTGAGCCTGACGCTTTTTTGATGCCATCAACCCACGGCAGAGGGTGACGATCCGAAGCCTGCATTAAATAAGCGAAAGGATAACACAAAAATGGATTATGAAAATTTCAAAGAGCAGTTCGTCGCAGATGTGAAGGATAGACTTGCAGAACAGGGCGCAGATGTGAAGGTCAGCGTCAATGAGGTAAACAAGCTCAACGAGAGCTACGAGGCGATCACCGTTACTCCGGAGGGAAGCAACATCGGAGTTAACATGTCGCTTGAGAAATTCTACGATGCGGTGCAGGACGGCACTCCTTACGACAGCGTGGTCGATAAGGCAGTGGATGTCATCAATAACGGGATCGATAAGAGACCTGAAATCGATGTGGCAGCCCTTACCGATTACAGCCAGATGAAGGAAAAGCTTGCGATGGAAGTAGTTTCCGCTGAGGCCAATAAGGATATGCTGCAGAACGTACCTCATCAGAACATGGAGGACATGGCGGTCGTTTACCGCTTTGTACTGAACTCTGACGAAGAGGGCCGCGCATCAATTCTGGTAACAAATCAGATCCTGGATCATATGGGAGTGACTCCCGAGCAGCTTCACGCTGATGCGCTGGAGAATGCGCCGCAGATCAAGCCTGCTGAGATCAAGGGCATGAGTGAGGTCATGGCTGAGATGATGGGTTATGATCAGGCTGCGATGATGGGCATCGTTCCGGTGGCTCCTGAGGATGAGCAGATGTTTGTTGCAACTGTTCCAGATAAGGTCCACGGTGCCGGAGTACTTGCCTATCAGGATTTCATGGATCAGGCAGCCGAGAGAGCAGGCGGTGACTTCTTCATTTTACCTTCGAGTATCCACGAGATTCTGATCGTTCCTGACAACGGAAAGATGGATCTGAAGGAACTTGAAAACATGGTAAAGGAAGTGAATGCCACTCAGGTAGCTCCTGCGGACAAGCTGACCGACAGCGTTTATCACTATGATTCGAAGGAGAAGATCTTCGAGCTTGGTGAGAAGTTCGTGGAGCGCCAGAACGAGCGTGAGGAGGCTGCCGAGAAGGAGGAGAAAGGATCTGTCCTCGGTGAACTGAAAGCAAAGAAAGAGGAGGTCGCAAAGACTCCTAAGAAGGAAACCATCGACAAAGGTGCGAAGACCAAGGGCGGCGAGGCGCTCTGATCTTCCCGTAACAGACAGTGGCATAAAGGCGTTCGGCTGATGCATTTCAGCCGGGCGCTTTTTTCTTGCCAGGAAAGGATAAAGAAGATGTCAATGATAGATACACAGATGATCAAGAAAACAGCATTTGCTAAACCTTATACTTCGGCTATCGGAAAATCTGAGCCCATTGCTCATCCCAGGAATTGCAGGAATGAATGTCCGTACGGACGCGGCAGAGCATTCTGCTTTCCCTGCTATGCGAAGATCATGGGACTGACAAAAGAGGATGGCGGCGGGATTGCAAAAGAAGCGGAAGCGTGACAGCCATGCGGTTTGACTACTTTTATGAGGAGCAGTCAGAAAGCTATTCGTTCTATCGGATTCCGAAGCCGCTTTTTACCGAAGGGGTGTTTGAAACACTTTCAGTTGAAGCAAGGGTTTTGTATGGACTGTTGCTGGACAGGATCGGATTGTCAAGAGAACACGGCTGGATGGATGAAGCCGGACGAGTATATGTCTACTATTCGATGGAAAGCATCGAGAGACATCTGCGGTGCGGCAAGAATAAAGCCTGCAGACTTCTCAGGGAGTTGGAGAGATTTGGCCTGATAGAAAGAAAACGGCAGGGATTTTGCAGGCCGGCACGTATCTTTGTGAAGAACTTTATACAGTCCCCAAAACAGGGAGTCCGTAGTAACCAAAACGGGGATTATGGAGTACCCGAAACAGGGACTATGGAGTCACCAAAACAGGGAACTAATAATACTGAGTATATAAATATTGAGAATAATAAGACTGATCCTATCCTATCAGGGACAAATGTGGATAACTCTGAAAAAAAGGATAGGGATGAGGATATGGATGAGAGATATGCATACCGTGATTATCTTCATGATCAGCTGGAAGTAGACATCCTGTATGAGAGGTATCCGTTTGAAAGGGAAACCATAGATGCAATCCTTGGACTGATGCTTGATGTGATCTGTTCAAAGAGAAAGACCATCCGTATTGCAGGAGATGACAAACCGGTTGCTGTCGTAAAGTCTCAGTTTTTAAAACTCACATTTATGCACATCGAGTATGTCATGGGATGTATGAGAAAGAATGGAAGCAAGGTGCGAAACATCAAACAGTACCTGCTGGCTGCACTGTATAACGCTCCGCTTACCATGCAGAGCTATTACCAGGCCTGGGTAAATAACGATATGGCCGAAGGAAGAATCTAAGAAGGAGATGTAAAAAATGAAAACAATAGAAGTAAATATCAATCTGGATCCGATCAATGACGGAGTGATCATAACAGAGACTGAACAGGAAGAAACAACACAGGGAGCCCTGATCATATCAACTGACGGGAATGAGAGGATCGCTCCGGCTGAAGAAGCATTGGAGGTATTACAGAGACTTTCCGAAGCCCTGGCAATGGGACGCTATGTTGTTTTCTACAACGAGGAACGGCTGATCGGAAGTGGTCCGGATAAGTGTCTTATCGGATCTGTAATGATAATGAAGAGACATGGCGGAAGTTATTATCTTCTGGAACCCGGGGAGTTTAAGGATGCTGAGAGGGCATTCCTGGCAAGACTGATAACGATCAACTTTGGCGGACAGCAGTATTCTGCACTGGAAGTTTAATGAGGAGGAGAGAAAGATGAGCAGAACAATACCGAGAGCATATGTAACAGCAGCCTGGAGCAGGAACCGCGTGGATGCGGAGGACCAGGCAAGAAAATACTGCAGCGAGCTGGTAAAGGCAGGATATCTTCCTTTGTGCCCTGTGCTGGCATTTTCCGGAATCATTGCAGAGGATGATCCCGACGGAGAGAAGAAGCGCCGGGAGATGTCTGAAGATCTCTTAAAGCGTGCGAGGTTTCTTGTCGTGTGCGGGAAGAAGATCAATGATGATGTCCGTGCGGATATTTCTATCGCAAAGCATTCGAAGGTGATACCCACCACACTGGAAGGCGTGCTGGAGTGCGGCGATTAGGGTAGGCACTCCGGGATTATCAGAAGGGAAGTGATAAATTGAACGAAGAAGTTGCCAGTAAAGCAATACATCTGGTGATACAGGCAGAAAAACTTTCAGGCAGAACAATGGTCAGAGGACTGCACGCCTGGTACCAGCATCATCAGAGAAAGAAGGCTGTTGCCCGGATGGCGAAGGATACTGTAAAGGGAAAGCAGTCGGTAAAGGAACTGATCGGTCAGGGACAGGGCGTATCCAGCATGGATATCGGTGATTCCGGCATAAAGGATTTTAAGAAGATTGCCAATAAATACGGAGTGGATTTTGCAATCGTTAAGGACAAAAATGCAGACCCTCCGTTATATACCGTGTTCTTTAAAGCAAAGGATGCGGATGCAATCAAGCAGATCCTTAAGGAATATGCCGCAAAGCAGATGAAGAAAAAAGAGAAGGCTGCGGAAAAGAAGCCGAGCATCCTGCAGAAACTGAAGAAGTTCAAAGAGAAGGTGGCATCTATGCCCAGGAAAGATAAGGAGAGAAGGAAGGAGCAGGAGAGATGAAACAGAAGAACATAAAGAAACTCCTGATCCTGAATATCCCTTACGTGGTCATAGGTCTGTTTGCGACCAATATCGGTGAGGCATTCCGGATAGCATCAGGAACAAATGCATCAGAAAAAGTGCAGAGCCTTGTATTGGACGGAGCCTTTGGAACGGCGTTTTCCAATCCCATGCCAAGCTTTCACCCGACGGATCTTTTAGTCGGGATAGCTGTCGGGGCAGTGCTCAGGTTTGCGGTGTACATGAAAGGAAAAAATGCAAAAAGGTTCAGGCATAATGAAGAATACGGTTCCGCCAGGTGGGGAACGCAAGCGGACATAGAGCCGTTTATCGATCCGGTATTTGAAAATAATCTGATACTGTCAAAGACAGAGAGGATCACCAATAACTCAAGACCGGCGAATCCGAAATATGCCAGGAACAAAAATGTATGCTGCGTCGGAGGAAGCGGGTCAGGTAAGACTCGATTTTTTATAAAGCCCAACATCCTGCAAATGCGGACGAGCCTGGTCATTACTGATCCAAAAGGCACCCTGGTAAATGAGACAGCGGCAGCACTTTTGAAGAATGATTATCGTCTTAAGATATTTAATACGATCAACTTCAAAAAGAGCATGCATTACAATCCGTTCGCGTACGTGCATGATGAAAAGGATATCTTAAAGCTGGTCACAACACTGATCGCCAATACCAAAGGTGAAGGTAAGGGAGGGGATGAATTCTGGGAGAAGAGCGAAAAGCTTCTGTATTCTGCACTGATCGGATACATTCATTATGAAGCGCCGGAGGAAGAGCAGAACTTTACAACACTTCTGGAAATGCTCAACGCGATGGAAGTCCGTGAGGATGATGAAGACTTCAAAAATCCCGTGGATCTTATGTTTGATGAGCTTGCGGAAAGAGATCCGGAACACTTCGCCGTGCGCCAATATGTGAAATTTAAAATGGCGGCCGGCAAGACCTTAAAAAGCATTTTGATTTCGTGTGCTGCGAGACTCGCACCCTTTGATATAAAGGAGCTTCGTGAGATAACTGCATACGATGAGCTGGAGCTTGATACGCTGGGAGATAAGAAGACAGCACTGTTCCTGATCATGTCGGATACGGATGCGACTTTCAATTTCCTGATCAGTATGATCTACACACAGTTATTCAATCTGTTATGCGAAAAAGCAGATGATGTTTACGGAGGGAGACTTCCGGTACATGTGCGGTGCCTGATCGATGAGGCGGCGAACATCGGACAGATCCCGAACCTGGAAAAACTCATGGCAACAATACGAAGCCGTGAGATCTCTGCGGCACTTGTCTTACAGGCAAAGTCGCAGTTAAAAGCGATATACAAGGATAATGCGGATACTATCATAGGCAACTGTGATTCGCAGATATTCCTTGGAGGCTCTGAGCAGACGACCCTTAAGGATCTCAACACCTCACTCGGTAAAGAGACGATAGATATGTACAATACGGGAGAGACCAGGGGAACAAGCCAGAGCTACAACATGAACTACCAAAAGTTAGGTCACGATCTTATGAGCATCGATGAGCTTGCGGTAATGGATGGCGGCAAATGCATCGTACAGGTGCGAGGCGTAAGACCGTTTTTATCAGACAAGTATGACTTAACGCAACACCCGAATTATCCGCTTACAGCGGATGCGGACAAAAGGAACTGGTTCGATGTTGAAAAGTTCCTTGATCACAACTTAATATTGAAACCTGATGACCAATATGAAGTCATCGAAATCACCGAAGATTAAGGCTCTTTCAATCAGCGATAAAGGCTGAAAGAACAGAGTCTTTTTCTATGCCCGATACCAGGCTTTAGGCTGTGAGGGCATAATATGCGCGCATATCCGCAGGTCAGTCGACGGGCCGGCGGAAAGTACAACTGAATATGGAACATGCAGTCTCCTGATAAATCACACACTATAAGGAGGATAACCAAAAACGCAGTTAGAAAGGGTTGCTTAATTCGGCGGCCCTTTTTATATCAGGAGTCTGCAAACAAAAACGAACAAATAACAATGATCTGCGTTTTTGGGAAAAAACATTATGGCATTTTTTAACAGCGCAGTTGGCGTACTTCAGACACTCGTAATCGCACTTGGTGCAGGTCTTGGCGTGTGGGGCGTTATCAACCTCATGGAGGGTTACGGTAATGATAACCCCGGTGCAAAGAGCCAGGGCATGAAGCAGCTCATGGCCGGAGGTGGTGTTGCACTCATCGGTACCACTCTTGTACCTCTCCTTTCCGGATTGTTCTGATCGGTAGGAAGGAAGAATGCGGAGCCGGTTTTTCCCGGCTCCGTTATGAAGAGGAGGTAACAAGTGGACAGCATACTTCAGTCGATTGAGGACTGGTTCCGCGAGCTGCTTGTTTCAGGCATCATGGACAATATCAGCAACACCTTTCAGTCGGTAAACGACCAGGTGGGTGCGATAGCAACAGAGGTAGGTACAACACCTGCCAATTTCTCACCGGCAATTTATAACATGATCACAACGATCTCAGAGAACGTGATCATGCCGATCGCCGGTCTGATACTTACGTTTATAGCCTGTTACGAGCTGATCCAGCTGGTCATCAGTCATAATAATCTGGCAAACTTTGAGACCTGGATCTTCTGGAAATGGATCTTCAAAACTTTTGTGGCAGTGATGCTCATAACCAATACGATGAACATCACAATGGCAGTGTTCGATGTGGCACAGCACGTCATCACGGAGTCAGGCGGCATTATAGCCGGTTCCACTGCGATTGATGACAGCACGCTGGCAACGATGGAATCTACACTGATGACGATGGATATCGGATCACTTCTTTCGATATTCCTGCAGTCCTTTGTTGTGCAGTTCCTGATCTACATCTTATCGGCACTTATCTTTGTCATCGTATACGCAAGAATGATCGAGATCTATCTCATGGTCAGCCTTGCACCGATCCCTTTTGCAACTTTTGGCAATAAAGAGCAGAGCATGATCGGACAGAACTATTTGAGATCACTTTTCGCACTGGGATTCCAGGGATTCTTAATCATGGTGTGTGTGGGAATCTATGCGGTACTGATACAGACCGTAGCTTTTTCTTCAGACATCATCGGCTCCCTCTGGGGAGTTATGGGATATACGATCCTGTTAGCGTTTACGCTGTTTAAGACGGGAGCGGTTGCCAAAGGAATTCTCCATGCGCACTGACGGGGAACACAAGCGTATGAGAGCAGGAAGAAAGTTCCCCGGAAAGGAATACAGTTATGGCAGCATCATATATATCTGTGCCTCGTGATCTTACGAAGGTAAAGAGCAAGGTGATGTTCAATCTGACAAAAAGACAGCTGGTCTGCTTCAGTGTGGCGGCACTCTTCGGGGTGCCGTCATTCTTTCTGGTAAAGCAGATAGCTTCAACAAGTACTGCAGCCATGGCAATGATGGTCATCATGATGCCATTCTTTTTCCTGGCGATGTATGAGAAGAACGGGCAGCACCTGGAAGTCATGTTGAAGCACCTGATCGAGGCAGTATTCATAAGACCGAAGGAGAGGCCTTATAAGACGAACAACAATTATGCGGCGCTTGAAAGATATGCGCAGGCAAACGACGAGATCATAAATATTGTTATGTACAACCTGGCCATGGAGCCGGAGAGAAACAGACACAGAAAGGAGGAACCTGACTTTGATCAGTATTTTCAGGAAAAAAGAAAAAAGGGACTTACATATCCCGGCTAATCTGACCCTTGCGGAGAAGAAGGAAGTAAAACGCATCATAGAGCAGGCGAGCGGAGATGACGGTATTCCGAGAACAGCGCAGCAGTCCATCCCGTTCGACAGGATGTTCCGTGACGGCATCTGCAGGATCGGGAGTGACTATTACACAAAGACGATACAGTTTCAGGATATCAACTACCAGCTGGCACTGCAGGAGGATAAGACGGAGATTTTTGAGGAGTGGTGCGCATTCCTGAACTTCTTTGACAGTTCGGTACATTTCGAACTGAGCTTTATGAACATGGCAACGGATATCGATGATTTCAGGACGGGAATTGCGATACCTCACAGGAATGATGAATTCAACGGGGTCAGGGACGAATACAGTTCCATGCTCTTTCACCAGATGGAAGCCGGCAATAACGGACTGACAAAGACAAAGTTTTTAACCTTCGGGATCCACGCGGATTCCATGAAGGCGGCAAAGCCCAGGATCATACATATCGAGACGGACATCTTAAATAACTTCAAAAGACTTGGAGTGCAGGCGAGAGTTCTTAACGGTAAAGAAAGACTGGCGCTCATGCATCAGCAGTTCCATATGGGGGATCGGGAGAAGTTCAATTTCGACTGGAAGTATCTTCTCGGATCGGGACTTTCGGTAAAGGACTTCATCGCGCCAAGCAGCTTTTCATTCCCGACCGGAAAGAAGTTCACTATGGGAAGCCTTTACGGAGCCATGAGTTTTTTATCCATCGACGCATCGGATATCAGTGACAGGATGTTGGCAGATTTCTTAAATATGGAATCCAGCCAGATCGTTACGATGCACATCCAGTCAGTTGATCAGAATGAAGCGATAAAGACAGTAAAACATACCATCACGGAGCTGGACAGATCAAAGATCGAAGAGCAGAAGAAAGCGGTAAGAGCCGGTTACGATATGGACATCATCCCTTCGGACCTTGCGACTTTCGGTAAGGATGCCAAAGCACTCCTTAAGGAACTGCAGAGCCAGAATGAGAGAATGTTTCTTTTGACGTTTCTCATCATGAATACCGGAAAGACGGAGCAGGAACTTGAGAACAATGTGTTCCAGGCAAAGTCCATTGCGCAGAAACATAACT
>Ga0255347_1002385_pt1 | contig 26902 bp, 26 predicted proteins | sample wastewater_treat_2_FD_192479 | JGI IMG/M metagenome (GOLD analysis project Ga0255347, IMG submission 192479) | Wastewater microbial communities from Lulu Island WWTP, Vancouver, Canada - plant24 | ecosystem: Engineered > WWTP > Wastewater > Unclassified | place: Canada: Vancouver, British...
AAACAAAAAATGCTGAAAAAAGCAGCGGAGAGATTGGTACACCCATGCCCATTCATAACACTTATATACTGCCTTGGGCCGGAGCAAATGAAAAGGGCTTGGGATTAGTACAAACTTCTGCTCACACATTAAGTAATGAATTCCAACAATCTCAAGGTTTTACTCCTGATCAGGATGTTAGAGACATTACTAATGGTATGTTAAATCATCTAATACTGAGTAGATGCGAAACTGTAGATGATATTGAACAACTCTTGGTGGATTGTAACGACGGTTGGTATTCAGAAAATTATGCAAGAAATACTAATTCAATTATTATGGTTTTTGACAGGGAAGGTCGCTTGGCAACTTTCGAGATCAGTGGTTCTGACTTTACAAGGGATAATGTCACCTCTGCGGACTATGGAACAATGATAAATGATACTAAGTATTATAATAGTATTCATTATGATGATAAGAATTCATATGGTCCTTTTTATTATAATGGTATAGATTGGAGAACAAATTTTGCAAAAGTAACCTACACAAGAGCTGATGGTTTTGAGTTTTTTACTGATGAGTATGAAACAGTTGTTGTTGATGATGAAGTAGTAAATGTATCAGAGTTTTCAGATGGAATAGATGATAGAGAGTACTCACCAAGTTCAGTAAAAAGATGGACGAGAGTTGGAGCAAGAATGGATGATAATGCTCACTATATGAATGGAGATGATGATGATTTATCTATTGACTACAGATATTTCATACAGAAGTATGTTGGAGGTTATGGTATGCCATATGAAGATGGATATAATTATAGGGAAAGTTTATCAAGATTCATAGGAGACATGCCAGATGTAGATGGTGAAAGAGCTACCGGATATTACCCCAATAGATTTTGTACTACTTTTAGTGTTGTAATTGTTGGTTCAAAATATGATGATCCTGACAATGGTGCGCTCACAACTATTTGGTTAGCTCAAGGTGAACCAGGAAACACAATATTTTTGCCACTATTTCCAGCAATCGGATATATTCCAAATCAGTTTAGTGATATGTTTGAAATTAGCAACGATGCACGTCATTTATTTTATGACTATGACAATGATGACTCCACTGGTTACAGTACTGGAAGAAATATCGATCATACTATAGATGTACGTGCATTAATGGGATATTACTATGGACAGTCTAATTTTCAGCGATTTCTTTTTAACTATGAAGACTCCATGTTCAGTATTTATGATAATATAATGAATAATGCAAGAAATAATTTAAATAATAATACTTGGAGTATCGAACAAGCTTTATCATATATCGAAAATTACATTTACAATAATTGTTTGTCTTCTTGGAAAAGTCAATACTTAAACTTAGTTAATTCTTATAGAGCAAGTAAAGATTAGTTGAATCTGATATATCTTGCTGCCAATAACCTGCTACATGGTAGAAGTGTGTCACGATTTACTATTAATTGGTTTTCTGATAAAGAATAAAAGGCATAAAAAAAAACAGGACTGTCTCATTCAATGCTCGGGTTGTAAGCAAAGCACACTAATTATTATCCTCTTTAAGGCGAATCCTGAAGGATCTCATATTTTCAACAATTATGGGATCCTTCGATTATTCTCATGGTGACTAATAGAGGATTTGAAAGCAACCTGCCGGAAACCACAGACAGTCCTAATTCTTATTGTTTATGCTAATTTTTGTAGCTCTTTTCTAAAACAACCTTCTGGGGCAATTCTTCTAATTCGGTTTTAACTACTGCAAAGGGATATGTAAGAACCTGTGCTGTTACATCTCCCGGCTTCGGGTCCTTGTATTCTGCATAAACAGTAAGTACTCCTTCTCCATCTACGTTGCTTAAGGTTATTTTATCTATTCTAACCTCGTAGCCTGCAGTATTCTTTTCTCCCCTGGTAACGACAACAAAAATTTCGTCATTTATTCTGCAAACCAGAGCTTTCTCTTTCATCCTGTAATTTGGAAGTACCTCAGTGATTTGTCTTGGTATATCTTCAGGATTGATATTATCAAAACTCACGTTTTGTACACCCTTTCCCCTAAAGTATCTGAAAAAAAACAAAAGTGCAGCAATAAATACTATAATCGCAATTATCGAAATTATTCTTTTCATGAACATCCCCCTAAATATATACTCTTTATATTTTATTCTGTCAGTTTTTTTTTATGCTTAATATCAAAAGGTTTGTTTAATAAAATGTACAATAAAAGTAATTGACATTAGTGCTTGTCTTTAAGTATAATCTAATATATGAAGGGAGTTGAAAATATGACGTGCAACTGTAGTGAATTTCAAAAATCAACAGCTGATCTACAATTGTTGAACAAGAGCATATTGGATATTGTAACAAAACTTGACGAACAAACATCCATGCTTAACAGAGCCGTTTTCAAGTCTGCTACACATTGCGGCTGCATTGAAATACATGCAACAAAGCAAATATATTCACCTCATAAATCTTTGGAAGAAAATCAAAAAGAGCTGGATACTCACATTGAAGGTGAATTATGTCCTAAATGCCAAGATAAAATTATAGAAGAAATGGGTGAATTGCTGTTCTATCTGGCATCAATGTGCGAAGCCTTAGATCTTAGCCTGGCAGATATTATGGCAAAAAAATATCAACACCTTAAAACTTTGGGATTATATAACCTTTTGTAAGCAAATATAATAATTTAAATAAATAATATTCAAATAGAAATGAGGGTCATGCTATGCGCTTGAATCTCATTTTATTTTTTGACCACAAATAAATTTACTTTTTTACTTAATTTAATAAACATTTCCTTCCATTTTAGTTAATTCTTTGATATAATAGATATGGACCGAGTTTCTTAAAGAAACCTATGGGTGTTAATATGATTAACGCCTCCCGTGTTTGGAAAGGTACCGTGTTAGCGCGTGCCTTTTTTGTTTTCAATGCAAGGTGCGTGAAGCACCTTATTTTTTAATTTTAATAAAGGGGGTTAAAAAATGACGACAGCTTACAACGGAAAACTTTTAAGGGTAAATCTTACTACAGGTGAGATAAACCCTGAAGAACTCAACATTGACTTGGCAAAAAAATTTATAGGTGGCCGCGGATTAGGAACTAAAATTTTGTTTGATGAAGAAATTGCAACCGTTGACCCATTATCAGAGGATAACAAAATTATTTTCATCAACGGCCCCATGACAGGAACAAGTGTCCCGACAGGAGGACGCTATATGGTGGTTACTAAATCACCGCTTACCGGTATGATTGCATCATCCAATTCAGGCGGTGTATGGGGTGCAAAATTGAAATATGCCGGCTGGGACGCAATTATTGTGGAAGGAAAAGCAAAGGAACCGGTATATATCAATATTGATGACGAAAGGGCAGAGATTTTGTCTGCAAATGAGTACTGGGGAAAAACAACCGAGAATTTAGTTGAAGAAATGCTTAAGTTATACCCTAAAGCTTCTATATTAAACATTGGTCCCGCAGGCGAAAAGTTATCGCTTCTTGCAGCTATTATTAATGATAAGGATAGAGCAGCAGGAAGAAGCGGAGTAGGAGCAGTTATGGGGTCGAAAAATTTAAAAGCTATTTCAGTTACTGCTTCACGTACTGTTATCGAGCCATTTGATAAGGATAAGCTGCGGCAAGTTACATCTGATTGTCAGAAAAAAATCATAGAAAACGGCGTTACTAATGCAGGGCTTCCAACTTATGGAACTCCGGTATTGGTGAATATTGTGAATAATATTGGCTCCTTTCCTACCAGGAACTGGCAAGAATCGTATTTTGAAACGGCTGATAAAATTTCCGGAGAAACATTGAAGGAAAATCATATAGTGAAACAAGGCTTTTGTCATAGGTGTCCAATAGGCTGCGGCCGGGTAATCGATTTTAACGGAAAAATTATCGGCGGACCTGAATATGAACCTATTTGGGCTTTTGGAGCAAATTGCGGTGTAGATGATTTGCCTGCAATAAATGAAGCCAATTATATGTGTAATGAATATGGGTTGGATGCTATTTCTACTCCTTGCACCATAGCCGCTGCAATGGAGTTATATCAAAAAGGATATATTTCCGATGAAGATTGCGATGGAGTACCTTTAAAATGGGGAAGCGGCAAAGCAATAGTGGAATGGACGAAACGAATGGGTCAAGGCTATAATGAATTGGCAAAATTGATGGCAGAAGGCTCATATCGTCTTTGCGAGCATTATGGTGTACCGGAATATTCAATGAGTGTTAAAAAGCAAGAAATGCCTGCTTATGATGCAAGAGGAATTCAAGGAATAGGTATCACATATGCAACCAGCAACAGGGGCGGCTGCCATGTGCGCGGATACCTGATTTCTCCTGAAGTACTGGGATTGCCGGAAGCATTGGATCGTTTCAGTATTGAAGGAAAAGCTACATGGGCAAAAATTTTCCAGGATTTAACCGCTTGTATTGATTCAATGGGAATGTGCTTATTTTCCTCTTTTGCATTAGGAGCTCCGGAATATGCTGCTTTGCTTAATGCTGCAACAGGAACTGATTATACGGCAGAGGATTTATTGGAAGTAGGCGAGCGTATTTACAACCTTGAAAGAATATTCAATAAATTTGCAGGTATGAAGCCGGAAGATGATAGATTGCCAAAACGATTGACCGAAGAGCCTATTCCCGGAGGACCGTCAAAAGGCGAATTAAGTAAAATTGATATTACATTACCTGATTATTACAATGTTCGAGGATGGGTGGATGCTTTTCCTACAAATGATACTTTAATAAGATTAGGTTTAGAAGAAGAAATGCTTAAAGAAGAAGTTCCGGTGGTATAAATGATTGAAATACGTTTATTTGCAACGCTGCGTGATGGCAGAGACAAAATAATTAAACTTGACTCTAACTCTATTTCTCTTGCCGGTGATGTTCTTAAACATTTATCAATATCTCCAGAAAATGTTGCCATATATTTAATAAATGGCAAACATTCTAATTTAGATGCACCGATAAAAGATGGCGATGTTATCGCCATCTTTCCTCCGATAGGAGGCGGATAATAAATATTTTTTTGGGACAGCCGTAACACTTTGTACAATTTTGAATATAGTAATAATGAGCTTGGCTCAAAATATAAAACGAATAAGGTGTTATGATGAGTTCTTGTAGAAATAGATGTAGAAGAAGAGACAGAGACGATGTTGCGGGAATCGAGAGAATTGCTTTGAGAGGTCCCGGGTGTATTGACGGAACGGGACGCTGCCGAGGTGTATTAGGCATTGGCGACAGACGAAGGTGTGAAGATTTATTGGATGCAGCAGAAGATTTCTGCGATGAGGTTTTTGGTGACAGAGGCAGAAGGTGCTGCAGCAATGTATTAGGTACAGGCGGAGAAAGATTCCGCTGCAGCAACAGAGACCTTTTGGGAATACGCGACAGAGAATTCCGCTGCGACAATAGAGACCTTTTGGGAATACGAGACAGAGAATTTGATTGCAATAGCAGACGAGTAATGGGGGCAGGCGAAAGAGAGCGCTGCGGCCAAGTATTCGGCACAGGCGGAGGATTCCAATGTAATAATGTTGCTGGCATCGGCATAAGAAGACGTATATGCAGACCCTCCTGTTCTGATTTGGAAACTCCAACAACCGTACCAAGATAAACAACAGGGGACATTCTTAAAAGGTGTCCCCTATTTTTTTTCCAAAATTTTTACAGTTTATTTTTATATTCAAAGATAATACTATCAATAACGAAGCAAAAAATCCTGCTATTTAATTTATGGTACCGATTCTTCAAATGCTTTGGATATTAATATTTCTGCTTCGTTCATGGCAATTTCTGCCTGTATTTTTAGCTTCATTTAAAGGAAGGAGCGATAGTATGAGCAAAAATAAATTATTAGTTCCTGAAGCACAACAGGCCATAAATGATTTAAAAACGGAAATAGCCCAAGAGCTGGGAATGCCGGTTATTAACGGTACCACATCAAATATGTATCCTGCTATTGTTAATGGTCTCAGCGTCAGAGAAATGGTGCGTAGAGGCGAGCAAATGCTGATAAATAAAAAGGCTCCATCTGACACGGATATTTATTAATCAGTAGCACAAAACCATGCCACACAAGACGGTCCCAGGCACCACATTAATGTGGTGCTTGGCACCATTTGATGTTCATTTGATATTAAGGCATACCTAATACTGAATAAATCAAATCTTTTGTTGCTAAATAATCTAACATATAAAACGACAGACCGTTTCGGGTTTGAGCTGTTCCGGGAAGGGTGTGAAAATTAATATTTTCAGCCGATAATCCTATGCTTCCCATTGCCAGGGATGTTGCTTCCATCAAGGAAAAGTCGGTATTAACATATGGGTATACTTCTTTTACCACTAAGGGCAGTCTAAAAGTCAATGCTTTTTTAATTGCTGCTTTTACAAATCCCTGCTGAGTTTCGACACGACCTATATCTCCGTTAGTATAACCTGAATAACCTGCATAATTAGTTTTCCTGAACCTTAAAAACTCCATGGCTCTGTCGCCTTCTATAAGCTGTTTCCCCGGAGGTATATTAATATCGAGAGGCGGGTCTGAATACGGGTCGGTATATCTCATATGAAAGGGCACGTCCACTTCTACTCCGCCAATAGCATCCACCGCAGCTCTCACGCCGTCATAATCAATTGTAACATATTTGTCGATTTTAATCCCCGTTATATTCAAAATTATTTCATATAATCCTTCGATACCCTTCGCTGAATATACCGAATTTATTTTATTGTTGCCGTTGTTTATAAATCCGTCTCTATCCACATATGTATCTCTTGGTATGGAAAAAACATCGCCGGTCTTATTTTTAGTGTCATAGCTTACAACCATAATAGTATCAGACCTGCTATTCTCCAATCCAAGCAAAAGAACATTTATTCTGTCATCTTTGTCATTGCTTATTAATTTAAATATATCGGAAGCATCGGCACTACCCTCAGCCAAGTTTCCGTTCAGCCATATTAAACCGCCTGCAACGACCAAAGAAAAACAAATCAACGAAATAAAAAATACTTTAAAAAACTGTTTCATATTTCCTCCAAACATATATCAAAGATAATAATATCATAAATAAATCATTTGTAAATAATTTTAATCTTAATTTTTCTTTAATAATGATATTATCATCACAACCAACTTGTCACCCTATCATTCTGAGCGAAGCGAAGTATCTCATGAGATTCTTCGAGCTAAAGCTCTCAGAATGACATTCCATGGGCTACTAATATCAATGACACCCTGCAATATATGAATACGCTTTGTCATCCTGAGCGAAGCGAAGGATCTCATAATAGTGTATTCTAAAGTTTTTCATTATAAGCCTTTTCAAAATCCATTATGGTCAAATTACTTTCTAAAAATCTCGCATATGTGTATAATACATCCGACAGCCTGTTTACAAACTTCAAAAGTATGTCACTTACTTCTTCGTGGCGTTTTAAAGATATAATTCTCCTTTCAGCCCTGCGGCAAATCGTTCTTGCAACATGAAGTGCAGCTGAAGCTTCCGAAGAGCCGGGTACTATAAATTTATCGACTCCGCTTATTTTAGGAAGATAATCATCTATTATTTTTTCCAATGCGGCTATATCTTCTTCTTTAACCTTATACTTGTATTTCCCTTCTTCAACGGTAGCCAATTCTCCCGCCACAAAAAATAAGCGCATTTGAATTTTCTTAAGGCTCTCGTTTATACTTTCATCATTAACAAATTTCATAGCAAATCCGATATAAGAATTTAATTCGTCAACTGTTCCGTATGATTCCACTCTTAATGAATCCTTATCTACTCTTGTGCCGTCATATAAAGATGTTTGTCCTTTATCACCGGTCTTGGTATAAATTTTCATAATTCCTCCTAATCTTTTACTCTTTTACTTATTTCATCCGATATTCTTCCGAATTCATCCAGTGTTAGTTTTTCTCCTCTTATACCCGGATTCATGCCTGCACTAACCAGAGATTCATTTATTATGTCTTTAGAAAAATTTAAACTATTGCTTAATCCGTTAAGTATTGTCTTTCGTCTTTGAGCAAATGAAGCTTTAATCACTTTAAAAAGCATCTTTTCATCACATACATCGATTCTCGGTTTCGGTAAAATTTTAAACTCAATAACAGCAGAATCAACTTTTGGTTTTGGCATAAATACCGAATTTGGAACTATCATTGCAATATTTGTGTCTGCCCTGTACTGAACGGCAAGAGTAATAGCACCATAATTCTTGGTTCCGGGTTTTGAATTAAGCCTTTGAGCCATTTCCTTTTGTACCATTACAACAATTTTTGAAACTTTATATTTTTCCTCCAATATTTTCATAATGATGGGTGTAGTAATGTAATAAGGTAAATTTGCAACTATTTTTACATCAAGCCCCTTAAATTCTTCTTCAATTAATTTATTTACATCAACCTTCAAAAAGTCATCATAAATAATTTTTAAGTTGGGGTAATCAAGTGTTCCCTTATGAACTTCTATTAAGCTTTTATCTACCTCTATGGCAATTACCTTGTTTGCTTTCTTGCACAAAAGCTGGGTCAAGGTGCCAAAGCCCGGTCCTATTTCCAATACTCCCGACTTTTCATCCAAACCGGCTATTTCTACAATTCTTTTTATTATATTCCCGTCAATAAGGAAATTCTGTCCCAGACTCTTGCTGAATTTAAATCCGTACCTGTCAAGTATGTCCTTAATAACTTTTGGTGAATACAGCTTTATTTCATCCATTAATATCCTCGATTGTTTTTTTGATTGCATCTTCTAACTCTTCCCTGCTTATACCGAAGGAATTAAGCCTCTTTAAAAATTGTTTTGCGCTGCAATATCCTATACCTAATTCATCACCTATGGCACTTCTTCTTTTAGATGCATTATCATTCCCAACCAATCCATAGCGCACCATGTCTTGGTAAGAAAACTCCTGTCTGTTTTCTGCGACTTCAGCCCTTGCATTTTTCAGCGCTTCAATTATTGCTTCTTTTGAAGCATTTTCAACTCCTATATCCCCGTCTTTATTTGCCTTATCCCTGGGTATGAATGCATGCTTGCAGTTCTCTATTTGGGAAGCAAGAATATTTCTTATTTTCTTTCCCGGATAGTCAGGGTCGGTCAGTATAATAATTCCCTTGTTTTTCGATGCCTTTTTAATAACATTAATAATTTTATCATTTATACCTAATCCATTGGTTGAAATCACCTGTGCATCAACAGCCCTCTTGACTGCCGAAATATCTGCCTTGCCTTCAACCACAATAATTTCCTTAATCAATATTCGCTCCATGTGTAATAGTATCCGAATTGCTCATATTTAACAAAGACTTTATTTTTGTAACCATCAAATCAACTGCCACTAAATTATTGCCTCCTTCGGTTACAATAATATCAGCATATTTTTTACTTGGCTCTATAAACTGTTCATGAGCAGGCCTTACCGTATTTAAATACTGGGTAATAACGGAATCAAGACTTCTGCTCCTTTCATTCATATCTCTTATAATTCTTCTAAGAATTCTTATATCTGCATCTGTATCGACATAAATTTTAATATCGAGAAGTTCTCTTATTCTTTCTTCATAAAATACCAAAAGTCCCTCCACAATTATTATTTCCTTTGGCTCAACAATAATTGTTTCCTTTTTCCTGTTATGTATGCTGTAATCATAAATAGGTTTTTGAATTGAATTTCCTTTTTTCAATTCCTTAATATGCTCAACAAACAAATCCGTATCAAATGCAAATGGATGGTCGTAATTTGTTTGACATCTTTCTTCATAAGTCATCGAACTTTGGTCTTTATAATAAGAATCATGCTCCATAATTGCTACGCTTTTTTCGGGAACTTCTGAGCAAATTCGATTTACAATTGTTGTTTTACCGGAACCGGTTCCACCCGATACCCCTATAAAAATTGGTTTCTTCATAATTTCCTCTCAAATGTTTATTATAATAATAATATACAACATTTTTTCCTATTTTACCATATACAAATAAATCATAACAAAAAAATAATGTTCAATCATTAAATAATATGCTAAGTGTCATTCTGAGAGCTTTAGCTCGAAGAATCTCATCTTTATAAAACCTGAGATCCTTCGCATACGCTCAGGATGACAATCAAAGAGCATATTTGTTTATCGTGGCGTGGTAAAAACATGATATTTCTGAATCTCTTTTTATACATGAAAAAATTGCTGTCTCCAGCAATTTTTCCTTCGGGGACATTTCTCGCATGTCCCCATAACTTTTAACTTAATGATATTAGTCTAATATATAGACTTTTACCTGTCTCCTGCCAAAATCCATTGCATCTTGGTTGTTTTCCATAAACAAGTCTATTCTGTACCCTTTTATCGCTGAGCCTGTATCAAGGGCTGTTGCGAAACCATAGTCTGGACTGCCATCAGTAGAAGCGATATACAGCTTCGTACCTAAAGGTATTACATCAGGGTCTACCGCAACCGTACCCGGCTGAGCTTTTGTGCCGGATGCTGTTATTCCGTATTCAGGGTCGTCCGGATATTTCCCACAGCTTTCATATGATAAATCATAAGCTGTAGCTACCATATCCATTGCATTATTAAATCTGAAACCACCACGAGAGGTTGTTTCTTTTTTATATTGATCGTTTTTATATTCTAAAGATGTCTCTTGTTCTAAACTGTCTCTCTCAATATGATACTTTAATTCTTTTAATGTAAGTTTTGCTTCCATATTCCTTGCAGTTATTTCATCAATGTCTTTAATTTCATCATATGCTTCTGATTCTTCAGCCTCTTCCGACTTTTCAAAAATCTCTGCAAAAGCATAGGTTTCAAACTTACCTTCACTGATACCATAAGTTATAATAAAGCTCATTGCCAATGTTAAAATCAAAATAGGGTATATTATTTTAATTTTCATATTACCACCAACCTTATATTTGAATTGACTAAGACGTCTATTAAGGTATAAATTTCTTCCGGAAATTTATGTTTTGCATAAGTATGAGCTTATGCATTATTGGCAGTCCCTTTTTAAAAAACTCATAATTTTTGGCATAAGGAGAATTATACTTTAAAAAAAAAGCCCGGTCAAGTCTTTTTTTGAAAAATCTGCCTTCTAATGCCTATATTGTTGCAATTGCCTACTTTTTATCCAATCCTTTATTTTAACTTTTCTGCTATAATAAGGCAGAATTTTTAGAACATTTTCCAAAAATGGCATACAAAAACAGCCTGTAAAAGGCTGTTTTTCACTGCAATATTTTTCATATACTCGTATATTTATACTCCGAAATTTCATTGTACAATTCTTTCATAATCTTTTCAAAAATTACTCCTTCTGAGCTTGGTGCTTCAGCCTCGGAACTTATACGAACCGAAAGCGAAACAAATCTTGCTGCTTCTTCCATTGCTTCAGGAAGGCTCTTCCCTTTCATATAATAACCCAAGAATAAGGAGGTAAATAAATCCCCCGTACCCGGATATCTTTTATCTATATAGCTGAAAGGTGCCAGCCAATACTTGTCCTGCTCGCTGTCGTAACAAACATTGATATGTTCCTCCTCAGATGTCATAATTCCGGTTATTAATGATATTTTAGGTCCCAGACTGCATAAATCCTTTAGGCATTCCTTTGTTTGAGGAAGAGTAATTTTGTCGCTGTAATATTTTCTTCCAAGCAATATACAAGCTTCTGTCAAATTCGGTGTTATAATATCAGCTTTTTTTACCAATTGTGACATTTTTGTAATCATTTCACTGTTATATGTGGCATAAGTGCAACCGCAGTCACCCATTACAGGGTCTATCACAATCAATGCTTTATTATTTTTATTCTTAACCTTTTCAATAATATCGACAATAATGTTTATTTGTTTTTCAGAGCCTATAAACCCGCTGTAAACACAATCAAACCAAAAATCATTCTTTTCCCAGTATGAAAAATACTCTTCCATATGGTCTGTGAAATCAAAAAAATAAAATTCCTTGTATTCGGAGTGATTGCTTAATAAAGCTGTTGGTAAGGGGCACACCTGACATCCCAAAGCAGACATAATCGGGATAATCACAGTCAATGAGCATCTCCCTACTCCCGACATATCTTGAACAGCCATAATTTTAGGAATTTCTTTCATAATTTATCCTTTCATTATAGGGATTTTACCTGATACGGGGACATTCCTTCAGTCCCCATACATATTTTAACTTATTCTTGTACTTTCAAAAGGTACAGATTTATCAAATTTTAAGAGGACAGTTTTCATATCATACGCATTGAATGCATCAAATTTACTAAAAAAAATGATTTCTATATAAATAGAAATCATTTTTTACAGGGTAAAGATTTATTAAATAACTCTTTACAAGGGGGGCTAATTTATTTCATAATATATATTCGAGCTTGTACAATGTTTTTTTGGTGTTATTCTCAAAAAATATTTTACCAGTTTTTTACACCATATTCTACAAAATTCTCTACATATAGTGTAGCAAATCCATTGCACATTTGCAAGAAAAATTATTTGAAAATTAGAAATTTCTGTAAAGTTTTACTAATCTAACTATTGATTCTTCAAAATTACATCATGAGCTCCGCCTTCGGTAAGACTTGTTGCAGAAACCACAGTAAGCCTTGCGTTTTGCTGAAGTTCCTTTATTGTTTTTGTACCAACGTTGCACATGGTCGATTTTATTTTGTGAAGTGTTGTTTTAAGACCGTCATCAAGCTTGCCTGCATAAGGAACATATGAATCAACGCCTTCTTCAAAATGAAGTCCCGCATTTCCGCCTAAATCATATCTTGCCCAGTTTCTTGCCCTGTTGGAGCCTTCTCCCCAATATTCCTTTACGTATCCGCTCCCGTATTTTATTTTATTTGTAGGGCTTTCATCAAATCCTGCAAAATACCTTCCAAGCATCACGAAATCAGCTCCCATTGCCAAAGCAAGGGTTATATGATAATCCAGGACAATTCCTCCGTCAGAGCATATTGGAACATATTCTCCGGTTTTTTCAAAATATTCATCACGGGCAGCAGCAACATCCATTACAGCCGAAGCCTGGCCTCTTCCTATTCCCTTCTGCTCACGCGTTATGCATATTGAGCCTCCGCCTATACCTACCTTAACAAAGTCAGCACCTGCATCGGCCAAATATTTAAAACCATCCCTCTCAACTACATTGCCGGCACCTACCTTAACCTTGCCGTCATATCTTTGCTTTATCCAATTAATTGTTTCATGCTGCCATTCACTAAAACCTTCGGATGAGTCTATACAAAGAATATCCGCTCCGGCTTCAACTAGGGCAGGAACCCTTTCCTTGTAATCTCTTGAATTAATACCTGCTCCCACAACATATCTTTTCTTAGCATCCAACAAGGAATTAGGGTTTTCCTTGTCTTCGGAATAATCCTTTCTAAATACCATGTATACCAAGTTAAAATCTTTGTCTACGATGGGAAGAGAATTCAACTTGTGCTCCCAAATTATATCATTGGCTTCCGAAAGAGTAATACCTTCTCTTCCTACGATTAGATCTTCTCTGCTTGTCATAAAGTCCTTAACCTTTTTATCCAGGGAATCGCGAGATGTCCTGTAATCCCTGCCGGTTACAATTCCAAGAAGCTTTCCCGTTGGAGAGCCGTCTTCTGTTATGGCCATTGTCGAATGACCGGTTATAGCTTTCAAATTTAAAACATCCGCTAAGGTATGCTCCGGTGTTAAGTTGGAATCGCTTATCACGAATCCGGCTTTATATTTTTTAACTTTCCTTACCATTTCTGCTTCACTTTCTATCGGCTGTGAGCAATATATAAAAGATATACCTCCGTTTTTCGCCAAAGCTACTGCCATATTGTTATCGGAAACAGATTGCATGATAGCTGAAGAAAAAGGTATATTAAGCTTTATTTCAGGAGCTTTGCCTCTTTTAAATCGAGTTAACGGTGTACTTAAATCAACATTCTCAACAATACAGTCTTTTGTGGTCAAATTAGGTAAAAGTAAATATTCTCCAAAAGTTCTTGAAGGCTCGTTTATAATAAATGCCATCTTAATCTCCTTTTCTTATTGTTAATCGTTTTTTAATAATTGCTATCATACCATATTACTAATGTCAACTCAAGATAAACAAGAAAATATTCATAAATTTTATACCATATTTATAACAAACTAAAAGAATTGAATTCCGCATGATACGGAATTCAATTCTAATAGTATAGAATATTTAATTATTGAAGGGACTTATTAAAAATAATTAATATATTTTTACCAGTAAATCAGTTTTGTACCTATTCCTTTTTCCTGAGCTGTTCTGTAAACTCTTGTTGCTATTGCAACGTCTTCAATTCCCATTCCGACAGAATTATAATATATGATTTCCTGATCATTCTCTCTGCCAATTTTATCGCCAATTACAATTTCACCAATCTCAGCATATATCTCTTCATCTGCAAATAAACCTTCATTTGCCATTATTGCAATTGTGCTTGCCATTCTGTGCTTTACATCCTCCCAGGTATCGACAACAACCTTCTGCGCTTTTCTCACGGCATCAAATGTATATTCATAGCCGCCCACATTTATACAAGTTGTTCCCGGCATAATCCAATCTGCTTCTACAATAGGCTCTTTAGAAACTGTTGCTGTAATAATGATATCTGATTTCTTGCAGTATTCTTCCAAAGATTTTATCGGTGTAATGCTGCGATTAAGTTTCTTGCTCATTTCATCAGCAAAATTAACTGCTCTATCATAATATAAGTCGTATACGTAGATTTCATTTATGCTTGGTCTCGTGCATACTGCAGCCTCCAACTGAGTCCTGTTTTGTACACCGGCACCTATCAAAGTTACAATTTTGCTGTCATTTTTTGATAGGTACTTCACGGCTACTCCGCCTATGGCTCCTGTTCTGGCAGCGCTGATTATGGTGCCATCCATTATTGCTACCGGGAACTTTGTATCAGGGTCATTAATAATAGTAATACCACTTGCTCTGGGGATTCCTCGCTCAACATTCTTGGGATTACTTCCAATCCATTTTATCCCGGCCATATTATATTTTCCTTTTACATAGCCCGGCATTGCATTGATCCTTCCAAAAGCAACTTCATCATCAATTGTCTTTCCAAAACCCATAGCAACTTTATGCGGTGTAATAGTTTCTCCTTTACTGCGCAAAGATAAGACTTCTTCCATATCTTCAATAGCCAGTTTCATATCACCTCCGCCTAAGTCAATAACTTCTTGTTTATTCAGATATAAAATATCAAATTTATTACTCACTTTAATTTCCTCCTAATTTTATATTATATTTTCTTTTTATTAGTATTAATTACCCAATGGAAACTCACAAGCTACAAAATGATTAGTACATATTTCTCTCAACTCTGGAATGCGTTTCTTACATTCGTCTCGTACATACATACAACGATTTGCAAACCTGCATTCATCAGGCATATTAATCGGAGAAGTAACTTCACCTTTAATTATAATACGCTCCGTTTTTTCGCCTAAACTCGGTACAGGTATAGCAGATAACAATGCCGTCGTATAGGGATGCAGAGGATGTGTAAACAATTCTTCTGCAGGTGCCATCTCCACAATTTTACCCAAATACATTACAGCAATATAATCAGAGAAATGATTAACTACAGAAAGGTCGTGTGTGATAAACATATAAGTGAGATTTAAGTTTTTCTGCAGCTCCTTAAGCAAATTGAGTATTTGTGCTTGGATTGATACATCCAATGCAGAAACCGGTTCGTCGCAAACAATGAATTTGGGATTAACTGAAAGAGCACGCGCTATACCTATTCGCTGCCTGCGTCCGCCATCCAATTCATGAGGATAAGTATTAAAAAACCTTTCTGCCAAACCGACAGTTTCCATTAATTCCAGTACTCTTTTTTCTCTTTCTTTCTTGTTTGTAATGAGTTTATGAATTATTATAGGCTCACTTATTATTTGATTTATTGTCTTTCGTGGATCAAGAGATGAAAAAGGATCTTGAAAAATAATTTGCATATCCTTTCTAGCTTTTCTGAGTTCAGATTCATTAAGTTTCAATAAATCGCGTCCATCAAAATAAACTTCTCCGGAAGTAGGTTCAATAAGACGAAGTATACTTCTGCCGGTAGTAGATTTACCGCATCCGGATTCACCAACTACACCAAGCGTTTTGCCCTCTTCAATATTAAAACTTATTCCATCAACGGCTTGCAGCATCCCCCTAGATGTGTTGAAATATTTTTTTAAATTTTTTACTTCAATTAAATTCGCCATTATCATTTCCCCCTCTCGATATGAAATAGAGGATCATCATAGGCGGTACATTCAACCATATGTGTATCGCTAATCCATCTTGGAACAGGCTTTTTCTCACGACATTTATCGGTTGCATACAAACATCTTGGCGAGAATGAACACCCAACAGGTAAATTTGCAGGGTCAGGCATTAATCCGCGAATAGGTTTTAACATAGCTTTTCTATCTTTTATATTAGGCAGTGAATTAAACAAACCTTCGGTGTAAGGATGCTTCGTTTCATTAAATATATCCTCAAGAGTACCCTTTTCAACGATTCTTCCTGCATACATTACCGCTACCTCATCACAAACTTCAGCTACTATACCTAAATCGTGTGTAATCATAAGCAATGAAGTTTCATATTTTTCTCTTAATTCATTCATCAGTTCCAATACTTGAGCCTGTATTGTTACATCCAGTGCAGTAGTAGGCTCGTCAGCAATCAATAGTTTTGGATGACATGCAAGAGCTATAGCAATAACAACACGCTGTTTCATACCGCCTGAAAACTGATGCGGATAATCATTGACACGATATCCGGAGATGCCGACCAACTCAAGCATTTCTTTTGCTCTTTTGTTTGCTTCTGATTTTGTTACATTCTCATGCAGCAAAATACTCTCAGCTATCTGCTCGCCCACAGTGAATACCGGATTAAGTGCTGTCATTGGGTCTTGAAAAATCATAGCTATATCTTTTCCACGAATTCTTTCTAATTCCTTAGTGTTCTTATCTAGAATATTCTCACCATCAAGCTCAATAACTCCGCTTTTGATAACTCCCGGAGGGTCAGGTATAAGGCGAAGCATTGCAAGTGCAGTAGTTGTTTTACCTGCACCGGTTTCACCAACCAAACCGATTGACTTCTTTTTTTTAAGTTGTAAATCGATGCCGTTTACAGCTTTAATTATTCCATTTTCAGTTTCGTAGTAAACGACAAGGTTTTCGATATTTAGAATATTATTTTTGTCCTTCAAAATAAACCATCCTATCTTTTTAGTTTTGGGTCCATTGCATCACGAAGACCATCACCAATTAAATTTATTGATAATACCGTAATAACAATAGCAAGTCCAGGGAACAGTGTCATATAACTATAATCTCGTATAAATGATCTGCTTTCCGAAAGCATTCCTCCCCATTCAGGTGCGGGAGCAGGAATACCGAGTCCGAGAAAACTTAACGATGAAGCCATAGTTATAGCAGAACCGACACGCATCGTAGCCTGCACAATTATTGGCGCAAAAGCATTAGGAAGAATATGTGTAAACATAATACGACTCTTAGTAGCTCCTGCCGCCCGAGCAGCTTCTATAAATTCACTGTCAACTACAGTCATAACAGAAGCTCGGGCTACACGGGCAAATGCAGGAACACTAACCAAGCCTACTGAAAACATCAATACAAATGTACCGGTACCAAAAGCCGTGGAAACACTTATTGCTAGCAATAATGAAGGAATGGAAGAAAAAACATCGCATATCCTCATAATGGTATTTTCAACAGCACCTCCATAGTAGCCGGCAATAATCCCTAACACTGCACCAATTGCTAAAGAAACGAATACTGCTGCAAAGCCGATTGATAATGAATACTTGGCTCCATATAGAATTCTTAAAAAAATATCACGGCCATACTGGTCTGTGCCAAATGGATGCTCTAATGAGGGTGACTTTAAACGAAGAGGTACATTATGTTTAATAATCTTATCATAATCTATAGTTGAATTAGCTGCTATAGCAACAATAATTATAGCTGCAAGCAGGATTAATCCTATAACGGCACCTTTATTCTTTTTAAAATTATGCCATACTTCTCCTATTTGACTTCTTTTCTTATATTTTTGTGATATGGAAACACTTGAATCATTAATTTTTTTGTCTTTTTCCATCATGCACACCTCACTACTTAGAATACCTAGCTTTAATTCTGGGATCAACGAAAGAATAAGCCAGATCTATCATCAATATAACAATACTGGATAGCATTGTTGTTAAAATTATTGCTCCCGTAAGCATTTGATTGTCACGATTATTTATTGAATCAACCATAAGTCTTCCAACACCCGGCCATGCAAAAATTGTTTCTGTTACGACAGCACCTCCTAGGGAGATACCAAATTGAGTTCCAATTACAGTTAAAATAGGAATAAGAGCATTTTTAAAGGCATGTTTAAGAATTACAATTTTCTCGGTTACACCTTTAGCCCGAGCTGTGCGCAAATAATCCTGTCGAATTACTTCCAGCATCGAAGAACGCGTGGTACGCAATATTAGCGCTGCTTGACTTGAGCCGACTGTGATTGCAGGTAATACTATACTTAGAGGTGAATCATTACCAATCGATGGAAACCATCCCAATTTAAGTGCGAATAGAATAATCAACATCAGACCAAGCCAAAAAATAGGAATTGATATACCTATAAGTCCCAGGACTGTGCTAGTGCTGTCAACCCATGTATTTTGGTGAACCGATGCATTTATTCCCAAAGGAATACCTATCAATAATGAAATTAAAGTACTTGCAATGGCCAACTTCAGTGTGGCTGGCAATCGACTGATATATACTTCAAAAACATCTCTATTTGTAACATAGGACATTCCTAAATCTCCTCTCAGCAATCCTCCCATATATCTAAAATATCTAATAATCAATGGATCATTAAGCCCCATTTCTTCACGCATCATTTCCTTTTCCTCAACGGAAACTTGTTGACCCGCTATTACATCAACAATATCTCCAGGAGCAAGGTCAATGAAAAAATACACAATAAACGATACGGCAATCATTATTGGAATTAATAATAACAATCGTTTTAAAACATATTTATACATTCATACCTCCTTGGGTTTATGAATCTAAATATAGAATACCTATATTTATTAACAAAACCCTTGCACCATTGACCTGGTTAAATCAACGGTGCAAGCAATTATTAACTAACTATTCTTCTACTATATACAGATTGTACCAGTGATGGAATAGCCCATGAGGCAGTTCAAAACCCTGTACATTAACATTCATACCAACATTTATCTGCTCAATGGCAAGTGGAATCCAGTTGGCATTATCTATTAAATATTGCTGCAATTCTGCATATAAACTTTTACGTTTTTCATAATCTTTTTCTGCAATAGCTTCATCTATAAGCTTGTCAACATATTCATCGTTGATGTTACTTCTATTCGAGCTTCCCTTAGAATGGAAATATGTTCTAAGTGCATTGTCAGGACCAATTGTATGTCCACCCCAACCGTCAACCGCTAAAGGAAAAGTACCGCCATGGGCAACGCCTGCATTAAATGTTGCCGTTTCAAGAGATTGAATTTCAGCTTCTATACCTATTTCTGCCAGCTGTGCCTGCATTACAGTGGCAACAGCTTTTTGAACTGTACCTGCAGAGCAATAAATTGTTGTTTTAAAACCATCCGGATAACCTGCTTCAGCCAATAATGATTTTGCTTTCTCAGGATTATATTCGGGAGTATCAGCTTCTATGTAAAATTCACTCATTGGATGCATTACACCGTAATGAGGAGTTGCATTACCTTCATAAACAAGTGCCAATAAAGCTTCTCTATCCACAGCATACATTAAAGCTTGGCGAACAAGTTTGTTGGTAAACGGTTCAACTTCCATATTTACTGAAATATGTCTTATGTTGCTGCTTGGAATCTGCCACAATACAAGGTTTTCATCTTCTGCAACATAATGCAAATCAATTACGGGAGGGTCTACACAAATATCAATTTCACCCGTCTGTAAAGCAATAAGTCGAGAAGATGCTTCCGGGATAGATCTGATTACTATCTCTTTAGTCTTCGGTGTACCACCCCAGTAATCATCAAATCTAATTAAAGACAGGTAATCGCCTTGAACCCATTCTTTGTACATATAGGGACCTGTACCTACTTGATTTGCTTCATTTTCATCAAGTGTTTCGAATGCATTTGCACTTAACATAACCGTATTGGGCTCACTGAGCTTATAAACAATGTCATTATCAGGACTAAATAGTATTAAATTAACTGTATAATCATCAATTATTTCAACTTCAGAAATGGAAGCAAACCTTGACTTGGAAGCACCCATTTCTTTGCCGCGATCGATTGTAAATTTCACATCCTTGGCGGTAAACTCGGTACCATCATGAAATTTAACACCTTGGCGAAGTTTGAATTCCCAAACAGTGTCAGAAATCTGTTTCCAAGATTCTGCAAGACCGGGTATATATTCGTCTTTCATAGTATCATAATCAACTAGAGTATTGAAAACCATCAAAAATACACTCTTAGCTGTACCACCAGGTTCATTCTGTACATCCATGCTGGTAAAAACAAGCGAAGGAGCTATCGTAATAGTTTCCTTATATTTAGTATTTGCATCCTCTTTAACATCGAGTGCTTCACCTGTAACAATTACTCCTTTTTTTATTTCTGTAACTGGTTTTCCCGATGAGTCAGTGCCATTAGGGGTCGTCTCTGTTTCGTTGTTTTGCTGTCCGGTATCAGTGGGTTTATCCTGTGTTGAACAACCTGACAGCATAATAAACACCAAACTAATACATAAAATTAATATTAATATTAATTTTTTGTTGTTATACATTCTACACCTCACATAATATAAATTTTTTCTATAATATTATGCAATATATATGCCAATTCAATTTTATCTTAATTTATAAGTTTATTGGCAAAAGTACATAAAATAATAAATAAAAACGGCAATTTTTGCATATTATAATGTGCAAATATTGCCGTTTATTACTCCTGTTTATTGTTACAAATTATATTCTTTGATTTTATTCTGCAAATTGCGTATACTGATTCCCAGTTCCTTTGCAGTAATATCTCTTTTACCTCCATTTTTTTTCAAAGTTGCTTTTATCCACAAATGCTCTAATTGTTTAATAGGCATACCTGCTATCAAGTATTCTAAGCTCAAGTCGGTATTTTGTACATGACTATTTAATTTGTTGCTTTGCACTTCCAAAGGAAGATTGCCTACATCTATCTCATCGGAATTAGATAGAATCATTGCATGTTCAATTATGTTTGCAAGCTGTCGAACATTTCCGGGATAATCATATAAAAGCAGCAATTTTTCTGCTTCAGGAGAAATCTTTTTAACAGATTTATTCTGCTCTCTGTTAAACTGTTTAATAAAATGATTGCAGAGCATAGGAATATCTTCCTTACGCTCGCGGAGTGCCGGCATATGAATATTCATTACATTCAAACGATAGTACAAGTCCTCTCTAAATCTTCCTTCAAGCATCATTTCCATTAGATTTCGATTAGTAGCTGCTATTATTCGTACATCTATCTTCCTGACATCCGAGCTTCCCACAGCAGTAAATTCCTTTTGCTGTATTACGCGAAGCAATTTGCTTTGTAACCCCAACGGCATATCACCTATCTCATCAAGGAATACTGTACCATGATCAGCAATCTCAAATTTCCCTTTTTTGTCTTGTATGGCACCCGTAAAAGAACCGCGTTTATGGCCAAACAATTCTTCTTCCAAAAGGTTTTCAGGTATAGCAGCGCAGTTGATAACTACAAATCGCTCTCTGCTCCGTTTGCCAGAAAAATGTATAGCTCGAGCGACTAATTCTTTCCCGGTTCCGCTCTCTCCCGAAATAATAACATTACTGTCAACATTCTTCAGTTTTTCTATTAAATCATATACTTGCTGCATAGGCTGACTTTTTCCTATCATCTCATGGTACATATAGCGCTGCTTTAGTTCATCACTGAAAAAGCCTACATCATCATTGAGGCGTCGTATTGCCAATGCTTGCTCAATAAAAACAATTAAGTCTTCTACATCCAAGGGTTTTGATAAATAAGTGAAGGCACCTTCTTTAATCGCTTCAACTGTGGTTTTTATGCTGCCAAAGGCCGTCATTATAATAACACTTATATTATTATCGTATTTTTTTATTTTCTTTAGAACTTTTATTCCATCATCATCACCAATAACCAAATCCAGCAGCACCAAATCTATGCTCTCACGTTCAATAATAGAAAGTCCTTCAGAGGCTGTTGTTGCATATCTTATATCATAATTATGACGTAATGCCAAGGAGAGTAATTCACATGTACTAAGTTCATCATCAATTATGAGTATTCTTCGTTTCATCCCTATCACTCCTTCTGAATCTTAACAATATTTCCGTGTAACAATCAATTTCACTATGTATATCTATCATACCATCATTTTCAATCATAAACTGTTGCACTAATGCAAGTCCCAACCCTGTTCCCAGTGTTTTTGTAGTGTAGAAAGGTTCCATGCACCGTTTTATCTCCGTTTCACTCATACCAATGCCCTCATCACGTATACGGACCTCTACAAACTCCATATCCTTATACATAGTAATAGTCATTAATAAAGTCTTGTCCGGCTCGCTTTGAAGTTTCTTTTTCATCGATTCAATTCCGTTTAAAATAATATTTATCAAAGATTGTTTTATCTTATCCCTATTAACAAAAATCTCTGCAGAATCATCTAAATCAATCTCAAAAGATATCTTATCCTTTTTTGTAGCTATCTTAGTCAAATACAGACATTCTTTCACGACATCTGCAAGGTTAACCATTTCTTTTTTTCCTTTTACGGGTCTAGCATAATTAATGAGTCCTTCTATTAACTGATTTATTCTGTTCACTTCATTTGGTACGAATTTTACAATTGCTTCCTGAACATCCGGATCATTCCCTTGGGTCTTAAGCAAAGAGGCCATTGTACTGATAGACATAAGAGGATTTTTTATCTCATGAGCTATGCCTGCTGCTAAGCGATTAATTGAACTGCTTTTTTCGTTTTCAAACAGCTCCTGTTTCTTCCTCTCTTCTGCAGTTACATCTTCAACATTCAACAATATACTATTAATGCCTTTTTCGTCATAAGAATTATATATGTTATAGCGATAGCTTCTCTTATTTTCTGCTTCACCCAACTCAATAATAATTGGGCGGCTAACATTTTTACCATAATTTTTGAGCGCAAAAATATCATATTTAATACTTTTCAAAATATCTCCAAATACATTTAAATTGCGAACATCGCTTCCCAAACAATTTTCTCTAATTTTAGCCATATGCAGTGCCGCATGGTTTATCAGTAAAATGCGATAATTCGTATCAAAGGAAACCATTCCGCTCGGTGAAAACTCAATCATTCCATAATAGATTCGGCTATCGCTTTGAATCTGTATCATACGCTTATCCAACTCTATATATGCATCATTTAGCTCCTTGGTTTTTTCTGCTACTTTCTTTTTTAACATCCGGTTAATTACAACATTAAACAAAATTATTATCACTATACCGCAAGCAATTAGGACAAAAATAATAATAATTTTCCGCATCAACTCCTGAGTGATTGCTTGCTCATTATTGAATTGCCACCGTTTGTATATATCCGCATAACTGCCGCTAACCCTCATTTCATTCAAACCTGATTCCATCAGGTTAAAAAATGTTATATCATTTTTTCTTACTAACATTGCATGGCTTATAGGAGAAATATACCTGTTCAATATCGTATATCTATCCTTTAATCCGGCTTCATCAAGTAAATATGCACAACTATCATATACAGCAATTGCCATATCAGCTTGTCCGTTAACCAGTGCTTCTATAACCTTAAATTGATTAGATTTAGCCAGATATTGTTGAATTCCCATTTGTGTCATATTATAATTTGCAGAAGTTCCATATTCAATAACAGCGCTGTATGTTCGATAATCTTTTGCATTTTCCAAAACCCTGACAAGTTTATTTGGCACAACTAAACATAATGTGGAAGAAGATAATTCAGTTGTGTATTGAAGTCCTGATGCATACCTGTCATTTGTTTTGTGTCCAAGTACCACATCCACTTCTTGATTATTAATCGCATTAATACAGTCACGGTCAGATTCATATGGTACATATATAACTTCTAAATTTTTTTGTTTAGCTATCCAATTCATCATATCAATATGCATACCCTTATAAGTTCCGTCTTTGTCAATAAAATGATAGGGCTTTAAATTTGAATTGAATGCAACTCGGATAGTCCCAACATCGGCATGAACCACGGTTTCTACGAAGAGAATTTGATATGTAAATAATAATATGAGTATTAACAATATGTACAATTGCCGTTTTAGCATAAGCTTTCCTCATTTGGTTTAAGATTTATCCTTAGATTATTAAATTATATCATATAGCACACTATTTTACAATGCTTTGACACGCTGTTGCATTTTTTGACATTAGTGCAGTCCTGAAACCTTAGATAAAGCTTGCAAGGACAACAGCAGGAGCAAGAGGCTCTGTATTGGATAATATAATTTAAAAAAGGAACTGTTGTATCAACAGTTCCTTTTTTTTTATGTATATTAATCTTCATCCTCGTCATCATCAAATAATTCTTCTAAATCCGCTTCTTCGAGAATTTCATCAAATGCATCTGCCACTAATTCATATTCTTCGTCTGATTCTATACCTATCAATTCAATTCCATCTTCGATTTCTTTAAATTCATAAAGAAAAACTTCACCTTCTTCTTCATTACCATCCAATGGAAGCAAAGCAATATAATCTTTTCCTTCAACAGGGAATGTTGCAATAATTGCACAATCGACCTCTCTTCCGTCTTCCAATGTAATTGTCATAATTTCTTCTTCATGGTCTCCGCATCCGCAGCCGCATTCACAATCGTCATCAAATTCATCATAATTGCAGTCACAATTTTCATCTGCACAGCCGCAATCAAATAATTCTTTATCATTCATATTTTTTACATCCTTATAATTTATTTCTCCATAACCATGGATAGATACATAAACTTTAACAGAATGGAATATAAAATGCAATATATAATTTTAATAAAAATTTCCTCTTTACAGAAGCTGATTTTTCCGTTATAATTTTATATGCTTGTCGGGATGTGGCGCAGTTTGGTAGCGCACTAGCATGGGGTGTTAGGGGCCGCAGGTTCAAATCCTGTCATCCCGATAAAAAAAGGGAACGAACGTTCCCTTTTTTGTTGTTTCATTTACTAATAGGATTCTTAACTGCTTCAAAATTATCACGTAATGACTTCATTACGATAAGCAATATGCTCTGGGTTGTCATCCTGAGCGTAAGCGAAGGATCTCATGAGATTCTTCACTGCGTTCTGAATGGCTCCCTATGGGTTATTTATAGCAATGACATGATGTTTTTTGCAAATTCTGCAGCCTTTTTTTCTATATTTTCTATTATTTTAACGTCGCCGGGATTATTTGCAGTTTCCATCAAAGCAAATTTTGGCGGCAGCATGAATGTTTTGTTTATATTCAATGCACTTATCAGCTGCTGAGCTAAAAGGTCGCTTCCGCTGAATCCCGATACAATTATGGAATAAAAATGTTTATCGTAAAACTTTGTTTTTCGATATAAAGCTGTTAAGCGATTTATAACTGCCGACATGTTTGCACTAATTGAATCGTTGTAGTTTGGGCATAACATCATCAATACATCGCAATCAAGTATTGCAGGATAAACTTCTTCAACCATTATTCCTCCGTAAAAGCAGTTTGTGCTTTGAGAATAGTGTTTACATGTCTTGTAGGGACATCCCCTGCAGTCTGCAACGGAGCCGTTTTCTACGTGAATTTCAGTAATATGGTAGTTTTCTAAATTTTCTTTTACCATCGACCAAAGAGCATATGTATTTGATGTTTTGGGATTACCGGAATAAAGTGTCAACATATTAGGAGCGGTAATTTTTTTTGCGAAATAATTCATCACCCTTTCTACTACTTCCCGAGAATCCAACAAGAGCATATCTTCCAATGATACGTCTCCTTCAGTAATGGTCTGCCTGGTGTTGAAATTTCTCAAGGAGCCTGTGGCTTCCGACAGGGGCTTTCCCGGAAACAAACATCCTGCCATATTGGCATAAAAAATTGTTCTTCTTGCTTCTGCCCTTGAGAACAACTCACTTAGAGAATTTATCAATATGCAACCTATGGAGTCTTTCATAAAATCAGGTCCTGATAACCTGATTTTATTAAGCATTTTCATATGCTCGATATTAATTCCCGTATCCCCCAGCTCAATTGCAAATAATATTTTTTTATTCTGCAAATCATTCATATCATCAACATTTGTTATGAGGTCGTATTCATATTTATTTAAAGAAGATGCAAGCATCTTCTCCAATCTTTCGGATGTACCGAATTTTAAAACAGTTATTTTGCTCATAATACCACCAAAAAAAGGTTTAGAAATTCATTTCAATCTTTCATAAGTTTCTTTAATTCTTTCAAAAAGCTTATCAGGCATTCGTATTTTCTCTATATCTAATCCCGAAGGCAGGTTTCTGTTTTTAGCTCCCATGTAAACTCCGGCTAAATAATTGGAGCTGTAATGATATTTCCCTTCGAGAGTATAAATTATTGAAATTGCACCTGATGAAAGGGCAGGTGCAATATATGGCTTAAATCCCGTCTTTCTTACTTCCAAGTTTGCTTCAACCGCATATTTTGTCAATTCTCTTGAAAGCTCATCATCATAATCTCTTATACTGTTTGCTATTATCAAGTCTTT
>Ga0255347_1002390_pt1 | contig 26873 bp, 11 predicted proteins | sample wastewater_treat_2_FD_192479 | JGI IMG/M metagenome (GOLD analysis project Ga0255347, IMG submission 192479) | Wastewater microbial communities from Lulu Island WWTP, Vancouver, Canada - plant24 | ecosystem: Engineered > WWTP > Wastewater > Unclassified | place: Canada: Vancouver, British...
GTATGGAGGTGAAGCCCGTCCGCCACGTCGAGCGTGTCGCTTATCAGCTTCACGAGTTCAGCCTTTTCCTGCTCGTCCAGATGCCCCTTCGTGCGGAACACCCGGCGCAGTTTTGATATGGCCCTGAATTCGAGATCGCCCATCAGGATATAGTCGCCGTTACCTACGCCTTTGCGGATTTCGGCATGGAGACGGCGCTGCAGGTCAAGCCCGAACATGCGGTAGTTGTAGGAACTGATAAGCACCTTGCCGTTGATACGCGGTGCATGCGGCGAGGCCTGCGCCGCCTTGATGATGTCGACATACTCCTGCGGGTCAGGCACGTAGTCGTGGCCGCTTTCAGCGTAGAACGCGATCGGCAAGATCTTCGTCCCTGCGGGACCGGTCGTCTGTGCCCAGGCGAGCGCATCCGTGAACGACTTCAGACGTCCGCCGTAGGTGCCGAAAACCCCCAGACCGTCCATCCCGTACTTACGCGCCTCGCGCAGATGTACGCCGAAGCTCTCCGTGGTTTCGTAGGCGAAGCGCTCGGGACGCATCGCACGGTCCCAGAAAAGCGGACGGTCGATCCAGAAGTGGAGATAGTTCTGAAACTGCCCGTACTTGACGAGCGCCTCGGAGAAAAGCATCGTGTCTTTGACCATGCGCTGGCGGTCACCCATCTTCGCCGGCGCGAAGTTCTCTGTGCGGTCGAATTTGATTTCGCCCGCACAGAGAGCGCCAAACGCAAACACCGATGCTAGACTGGCGACGGTCAATTTGTTTCCCATGTTCCTGTCCTTCATCTTAAGAAGAGCGCGGTGCCTTCCGGCACTAACCGCATGTAGAGCGAATCAGCGTCACCGTCAACACGGCAGAACTTCCAGTCGCGGGCGGCAAAAGACGCCGCAGGCAGTTCCCTGTCGGATGCATACGAACCGACGCGCACGAGCGCGTGCGGCTCAAACCCGAAACCATGCGCGGTCGGCTTGATCGTGAAGACACCCTCAAGCCCATCGCCGAAATCGATCACGTCGTTGACGAGATCGCCCGCGCCGTTTTTCCAGATGCGTAGCGGGAATGTACCGACGAAACTGTAGCCGATGGTGATTTCGGAGGGCGTGGTCGTGGTCACGGGATCGCCGAATATCACCGTGCCGCCGTTAACCACGAGCGATGCAGGCAGATCGGCGCCGAAAATCACATTTCCCGGCCCCGTCTTGACGAGCGTGGTGTTGTTGCTGTAGGAGAACGGCGTCATGTCGATAACGGAATCAACCTTCACATCCAACGTGGCCGTAGCGCCTTCCGGCATCTCGGCGAACACCTGCTCGCCCCAGCCCTTCTCCGCATTTTTCGCCGCATCTGCGGTGAAGAAGCTGACGCTGTTGGTGATCTCGAGTGTGCCCCCCGCGAGTTCGAAGACCATCTGTCCCGGGAAGTAGAAGTTTCTCTGCGTTTTTTTCACGTCGCCGCCGAGAAGCATCACACCAGCCGCCTGCGTGAAGCGCACACGGTCGATAGAGTCCGGCGTAGTGGGGTCACTGCTATAGGAGAGGTTGCTCCAATCAATGCCATTGGGCGCTAGCATCGTGCCGCAGTTGACGAGCCGCGCCCCGCGTGCGCCGTAGTTATTCGCGGTCGTGCCGAAGCCCTGCGGGGCGAAGATCAACGTGCCGCCGGCCTCGATCTCGCAGAACGGAAGGTCCGCACTCGTGCTGCAGAACAACTGGCGGTTGTAGATTTCGCCGCGGCCGCCAGCGTGAATGATCCACCGCTCCTGCAGACCCGACGGCGAGAACGAGGTGAAACTGCCGATCACGTCGGGATAGACGAGGGTCGCCCCGGCGAAGATCTCATAGCGCGGCGCTTGCTGGATGCCAGCCCGCGCATAGCTAGGCTCATGAATCGCAAAAGTGCCGTTGGTGAGTCCGAAGTAGAACTGGCGCCAAGCGACTGCTCCCGTACCGTCAATGCTGTCAATCTCATAGATCCCGCCACCCAAGTCGTAACAGCCGTTGTAGTAGTACGACCCGTCGGCGTATGTCTTCGCCCAGATGCGGTCAATTTTGCACGGCAGACGCTGCGCCGTGTCGGAATAATTCGTCGCGTACGACCAGTTGTTCGTATTCCAGTAGTCCAGGAACGTCTTGCCGCCCTTCCAATAGAAGGTGCGCGCGTCATCTGCTGTCACCACTGTGAGCGCATTCGTCGCGAAGACGAGTTCGCAACTATCAGAGACCAGGCCGGAGATGGTGATATCATAGATGCCCGCTCCGCTCGACGCGGTGTAACCTCCGAATGCATAGACCGGCTCGCCCGTGATGAACTCCGCCACGCCTTCGGGGCCTGAGATTGAGTAGCCGTTGCCGGAGGGTTCGCTTCCCACGAGTAACGTTCGCGGATGCGGTGTTATCACTACCGGTGCATTGGGACGTAGCACGATCTTGCCGTTCACCACCGCAGGCGTAGCGTCAAATGCCTGCGGGACCGAGAGCTGCGCGAGCACAGTCTGGAGGAGCGCGGCATCAGAAGAGACAAGAACCGTCCCGCCCACGGGGAAGGTGTCGGCGAGGCCGTACGTCACATTCGCCGCGTTCGGGATGGACGAAAGCGCATTGCCGGACGCTCCGAAGATCACTTTCACGTCATCGGCGAGCGTAACCCCCTCAAGATCCGCAAGCGCCGCAGAGAACTCGATTGAACCGGCCTGCACGTCCAGCGTTGCCGGACGCGCCGCGAGGCGGAGCAATCCCGGACCAGTCTTCGTGAGCGCGGCACCTGTACCGTAGGTGAAGATCGTCATGTCGAACATTGAGTTGGTTTTCACGTCCACCGTCGCGGCAGCGTTCGTGGGCATCTCAGCGAAGACTTGGTCGCCCCAGCCCTTTTCTGCATTCTTTGCCGCTTCAGCCGTATAGAACGAAACCGAATTGGTGACTTCCAGTACACCCCCCTTGAGTTCGAATGTGAGTTCGCCCGGGAGCGTGTGGTTGAGCGCAGTCTTACGGACATCGTCGCCGAGGAGCATCGTGCCCGAGGTCTGACGGAAACGCATGCGGTCATAAGCAACAGGCTCATTGTTCCACGACCTCCCGTTCCAGTTGATACCATGCGGGATGGACATCAAGCCTTGGTTCTCGAAAACAACGCCGAGATCGCCGTAGTTGCTGGAAGTTGTGTTGAGGCCAGCGGGATCGAAAATCAGCGAGCCTCCTTCCTTTACGAGATACGCGACCAGATTGCGGCTGGTTCCGCAAACAGCAATTTTGGCGTAGATTTCCCCATGTCCGCCGTCTTCGATCTCCCACATTTCGAGCAGTCCGCTACCTGCCACCGCACGCTCAGCCGTGGTGGTGGGATAAATCAGCGTCGCCCCGTTCCAGACATAGTATGCGCGCGCCTGGCTGTTAACACGCACCGGATCATTTACCATAAACGTGCCATTAGTGAGATCAATACGCGTACAATGATAACCATACTTTGCAGCACTGTAACCGCCGATCGTATAGCTGCCGCCGCCGAGATCAAAACCGCCGAAGTAATAGTAGTAGGAGTGACCGAGATCACGATGGCTGTAGTCGCAGGAGATCGTGTCGTTCTCGCTCGGAATGCGGCTGTCAGGATTGAGGTATTGATCCGGCGACAGCGACCAGTTTGCCGCATCGCCGTAATTGAAGGTCCGCTGGGTGTAACCTGACACTCTTTCGGGTATCGGCCACCAGTAGAATTGATCGCCTGCAAGGACAACTGATGTCATCACGGCGCATAACAGTGTTGTCATTCTTTTCATGTTATCTCCTCTGTGTGGGTTATTTTGTTCCATTCGTAAACGTGGGGTAGGGATGATGCCAGAAGGCAATCTTGCGGAGGCGCCCGCAGTAGTAGACGGGTTGCACGGGCGGACGGGGCGAGAGTTCGACCTTGTCGTGTCCGCCGAAGACGGACGGCTTGAAACGAAACGGCCGTCCCTCCCACGGGAATGCAAAAGTCTCATCATTCACTTTGATCGTGAAAAGCCGCAGGTCGTAGGAAATTGAGATGTCGTTCCATTGGTTGGCGCGCACCTTGAGCCCCGAATCGATCCGCGGCTCGCGGTCGAGGTTACGGTCACCCCACGTTGCGACAAGATTACCGCAGTCTATGAACACCGAGATCGAGCCGCGTGTAAACTCGAAGTGGCGGAACAGCACCATCGGCACGTCATGTGTCGGCAGCACCGGTTTGATCTCCATCATCAACGTGAACGGTCCTTGCGGAAACGCTTCCTTCGGGAAATTGATGTAGTCGTTGATGCCGTCAAACTCCAGCGCGGGGTGTCCGTCATCCGTCACCCACTTCGGCACCCGGCAGCCAGGCTGGCACACGATGCGCGGATCGGAAAACGGCTCGCAATACCACGTTCCGCCCCCCAGCCAGGCGTTGTAGAACGGATCCCAAGTGTTGACGAGGACGCTCCCCGTCGCCGGGTCGAAGACGTAGTCGATCGCCGGCACCATCGCCGCCGGCACCGTGGCTTCGGCGTGACGCTTCGCGTATTCGTCGAAGGCTGGGAGTTTTACCATTTCGTTGGACACCGCATCGGGACGGAACGGACGCGACCGCCAAATTTTGCCGTTCTCCGAAATCGCCCGGAAGTGAAAGACCGGATAACGCGTGCCTGTCGTGACCGTGCCCCGCCAGTCTACTTGGTCAACCTTAAGGTGCGGCGGTAAATCCGGCAGGCACATCATCCTGTCGGCATCCACCCGGAAAGACGACGCCTCGTTAAGAATCCCGCTGGCGGCTCCCCGACTGAGAATCACATCAAGCGGCAACCTAACCGTCTGCCAACCTTGTTTGTCGGGACGCGACACCTCGATCTTGACCACCTCCGGCGCCACCGATTTAGGAATCTGCAAAAAATAACCAATCCGTGCACCCCAGAATAATGTATGCACCTTAAAGCCGCTCGCATCAGCATTTACGGTCGGCACCCCGGAGTTGACATTCGCGGTGTAGTGCGGCGTGAATCGGCAACCCTTTGCCCCGTTCACCTTCACTTCCAAAAGTCCCCATCCCGCTCTTTCGCGTGTTGTCGAGAGCTGCAACTGGACAACATGATTGGACTCGAAATCATATTCGTGTTCCATCCCCATCGCCGCCAACTCATCCTCATTGCCGACGAGTTCAAGGCTCGCGAGTTTTTCCGGGAACTCGGCCTTACAGCCGAACGCATAGCGTCCGTCGTCACGCTTCGAAACCGTCGTTTCCACCGTCATCGGCACCAGCAAATCCCGAAGAAACTGCCGCACGGTCTTGTAGTTCCACGATACCGTCGGGTCGAAGCGCACCGGTGCGAAGCCCTCGTAGCGATGTCCGTTCACCTCAAGCGTCGGCACGAGCATTTCCGTTACGGAAAACCCGAGCGTGTCGACCTGATAATTGACGGCCCCGAATCGCGTCGCATCGATTTCCTCGACCGGGAACGTTGCAACCGTCGCACCGTCATCGCGCTTAAGTTCAAGCTGGACCTTGAGCGAACCTGTGACGACGCCATCCGGAATGTTCAGGAGTTCGAAATGGAGTTCCTCGCCCGGCTTTGCGAGGGCGCGGTAGGTTAATCCGACCGGCGGTACCGACGTGTCATCACCCGGATATGGATCAGGCGCAAGGCCCTTCAAGTAACGGGAGTGCCAGCGGAGGATCCGCGGCGCGGTGCGCCCGCCCCAGACCGTCGGCTGATACATCGTGTTCTCGTTGACCTCGTTCCATTCAAAGAAGAGCAGATAATCAGGATTCGTCCGGATGACACTGCGCAGAAAGCGCCGCAACGTACCGGTACAATCCTCGGACTTGTCGTTGCCGCTCATGTGGTTGATGTAGCCTTGCAGCACATAGAATCCGAGCACCTTATTCTGGTGCTCCGGCCGTGCATAGACGCGTTCGATCGCCGGCACCATACAGGTATCGAAAAAACTGAAGTCATAGATGCTGCAATACTGGCCGTCATATGGGCGCTTCGTCTCCGACGCCAGGAGCTGCAGGCCGTCCGCAATCTCCAAAACGTCGATGATGCCCTTTTCAAGCTCCGCCGTTTCCGCCGCGCTCAGCCTGCCATTACGTTCGTAGGCCTGGCTCAAGCGGTGTTGGAGTTCGTCATCGATTGTCCCGCAGATCGAGAACGTTCCCTTGCCGACTGCGGCATTGAGCTTCTCGATCATCACCCGATGTTCCGCGGGCTTGAACATGGTGTAGTTATAAGTCGGCAACAGAATCTTGCCGTTGATCCGCGGAAACGTGGGGTCTGCCTTGGCGATCTTAAGTACCTCGATAAAGCCTTCGGGATCAGCCGTGCGGCGTCCGTCGTCGCCGTAACCGAGCGTCGGGAGAATCGCGCAGTCCTTGAAGCCCTTCTCGCTCAACCACTCCTTGAACTGGATAATATCCCGTATCCGTTTCTTACTGACGAAGAGATTGAAGCCGTCAAGCCCCGCGTTTTTCAACTCCCGTGCATGCACGGCGAGACTGTCAGCGGTCTCGTAGCGGAAATCGTTCGGCCTGAGCGCACGGTCCCAGAAAAGCGGGCGGTCGATCCATTGGTGGAGATAGTTGTGGAACATGCCGTACTTGACTTGAAACTCGGCGAAAAGAAGGGTGTCGGGAACACTCCGCCGACGCGGGCCGATCTCCAGCGGCGCGAAGTCCTCGGTGCGCCGAAACGCCACGCGCCCGGCCCGCTTATCGTAATCAAGCGCACCATCCTTATGGCAGGGGACGGAAAGAATAGTGAACGACCCACGCAAGGGAGCAGACCATAGTGACAGAGCCGTTAGGCACACCACCACCGATACATGGGTTTTGTTCATGACGGCATTGTAACAAAATCCTCATCCCTAAGAAACGTCCTTTTGTCCACCTGAAAAGTATCTTTTTGGATAACAAGCCCCGCCCCGCTGCGCGCGGAGTTAGAAATTCTGTTAGAAACGGGTGTGGTTTTACTTCGTTGCACCGCGCCTAGGATTCAGGAGACAGGGTTCAGTTGGAAAGGGTGAGAGACATGATTGACAAGATTAACATGATTAAGAATAGCCTGCTCGCGGGTGATTTTGAAAGGTGTCTCAGACCCCAAGAGTTTTTTTCTTGAGCGTTTTCCCTTCCGGTAGGGCGGTTTCGCCGAAACCGCCGCGGACGGCTCGGCGAGCCGTCCCTACCAGCGGGCGAAAACGCCCGCGTTCCCGACTCCCCGCCCCTCACCATTCACCACTTACCACTTACATCGTCTCTCTCCCCTGAACCCTTTGACCTTTTGCGATTCAACTTTATTGAATCGCACCCGTTAGAAACTCTTCCTGCCTTTTTGGATTGTTATTTGTAAACTTCGTCATGAGAACCGATGTCTAGGAGAATGATTTCGCTTTCAGTGATTTCGATCTTAACCACCAAACGATAAGAATAGGTCAGGCTCACGGCCTGCTTGCCTTCGAGCTTGCCGCGCAACGCATGAACCCGAAGCGAAGGATCATTCGGATCGCATTCCAGTTTGTGTAGGACATCACTCAGGACATTGCGCAAATCCGGATGCTGTCTGAGAAAACGCTTCGCGGTCCGCTTGAAACAGGATGACCAAACAAGGGAGAAACGCGGCATACGGATCAGTCCTCGTCCAGTTCCGCCATCAGTTGATCGGCTGAACCACGCATGCACCGTCCCGCGCGAATATCAGCTTCAGAAAGCGCAACTCTCAGTGCTGACAGTTCTTCTTCCATCGCCTGAAACATCTCGCCATACATCACCACATATTTGGGGTGATTGTTACTGATGATCCAGACGGGGCCGTGTTGCAGTTGGTCATTTACTGCGCTAATTCCACGCCGTTTAACCTCTTGAGCAGGGATTGTACGCATTTTAGCACTCCTTTCAGTCCTAAATTCGGTACAAAATCTAGCACATTGCAGTTTAGTGCGTCAAGCAGGCGAATCTTCGCCTCCCTATTTTTCAGTTCCCTCCCCCTGCTCCATGTGGTATGTTTATGGTTATCAAAACCAATGATACTGAACGGAAGGTGGATTTTGAGCCTTCGAACGACTCTGGTTGCCGCGTTCGCGACGCGACCTGATTCTGGAAGCGGAATAATTCCACGTAGAAAATCTGAGGGGATACTATGAAGAAATGGCTGATTGTTGTGACTGTTGCGACCGCCACGGTCGCGTTTGCGGCGGAAAAATCGGAGACACCGACGCCGCAGGCGTTAGACGGATTTGTAAAGGCGCAGGTATTGCCATTCGGCTGGTCGGCAGTCATGTCCAGTGGTTTCGCGATTCACGAAATCGATGCGCTCGACGTGGCGTGCGACGAAAAATGGTGTGCGATCAAAACGAAGGCCGAATATGACGCCTACCGTCATGATCTCCGGGACAAGATGCTGGATGCGATCGGCACGATGCCCGCGCGTACGCCGCTTAATGCACGGACGGTCGGTGTGGTGAAGCGAGACGGCTACGTTGTCGAGAAGGTGATTTTCGAGTCGATGCCCGGTCTGCTCGTCACCGCTAACCTCTTCATCCCCGACGGTTCGGGGCGTCGTCCCGCCGTCGTGATGAGTTGCGGGCATGCTGACACCGGCAAGGATTATCCCGGGTATCTGCGCGCTTGCGTACTGGCGGTTCGGCGCGGGTTTGTCGCGCTCATGTTTGATCCGTACAACCAAGGTGAACGCCGGTGGCAGGGGCAGCTCAGTTCCACGCGTAGCCACACGCAGATGGGATTGCGCGGAGATCTTATCGACTGGTCAGCGCCGTTGTTGCGTATTTGGGACGGGATACGTGCGATCGACTACGTGCTCTCGCGTCCAGAGGTCGATCCGGCCCGGCTCGGCTACATGGGACAGTCCGGCGGTGGTACGATGACAGCGCTTATGGAGGCGGTTGACGACCGCATTCGCGTGGCGGCCCCGAGTTGTTATCTCACGTCGCTCCGTGCGCTCTGCCAGCATATGGGTCCGCAGGATGGCGAACAGAACATTTACGGCCAGCTCGCCTTTGGGCTCAACCACACTGGCTACGTGCTTATCCCGGACATTCCAATCGCCGTCACCTGTAAGTTCGCCGACATGTTCCCGTTTTACGGGACGCGGACACTTTTCAAGACGGTGCGAACGCTGGAAGAGCACGTCGGCATCGGTCCGCGTGCGTTTTTGAATTGCGCGCCGGGGCCGCATGGATGGACAGAGGTGAACGAGGTGACTTCCGTGATGTTCCTAGCCAAGCACCTCATGCCCGAATGCCGTGATCTCGAGATTGATCTGGAGGAGTCCTGGTTGCTCGATTTGGGATTCGACATTGCCCAAGTCGATGTCGGACTCGCCGAAGGCGAACGCGGTTGCACACCAGAGGGTTCGACCGAGAAGGCTGGTTCGCGTCACATCCACGACATCATCGCAGAACGCTTTGCCGCAGGTGACGCCGCGCGTCGTACGCTGGATCCGGCCGCGAAGCGGGCAATGGCGACGCGCCTCGCCAAGGTGAAGGCGCCGTCCGAAACCGGTTATCGTGCGAAGGAGATTTTCGCCGGTGAAGTCGAAGGGCATGTGGTGTCTCGCGTCGTCGTGCAGTATCCGAAGACAGGGGCGATGGTGCCGGCGGTTTGCGTGGCGCGCAAAGGTGCGGACAAGACGCCCGTTCTTGTGGCGGCGCATGACGGCCGGGCGCGCGGTCTCCGGTTGGCCGATTCTTTTCTCAAGGACGGACATCCCGTCATGATTGCCGACATCACGGGTATCGGGGAAATCGGGCGCGAAAAATTTTTCTTCTACGGGGCGAAAGATCGTCCTGACGAAGGTTTGGGAGCTATGTGCTATCTGATGGGCGAGCCCTTGGTCGGCCGTCGGGCGACGGATCTGCGCGTGTTGGCGGAGTTATTCGCGAAGCGTTGCGGCGGCGCGAAGCCGCAGTTGCTGGCTTCGGGCCCGCTGGCGATTCCCGCCGCGCACGCTTTCGCTGCCGATCCGTCGGCGTGGTCCGGTATCGAGCTCGTCGAACGTCCTGATCCCTGGTTCAAGGTACTGAAAGACGGTGCGGCGAATCCAGTTGAGCTTCGTTATGCCGACATCGTGCCCCGAGCGGCTATGAGCTACGATTGGACGGAACTTGTTCCCTGATGATACGTGCGCTGACTTATAACTTGGCCATTTTATCACACCAAAGCCGTGTTGCAACCGGTAGGGCGGTTTCGCCGAAACCGCCGCGGACGGCTCGGCGAGCCGTCCCTACCGATAACCTGAACGTTCCAGTTACCCTCCCGTTTTCGCCCGCTGCCCCGGGCGGCCGGCTTCTCTGTGTGTTTTTGTCTCGTCTTTAGCCGATTTTAAAGCTCAACCGACATCTCCCGAAACTGAGCGCCGGCATTGAGAAAGTGCGCCGTGAGCCAGAAGACGGTCCAACTGTCCACATAGCCGCCGCGGAACGTACGGACATCGCTCATATCGCCGCGCTGTGCGAAATTAGTCTGCTGGATCTGTTCGCCCAGCGATCCGGAGACATCGGTCAACTGGAAGCAACTGCGGTACATGACACGGGCGAGATCCTGAAGCCGACGATCCTTGAGGTAGACACCCATACGCCAGATTTCGGGGGTGGTCAGGACACCGAAGGCGTCAAGGTGTTGGTTCTGGGCCGAAACGACGGTCCAACCACAGGAACGGAAAGCTTTATCGGCAAGACGACGTCCCGGCGGGTAAGTCGCGTTCCAGACCATGGTGTAGGTCAGCATCATATCCATGGCATGACGTGCCAAGGTCGCCCAACGTCGCTCGGCTGCGGCATCCGTACCCTTCTCATGCGCGTGGCGAAGCAGTTCGAGATAACCCTGAAAGGCCGCATAGGCACCTTCCTTGTCTTCGCAGGAGGCATCTAGTGTGCCGCCCCAGTAAACGGCGTCGTAAGAATGGTACTTGCGGGCGAACAGGTTCGCGATCTTTTCGGCGGCAGCAAGACAGCGGGGCTCGGCGAAGAGTTCGGACGCGACCACGAGCGGCGCAACCATAAAACCCTCGGCAGTGGATTTCGGCTCGACCCAATTGTCACGAAGGACGGCATTCGCCAAGGTCACGCAAGCTGCCTGTGCAAAGGCGCGCCACTTGGACGTGTTCAGACGTCCGGGATGCTTCTCGGCAAAGCGGATGGCTTTGAGGAAAGAGTAGAGGGACTGGCCGCAGGACACCGGGTCGCCACCGCTCGTTTCTTGCGTACCGAAGTCATAACAAACACAGAAGATACCAGTGGTCGGATTGATCGTGCCGAGGAAAGTGTCGGCGAGGAAATCGAGTGATCGCTGCGCCTTTGACCAATCCTCCGGTGCCATATCCAGAACAGGCAGCGCATAGCCGCAGGTGGCGGCGCAACCGCACCAGCCGAGCGTAATGTGTCTTCGGGGGTAGTTAATGTCATATTTCCTGAAGCCGCAATATCCCTTGGCCGGATCATCGACCCAGCGCGTCAGCGCGTAGTCGCGTTTCATCCGCAGGATCTCCGCAAACGGAGTCTCTTGCGAGGCGTCATAGGGACGGAAGAGGTCAAGTGAGACAGAAAGCGCTTGCTGGAAACCGAACGCTTCCGGAGTGGCCTGACCTTCTTCAATCCAGAAAGTCTTCTCGACGACCTGGCCGGGATTGAGCGTCATGTAGGCGTCATCATAGGCCATGGCCTCACGTTGTTTCGCCTTCACGACAGAACGCCGACGATTGTAACCGACCGGCCCCGACAGTAAAACCAGGTCGGCACCGTTCTCATGCGCCTCGACGCCGAGACTCCACCAAAGATCTTGGCGCTTAGCACCCTCAATGGACGACGGCAGCGTATGCAACGCGGCAAAGGAACGCGTTTGGGAATTTTCTAGCAAGGCAAACGGCATCGGCAGGCGATGCTCTTCGAATTGGGCGAATTCGCCGGGTTCGCCGGCATAGACCGGCACCTTGCCATCAGTTCGGCCGGCGTTGGATGGATTGCCGTAATGCAGAATGCCCGGCAGATAGGGTTTCCAGTCCCTCGGATTGCCAGTGATGCGATAACGTACGGACAGGACGACCTTTTCAAGGGGAGCGGTACCCTTCCAAGTCCAACGGCGCACGATCTTGGTAAGTTTCGGGGAGATGCGGGTCGTGACATCACGAACCTCCAGACCGGGAATGTGCTCATGCCATTCGGCGATCCATCCATCCTCCCATCCGAGACCAGTTTCCACCGGCAAGAGCCCTTCCGCAAACGAAAACCGGGCAACCCACGACAAGATCAAAAAACAGGTAAGTTTTTGCATGTGCATACATTATGTGGTGAAGGGGAAAACAGTCAACCCCAAAAGCCGTCGCAAAAAACGGTACGGTTCATGCACCAACGCGGGCGGAGCCCGCAACCCAATTCATTCTCACACAAAGGCTCAAAGGACACATCCGTCAGTTCTCATACCTGAGCGTCCACAACTGCAGCCGGAGCCGCGGCGTCATGTACTTATCCTGATACTCCTTGTGATAAATACCCCACTGACCGACTGTCGAAAAGGTCGATAACGACGGCATCAGTTCAGCAAGCGGCCCGAGCTGATCCGCCCGCGGTTCGACTGTCACGCGGTCCGCCCCGGAAATCAGCACCTCAAGCGCGGCAAAGAGGAAGTCCGCCGGGCCGAGCTTCGTTGCACCGACCGCAATTTCCGGCGGAATGAACCTGTTCAAGTCTATCGACTTTGCCGCAGCCCGCAGTTCCGCCGCCGACACCTCGATCTTCTCGGATACGCCCTTCGGCGGTTCGAGGAATCCCCAGACATAGCCCGGCATGAACGAGCGCTCGCCGCCAAGGAGTTTCACCGTCGCCTGGAAGACGTCCGCCACGCACCACGAACCGGGCTTTTCAACCGGCCCGAGCCGCCGCCGGAGCGAATCGCGGATCGCCGGAAGATCCGCCACCGTGATCTCCTTGCGCGGCTTGAACGAGCTGTGAAGCCGTTCACAGTCCGTCACCTCAAAGCGCGGGTCGTTCGCGAGCGCGTGTACAAGCGCCCGCAGCCGGTCATAATAGACGGCGATGTCCACGTCACGCCGCGGCGGCGCCTTGCGCCACTTTCCCCATTCGGCTTCTTCGCCCGGTTTCAGGTTGACGCCGTCCCAATGCCGCTGATTCAACGCCATGTGCGGATGCATGTACAGGGTGACGATGTCGTTGGTCGCCAGTTCGTTCAGCTTCACGTTCAGATCGATCGGCGGTCGCGGCGGAATAAACGATTCGAGATGCAGGCGCCGATAATACGGCAGATGGAATTGGTTGACGAACCACACCGCCTGCCGCTCGGCGGCTGTAAAGCTGGCGTTGCCGCCGCCGAAGAACGGCGCGCCCAGTGCCGAATGCACGTAAAGCCCCACATAGCTGTTGGACGGACCGGGAAACACGCTGCACCAGACCCGCTTCGCCCCGAGTTTCTCCTTGAGCAGATCGAAGCCGCGCTTCTCTATTTCCATTGTCAGTTCGTAGGCGCGATCAAAGTCGGGGATGTCGCCAAGTTCGTTGATCGTCGGATACTTCGAATGATAGAACGTTTGCGACCCTATGAGATGATGGCTCAGGGCCTCGATCACATCCGCACGGTTCTTCTCGACAATGAAGTTTCCGAGTTCGCAGACCATCGCGAAATTGCCGCGGACGCCCTCGTCCTTGAGGATGTTGGCGATGTCGCGGATCGCGTCGTTGGACCGGTCGTCGGTAAAGTCCTCGGTGTCGAAGAAGAAGAGCACCTTGGTATTCCGCTTCGGATAAGACAGCGGCACGAACGGACGCGGCGGTTCGAAGGTGGCGCCGGAACCGTCGCCGACGATACGGTTGTTCGCGGTGATATACCACGAAAGCTCGTCGAAAATCCGCCGGGCGTTCGCCAGATCCTCCCGCTGTGCGGCAACCGTCCATTCGGTCAGTTTCGCCGCATCCTGAGCCTTCAATAGTTTCGGATACTGCCCTAGATACCAATCCTCCCGCTTGCGCCAGAAATCGCGCAACCCCTTCCCGTACCAATAGCGTTCTTTTTCGGCAAGCGCGGCTAAACGGCGGAACGCCATGGACGCGATCTGGGCATCATAGCGGAACGGGCCGGTCAATTGGTCGATCGCATACTCACGGTCCGTCCGCCTGATCGCGGCGTTGAGCGGCATAAACACCGAATGCTCGCAGTTCCCCAGCGACGTCCAGATCGTGCAGCGGAACTCCGCAGGCAGCCTCGCGTCGATCGAAATGACGTGACTCGTCGCCTGCTTGGTGGTGCCGATGGTCCGTACGCTCTGCAGGCGATTCGCCTCGGGATTGCGTTCCGTGCCCTCGTAGCGCGTGCGCATCAGCTCAAAAAGGTCTCGATAACCAATCTTGCGCCCAGGCGCATAGAAAAGCTCCATCGGTCGGTCCACGGCGTATTCGCCGGCCGTCGCTGGCGCCAAAACACGATGTCCGAACCAAGTGCGGTAATTCGAATAATCTCCAAGCTCCGGCGCATACGTACGGTAGAGATCGGGAAGCCCGTCCGCGCCTTTCACCAACACTCCCGCCCGCTCCGGCATGGCGATCAACCCCGGCGAACTGAGCGTGTTTTCCGCAGACGGATCGAACGAACGGATCATGAACTGATTGCCCCAGCAGGCCACCTTGTCCTCGGGCATCCGCACGGCCGCCCACTCGTGTCCGCTGTAAACCTCGACGTACCATGCCTCGTCCTTGTCGGCGAACATGTAGATCTCCGGCCCGCTATGTCCTGCCTTGGCGACGACTTTCCCCAGCAGTTCCACGCAGTCGCGCGCCGTGGAGCAGCACTGCGCCAGGAGTCCCGGAAGCGAATCTTCGCCGGCTCCGACATCCTTGACGAACGGGTCGAACTCAAGGATCTTGCCCCTTGTGGCCCCCGTTACCGTGCCGGTGATGGCCACGCCCTTCTCGTTGACGCAGGCGCAATCCATGCGCCCGCGGCCGAGCGCCCGAAGGCGCGGCGTGGAAACGAACTTCCAGGTCGTCACGGGCAGTTCCCACCGGAAGCCGTTCAGCCAGCTACGGTAAATGCGATTGGAAACATCCTCCACCCGGGGATTGACGACATACATGTGGGCACTGGTCCAAGGAGCGGTGTCGACGGTTCGTCCCAAAAGCGTCGTGCCGTCCTCAGAAACCTGTTTGCCCACGTACATACCGGTGCAGGCCCAGAGCGCCCCCGCAGACATCACCGCCGCACCAAACAGACACATCTTCCTCATTTTTCTGCCTCATTAACATCCACAATTCCGACCCTGACGTGACACACACGTCCGGCAAAAGAACTGGTGATCATACCGCTTACCAATGACGGATCTCAAGCCGTCGCAAAAGTCCCTTGTAATAAACCGGGGGAATATTGTTGGCAGACATATGCCGTTTGTCGTTACCGCCGAAAATCGAAGGCAGGAACGCATAGGCCCGGCCACACCACGGCATCCGCTTTTCAACGCCGTTCACGTTAAACACGAATGTTTCGAAATCATAAGAGACCGTGATGGTGTTCCATTCGCCGTAATTGACGGCGAGCCCTGTCTCGAACTTGGGGGGTGCACGGCTCAGATCCTTGTCGCCCCAAGTTGCGTAGAGCTTCCCTTCGTGCAGGAAGATCGAAATCGAACCGCGGCGAAAGCTGAAATGACGGAAGACAGTCATCGGCGCGTTGGTGGCGCACTCCGGCTTGACCTCCATCGTGATCGTGAACGCCGCCTGCGGGAACGCCTCCTTCGGGAAGTTGACGTAATCGTTTACGCCGTCGAAGGCAAGACACCAGCGTCCGTCTTCTTGCACCCACTTCGGATCGCGCGGCCCCGGTGCCACTTTCGCGTTCCCGTCCCAATCCCAATACGCCTCACAGTAGTAGAAGCCCGAACCGAGCCAGCCCGTGTAAACGGGGTTGAACGTGCTCCTGAGCACTGCGCCGCACACCGGATCGAAGACGTAGGAGAGATCCGGCATCAACGCCTTGGGCGAGGTCGCCGTCGAAGGACGTTTCGCGACTTCGTCGAAAACAGGATACTTACACTCGCCCGCAGGTATCGGATCGGGACAGAACGGACGCGAACGCCAGATTTTGCCAGCCTCAGTGATCGCGCGGAAATGGAATGCCGGGTACGGCACCTTAAGCTCGGTCTCGCCACGCCAGTCGACCGACGAGACACCGGAACGGAACGGCAGCATCGGCAAATCGTAGATCCGCTCGGCATCGACGCGAAACGCGGTTTTAGTGCTCATCACCGCCGCAGCAAAGCCCTTTTCGGCAATTCCGGCTACATCGAAATCAGCCGGCCGAAAATCAGGCGCCTCCTCAAGCGTTATGTGAATCTTTGCAACGTCAGCCTGTGTCTTTGGAATCTCAATGAGATATGAAACCGGTTGGAACCAGAAAAGCGTATTGACCTTGAACCCTGAACCGTCCGGCAGCATGCGGAGCTTACCCGCATCCACGTTGGCGACCATCATCGGCTGGAAACGACATCCCGCCGCGCCTTCAACCACCACCTTCAAATCCTTGCCACGCACCAGTTCGCTCTTCGGAGTCAGCACGGACAGCTTGATAACGACATTGGAAGTGACATCGCACACCGCCTCCGCGCCGAGCGCGGTCTGCTCGTTTTCATTTGCGATCAGCTCTAAGCTCGCGAGCTTCGCCCCGAAGTCGCCTTTGAGTGCGTAACCATAACGTCCGCCGCCGAGCGCGTTGACGGACACCTCAACGTTCTTCGGCAGATCCATGCCCCGTAACGTCTGCCGCACCGTTTTGTAGTTCCACGCGACCGTCGGATCAATGCGGATCGGCGAGAACCCCTCGTAGCGCTTATCGTCGACAACGAGTGAAGGCACCATCACCGTGCCACCCTTCATCGCGACCGTCGGGATACGGTAGTCAATCGAACCAAACTTATCGGGGACCATGTTCTCGACGGGGAAGTCAGCAATCTTCTTGCCGTTCAGGTCGTTGAGAAGGAGCTGCACCTTCATTGACTTCTGCCAGACATTGTCCGGAATATTGAGAATCTCGAAGTGGAGCGGCTCGCCGCACTTGAGAGTTGCGCGGTAAGTAAGCGTGAGCGGCGGAACCGATGCGTCATCACCCGGATAGACATCCGGCGGCAAGCCCTTCAAGAAGCGCGAATACCAGCGAAGAATGCGCCCCGCCGTCTCGCCGCCCCACACCGTCGGCTGGAACATGGTGTTCTCGTTCACTTCGTTCCACTCAAAAAAGATAAGGTAGTCGGGATTGAGCGCGATAACCGCATCGAGGTTGTCACGCAAGGTGCCCGTACCCTCCTCCGAGTGGTTCATGCCGCTCATATGGTTGATGTAGCCCTGATGGACATAAAAACCGAGCACCTTGTCCCTGTATTCCGGCAAGGTCAAGAGCTTTTTCAAAATCGGCGCCGTGCAATAGTTGAAGAACGAAAGATCCCACAGTGACATGTAGGGGCCGTCGGCCTCGCGGATTTTCTCTGTCGCGATGAGCTGCAGGCCGCTAGTCGCGTCCAAAATCTCCCTGAGAGCCTGTTCGAGTTCAGCCGTCTCCGCAGCGGAGAGCGCGCCGTTCTTATGGAAGGATTCCTGCATCCGCCTGAGGAACGATGTGTTCAAATCGCCGCAGAGGATGAAATCGTCATTGCCTAGTTCCTCGACGAGATCTGCGTAGAACTTCCGGTGCTGCTCTGTCTTGAAGATCCGGTAGTTGTAGGTCGCGACAAGCACCTTGCCGTTGATGCGCGTCGCGCGGGGGTTCTGCTGGATGGAACTCACCGCCGCGGCAAAGCCCTTTACGTCTGGTCCGCGCGGGTTGGGACCCTCGCCGTAACCGATGATAGGCAGCACGTTGAGGTGCGGACGCGGCGACTTGGCGAACCAGTCATCAAGCTGGGCGATCAGCTCCCCACGCCGTGCCGCCATGAAGACGTTGAAACCGTCGAACCCCGCCTTTTCAAGTTGCTCGCCGTTAATGTCGAAACTCGCTCTTGTCTCGAATTCGAACTTCTCTGGACGCGTCGCACGATCCCAGAAAAGCGGACGGTCGATCCAATAGTGCAGGTAGTCATGGAACATGCCGTACCTGAAGACGAACTCCGCATAGACTAACGTGTCCTGGGTCTGCCTGCGGCGTTCCCCGAGCGTGGGCCGGTTGAAGTTCTCGCTGCGGCGGATATCGCCCTGCGTTATCTGGAAGCGGCGAATCGCGCCGCCGAAGCGCCAGTCGCTGTGGCCGCCGAGAATCGCCGTTGACATATACGCGCCCGGTTTCATCGACGGTTGCGATTCGGTGCGTCCGTTCACCGTCAGTTCCAGCACCGCGCCGGTGTGGCGCAGGCGGAGCGTGTTCCATTCGTTGGCGCGCAAGAGTCCCTTCGGCGAGGTCACGCTGGACCAGCCCTCGCGATTCTTGCCGATGAAGTCGCAGTGCCCCACGACGATGCGGTCATCGCGGATGTCCACGCCGAAAAGCGAACAATGGCCGAACGCGCGGTAAGTGGAGAAAAGCTGCTGCCGGCGCTTGGCGTCCGTCGGCTTGAACTCGAACGACACCTCCCACGGTGCCCAGCGCGGGATGGTTTCCCACGGGAAAGCAACGATGTCGTCCTTGCCGTCGAAAACGAGGTTCCATTCACCGTCGGCATCGAGAGCGCGTTCGGGGCGCATCTCTCCAAGTTCCTCGTGACTCTTCAGAATTTGATGCGTGGCGGCAGAAGTGCTGGCGCCACGGTTGCGCAGCGTCGCCGCCGAGAAGTAGTCCCCGAGCCGTCCGAAGAAGAACCGCTCGCCGTTCTTCGGACGCACTAGGTCGCCCGCCGCAGGCGAGAAGTCATAGTCGAGAACACGCGAACGTCCCGCGTCACCGACGCAGAACGGTTTCGAGCGCCAGACCTTGCCGCTCATCGTGACAACCGTCACGTTGTACATCATTGAGCTACGGTCTGCCGCAGGTTTCACCTTGAAGGAGGCCGTGGGCTTGTTCCAGACACGCGGATAGGCCGCCTGACGGTTGAGCCGGGCGACTGCCACCTGCGTAGAACCCTTCGCGCCGAGCGAGTACGCGCCGAGCGAATAAGCCGCCTCGAGCGGAATCTCGCCGACGATCACATCCCCGAACTCTTTACCGCGCAGATCAACGCGTAATTTCGCGCCCGCGAGTTTCGAACGCGGAATGCGCACATAGACCGGTTCGGTGTACATAGAGAGCCATTGTGGACGGAACTTCTCGCCCTTCGTCAGCGCGTGGTCGCGATACCACTCCGCCTCGGAGATGCCGGGGAGCTCAAGCATGAACTGCCGATCCGCGACCGGCACGAAGAGCTTCGAGAGAAACGCGACGTGAAAGACCACTTGGCCAGCGTTCTCACGGAAGCGGTCGATTTTGTCCTCGGGATTATGGATATAGAGGATCTCGCTGCCGCCCTCGACCATCGCATAGCGGATCGGCTCCTCGCATTCAAGCTCTGCGGAGATTTCTCCCGACTCACACGCCGCAACACATGTGCGGGTGAATTTGGGGAGGTCACGGATCGCATGGTTGACGTCCTTCTCGTCCCAACTGTTGGCGAGAGCGAGGTCGACAGGACGGAATCCCTCCTTCACCTCGCCTTTCTGCCCGTCCGCTGTACAGTACTTCAATTCCACCTGTAGCGCACGCGCTGTGAGGCGTTCCGTTTTGAGGAGATAGCGCGTGTCGGCTGTCTGGGTCGCGTCGAGTTCGCGTTCAGGGAACTGCTCGACGAGTTCGCCGTGTTCATCGACGACACGGATCGCGACGCGCGTCTTGCCCGTGCCGGTGCCATCGTTGATGTTGAGGACATCAATCGTCAGCGGTTCGCCGGGCGAAATGGTCTTGCGGTAGGAGACGACGAGGTTCGGGACAGACGGATCGTCCCCGGCCTGCATCTGCACCTTGCCGGTGCGGTACTCGTCGAGGAACGTGCGGATGATGCGCCGCGTCACGTAGCCATTCGAAAGCGTCGGCCCGATACAGGTGCATTCGTTGTATTCGTCCCATTCGCTGAACTTGAGGACGTCCGGCTGGATTTCTTTCGCGAGATCAAGGAGCGCCCGGAGCGTGCGCGTCCCGTCACTCGCCACGTTGCTGCCGTGTTGGTAGCAGCATTCATAGCCCATGACGATCTGCATCGCGAGATACTTCTTTTCTCCGGCGAACTCCGGTTCCGCCATTGTTTCGCGGACAAGCTCGAACATGCGCTTCAGAAACTTCACGTTCAGCACGCGGCGTCCGAGTTCGCCGTCACGGTAACGCTGCATATGCGTCTCGCCGGAGATGATGCCTTCGGTGACTCTGAGGTACTTGCGCACATGTTCCTTGAATTCCGCGATCTGCTCAGGCTTGAGGTCGCCTTCCCGGTCGAACGTGTTGCGATAAGCGGAATGTCCCATGCGGCAGATCTCGGTGAAGAGGATGTTGTTCCCGCCATACTTGCCTTCTAGGTAGTCGCGGTTCTCCTTGATCTGCTCCGGTGAGAGATGGGCGTCGGCGTTGAAGATAAAATACGCACGTCGGCCGTCCAGCATGAATCCGTGCGGATTTTGCTGAGACATCTCGAACGCCTTTTCATCGTTCGCGTCGAGCGTGTGCGTCCACCAGTCGAGAATCGGCGCGGAGAAGAACCCCTTCACCGGAGACTTGAGTCCCGACTCGATGAACCCGAGCCGCTTCCAGCCGCCGGTGAAAAGGACAAACCCGTCGAAGCCGTAGCGGATCGCCTCCTCTTGGTGCAGTTCGTAGTTCCGCTGTGACATGGACATGTCATACGGATTCGCCGGATCAATGTCAGGGTCAAGATAGAGCGGCTGATCGACATAACGCCCGAGATAACCGGCGTTCCGTTCGACGAGCGGATAGCCCGGATTTTGACAGACGACGACAATCGGCTTAGCCGCAGCAGTCATGCACACGGCTATGCCTGTAAGGAGAAGCCACCTCCACATATTCACCTCACGATTACAGCGGTACCCACAGGAACAACAATGAGGTCGACGTTACCACCGCTGACCAGAAGTTTGCATTGCCCCGTATCAGTTTTACCGTGAAGAGCAAGCGTCCAGTTAACGTCATTCGCCAAGGCACTGGCCGAGATGAGACGGTAAGTGCCCGTAGCCGCGGACGGTACGAACGTTATGTCGAGCGTACATGCGCTAGGGAGCGACAGCGTCGCGCCGCCGAAGTCCAAAGCGCCAGTAACGGTTTGCGTCGCCTTGTCGATCATGAATGCGAATTCGTTATCAGCGATCGCTGCCGTACCGGTGAAACCCGTACCGAACTTAGGACGCTGCGCGCCTGCGGCGAGCGTGACCGTGCCGCTGCCCGTAATCGTCATGTTGGTGTAGATGCCGTAACCCGCGTTCATCGTGCCGAGCCACTTATGCATGAGGTACGCCTCGACCTTCTCTCGGTTCTCCGTGGAGAGCACATCGGCGAAGACGAGCACCTCGCCCTGGATCTCGCCGACATCCGGGCGCGTATCGACCGGAACGCCCTCCATGTAGAGGCAATAACCGGTCGCGCCGAACGGGAACCCCGTGCTGTTGACTGCTGCGAGCACTTCAGGACGCGCGTTAAAGCCGCCTGTGATACCGTTGACGAGCTTTCCGTCAAGGCGCGTCTCGCCGTTCGCGAAGGTCGTCGCGGACTTCTCCCGCCAGATCGGGAGTGCCGGATCCGGCGGCATCGCGGCGTAGGTGGTGAGCCGCGGCGAAAGCACTGTTCCCGTGTCGCCGACCGTCGACATGAACGGTGTGCCGCCGCCGCGCGAGGAGTCTTGCACCATGACGACCGTCTTTGCGTCTATGGGCTCTACCCGGTAGCTGTTCGAGTGGTTGGGGTCATAATTCTGAACACGCAGCGAGCGTCCCCCAGTGGCATCGGGGAAGCGCGAGGACGAAAAATCAAGCCAGTTGCGTTCCGGTCCGAGGCCGCGCGACTGCCGAATTGCCATCGGGTCGCGCGAAACGGAATCAAGGCATAGCGCGCCGATTTCACCATATGTCGCCCGCCGGTCGAAAAGCCTCCTCACGCCCCCCGTATTAACGTTGTACGTATAGCGGATCTGTGATTCGAGATCCGGGTCGAACCATCCCGCCGGATTCAACGCCGCGATGTCCGTTTCAGACGGCGGCAGCACTACGGATGCGAAGGAAAGCGACTTGCCGTTGATATCCACCGTGCCATTGAAGGCGCCGCTCAGCACCGCATCCGACTCCAGCGTCACCGTGCCGGTGCCGAAGAGTGCTGCCTTCGGTGCCGCGCCGGCGGCCGAACCGCCCTTGTAAGCGTCGAGAATCCCCCACTTCTCCGCGAGATAGCGTTCGGCAGCGGTGCGTTCGATCACCGTCGGCGTTGAATCGAAGAAGAGCATTTCGCCGTAAATTTGTCCGCCCATACCGTCGAAGTCACTGGTGCCGGAATTGAAACCGATGCCTGAAATGGGCTTGTCGGATGTGTCGACAGAGATGATCTGCCAGCCGCCGTTATAGGCCGCGACCGAAGGATCGACCGATTCGCCGTCGACCCAAGTGCTGAGCGTACCGTCGGCAAAGATCGGCTCCGTATACGCCATGCCGCGCTTGAGTTCGCCGCCACGCTGATAAGCACGGTTCGAGTTGCCGAAGAGCGCCTGCCCGCCGCCGTCCGACGAGTTGAAGACCACGATGGCGAACTTAGGCGCAATCGTCGTGTAGCCGGTTGTCCCTGTATAGTTCGTGTAACCTTCCGGATAAATCGACATGCGGCGATACTTGTTGCCCGCTATTGAGCAGGAGAAATGGGCAAACCCGTTGGGGCCATTGGTGAAGACCACCGGGCAGATGGTGTTGCCGACCGAAAGATAGTGCTTCTCATTGATGAAATAATAAGCGCCCTTCCCTTCGCGCCAGTCACCCCAAGGGCCGACGACCGGATTGCCGTAATCATCGTACCCGATGGCACCGTTATAGGTCCAGTATTCCCAAGCGTTGGTCGCTGATGCATCCAACCAGAGCATAACCTTTTCCTTCCAAGTCTCATTGGCGCCAAGCGCCAGAGAACCCCCGGTCAGCACATAATCCGCTGCGGTCGTATTGGCAAGCGCTGTCGCCGCGACACCGTTTGTCACTTCTATGCGCACGTTTTCTTGCAGCCCCGAGTAAATGAAGCCCGTCTTGGCCGTCATCTGATATCCGCCCGAATCGGAGAGTCCGAGTCCGGCGAGTTCGACCGTGCCGTCAGCAGCGCAGGGACGATAAAGGATGTTGCCGCCGGGATTGGTTAGGCGGATCGCATCCGTCAGCCCCGCGCCCGGAAGTACGCTCACAAGCGTATTGTCGCGGAGAATCGCGCCGCGTTCCATTGCGGAGACAGTCACAAAGTCACGGGTCTGCGAGGTGCCGATCAAATACACTTCGCCGGCATAGTCGCCGATCGCGAGGTTGTTACCTGTCGTGTTGGTGAACTTGACCGCCGGAAGCGACGACTTCGCGCTTGCGACCGTACCGGTCAAAGCCGGCATCGTAGAAGAAGAAACGCCGCCCGCGAAATCGAGCCAATAACCGGCGGAAATCGTCAGCGGACAGTTCTCCATGTTAGCCGCTGCCGTCAGCCTGACGTTGTAGTTGGTAGCATACGCACCCATCCGCAGGGTAAAGGGGCCGGAAAAACCCCAGTTGCCGCTCATCGTCGCCGCGTAAGTGTCACCGCTCCTCTGATGTTCGAGTTCGTAAACGACCTTGCCCGTGCCGGAGATGTCGCCCGAGTAGGTCATGCTGTAGTGCTGGCTAAAAACAAGCTGCGCCTCCGCGTCCAGAAGTTCGACGTCGTTCGTGAAGGTCGGCGAACTGCGCCCGTCCCAGCCGTATATACGATATTCAACTTCGGAAACTTTATAGAACCTCACCGTGCGCGGCAGGATCTTGAAGGTGCTGCCAGCGGAGACCCGGACTTTGGTGACGTTGTCGAGCGCAGCCGGCGCAAGCACGGTGAGATTGTAATTGGTAAGGGTCAGAACGTTGTCTGTCGTCAAGCTGCTGACGATACCATGCTGTCCTTCGGTTGCGATGAACGCACCCTGAGCGACACTCCACGGGCAGGTCGCGCCCGAGGAGATGCCCCAGTCGAGGACGCGGCCTGCAAGCGTAATGCCGTCTGGATTCGTGTAGGCATCACCGTTGGAATCCTGAAATATAACGTTCTGGAAAGCGACGGGACGCGAGGAGCTACGGTAGGCGGCACAGTAGGTAGAGCCGAAACCGACCGTGGGATCGTAAATGCCGTCGCCGATCACAATCGAATCGCGGCCATTGATGACGAGTGCGCCGCTGCCGTTTGCGATGACACCGCCGTGCATGCGGAAGTCACAGCCCGCCCAGTCGGAAAGATCGATCGTCAGCGTGCCGTTAGTCGCAACAGGGAGAAAATAGAGCCCCCCTTCGGATGCACCATCGGGACGCGTCACCTTGATGGTCGCGTCACCGGACGCCACCACAAGCACGGTGTTTTCCACCTCGCAGTAGTTGGTCGTGGCGAGGCTCGTCCCGCGCATGCCCGAGACCGTGAACGTACCGCCATTCTCAATGGTGTACGTTGCCGTAGTCCCGCCGAATACCACCGTAACCGCCATCAGCGCCAACATCATGATTGTTTTCTTCATGACTTCTCCTTTCGCTTACTTTGATTTTCATTTTACACTCAACACTTTCTCACACACTCGCCGCCGGAACGCACATGTGGCCTCCGTCCACGAGAATATTCGTACCCGTCACGAACGAAGCTTCGTCACCACAAAGATAGAGGATCACGTTGACAAGTTCATCCGGCTGCGCTGCGGTGCCGCGCACGGTCGCCATCGTGGACATCCCGGGGCGCGTAAGCACCGGTCCCGGCGATACGCAGACAGCGCGCACGTTATGGGGTCCGCCCGCAAGCGCTAACGATTTGACAAAGTTGAAAAGCCCAGCTTTTGCCGCACCATACATTGCGCCGATACGGTCCGCCTCGATACCCATCACCGATCCGATCAGACAAATGACTCCCTTCTTCGCGGCGATCATGTGCGGCATACAGGCGCGCGCAAAATAAACCGGCCCCTTGAGATTCACGTCGATGCCCCAGTCGATGGTCTCGACCGGCTGCTCATAGAACGGGATTCCCTTCGTCCCGCAGATGCGCGCCTCGTTACCGCCCGCAAAGGGAATGAGCATGTCGATGCCGTCGAATTTCTCTACTGCGAGAGACGCGGCTTTCTCGGCATCCCCGAACTTGCGCACATCGGTCACACACGCGCACACGGCTCCCGCCCATCCTTCACTTTCAATTTTACGTTTTAAAGCTTCAACCTCTTGACCAAGCCTCGCCTCGTCAATATCGCACATCACGACTTTCGCCCCCGCCTCCGCGAGGCGTTTGGCCGCCAAAAGTCCCATGCCGCTTGCGGCACCCGTCAGCACCGCGACTTTACCTGCAAAACCCTTGTCTTTCATATTGCTTAGTCCCTTTCATAGTCACGGGCGAGAAACGCCACCCTCGCCACCAGCGTAAAAGCCGCCGCCAGCAGATAGAAGCCGCCGAGCCCGGAGAAGGCTGTCTTGAGCGAGAACGCGCTGCCCAACATGCCCAGCGCCGCCGGGGCGAAGGAACCGATCACAAACGCCCCGCAGGCATAGAGTCCGTATGCGGCGGTACGATAGCGCGGCACGATCACCTCGTAAAAACAGGCGATAAAGTTTGCGTCGTAGAAGCCATGCACAAAACCATAAGCCGCTAGAGCGATTCCCGCGCCGATCAGCCCGCCGGGCGCATGCGAAACCAAAAAGACGCACGGCGCACAAAGCACAAGGCCGATCAGATTGCAGTCGAGCCGCGCCCCGATGTTGCCGCGACGACGCCACCAATCCGAGAGCCGGCTTCCCACGATGATGCCCAGAAAACCGCTGGCGTAAAACCAGATCACCGCATGAAAAGCGGCAGTGGCCGGAGGCAGGGAGTAGACGTCCTGGAGAAGCGTCGGCATCCAGGTCCGGAAACCGATATCGCCGAAATTGGAGAAGCCGAAGGTCAGCGTCAACAGAATCGCGGAGGGTTTGACGAACATCGCACACAACCCGTCCTTCAGTGACGGCTTGGTCTCACGTTCTTGCTGACTTATCGCCGGCGGAGTGTCGCGGAGGAAAATCGCCAACACGAAAACCCACACGATGCCCAATCCGCCGAAAAGCATGAACGCCTTCCGCCAGCCGCCAGCACCGAGCGAACCGAGCCAGCCCGCCGAAACGCTGCAAAGGATGATGCCCGCATAGGCGGCGAGCTGATAAATCGAAAGCGCCGTGGCGCGCGAATCGGCGTGGAGCTGTTGGATGATCGATGTCGAGGAAGTCGGCACAAGACTCTGTCCTAAACCGTTCAGGACGCCGTAGGTAAGGATCAGAAGCCCGACCGTGGAAACAAACGAAGCGGCGAACACGCCGGTGACGAACAACGCCGTTCCGATGACGATCACCCACTTGCGCCGGAAGAAGTCAGCGACGAACCCGCCAAACGGTACAGCGATCGCATAAGCCAGAAAGAACGTCGAAGCGACGACGCCCATCTGCGTCTTGTCGACCGCCAAGTCCGTCTGGATCTGCGGCAGCGTCGCACCGTAGATCTGCCGCGTTCCCTGTAGCAGGAAGTAGGTCACCCACAGGAGACCGAGCGCAACCCATTTGTAATCAAGCTTCTTCATCCCGCCATCAAAATATGAGTTTTCGTACGTTACCTTTTCACCTGCACCCACAGGCAGACCGAACGAATCCTTTCTTTCCCGCTGACCGAAACCGTATCGCCTTTACCGGCCAGTGTCAAGCGCAAAAATCAAATTATTTCCGATCAGATCG
>Ga0255347_1002395_pt1 | contig 26826 bp, 19 predicted proteins | sample wastewater_treat_2_FD_192479 | JGI IMG/M metagenome (GOLD analysis project Ga0255347, IMG submission 192479) | Wastewater microbial communities from Lulu Island WWTP, Vancouver, Canada - plant24 | ecosystem: Engineered > WWTP > Wastewater > Unclassified | place: Canada: Vancouver, British...
TGGATGGAAACCACCCCCGGGCTAACAGTCTCATAAAGTTGTACCAGACTATCTTGTAAGAGCACCTCGTTGGGAATCACAAAGGTGGTTGGCGGGGATTCTTTAATCGGCTCTTGTGTAGCAATCGTTATTTCTGTAGACCGATCTTCGATTTTTAGGTTGGATGGGCTTGATGCGGTCATCCCAGGGATCCCACATGCCAGGGTTGCCAGCGTCAGGACAAGAATAACAAGCCAGAATTTTTGTAAGTTCTTCTTCATCATCGGCTACTCCTTTTTTTGAATAATGATAGCCTGAAAAAGTTAAACATCTCTTAACAAAATATATAAATTTTATTTTTCCTGGAACAGATAGGCTTTTGCTAAACCAGCAATACACCGCTTCAAACCCAATTATTTATTAAGAGTATGAATATTTAATGGCACTTTTTCGCGTCTATGGGAAAATTGTTTTTGCTCAAACTCCTAAGGATGCAACCTTGATAATCTTTTGAATGATCCTGTCGATACTCGATACGGTGCTTTAAAAATTGTGCTTGACGCTTAAAAAGGTTTATGCTACTATCGTATTAACCAATAAGTTCGATAAATCTCACCTTTTCAAACAACATTTACCTGAATAGGAGATGTTTCAATGCAGAAAAAAAAGATTGCTATTTTAATAAGTTTGCTTCTTTTCTCTTTGGTTCTCTCGGGCTGTAAAATGCCGGCTTCGAAGGCTCCTAAAGTCACTGAAGATGCAGGAATGACCACACCTTTTGCCATTATTACGGTACCCTCGGTGAGTAGCGATGAAGAAACACCGCAAATTTCGGGGACTGAAGAACCTGGAAATCAACAGGAGGGAGTTACTGAAGGCTTTATAACGGAGCCAACTGAGATCCCTACGCCAACAATTATGGTGCCAACGGTTACGCGGCCAGCAGAGTACGCCATAAAAGAAGGAGAAAATGCTTATTGTATTGCCAGGCGTTTTGATCTCGATCCCACTGCTCTACTTGAATTGAATAATCTGACCCCCAACACATTGTTGTCGCCGGGAACTATCCTGAAGATCCCACAAACCGGCAGTTGGGGGAGTGATGATCGTTCGCTTCGTGCACATCCTGCCACACACATTGTCGCATCAGGGGATACCATTTATTCCATCGCGTGTTTTTATGGGGATGTTTCACCGGAAGCAATCATAGCGGTGAACCAGTTAAAAGAGCCTTATGAATTAACGACAGGTCAAACCCTTGAAATACCTTAGTGACCCCATGCTTTTGTTTCACCCTTTCCTGAAAATGAATCGCTGTATTTTATTTAATAATAAAATACAGCGGTTTTTTCTGGCAGCAAATTAATGAATTGAAAGGCGGAAAGTTCCAGGAGTGTTATGAACCATCAATCGCTTTATAAAGAGACACTGTATTCCGGGCCTATTTTTGATGTTGCTAAAATTTACGTCCAATTGCCTGATGGCCGAGAACGTGGCTACGACCTTGTTGAACATGGCGATTCGGTAACAATTCTACCCATTGATAACAAGGGGCAGATTTATTTTGTAACCCAATATCGGGTGGGTTCTGATTCCCTTTTGCTTGAACTGCCAGCGGGTGTATTGGAGGATGGTGAAGATCCTATAGAAACAGCCAGGCGTGAAATTCGTGAAGAAATCGGCATGGATGCCAGTGAGATTATCCCCCTTGGCGGGTTTTTCCTGGCGCCGGGATACACCGATGAATACATGTCTGTTTTCCTTGCGAAAGGGCTTTATTCTTCACCACTGGAACCCGATGAAGATGAATTTATCAATTTGGTCGCTATGTCTGTGGAAACAACTTATAAAAAAGCACGGACTGGAGAAATTGAGGATGGAAAAACTTTGGCCGCCCTTTTGATGGCAATGCCATATATTAAACCCGATGAGGAATACACCTCATAAGACCAACTTGGCAACTTTCTTACAAACGAAGTAGCACCAATATGGGCAGTGAATGTGACAGGTTGCATCCCGAAAAGTGAAGGATATTACATCAACTTGATCCTTAAACCGGTTATACTTAACATTTGGATAAAACCCGGAATATTTCATCTGATTGAAGCATTTTAGATGACCTCCGGTTTATAAGTAAAAGGACATTAGAACAATTTAAAAGGAGAGTTGTTTATGACACGTCAAATGATAATGACCGATGCCAATGAAGCCACTGCTTGGGTAGCGTATCGATTGAACGAAATCATTGCAATTTACCCAATTACGCCTTCATCGGGAATGGGCGAATTTGCCGATGAATGGGCTGCTGAAGGCATCAAAAACATTTGGGGAACCGTCCCGAATGTGACTGAGATGCAATCTGAGGGTGGAGCAGCGGGTGCTGTCCACGGTGCACTGCAAGCCGGCGGACTCACCACCACCTTTACCGCTTCCCAGGGTTTGCTTTTGATGATCCCCAATATGTACAAAATTGCTGGCGAACTAACCTCTACGGTGTTTAACGTCTCTGCACGTTCAATTGCTTCTCAGGCGCTATCGATTTTTGGCGATCACTCTGATATCACCGCAGTGCGTGCAACAGGTTTTGCTCTGCTGGCAAGTGATTCTGTTCAACAATCGCAAGATATGGCGCTAATTGCCCAGGCGGCAACCCTGCGCAGCCGCGTTCCATTTTTACACTTTTTTGATGGTTTCCGAAGCTCACACGAGATCAATAAAATAGAACGGTTGGATGAAGATGACTTGCGGGCGTTGATTGACGATGAATTGGTTGCACAACATCGTGCACGCGCTCTCACTCCCGATCGCCCGGTGTTACGCGGCACGGCTCAGAACCCCGATGTTTTCTTCCAGGGACGAGAAACCGTTAACCCGTTTTATGAAAAAACCCCTGATATTGTCCAGGATGTGATGGATCAGTTTGCCAAGCAAGTTGGGCGTTCATACCACCTCTTTGACTATGTTGGTGCACCTGATGCTGAAAGAGTGATTGTTGTGATGGCCTCTGGTGTAGAAACTGCTGAAGAGACCGCTAAAAATCTGATCGAAGCAGGTGAGAAAGTTGGTGTCATAGCCGTCAGACTTTATCGACCCTTCTCTACCAAACATCTGATGAAAGCGCTGCCCAGTACAGTTAAGGTAATTGCTGTACTTGACCGAACAAAGGAACCTGGTGCCGGCGGCGAACCCCTCTATCTGGATGTGGTAAATGCTGTTAAAGAAGGTTTTGAAATGGGTTTGGCGCCCTTTGCGCCCTTGCCCAAGGTTATCGGCGGTCGATATGGGCTTTCTTCTAAAGAATTTACCCCTGCCATGGTTAAAGGGGTTTTTGATGAGATGAAGAAAGAAACCCCGAAAAATCACTTCACTGTCGGGATTATCGATGATGTTACCCATACTAATTTAGATTGGGATCCAACTTACGAGATCCTGAAAAAAGATGTCATCCAGGCGATGTTCTTTGGCCTTGGTGCTGATGGAACCGTAAGTGCCAATAAAAACTCCATCAAAATTATTGGTGAAGAGACTCCGAACCATGCCCAGGGTTATTTCCAATACGATTCAAAGAAATCGGGTGCAGTTACTGTATCACATCTGCGATTTGGCCCAGAGCCAATCCGTGCACCTTACCTGATTGCAGAAAATGAAGCCTCCTTCATTGCATGTCATCAATTTAGTTTCCTTGAAAAATATGACATGCTTAAATACGCGCGACGCAATGGGATATTCTTGCTCAATAGCTTGTATGGCCCCGATGAAATCTGGGATCAATTGCCCGCCAAGGTTCAGGAAGACCTGATTAAAAAAGATTTGCAATTCTACATTATTGACGCTTATGATGTTGCTAACAAAACCAATATGGGGCAACGCATCAATACCATCATGCAGACTTGTTTCTTTGCAATCAGCGGTATTTTACCCAGAGATCAAGCCATCGCTGAAATTAAAAAATCGATTGAAGAAACTTATGGTAAACGTGGTGAAGCGGTTGTAAAACAAAACTTTTTAGCCGTTGATAGCGCTCTGGAACATATGCATAAGGTCGAAATTCCCGAAAAAGTTACCAGCACAATTCCCATGAAACCCGCTGTTCCCGCTGAAGCTCCCGAATATGTTCGAACTGTGCTCGGTAAAATCATTGACCGGGATGGCGACAATGTGCGCGTAAGCGAAATGCCCGTCGATGGCACCTTCCCAACCGGTACGACACAATGGGAAAAGCGCAATGTTGCCCTTGAAATCCCCGTTTGGGAACCGGATCTTTGTATCCAATGTGGTAAATGTGCCTTTGTGTGTCCGCATGCTTCTATCCGTACCAAGGTTTACCAGGATTCTTACCTGGGCGAGAAACCTGAAACCTTCAAACACACCAGTGCCAAATTTAGAGAATTTCGGGATGGTTGGGCATTTACAGTGCAGGTGGCTCCCGAAGACTGCACCGGTTGTGGATTGTGTGTTGAAAACTGCCCAGCTAAAGACAGGGAAAATCCCAGCCGCAAGGCGATCAACATGGCTCCACAACCTCCAATTCGTGAGCAAGAATCTGAAAACTGGGCTTTCTTCAACAAAATACCTTACCCGGATCGCAAGAGCTTTGCATCGAACACAATTAAAAACTCACAGCTTTTAGAACCCTTGTTTGAGTTCTCTGGTGCTTGTGCAGGCTGTGGTGAGACGCCTTATATCCGCCTGGTGACGCAATTGTTCGGTGATCGAATGGTTGTAGCCAATGCCACGGGTTGTTCATCAATTTATGGCGCCAACCTGCCCACCACCCCTTACACCTTCAATGCGGAGGGAAGAGGCCCAGCATGGTCGAATTCTTTGTTTGAAGACAATGCTGAATTTGGATTAGGTATGCGTCTGACAATTGATAAATTTGTTGAATATGGACATGAATTACTGGAAAAACTGGCGGATCAGGTTGGACGTGATTTGGCAGAAGAAATTCTAAATGCCAGCCAGAAGACCGAAGAGGAATTAGAAGCACAACGGGAGCGGGTTGAGCAGCTGAAGCAAAAACTGCAAAAAATTGATTCTCCGCAAGCCCGAAATTTGCTTTCGATCGCTGATTACCTGGTGCGCAAGAGTGTTTGGATCTTTGGTGGAGATGGTTGGGCTTATGATATCGGCTATGGCGGCTTAGACCATGTTTTGGCGTCTGGACGAGATGTTAATATTCTTGTACTGGATACCGAAGTTTATTCCAATACAGGTGGCCAATCATCAAAGTCAACACCCAGGGCAGCGGTGGCTAAATTTGCTGCAAATGGCAAGAATCTTCCAAAGAAAGATTTGGGAATGATGGCCATGTCTTATGGTTATGTATATGTGGCACGAATTGCCATGGGCGCAAATGACCGCCAGACCTTGCAAGCAATCCGGGAAGCAGAAGCTTATGAAGGGCCATCACTGATTGTCGCTTACAGCCACTGTATTGCACACGGAATTGATATGCGAAAGGGCTTGTTGCAACAAGAACTGGCTGTAAAATCTGGTGTTTGGCCGCTCTATCGCTATAACCCGGAATTGAGCGCAGAAGGTAAGAACCCCTTAATGATTGATACGAAAGAACCGACAATTCCTGTGGAAGATTATGCTTACAACGAAACCCGGTTCCGTATGTTGTTACAGAGCAATGAGGCACGTGCTGAAATGCTGATGGAAAAGGCTAAACACGATGCAGCCAGTCGATGGACTTTATACCAGCAGATGGCAGATATGCACTACAAAAAGCCCGAACCAGAAGCTGAGGAATAAACTTTTGTGTCCGCTCGCTAGATAATCACAGTATAATAAATGGTGATGAACAAGGTTTCATCACCATTTTTGATTATTTTGAAAACGATTTACTGATTGGGATTGGAGGAATGATGACAGACTTAAAAACAAATTACCTGGGTCTTGAGCTTAAAAACCCATTGGTGGCTGCATCCTCGGCGCTTTCAAAAAAGGTTGATAATGTTAAAAGGATGGAAGATGCGGGGATCAGTGCAGTTGTAATGTATTCTCTTTTTGAGGAACAGATCACCCACGACAGCCTGGCTTTTAATTATTTCATGGAACATGGCACGGAACGTTTTGCTGAGTCGCTCAGCTATTTCCCCAACCTTGATCGATACAATGTAAGTCCAGATCAATACTTAGAAAAAATACATAAAAATAAAGAGACAGTTGAGATACCAATCATCGCCAGTTTAAATGGGGTCTCAAATTCAGGTTGGGTGGAATATGCGCAAAAGATGGCACAAGCCGGTGCTGATGCCCTAGAATTGAACACCTATTATTTACCCACCAGTACAGATATGAGTTCCAGCGAGTTGGAAGACAATCTCATCGAATTGGTAAGGGCAGTTTGTACGCATGTGAAAATCCCTGTTTCTGTAAAGCTGAGTCCTTATTACACAGCCCTTCCTAATTTGGCACAGCGAATTGTTGCAGCTGGTGCGCAAGGATTGGTACTTTTCAACCGCTTTATTCAACCCGATTTCGATATTGAAGAGATGGAAGTTGATCCAACACTGAACCTTTCAACATCTGCTGAACTATTATTGCCGTTGCGCTGGGTGGCTATTCTTTTTGGCCGGGTTAGAACTGATTTGGCGCTGACATCGGGTGTTCACACAGGTTTGGACCTGGTCAAAGCAGTTATGGCAGGTGCCAGTGTTGCCATGGTAGCCTCTGAATTTGTCCTTAATGGTATTGGAAGGGCAGAGGATATGTTGGCAGAGATGGCGAACTGGATGAGCGCCTATGATCACCCCTCGGTCATGCGGATGCGTGGAAGTATGAGCCAAAAACATGTAGAAAGCCCGGCTGCGTTTGAACGGGCAAATTACATGAAGGCTTTGCAATCTTTTGATAATAAAATGCCATAAAAATTGCCCTTTGGAAACAAATTTTTCTAACATTCAGGCGCATAAAGTGCGCCTGTTTGTTTTAAATCAACCTAAACACTGTTTTGAATTTGATAGTTATTTGGTTGAGAGGTTATGCAGAGATTGGTTAATGCACAGATTTAACACACATCTTTCAATCAAAATCCAATGAGCCAAAAGCATTTTTTGCAAAAACGAATCGTATCTCCAAATTGTGTTGTAATAACAAAATTTACTTTTGCTACCTTACCAGACCCAGGGAATCAGCCGGTAGGGCACCTGTTGAGAATAGTCTGTGTAGCCCGGGAGTTTTTCTTGCAGGAATTGGTCTTCTAAATACGTGCGCAGGAAAATGATGATTAATAGAAATAAAACTGGAATCAACGCCCACCAGGAATCCAGCAGGAAGGGCATAGAAAGATAGGTAATCATCGCACCGGCATACCCCGGATGGCGAACCCAGCGGTAAGGACCGATATTTATCACATGATGCCCGCGTTCAGACTGGATGCGTACCATGCCAGAAAAATAATGGTTAACGATCAATGCATATGAACCGAGTGCGTATCCACACAGCATTAAAAAGATAGTGATGGTTTTTATGGCAGATCCAAAATGAGTGGATGATCCCAACCGCATATTAAGCCCTGCTACAATGAGGATCGGAATACCACCCCAGGCAGAGATTGGTGAGAGGTATTTGTCCCAGGGTTCCGGGTTGGTGTTTTGCAGATATTGCCCGCGTTCAACCAGCAGTTCCGGATGACGACGCCCAGCCAGATAGCGGCTGATCACAAATCCTGAAATGCTGATGATTGCGAAAACCCACGCTTCCCACCAGTTCCATCGCCAAGAGATCAGCAAAGGTAAAAATGGCGCAGCCACGACAAATACCAACAGCATTACCACCATACCTGGTGTTATTGTTTTTGTACCGTTTTTCATGCCGCGCTCCTATGGAAGATTAAATAAATACTGTTTGTGCATAATTGTTCGGGTTAATTGCTGGCAACAAGATATAAGACTTGTTAACCTCTGCGGCTAATATTCATTGTTCATTTAACTGCAAAATAAATTCTTGGAAGGGTTGAATGACGTTTGGCAACGAGTATTCTACCAGGCTGCCATCCTCTGCAAAATTGAAATTGCTAAAAATTCCTTCGCCATGCAGCACATTAACTTTATATTGCCCGGATAGCGGACTTTCCTCAATGCTGATAGCACAACCTTCCAGTTCTTTGCGACCGAGATTGGCCAACAAGATAAATGCCTGGTCAGTATCCACCCGCAGGACTGGATACAACTGCAAGCAGTTTGAACTAAAGGGCAGATATTCACCAATTCGTAGCACCGGGTTTTGATTACGAAGATGCACCAGTTCTCGATAATGATTGAGGAGCGAATCCGGGTTAGCGTCCTGCGAGGTGACATTAACTTGCATATAATCCTGGTTGGCAGGTTCCCATGGCTTGCCAATGGTAAAACCTGTGCCCGGCTCGCTGGTCCATTGCATTGGCGTACGCAGCATTTCATCTGGTTTATTACCCGTCATGCCGATCTCCTCACCATAATAAATAAAGGGCACTCCAGGGCCTGTCAGGTAAATAAATGCCGCCACACGGGCTTTATGGGGATTGCCTTCAAAGAACGACTGCACTCGCTGCTGGTCATGATTTGAAAGAAAAGTGCTGAAATTCCCATCGGGGAAATACGCAAACACATCCAGGTAGGATTTGATGATTCGTCTTGGATTTGGTACGTAGATTCCATTTTTAATATCTTCAGCCAGGTCAAACATAAACAGGGAATCCATACCGTCCGCATAGCGCGCGGTCACCTGTAAATCTGTCCAGACTTCACCTACTGTGAAAACGTTGGGGTTAATCGCTTTATAGAATGCTCGCCATTCTTCAAACCACTGGATCGTGCTTTTGGTGTCTTGTTGGGTAATTCCATCTTCAAAAAGATAACGGGCGGCATCCACTCGAAAACCGTCAACGCCAACCTCCTCCAGCCAGAATTTTGAAATTTCCATCATTTCATCGCTGACGGCTGGGTTATCATAATTCAGGTCGGGCATGCCACCCCAGAAAACACCATAATAATACATATTGTTAACGCTGTTGCGATGCCAGGCATTCTGAAACCAGGGACCGGGGGTCTGCGGATGTTCTTCAGACCACACATACCAATCGTGGAACATTGAGTTTGGGTCTTGAGCAGTCTGAAACCAGGGATGTTGGGTAGAGGTATGGTTTACCACCAGATCGATGACAACCTTAATGCCGCGCAGTTTTGCTTCTTTTAGCAAGGTTTTGAAGTCATCCATGGTGCCGTAATCAGGATTTACAGCGTAATAATCGGTGACATCGTAACCATGATACGAAGGGGAAGGATTGATAGGCATCAGCCAGATGCCCTGGATGCCCAGATCATCGCGTGTGTTTGGATTTCCATCGTTGAGGTAATCCAATTGTTGGATGATGCCTTGAAAATCACCAATACCATCTCCATCACTATCTTTAAAACTGCGTACAAAGATTTCATAAAAAACAATATCTTGCCACCAAACTTCTGGTTCTGGTTCGGTTGTGGGGGTTGGCTCTGGATGTGTCGCGGTCGGGTTCGTCGGCTCTTCTGGCAGGTAATCCGTTTTGCAGCCAGCACAAATAAGTGAAAGAAAGGCGAAAATAAGAGAGATTATTCGTAATGATCTTACCATGGTTATTCCTGACACGAACGGGTTTTGAATAATATTATAAAGTAATTACGATTATAACCGTTTGACCCCCATCAGACATACCCATTAACTTCTTAAAACAAACACCCCCGGTCGGCGTTTCCAGGGGTGGAGGAAATTTCTAAAAATTTAAAAATATATCTTTTAATGACTAATTGCTTATTCTAGCACCAATCCAGGAATGGAGCCAATTTTTTAAGATAACTCTAATAATTATTTAATCTTTATATAAATTCAAATTGTGAAAAAATCCACCCCAGTGTTAAAAATAAAAACTCCTCGACCAGGACTCGAACCTGGAACCTAACGGTTAACAGCCGCTCGCTCTGCCAATTGAGCTATCGAGGAAGGCGTAAAGAATTATACGGAAAAGCACATCAAGTGTCAAGCATTTTTGGGTTGATTCTATTAACCGAACAGGAGAAATCACCTCGCATTTTTAACTTCTTCGATGATTGCTTTAGCGAGATCTTTTAATTCTTTTCTTTTATTTTCATCCAAATTGGTATGACTGGTTTTCCAGTAAATATCTAATAACTCGAGATCGCCCAGTTGGTCGGCAGTGAGACCCTTGGGCAATCGCACTAGGGTTTCGCTATGCGGGCGTTTGACCAGGTGGAATTCAAATGCGCCAGCCGTTAACACGCGCAACTCATTTTCGTCAATCAGGGGTTCCCACTCGCGGGGATAATCGATCACGATGCGCAGGACGGCATTTTTTAGTTCTTCCTGCGTGGGCAGAGATTCTTGGATGGTTTGGTTGATGGCGAGGTCCGATTCCAGCTGGATGTGAATATCGAAAAAAGGGCGGATATTCTTTAACTCATTCCAGGTGAACTGTGTATTTCCCCTGGCAATATTTCCGGTGACAAAATATTTGCGATCAGCGGCTTCTCCAAAATTTACTCGTTCTATCGAACCAGGATAGATTACCGGAGGATGCGACCCTTCGTTCAGGTTCTGTGCTTTGTGGATATGCCCAAGAGCTACATAATCAAACCTGGGGTCTTTTACCAATGCAGATGGCAGGGCAAGGTCTCGGGTTAACATCACCATGCGCTTGGAACCGAAAGTCGCCCCCTCAACAGACGCGTGAGCTGTCAGGATGGTTGGCAATTCAGGGTCTGCTTCTTCCAGCCATGCGTTTATCATTTCATTAAGATGGCTGTTCAAAATACCGTTAATTTTCCCAGGTTCTATCCCGCTGAGATCAATATTGGCGTTCATCCAGCTGCGGGAGATCCATGGCAGCGCCAGAATCTGAACAGGTAGGCCTTCCAGGTCGGCTGGTGTAAGAAACTGCGGTTGATGCACCACGCGTACATGGGGCACATCGAGGGTGTCGAACTCCTGAATGGCATGGGCGCGCCCTGTCGCCGGAGAAATATCATGATTCCCGGTCAGTAGAAGTGTCAGGATGCCTGCGCGTGAAAGTTGCATGATCCGTTTGCCCCATTCTCGCTGAAAAGTTGGTGCGGGTGAACGATCTTTGTATGTGTCACCGGCGAATATGACTAGGTCAACTTTTTTATTAATAGCAGATTGAACAATCTCATCCAGAGAGTTTAAAAAATCCATTACCCGCAAAGGTAAACCCGATTCTGGGTCATGCCTTCCAAAATTGGCCATGTCAATATGGGCATCGGCAAAATGCAGGAATTTGATCATAATTTAAAACTTTACATGTAAATTATTAACAGATGCATTCAAAAGAGTAGCTGCACCGGTAAAGCAACCTTATTGGTTGACGATAATAAAAACTCAGTTTTTTTCCTGAGTTTCGCGTTCTTTGGACAACCTGCGTTCAAGACGTTTTTCGTCTAAAAGTTTTAATTTACGCGCTTGAATAGCTGTATTGATCATAAAATACAAAAACATTATTAGAGCTAAAACACCTGTTACCAGGGTAAACAAGTTTGTCTGACCAATCCAGGGTAACGTAACAGGAACCGGTCCGCTGAAGAAAATGATAATGTTAATGATAATCGCCAACAAGCGGATTTCTGTTGGGCCTATAAAAGCGCTTGTGATGGTGAAAACGCCGGTAACATAGGTGATCAGATATACCATGATCGAAACCAGCAAATAGCTGATTACCGCCAGGCTGGCTATTTGCAGGTCAACATAAGGTGAAAGGCCCAGACCCAGGAAGATTAACAGGGCGCTAACAGCGTCAATCCAGTGGTCAATCAAAAAACCGTAACGCGGGCGTTCGATTTTCCGATAGCGGGCCAGGGTACCATCGAGGCTGTCTCCAAACCAGTTGAGGATAAACCCGAGGTTGGCTAACCAGAGGTAGTTACGACTGAAATTGGTGAGGACATAGCTGATAAAAATCAGCACAGAAGCCCCAATCCCAATCCAGGTGAGAATATCTGGTGTTACCCAGGCTGGCATGTGGGCAGCCAACCATTGCAGGGCTGGCCGCTCGAGAAAACCCAGCAGGATTTTGTTTTCTCTTTTATGATTTTCAACTTTTTCCATATTTTTGCCTTTCTGTTTACACACCGAGAAATTGGGGCCATACCGGATAAAACATTGCCCACTGTTGGGGATACTTTTTGATAATTTCTTCTGCTATTTTTAAAACTTTATGGGTATTGAAAAGGATTTCTGTCTCCAGATCATCATGCGCTTCCATCCAGATGGGTGTTGATCCTTCCAGGTAGTATTTCCCATCAGGCAGGTACGCCGCAGCAAACACAAATACCGGTACTTTAGCTTCTAAAGCCATCCGAACATAAGCAACAGGTAAGCTGGTTGGGTATCCAAAAAAATTGGGTCGGTATTTTTCTTGCGAACCTTTTTCAAGTGGGCGGTCGAGACCCGTAAGCACGCTGCCGCCATCACGTAAGCGTTGACGGGCTTGACGAAAAGCTTTCAGGTCCATAGGTGTTACGATGATCCCGCCGCGCTCCCGGAGTTGATTTTGCCAGCGGTAAGTTGCTACCGGATCGGGAAAGGAAAGCACCTGTAACTCGAGGTCGTGGATCGCCAGGGCATAACCCATAAGGTCGAAATTGCTAAGGTGCGGACAGACAATTACGCATGGTTCATTATTCTTAATCCGTTGGATGCCAGCTTCTGCCTCGGGACTGAAATGAACAATTTCACTTAATTTTTCTGGGCGCGAAAGGAAGTAAAAGTAATCAAAAAAACATTTTGCTGCCGATCGAAGAACGATCCGGGGATATTTATTTAATTGCTTCCCGGAAAGTTGTTGATCGTGGACAATCCATTGATTGGCACGGATTGCCTGGACACGGGGTGACTTGGTAAAACTCCCTATAATGCTGCCAATTAAGCTGGCAATTGTTAGGCCCATCTTTCGGGGCAAAACCTTTCCAAGCACGATTAGGATCTGAAATGGAATGGGTAAAAGTTTAAACTCGTGGTATTGCATCTGATAAAGTGGAAATTTATAATATAAGATCTAAAAATGCTTAATAAAATAATATCTTTATGCCTTCAACCCCGCTATTTTACTTCATTCCTAAATATATTGTTGATTTTTGTTTAAAATTATTAATATAGAGGTTTGTTTTGCATGGAAATGCTTTATTACAGATAAATTATTCATTTTTTACTGTAGAGGTCATAACCAATATAACTGTGGTATATTTCCAATCGTCAGAATAGCCACCATAAATTTTTGGAGCACCTTTCTGTTTTGATCTGCAACCAGATGGAAAAATATGAAGATTATTAGCATCAGTGCTTCTTTTGTTCCTTCAAATGCAGCCAATAGCATCCAGGTTGTAAAGGCGACCCATGCTTTGGCAGCATTAGGCCATCAAGTGAGCTTACTGGTTCCGGGTAACAATCCAGCATCACAAACAAACTTGCAAGCCCATTATGGACTTCAGCACCCTATTGAAATCATTTGGATTCCTGAGAACCTGGCTTTAAAACGGTATGACTTTGCCTTCAAAGCAGTGTCTGAAGCTCAAAACATGGGTGCTGATGTGATTTACACCTGGATGTTGCAAACTGCCGTCCTGGCTTTGCGAAAGAAAATGCCAACAATTCTGGAACTACATGACCGTGTAACAGGTAAAATTGGACCTTGGTTGTTCCGGCGTTTCTGTGTTTCCAACACATGCAAGCGATTACTGACCAATACCCGTGCTCTTAGTCAGCTGTTAATGACGGAATTTGGGCTTGGTTCACACGACCTGGAAATTCAAATTGCACCAAATGGTGTTGAATTAGAACGATACCAAAATTTCCTAACCCTTTCACAAGCCCGCCAAACCTTGAGATTACCGGAACAGTTTACAGCTGGATATACAGGGCATTTTTATTCTGGTCGTGGTATGGAATTGATGTTTGATCTGGCAAAGGCTTTACCGCAGGTACATTTTTTGTGGGTAGGAGGCGAGGCTCCAAAGGTTGATTATTGGAAGAAAAGAGCCCTGTCTGAGGGTGTTAACAATCTCAGTCTAACGGGATTTGTAAGCAATCGGGTCTTGCCGCAATACCAGATGGCAGCTGATGTCTTGTTAATGCCTTATGGACGTCAAATCGCAGGCAGTGGAGGCGGTGATTCGGCGAAAATTGCCAGCCCCATGAAAATGTTTGAATACATGGCTGCTGGCCGGGCTATCATCAGCAGTGACCTGCCAGTTATTCATGAGGTTTTGAACGATACAATGGCTGTTTTTTGTCCGCCGGATGACTTACCAGCCTGGGTGAAGGCAATAACGAGCCTTCAAGCAGATCCTTCTAAACGGCAAGCCCTGGGTGAAGCAGCCAGAACTGCTGTTGGTGCCTATACCTGGCAATCTCGAGCGGAAAGAGCGTTAGCTGGATTACTCTAAATAGAAATTAAGATGTGATTGGACCATGGATAGCCTGTCTAAGAAAAACTTATCAATTTGGCTTGCAATTGTTTTAATTATTGCCATCGCTTTGCGGGTGTGGCTATTTGTTAGTTACGCGCCCGTTTCATACAGCGATACTCCCAGTTATCGCAGGTCTGCCAAAGCAGTTTTGGGTGGGTTTAAAGCTTATGATGGGACCCGCACACCCGGTTACCCTGTGTGGATGGCGTTGTTGGGCCCGGACCGTGCTGTTTATGCCTCTCAATTGATAATGGGTTTAGGAATTACCCTGGCCTGGTTTTATATCGGTTACCGATCCAGCGGTCAACCCTTTTTTGGCGGGTTATCTGCCCTGGCGCACACATTAAATCCGGGACAATTGTTTTTTGAAGCGAATCTTATTACGGAAACCTTATCGACATTTTGGTTAACGTTGAGCTTATTAGGTGCTTTTTTGTGGCTTAACCATAGCAAACGCCCCACCTGGTTGTTGGGATTAGGTATTGGCCTGGCTGCGGCACTGGCCGCCCTGACCCGCCCCTTATTTGTTTACATGCCAGTTTGGTTGGCTTTGTGTTTAGGTTTTTCATTGCACGAAAAAAAGATTCATATCCAGTGGAAGGCTTTGGTGGCAGTGCTGTTACCAGCGACCCTGTTCATTGGGGGCTGGATGCGTTGGGTGCAAAGCAACTATCATGTATTCAGTTTGACAACCATGAATGGTTATCATCTGATCCAGCATACCGGTTATTATTTTGAAGCGGTACCGGATGAATATGCTGATTTACGCGATGTCTACCTGAGTTATCGCGATGCCCGAATGGCTGAAAGAGGAACCCAGGGCAATGCCATTTGGGACGCAATTCCTGCTATGCAGGCTGTCAGCGGGCAAAATTTCTATCAGCTTTCTCGAACGTTGGAAAGTATTTCAATTTATCTTATTCGCACACATCCCGGAGAATATCTTTCCCGGGTGTTAAAAGGTTGGTGGCTGTTTTGGCGAGCACCTGTTTACTGGAATGCTGGGAACTTAACTCCAGCGATTTTAGCTTCGGTGTTGCCAGTTCTGATTACTGGCATGCGCGGGATGCTGTTTGTTGTCAATCTGATTTTTATCATTGCCAGCCTGGCTGTACTTGTTTCAAAACGCTTGCGGCAGGTATGGAAGATCACAACCTACCATGTGCTGCTGGCAGGGAGTGTTTGGGCGTCATCAATTGCTTCCTCTTTGATAGACCACGGTGATAATCCGCGCTTTTTGGTACCTTTGCAAACGGTCGTAGTTTTTTTAGTGCTGTGGGCAGCTTATCAGTCATGGTTTGTGTGGAGTTCATCAAAACAGAAAAAGGTTCATGAAAAAGATGCGTGATCAAAAACAAAAATCTTTTTTATTAATTCATCTTGCGATAATTTTTGTTACCAGCTTTGGTTTGGGTGCTTTAATCCAGGCGATCCTATACCATGGATTCTTATGGCAGGGATTTTTATCAATTTCTTCGTTAATTTTTGTGGTGAACTTTGTTTTATACATTGCATGGAAGAGGGCTGGAGCGGAGAAAACACTGGCATGGATGATGGTTATAGCTTTTGTATTAAGGTTGGGATATGGTGTTTTTCTGGCCTGGGGTTTATCTAACTTTGGCTATGACATTGATATCCAGGAAGAAGGTTATGTTTTTGAGGATGCATTCCGCCGTGATCGCAATGCCTGGACGCTTGCCCGCTCTGAACAACCCATAACCAAAGCTTTCAGTGACGAATATGAGGTTGACCAATATGGAGGGCTTTTGGCATTAAGCGGTCTTGTTTATCGCTATGTCAGCCCGGATGAACACCGACCGATTTTGATCGTTATACTGGCAGCTGGGGTGATGGCATTAAGCGTTCCGTTCCTCGTATTGGGGTTGAAGCGAAAAGTTAGTAACCTCGCCTCATTATGGGCAGGTTGGATTTTTGTTTTTTATCCAGAGGGAGTATTGCTCGGAGCATCTCAAATGCGAGAACCCTTTATAATCCTGTTTTTTACCATCATGTTTTGGTGTGCTTCCCGTTTGATAGAAGAATCACGGTCGATTAAATCCCTGGTTTTGCTGGTATTAAGTGCAGTCAGCCTTTTATTGTTTTCTTTCCGCGTTGCATTACCCATGTTTGGGGCAATCCTTCTTTGGATTTGGGTTGAAAAATCAGGAAAACTGCCTAAAACCTGGATGAAAATATTGGGATGGGTGCTGATTTCGTCTGTTGTTGTGCTCGGCATTTGGGCGATGTGGCATTGGGTCGAAGCGGTACTGCATTGGGATACTTTGCAAACGATCTCACGTTCTGGTAGAGTCCAGTTCCAATTGAGTCAGTTGCCAGCGTGGCTGCATTTTCCATTTATTCTTATCTATGGAATCTTGCAGCCTGTACTGCCAGCTGCCATAGCCGCCCCAGCTCCGTGGGTCTGGCATAGTTTGGCTATCTTCAGGGCTTTGGGGTGGTATCTTTTGTTCCCAGTGCTGGCTTATGTGTTGATCCGTGTCAGGCGATTAATATCATCAGACAAAAATAAAACAAATCTCGTTTTTGTGATTGTTGTGTGGGCCTGGATTATTATTGCTTCAGCGCGGGCTGGCGGTGATCAATGGGATAATCCTCGTTATCGAACACTTTTTTTACCGTGGATGGCGGCAGCAGCTGGTTGGGGCATAGCCTATGCCCTTCAGGTCCGAGACCGTTGGTTGAAACGGATTTTTATAATTGATGCCATCTTTATCCTGTTTTACACGCAATGGTATCTCAGTCGTTACTATCACCTTTTTTCACGTTTTGGTTTGTGGGAAATGGTCGCAGTGATTATCCTGTTGAGTTTAGGCGTTGTAATTGGCGGCTGGCTGTGGGATCGAAAGCATCCCAGCAATGCCTTGACGGACAAGGGTCCATCACTATAATTAATTTATTAAAACAACTTTAACGAATAAACTGAAACTCAAAAACCAAGTTCGGTTTGTTGCAAGTCCTAAAAAATAATTAAGCCTCGAATTGTAGTGTTTTAAATTTCTGCACGGAGAATAGCCTGGCAATATAAAAACCGAACCAAAAAAGGGTCAGGAGAACTTTTTGCTAATTTGTAAAAACCCAAGATTATGTCACGCAGCTAATAATGGTATTAATTGCGTTGAATCAGTACGGTATTAAGTCCCTGGATTATCGACATCAATGTAAATATATTTAATGGAAAATTTTCTTTAATGAACGAATTAAAACCAATGACAGCATCAGAACAAGAGAACCCTAATTTGAAATCTTACACCATTTTTAAAATTTATGTTCTTGCGGCTTTAATGGTGACCTTTTTGAGCATCATATTGGTAATGATGGATGCTTATGGTGTCGGCTCAATTTTTGGTTTTTCAGGGTCATTGTTGTTGCAAAAGTGGCCAATATTCCTCTGTGGTTTAGTTTTGCTCCTTATCTTTCTTTTGCCTGAACAGCGTTTTAGAAGCCAAACGGTTAATATGACCCATAAAATAATGACTGCCTTCAAAAAACTGGGGTTTTTGAACTGGTTGTTCGTTATTGTTTTGGTTTGTTTTTATACTTATTTCGCAATAATTGGTAAGCCGTTGATCTTGCAAACCCTTCAGCTTAAGATTTTGGTTTTCGGATATTTAAGTTTGTTCAGCGCAATTTTATTAAATGGAACGGGAAAAATTAAGCCAATTGCAGCGTTGATCAGTGGTTTTAGCCTGTACGGTCTTCTTGTTTGGGCGTTGTATTGGATCTCAACCGTTCATTCATATCCACTGGCGGTGGGCTGGTCGGAAACCACATGGTTTTATGATGCATCATTATTTTTTCCCAAACGGATTTATGGTTTTCGAGTTCCATTATCGTCGTTGCACCCCTCAAGATATCTCTTGGAATCAGCCGCCTTTTTAATTCCTAACTTGGGATTATGGGGCCATCGCCTTTGGCAAGCCTTATTGTGGATTGGTTTAACTTTGGCAGGAGGCATAGCTTTACAAAAAAGGGTTAAACCCACCAACCCCTGGTTAGGATTGGGTCTTGTTGCCTGGTTTGCGTTGTTCACCTTTCAGGGTCCGGTTTATTTTCACCTGATGTTGGTCATTATCATCGTTTTGTTAGGGTTTGATATCAACAGACTGGGGCGATCTTTTTTCTTTATGGTTGTGGCTTCTTTGTGGGCTGGTTTTAGCCGGGTGAACTGGTTTCCAGTGGCTGGCATGCTGGCTGCCACTTTGTATATCTTGGAGATGCCACAAAAAGGGGTGACTTTTTGGAAATACTGGCGCTGGCCTGTAATGTCCGCCTTATTGGGATTGCCAGTTGCTATTTGTGCATTCGCAATTTTTATTTTAATTAGCGGACGCCCTTTTGGGGATTTTGTAACGAGTTTTCAATCTCCCTTGCTGATTTACCGGTTATTTCCAAGCGAAGCCTATGGTAATGGTATTTTATTAATGTTATTGTATATCAGTTTGCCGGCCTTAGTCTTGATCACCTGGTATTTGATTGCCAACCGGAAAGCCTGGCGTCCGCTGCGGTTATTGGGTTTATTAACCATTCATCTGGCACTTTTAATTTCCGGTTTGATCGTTAGCACCAAGATTGGCGGGGGAAATAATCTACATAATTTAGATGCTTTTATTGTCTTAATGGCAGTGACGATAGCTTACCTGATTTTTAATCGTTTTGTTGTCGATGATCCAGGTTTTCTGGTTCAAAAAAGAGTTCCTGTTTTTTTAATTCTTTTGCTTGCTTTGATTCCTGTCCTGTTTGCCCAAAATAGCCTGAGCCCTTTTTCAAGATATGATCATGCCAGCGCCTGGAATGATATCAATCAGCTTCAAGGTTGGATTGATCGCAAGGTTAAAAATGGTGATGAAGTGCTTTTCATTCAAGATCGTCATTTGCTTACCTTTGGCCTGATTGAGAATGTGAAATTGGTTCCTGAATACGAAAAAGTCTTCCTGATGGAAATGGCGATGGCGGAAAATGAAGCATATTTTGAGAAATTTAATCATGATCTGCAAAATAATCGCTTTTCGTTGATTGTTGTTGAACCTCTACATTTGGGAATGAAACCAACAACAACAGTATTTGCTGAAGAAAATAACGCATGGGTGAAATACGTTGCCAGGCCAATCAATCAGTATTACACGGTGGTATTTGAATCAAATAACAAACAACTCTCAGTTTTAGCCCCCAGACCGAATGAATAAGCAAGAATCCTGGGTGTTATCAAAACCAAGCCCTGGGGTTAAAATAAGGTTCGCATTTCTAGTAACATAGACTGTGTAATGAAGACAATATAATTATGGGTTAATTTAATTTTTGAGTTTGAGGGTTTTTCACCCATTGGCTGTTGCTTTGATAAGACATTCCAGCAGGAGTGAAATAGGGACTATAATTACGGCGAAGGATTTAGAGATTACATTGTCATGATATCAAAACAATCTCAACAGATTGATACTCCCTGTTAATCGTTTAGGTTACAGATAAAGGCAATATTGAAGAATAATTTGGCGACAGATAACTCGGCTTCACTACTTTACTGAGAATAAAAGAACGGTTTTTTTATTTAACTTTTTAGAAGAAATAATTATTAGTAGATATTTGCGCTTTGATATTTCATATTGCTGAACTTTTCAAGCGATAAAACAACGACCTGGTAACAATCTGCGGGTATGATAATACCATTATGGAGAAAACAATGAATTGGTCTGAGAAAAAAATTTGTGTCACCGGAGGAGCGGGTTTTTTAGGAAGGCATTTAATTGAGGATTTGCACGCGCGTGGTGCAAATAATATTTTCATCCCGAGAATTGAAGAATACGATCTGGTCGATCCTGAGGCAATCAGGCAAATGCTGTCAGATTCGAAACCGGATGTGATTATTCATCTGGCTGCACACGTGGGTGGTATTGGCGCCAACCGAGAACATCCGGCAGAATTCTTCTATGATAATTTGATGATGGGCGTCCAGCTCATGCATCAGGCTTATTTACGAGGGGTAGAGAAATTCGTAGCTATTGGCACTGTTTGTGCTTATCCAAAATTTACCCCAGTGCCTTTTAAAGAAGACGATCTTTGGATTGGCTATCCTGAAGAAACGAATGCGCCCTACGGTCTGGCAAAGAAAATGTTGCTGGTGCAATCCCAGGCTTACAGAGAGCAGTATGGGTTTAACAGTATCTTTTTACTGCCTGTAAATCTGTATGGACCTGGCGATAATTTTGATCCACGCAGTTCGCACGTAATTCCAGCATTAATTCGTAAATGCATTGAAGCTCAGGAGAATGGTGAGGATCACATTGTGGTTTGGGGCGATGGCTCGCCAACCCGTGAATTTATCTTTGTAAAAGATGCCGCCCGGGGTATTGCCCTGGCAACAGAGCAATACAATGAGTCTTTGCCTGTCAATCTTGGCTCGAGCTTTGAAATCAGCATCAAAGACCTGGCGGAAAAAATTGCCAAGCTGACTGGCTTTGAAGGTGATCTGGTGTGGGATACCAGCAAGCCTAACGGTCAGCCCCGACGTGCATTGGATACCAGCCGCGCCCGAGAAAAATTTGGCTTTGAAGCCCAAACGGATTTTGATGAAGGTTTGCAGCTGACAATTGACTGGTATCGCACCAACCGAAAGCGATTGATTTGACGGAAAATATCCGCATAAATAACGAGCAGGTCCCTGTGACCTTTCTGCGCCCGGCAAAAGGCTGGTTACAGCTTAACCTGCGAGAGCTGTGGCGTTATCGAGAATTGATTTATTTTCTTACCTGGCGGGACATTAAGGTACGTTATAAACAAGCCGTTTTAGGGATCGCTTGGGCTGTCTTGCAACCGATACTTACTGTTTTGATTTTTACAGTGATTTTTGGAGTTTTATTAAAAACACCATCCCAGGATTTGCCCTATCCATTATTTGCTTTTTCTGCTTTACTCCCCTGGCAATTGTTCGCAACTGCGCTTCAGCGGTCAAGTGTCAGCCTGGTTGGAAATGCGAACCTGATCACCAAAATTTATTTTCCCAGATTGGCGATACCCTTGTCAACGGTGTTTGCCGCCCTGGTAGATTTTTTGGTTTCATTTCTGGTACTTTTGGGTGTGATGATTTATTATCGACATTGGCCTGGTTTGAACACCCTGTGGCTCCCGCTTATTATGTTGTTTGCGCTGTTGACCGCTTTGGCTGTTGGATTATGGCTATCGGCTCTGAATGTGAAATACCGCGATGTTCAACACATGGTGCCTTTTATTATCCAGGTATGGATGTATGCTTCCCCGATTGTTTATCCAATCGAAATCATCCCAGAGGGCACCTGGCGCTTGTTATATGGGTTGAATCCCATGGTAGGCGTGATCCAGGGTTTTCGTTGGGCTTTATTGGGTACGGAACCGCCAAATTTGACCATGCTGATCTCAGTTGGTGTTGTTGTTATCCTTCTGGTGAGTGGCTTATATTATTTCCGGCGGATGGAAAAGACTTTCGCCGATATTGTTTAGGTGTTTATGGCAGAGCCTGTTATTCATTTAGAAAATATCTCAAAACAATATCGCATTGGGCTGCTACAAGAACGCCCCGATACGCTGCGAGATGTATTGACCACCGGTGTTAAACGTGCCAGCCGGCTGTTTAATCGCAGGGCTGAGAGCAATGCAGAAGGTTCTTCACATATTTGGGCACTAAAAAATATTAGCTTTGATGTAGAACATGGTCAGGTGCTGGGTATTATTGGACGAAATGGCGCGGGAAAAAGCACACTGCTTAAAATCCTTTCACGTGTCACAGATCCTACAACAGGGTACGGTGAAATCCGTGGTCGAGTAGGATCGCTGCTGGAGGTAGGAACCGGATTCCACCCCGAACTCTCCGGTCGTGAGAATATCTACCTGAATGGCGCCATTCTCGGAATGCGTAGAGAAGAAATCGATCGAAAATTTGACGAAATCGTTGATTTTTCTGAGGTGGGTAAGTTTATCGATACCCCTGTCAAACGCTTTTCCAGTGGCATGTATTTGCGTTTAGCCTTTGCGGTAGCGGCGCACCTGGAACCGGAGATTTTGGTGGTTGATGAAGTGCTGGCGGTGGGTGATGCCGAATTTCAACGGAAATGCCTGGGTAAGATGAGTGATGTTGCCCAGGAAGGGCGCACGGTTTTGTTTGTAAGCCATAACATGTCTGCTATATTGCGTCTTACACAGGAAACGATAGTTCTTGATCAAGGGAAAATAGTAATGCGTGGACCAACTTCTGAAGCGGTGGACCATTACCTGAATATGGGGTTGACCAAACAAGGCGAGCGCTTCTGGGACCAGGAAGGATATATTTTACAGGGGGCGCCCTTTGTTCCTGTAGCCCTGCGGGTATTGAACCCAGCAGGTGAAGTGGTTGACACTGTTAATGCCATGGAAGGGTTCTCTATTGAGCTGGTTTATCAACTTACCAAAGAGATCAGTGGCTTAAGGGTGGGGATCTATATGTTAACGACTCGGGGTGAATTTGTATTCACCAGCTTTGATACTGATGATCAGCAGATGTTTGAAAAGCATACAACCCGAGGCCCAGGCCGTTATATCAGCCGCTGTAAAATCCCGCCTAATTTAATGAATGAAGGTCGCTATGTTCTGGGAGTCAATGCCAGTGTGTATCGCATTCAACGCTTTTTTCAAGATGATAAAGCACTTACATTCAATGTGGATGCTACTGGCGCACCGGGGACTCAGTGGCCTGAGCAACGCCTCGGTCAGATACGCCCGAAGTTAGCATGGTCTATCGGGAAGGTAGAACGATAAACCATGTTTAATCGGAGCAAAGTTAAGAAAATTCTGGGGCACTTGCCTTATACTGTTGAACTCTATTGGCATCTGGTTCAATCACGCAAACCCTGGCAGGCGCATTTTAATCTAGACCTGCTTGAATCCGTTCTTTCTGAAGCTGTGCAGCAGGCTGAGGAAGAACGCCGTCAACGGAAACCGGGTAAAAAAGTATTCATTTTCGCCTCATTGCATTACTGGATTGAATATGCAGCTTTGTTGGGGGTTGCCCTGGCAGGACGTGGTCATCAGGTGACCCTGTCTTTTATGCCCTATGCCAGTTGGGATGAACCGGTTGACAAATTTGACTTGCGGCGCCAAAACCTTTATGCTCGTAGTGTGCTTGGCACTGCCAATAAACTCTTGAAGGTGCAATCTCTTCTTGATATTAAACCTCTTTCAAAACGCTTGCCGCCAAAATTAGAACAAGCAATTGAACAGGTTAGCATTTTTGATACCCAATATGCATTGCAGGTAGAAGATATCACCCAAAAAGAGCCTCTCTTTCAGATTCGAAATGAGCGCAATCTTGAGGCTGCGCTGAATGCACGGGCATGGCTGATGGCTTATCAGCCTGATGTGGTTATTCTTCCCAATGGAACTATACAGGAAATGGGAGCAGTCTATCAGGTTTCTCGATACCAGGGGTTACAAACGGTGACTTTCGAATTTAGTGAGCAGCGGGAACGAATATGGCTGGCACAAAATTCCGAGATTATGCGGAATAATACCGATGATCTTTGGAAAGCAAGGGGTTCTGAGACCTTGGACGAAACTCAAATGGAACAATTGCAAAACCTGTATGCTGCTCGGGTAAATTCGAAAACCTGGAAGAACTTTACCCGTCAATGGCAGGAGACAGCCACGCAAGGCGGTGTCGCTGTGAAAGCAGCCCTGAACCTAGATGACCGACCGATTATTTTAATGGCAGCCAACGTGCTGGGAGATAGTTTAACCTTGGGAAGGCAGGTCTTTAGTGACAGCATGTCAGAATGGGTTAAACGTACACTGGAATACTTGTTCAGCCGTAAGGATGTCCAGTTAGTTATCCGCTTACACCCTGGAGAGCAATTAATAAAAGGTCCTTCCCTGGCAGCGATGATTAATACATTTTTTGGGGAACTTCCCGAACATTTTCATCTGATTGAACCTCAGGCGAAAATCAATACTTATGATATTTTAGAAATCACCGATTTGGGTCTGGTATATTCCACCACGGTTGGTTTGGAAATGGCAATGAGCGGCTTACCTGTGATTGTTGCGGGTCAGACCCATTACCGCAACCGCGGTTTTACGACTGACCCTGAAACCTGGGAGATGTATTTTTCATTTCTGGACGAAAAATTAGCCGATCTTAAAGCGGCTCGATTAACCATGGAGCAGGTTGAATTGGCCTGGCGTTATGCATACCTGTTTTTCTTTGCTTTCCCAAAACCCTTCCCATGGCATCTTTTGGATTTGAAAGAAGATATCCATACGCGGACAATGGCATATGTGTTAGGCTCGGAGGGTGAACAAAAATATGGACAGACTTTTGATGCACTCACTGGTTCACCTCTGACCTGGTAATACAATCCTGGTGAAAAATGCCAATACTTTGTGAGAAAGCTGGAATATTTTATCCACTATGAGTGAAGACAATATTAAACAATCCGTAAGAGAATTCTACGATCGTGTCGGCTGGCAATCGATTGGTGATACTCTCTATCAGAATGCCCAATATGAAGATTTACGTCCGGTTTCAGAGGAGTATTTGCACCGTTGTCATATGCGGGTAAAACGTCACCTGGCTCAGGTGGGGACCTATTACCTGGATGCTGGCTCTGGTCCCGTTCAATACCCGGAATATCTTGCCTATTCCGAGGGTTATCGTTACCGTGTTTGTATGGATTTGTCGATTGTGGCCCTGAAGGAAGCACGAAAGCGTGTTGGAGAGCAGGGATTGTATGTTGTAGCAGACATCGCTTACCTGCCTTTTAAATCTGAAGTATTTGATGGCATTTCCGCTCTTCATACCATCCATCATGTTCCAATGGGAGAAAAACAACGGGCTTATGATGAGCTTTACCGGGTGATAAAACCGGGGAGGCAAATGGTGGTAGTGGATGGATGGACGCGTGCCCCATTAATGACGCGCCTGTCCCGATTTATGAATTTCATGAAGCGATTGCGAGCCTGGCGAAAGGGAGATTCGGTTCAAACAAGTATTAATGATATTGCCCATGAAAATCAGACTTGCTTTAGCCCTAAATCACAAGAAAAGGATGAAACTTCAGCACCTGCAGGAACTTTTGTGGAAAAGTTTGATGCGGATGGACTGATTGATTTACTTTCTGGACGTATGCCTTTTGAAATCCTGGTTTGGCGTAGTGTCAGTGTAGCCTTTTTGCGATCGGTAATCTATCCGGATTGGGGAGGCAAGTTTTGGCTGCGAGTAATTTACTGGCTGGAAGAACGCTTTCCAAGAATTTTAGGTCGTATTGGGCAATATCCGCTGATTTTAATTCGTAAACCAGCTGAGGAAGCGTCTACAGCCCCATCTGAAGTATAATTTTTTACAAAACTTCCAGGAGAACAGAATGGATTGGACCAATCAACATATACTGGTGACCGGTGGAACAGGCTCTTTCGGCAAGAAATTTGTTGAAGTAATGATGAATGAATATCACCCGGCAAGATTGATTATTTACAGCCGGGACGAACTTAAGCAGTATGAAATGCGTACTGCAGGCTTTGATCACCCCAATTTGCGCTATTTTATTGGAGATGTGCGAGATTTAGATCGTTTGCGACGTGCTTTAAATGGGGTGGACCTCGTTGTTCATGCAGCTGCTCTTAAACAGGTGCCGGCTTGCGAATATAACCCGATGGAAGCCATTAAGACCAATATATTAGGCAGTAGCAATGTTGTGGATGCCTCCCTCGATGCAGGAGTTAAAAAAGTCCTTGCACTCAGTACTGATAAAGCGGTAAACCCGACCAATCTCTACGGTGCCACTAAATTGGCTGCGGAAAAATTGATGGTTCAGAGCAACGCTTATGCTGGCGGACGGGCGACGCGTTTTAGCTGTGTTCGCTACGGTAACGTTGTTGGATCGCGGGGGAGCGTGGTGCCACTATTTATGCAGCAACGAGAAAAAGGTGAAGTTACGCTTACCGATGATCGGATGACTCGTTTTTGGATTTCGCTTGAACAGGGGGTGCGCTTTGTGATCCACTGCATTGAAAACATGCAAGGTGGCGAGGTTTTTGTTCCCAAAATCCCCAGCATGAAGATGACCGATCTGGCCAAAGCCATTGCTCCAAATGCGAATATTCGCTATATTGGCATCCGTCCGGGAGAAAAACTCCATGAAGTGTTAATTTCGGAGGATGAAGCGCGCTCTGCTGTTGAACTGGAAGATATGTATGTGGTTCAACCTCAAGCCGCTTTGTGGTTTGGATATGATTGGTCGAAAAAAGGAACACCTCTGGCTGATGGTTTTCATTACGCCAGTGACAACAATACGGAATGGCTGACGGTGGAAGAAATCCAGGCGATGGTAGGTGTTAACGATCCTGGAATTTCCCACGGAGAAGGATAAAA
>Ga0255347_1002398_pt1 | contig 26776 bp, 36 predicted proteins | sample wastewater_treat_2_FD_192479 | JGI IMG/M metagenome (GOLD analysis project Ga0255347, IMG submission 192479) | Wastewater microbial communities from Lulu Island WWTP, Vancouver, Canada - plant24 | ecosystem: Engineered > WWTP > Wastewater > Unclassified | place: Canada: Vancouver, British...
ACACGATTAACGACACGATTAACGACACGATTAACGACACGATTAACGACACGATTAACGACACGATTAACGACACGATTAACGACACGATTAACGACAACCGACAACCCAATGCAACCAATGCAACCAATGCAACCGATGCAACCGATGACAATAAGTGCGGAACATCAGAAAGTGCGGAATCAGAGTGTGGAACTGTTGAACCAAAAGCTGCAAACTACAACATTCAAACAGAAGTGACAACTACTGAAAGAGATAAAGGACTGGAATCCGGTCTACGCCGGAATAATGGAGCTTTGGAAAGCTCCGCTACGGGGTGTGCAGAGAGTAAGGATGCCACTACTAACAGGCATATAATTGAATATGTTCCTTATCATAAGATGGATGAGGCGCGGCTTTATGCTATGCTGTTGCAGGAGATAGACAGGCGGTTGCGGGGAGCGGAGAGCAAGACGGCAGAGTGGGAGAAGATCACCCAGGAGTATAATAATGGTGAGCTGATGCCTGAGCTGAAGAAGCTGAAGGGGAGGCGGAGCGAGCGGGGCTTAAGACACTGGTATCAGAAATGGCAGGAGAGTGAGCAGGATATGTTTGAGCTGGTGCATAAGAACAATGCACAGGTGCGGGGGCGGAAGGTGACATATATAGAACAGCAGTTTTTGATCGGAGCGCTGTTATGCGGTTGGGAGAAGCCGGTAATGAACGCGATACGGGAGCTGAAGGTGAAGGAGCATCAGGGCGTTTTAGAGAGCCCGAGTAGCATCCCCACCCTGAAGCGGTGGGTAACGGATTTTGCTGAGGATAATCCGGCGGTATGGTGCCAGGGACGGCGAGGTGACAAGGCAGTGATGGAGGACATCGTGAAGAGCATTGATCGGGATGACAGTAGTATAGAGCCACTGCAGGTAGTGGTGGTGGATGGGCATAAGCTGAATGTATTTGTGAAGCATCCGATCACGGGTAAGCCCTTCAGACCAACATTAATCACTGTATTTGACTGGGGTACCCGGTACCCGGTGGGGATGAGCTTAGCGCTTACCGAGGACAGCACTCACACTCTGACTGCCTTCAGGAACGCAATTTTATATATGGAAGTACTGCCGAAGTGGGCGCTATTGGACAATAGCAAGGCATTCAGGAGTAAGTTATTTAACGAGAAGTGGGAGGAGCATGATTTGGAGAAGGAATTTGCGGGGATTTTCCCGCGGTTGGGGATAGAGGCACACTTTGCGAGGGCATACAACGGCAAAAGCAAGGTAGTGGAGCGGTGGTTCCGGACCCTGGATGATCAATGGAGTAGCAGACAGGCGAGCTACTGTGGTCGTGATATCAATGCCAAGCCCGCACATTTCGGACGCAATGAGAAGTGGATGCAGGAGATGTTTGGAGCCAAGGCGATGGATTATGCGGAATGCATAAATAGCATCTATGAGTATATACGTTATGAATATGGGATGACGGTGCACAGCAAGACCAAGCAGAGACCATACGAGGCATTTACCAATGCGGTGCGGGATCCGGAGCGGAGAGTGGATCCGCAGAAGCTGAACATAATGATGCTGACCGCTGAGCGCAAGAAATTGAGAAGCGAAGGTATATGGCTGTATAAGAACAGGTATTGGGCTCCGGAGATGATAGATCACATAGGCAAGAAGGTTATCATCCGCTACGACTATAATGATTTGAGAAACATAATGGTTTATGATGAGCGGAGCCGCTACATCTGCATGGCGGAACTGAGAGAAAGCCAATGTGCATGGGTGTTTGCGGAGATGAATAATCCGCTGGTGGCACAGAGATTGTGGGCTGAGGACAGGGAGATAGAAGGGATCAAGCGGAAGATTAAGAAAGAGACCAAGAAGCTGGTGAACATCAGCAAGAAAGTGGTGGATGAGGCAGTAGCCAAGCACCAGGAAATTATAGAGCAAAGGAATTCAGAGATAGAGAAGCACAATCCGATGTTCAAAAACAAGCCGATGATGCCGGAGCGGGTGAAGCGGGTAGATGTGAATGAAAAGATTGCGAAGCTGGAGCGGATGGCGAAGGGGTTTCCCGCAGATACCGCAGATAAAAGTGCAGATAGTGCGGATGATGAGCGTCAGGATGACGCATCTACATCCAAGGTTATCCGTTTGGAGGATCTACTGGAGGAAGAAGAAGGGGAACTGGCAGAGACGGTTAGTTTTAGTGAGATGCAGAAGATCATCGGGATCAAGAGATGAATGGAACACAGATGACTAAGATAAAACTGATTTACACAGTTAAATAAAAGGAGGTATGAACAAATGAAAGAAGGTAAACTGGCGAGAATGAGCAATGTGATCGCGGCGGACAGGTGCGTGGAGTATCTGCTGGCGCGACCGAAACTGGAGATGGTGGGGCTGGGGTTGATTTATGGGCATCCCGGGTTGGGTAAGACCACTTATGCACAGCGGATGGCGTATAGCAAGGGGTGGATATATATGAGGTTGGAGAGCTATATGACGCCCAAGACCTTTGCGGTAAGTTTAAAACAGTTGATCATAAGGCACTTGGGGATGGGAAATCATCCGGTGATGGGCAGTGCAGCAACGATCTATGAAGAGTGCATAGGTCTGTTGAGGGAGCATCCGGAGATCGTGATCGTGATAGATGAGATTGATTATGCGTTTCGGAGCTACCAGCATGAGATATTAGGTGCGATCCGGGACATAGTGGATGAGACGCTTTGCGTAGTGATCCTGATAGGGATGCAGAATGCCAAGGAAAGGTTGTATCAGATCAACCGTTACTACTTTGACAGGTGTGGGGTTTTCTGCGAGTTCACAACACCGAGCAAGAAGGATATAGCGATATTGATGGCTACAATGATGGATGTAAGTTTTGGGGAGGACATAGTGGACTATATTGCGAAGCGCAACCAGGGAACTTTGAGAGACACGATTAAGCTGATGCACAGCGTGGAGAGTGTGGCGAGGGTGAAGAAGCTGGAGCGCGTGACGGTGCAGGATTTGGAGGGGTGATGTGCAGGCATAAGCTTAAGGAGCAATTGGCGAGGCAGATAGCCGATAATTTCGTATCTGTGTGCCGGATACCTTTTGGGCAGAAGATGTTTGAGGAGATGACGGGTCTGCAGAGCGGGAGGGAATATATCCGGGAATATTTGGAGCAGGGGAAGATACGAGAGATAGAGGCGGGGATATACATAGTTTGTAACCTGCATAGGCAGAGCATAACAAGCGCAGAGGGTGACTGGAGGTTTACGGTGGAGGGGGCATGGCTGGTGCAGGATGCGCTTCCGGAGAGATCGGTCCGTAAGATTGGGCAGAAGATAGGGAGAAGCAGACAATGGGTGTATCGGTATTTGGAGGCGTTGGCATCGATCGGGGCAGTAGCGTGGGATGGGAGCAATTATGTGCCTGTGAAGGATGCAGATGTGAGCAAGATTGGGCTCCAAATAGAGAAGGGGATATTATCCCGGATGAAAGGGGAGGTAAGATGAAAAGTGTGATCAAGTGGCAGGATGATGCGTCCACTATCAATGACAGCCAGAGGTGCCGGGAGTTGCGGAGATTGATCCAGGCACACCGAATCAAGCGGTTGGGATGGAGTGACTATGTGTTCAGATACATTATGGAGGGGCTGGGTTTTGGCAGGAGCTTAAGGGAATTGGATGAGGAGAGGTTGGAGGAATTGTGGGAGATCGTGAAGGGATACCGGAAGAGTGGAAAGCCGGTGGAATTTGAGTATGACAAGCAGGGGCGTTATATGCACGCATTGATGAAGCAAGCAGGATGGGAGGAGCATAACTTGCGGGCATATATGATAATAAACTTCAAAAAGACACACTGGAATCTGCTGGATAAGGCAGAGCGGAGGAAAGTGATAAATCAACTAAAAGAATGTGTACAGGGAGGTACAAAATGACAGTAACGATCAATCTGGTGTATATCATTGCCTTGTGGCTATATGCGCTGGTAGTAACGGGCTTTTGGGTTTGTGCGCTGATCGGCAGCGGTAAAGAAAGGCAGGATGCGATTATGGAGGATGAAATAACGCGGGAAGCATTATTGTATTTTGGCGAGAAGAACCGTGAATTGACAGAGGAAAACGAGAAGTTAAGGGAAGAAATTGCATCACTTAAGAGTGAAAAAAAAGTCCTGGCAGAGCAGTATATCAAGATTCAGAACGAATACGCCTACTACAGGATACTGGTGCGGAATGCGAATCCCAAAGTACATAAGAGCGCAAGTGTGAAAATGGATAATCATAAGGATGCAGTAGAAAGAGCAGGATGCTCTATGGGGGAGGTTAAGAATGGCTAAGATAACGAATGTGATAATCCATTGTAGCGACAGTGAATTTGGAACGGCGAGCGAGATTCGGCGGTGGCACATACAGAACGGCTGGGATGATATCGGCTATGACTGGGTGATCCTGAACGGGTTGCTGGTGCCAGAGACGAAGAATCAAAAGCGGCTGTATATGGAATGCATGAACGGGATGATAGAAGTTGGACGGAAGGTTGACGGAGACAATATCCTGGTGGGCAAGGAAGTGGGGGCGCATACCCTGGGATACAACGACAAGAGTTTGGGATTGTGCCTGATCGGAGTGAAGGACTTTACACCGAAGCAGTTTTATAGCCTGGCAATACTTTGTAGAGAGATAGAGGAAATCTGGAAAGTGCCGAGAAATATGTTTCTTGGACACTATAATGTAGCGAAGAAGACATGCCCTAACTTCAATGTGCAGCTATTTATGAAGGATATGGATATGATCATATCCGGAGGCAGCGGAGGGGTGGATGTGAACAAGTATCGGCTGGCGGGTTAAAGGAAATAACATGATAGAATATGACGATCTGCCTGAGATAGACCCGTGGACGCAGTATATGCTGAGCATAATGGATATAGTGATAGTGCGGATGAGTGAAGTAGCTAAAAAGACGGTGGAAGATCCGCATCTGGCACACCAGTTAATTAAGGATATGCTTGAATTTAACAACAAATTGAAAAAATACACAAAAAAGGAGATAAAAGATGAGAAGTAGTAAGCAAGAGGGAAACCGACTGGCTAAAGCCAGTGTTATTAGCAGAGAGGAGCTGGTTCCGCAGGATTGTCTGGACGCCGTGGGTAAGCTTCAAAAGGACATTGAGACAAAATTCATTGAGATAGGGGAATTATTCAGCCACATCAAGGCAGCCAAGCTATTCAAGTTCAGGAGTTATGAGAGCTTCAAGGATTGGGTGGAAACAGAGCAGCATATAAGCCATAAGACCGCCAATAAGCTGATCCGGATGCACCGGTTGTATGTGGAAGAGTTGGACATTGATGAAGAGACGCTAAAAGCGATTGGATTTGACCGTTTGTTGATGATAGCCCCGATGATGGAGAAAGCGGACTGGGAGATACGAGATCAACTGATGGAGATGGCAGCAGAGCAGCCGTTACCCCAGTTCTATGAGAGCTTGAAAAAAATGAAAGGAGAAGCAAAGGCAGAGCAGCTTCCGCTGGATCTGAAAAAGGTGCTGGTGGAGCAATGGAAGGAGCAGATGTGCAATCTATTTGACTGTTCATGGAGCGAGGCACAATATAAACTGGCACTGTGGTTTAGCAGCGGAGACCGGGCAGATGCAGAGGTAATGAAATTGCTGAAGCAAGAAGTAAAAAAAGCGCAGGCAAAATTTGAGCGGGAGGCGAGTGATGCTAACAGATAAGATAACATGCCCGGTGTGCAAGGGAAAGGGCACATTGACGGAAAACGCAAAAGAGTATGAGTTTATCACCAGAAATCCCATCACGAGCAAGTGCATGATCTGCAACGGGACGGGGATACTGAACCCGAGTACAAAGCTCCCGAACGGGAAACGGGTTATTGAGATGTTCAGGAAGGATGAACTGGGAAGAGTGAACAGTGAACGGAGGGGAAAGCGGTTGAATGTGAGCCGGAAGGCGTTGAGCAATCCGGAGGATGTGGATACGGGGGTAGGATATCATAATAGTGCTACCACAGAGGTCACGGAGAAAAGCAGAGGACCGCAGAGGGAGAACAGCAAAAAAGAGAAAAAGAGGGAAAGAGAGATGGCAATGAATCCGCGACTTAAAAAGGTATTGGCAAGCGGGAAGAAATTTCTGATTGTGACGGAAACGGAGCCCTATTACCTGGTAGTATATTCCCTGATAAGGAACCAGGAGAGAAAGCAGGGGACATGGTCATGGGAGGATGAGGAGGCATACGTGGAAGCGTTAATGGCTGATCGTCAACGGATGATCACAGAGATTACAATATTGAAGCGTCAGAATGACGCTATTAACCAGGAGGTAACCAATGGATAAGACAGTGAAGAAAGGGAAGGTAGTGTACTGGATAGATGGCGAAGGCACCCTGACGCCGGAGAAGTACATTGACAAGAGTTTGAAGGACAGGGACCAGTTTGTGAGCAGTTGCGTGGGCAAAGCCAGGCAGATGCACGCGGTGCTGAAGAACTTCAAGCGGGAGATGGAGAGGAATATAGCCAAATTCCTTGAAAATAGCGCACAGCGCGAGGGCGAGGAATGGGTAGGCGGCACGACCTTATATAACTTCAGCATGGATGAGAGTATCACTATAAAGATTGCCAAGAAGTGGACATTTGATGAGAAGCTGCAGATTGCCAAGCAGAAGATAGACCGGGTGATTCAAGCCAGAAGTGAGGGCTCTGACGATCTGATCGTGGCTTTGGTGAACAGAGCTTTCAAGGTGGATTACAAAGGTGAAGTGGACGCCAAGCAGATGCTCGGATTGAGGCAGTTAAAGGTAGACGATCCGCTGTGGCAGGAGGCGATGGAATTGATAGCGGACAGCCAGAAGGTGCAGAGCACTAAGACCTACTTCTATTTTCAGGAAGCAGGACCGGACGGTAAGATGGTGAACATCGTGCTGGACTTCGCGGCGCTGTGAAGCGGGGGAAGCTATGACTGAGATGGGCAAGATTAACACAGATAGATATTACAGACCGGACGAGATAGCGGAATTGCTGAATGTGGACAAGAGCACGGTATATAGAATGATTAAGGATGTTACAGATCCATTGCCCGCAGTTAGGATAGGCGGGAATGGACTTTACAGGGTGCATGGAAAAGAATTGCAAAGCTGGCTGGAAAGACACAGAGTGAGACCGGAAGAGGAATAGGCATTAACATTGATGAAAGATAAGATTGGACTTGACAGATTTACGAGGGGGAAATAAAGTGAAACTGAACGTAAACCTAAGGGGTAAGTCCCCGCCTTAGTGGGTTTTTTATTATCGGCTAAAAATTGCCAGAGACTCCGAAGCCGTGAGGTCAGGGCGCTAACCTTAGGTTGCGTGTTCAAGTCTCTGGTTTTTTATTGAACAAAAACTAAGGAGTTAGACATGAGCAAGATCATGCAAACAACGGGTGTTGATCTTCCCGCCAAAGAGATCAAGGGACAGAGGATGGTGAGCTACAAGCAGATAGCTGAGCTGCACCAGGTACCAGTCAAAAACCTTCAATACAACTTCAACTACAATCAAAAGCACTTCATTGAAGGCACTGACTATTTCAAAATAACGGAACAAAATCCCCATACCAAGAATTTCATGGTATCGAAACTTTACTTTACCGAGTCCGGATATCTGATGCTGGTGAAATCGCTTACGGATGATTTGAGCTGGGCGGTGCAGCGGGAGTTGGTGAACGGGTATTTTCGGGGGGCGATGCTGGAGAAGGTGCTGACCTTCTTACCCCGGAAGGTGCAAAAAGTGATTTATTACCGCAGTTTGGGCTTGACGCAGAAGGAGGCAGGGTTGTTGGCGGGGATGAGCAAAGACAGCGTTAAGCGGGTAGAGAGGCGCCTGAAGGGATTGGGATATAAAGCTCCAAATCTAAGCGGTAAGCGCAGCCACTTCAAGGAGAAACAACTGGAGGTGGCATTATGAGAGCGGAAACAAAAGAGATACTGGACGAGATGGATATGACAGTAGCCGCGATAGAGGACTTGAAGGGCTTGATGCAGGATAGCGAGGAGAAGGTAGCGGGAAGCCAATGCCTGCATTTGCTGGTGGAGCATCTGAAGGAGCAGATGGAGAGGTTGTGGATGAGGATGGGATATGACGGAGGATAGAGAGCAACGATAAAACGAGAGAAAGCCCTGGGAGACCGGGGCTTTTTTTGTAACCATTGTTGTCTATTGTTGTCTATTGCGACAGTATTTTTGCAAAAACACAGAAAGTGTTGCAATAGACAGCAGCAGTATTTGACAGGATATGGGAGGGTGGCACTGATGGTGCCATGAGTAACAGCAAGGTTTTCAGAGAAAAAAAAGAGATGGCTTTTGAGGCGTTCATCAGCGGCAAGACGAGCCCGAAGGAACTGGCGGCGCTGGTGGGCTGTAGTCCGGTGACGGTGAGCAAATGGATTGCTGCTGGCAAGTGGGACAAGATTGAGGGAGAGGAGCGCCGGTTAAGCCGGAAAATTACGGTAGCACGGAGAAAAGCGCTGCTTACCGCACTGGAAGAATACGCTAAAGACCCCAAGAACACGGCACTGCAATCCCTGGTGAGCATACTAAGGCAGGAGATGAAGCGGGAGGAGCCGGCGAAGGAGCTTTGCGATTACATAGTGAAATTTTTGGATCAGGTGACGGATTTTATGATAGAAAAGGGATATGAGGGACTGCTGAAGCAGTTTCAGGCGATTGTGATGGATTTAGCCGAATACCTGAGAATGAGGAACGGATGAGAAATAATACCCCGAGCGTGACATATACCTCCAAACAGCCCGGCGACGCTCTATCTGCCGCCGGGCATACCTTCCCTCCGACCTACACACAGCCCCGCTACATTCTTTCAGCAAGTTTACGGGCGGGGCTGTCCTTTATCTTGCACCGATATATGTCAATTGATACAGGAGGAATGGGATGGAAGACAGCATAGTGAAGATATTATTTACATTATTCGGGCTATACGCGGGGTTGATGAGCTGGCTATTCAAGACGGCATGGGATGATGTGCAGCGGTTGAAGAAGGAATTGAACGAGATACGGACAAACTGCACAAAGTGCCAGACGGAGACCTTGGAAAGCATAAGGGAACTGATTGACGAGCGGTTTGACAAGTTTATGATAACGGTGGAGCAGAAGCTGGAGCAGGGCTTTACGAAAATAGAGCTGAGCTGGGTAAACGAAGGGCGGATCAGCCCGAAGAAGACGAAGAAGGATGCATGAAAGCCAAAACGATCCAGGCATTTGCGGGGGACAGCATCAAGCTGCAGGTAGCCGTGTATGATGACAGGGGCCAGGCATTTGACTTGGAAAAGAATAGGATTGAGGAAGTGAGATTTATGGTTCCCCGCCTTGATATTTATGAGCGTGGAGAGATGAAGTGGAATGTGGCGAGTTTTACGGTTCCTTCGAACATCACCCAACCGGGGAACTATCCCTACCATGTGCTATTATTAGGGGGGGATCTGCAGTTTACCGTAGCTTATGGCATACTGCAAGTAATGAGTGTAGTGAGATGAGCATAATAGAGATACACGGGACAGTGGGACGGAAGATCAAGGTAAGCATCGGTATATATTTGCGTGGTATAGTTCTTAATGCGGGGCAGCCAATCGCTAAGAGCGGTGGACTGGACATCAGGATAGCCGAGAAGGGCGGATATATCATTGCAGACGCAAGTGGTGCGTGACAGCAAAGGAAGAATAGGAGATTAGCGATGAAAAAACTTAGTTTTACGATGATCATACTACTGGTGGCAATGACACTGGAAGCACAAACATACTACAAGCTAAGATACACTTGGGAAAAGATTGAAAATGCCATAGATGCGGTGAAGGCGGTAAGGTAATGGCCAAGTTTATCCAACGGCAGCAAAAGGCACTGGTAGAGATAGCGGCAAAGACGCCGCAGGTGCGTCCTTTTGCGGGAGACACGCCGCGGGATAAAGAGGAGCGAATCCGGCGTGCCACCGGAGAAGGTTGGGAAGCTTTTCAATATTTTTGCATTACTTATTTTCCGCATATATTTACCAAGCCGTTTACAAACCAGCACAAAGAGATGTTTCAGGAAACGGAAGCAGCAAGCGGAGTGATTGGGATCACCGGATTCCGTGGGCTGGGCAAGACAGTGCTGATGGGTGTGGTATATCCGCTATGGAAGATTGTGAAGGGCTGTCAGTATGTGATACACACAGCGGCGGACATTGATCTTGCCTGTGAGCGGACGGCTTTTACGCTGAACGAGCTGAAGGAAAACAGACGGCTGTTGATGGACTATCCATATTTGGAAGTGGTAGAGGGAGAGAAAGATAATTTTTATCTGAAGAACAGGTGCCGGATTAGAGCACGCTCAATCAAGCAGAGTCATCGTGGAACATTTAACGACAAAAATATGAAGCGACCCGGAATCATTGTTTGCGATGACATTGACAAAGAAGAGAATGTAGGCAGCCAGACGATAGGAAAGCGCAAAATGGATAAGATTACCCAGGAATTGGCGGGAGCGTTGGACCCAGCAGAGCCGGGTAAGGTGGTCTGGTTGGGTAACCTGGTGCATCCGAATTATGCGATTTGCCAGTTCATGGAGCTCATAATCGGTGAGATAAGAGCCGATAATCCCGAGCTTGATCCGAGAAACCAAAAAGTGATAAAAACGAGCCAGTTGGCACTTTTGCGTTATTCCCTGGAAGATGTTGAGGGTAGGAGCACATGGCCGGAGCAATATCCGGATAAAATGCTGCCGGAGCTGAGAAAGCGATATGGGCAGGCGGGGTATCAGAGGGAGATGTTGGGATTGCCCGTAATTGAAGGGAACATATTTAAGAATGAGTGGTTTAAGAAATACCAGAGCTTACCGGAAGCGAGCAAGATGAAACGAGTGTGGCTTTATGCCGACCCTGCTTGGGGTGAGAAGGGCTGCTATAAAGCCATCATCTCCATAGGTTATGATGGCAACCGCTTTTATGTAATCCATATATGGATTCGGCAGACGAAAAACACAAAGTTTTTCAGGTACTTCTATGACGCGTATCAGGAGCTTGACCGCATTTACAGAGTAAAAGCCAGGGCAGCTTGCGAGACGACTTATGGGCAGGGCAGAATCCTGGCTGACTTTGATCGGTGGGCAACCGATAACCGTATACCTCCAATCTCCCATAGAATTAAGAAGATAGATAACAAAGAGAACAAGAACCTGCGCATTGAGCGGACTGAGACGCTCATAGAGACAGCGAAGGTGCTCTTTCCGGAGGGGCAGGATACACCGACACTGGTGAGCCAGTTTTTGACATATCCGGACGGGTATGTGGATGGTCCAGATGCTTTGGCAGGATGCCTGGAAAGGTTCAGCGAATATAACATAGGGCGAAACCGGGTGCGGGTGCGGAGGATGAGCTGGTGAATTATTATGACCGGATGATGCTGGAGTATTACAAGGTGCTTAATAATGCCTGGAAGCGCGAGATTAAAGAGGCAGCCAGAGCTGCGATCGGGATGCTGACCGAGATGCCTAAAGCGGAGAGGGTGGATAAACGCAAGGTGGACTTGCTTTTGGAAGTGATCAACCAGAACTTGGGTGACGACTTTATGATGGCGGTGAGTGCTGAAACTAAGGCGTTTGTAGAGCGGAGCTTGAGGTTGGGCATCCAGGATGTAAAGACCCAAGCAAAAGTTAGGATCAACATCGGTTTGTGGGGAATTGAGGAACAGGCGTTAGTCGCTCAGGTGCAGAAACAGAATATATTTTGGATAGGACAGCATTTTGGGGCGGATATCAGCCAGGACTTCAGGGATACTTTGACAAAGGCACTTGAGCAGGGCTATACGAAAGAGATGCTGGCAGATGCACTTAAGGAGAGATTTTCCGATTTAGGAGACAAAGGTGCTTATTATTGGCAGGGATTGGCGGAACATACTGCCCTACGGATTAGAGAATTTGGGCGCTTATCCGGATATGAGAAGGCAGGAGCGAAGGGCTATAGGTTGGTGAATCCGATGGATAACCGAACGAGTGAGATATGCTGGGCTTTGGTGAGCCAGGGCAAGGTTTATCCGCTGGATGTGGCATTGGAAGTGCGAGATAATTTGATGACTATAGATGTGGAGAAAGAAGGTTTGGAAGAGGCACGGGAGCGAATTAAAGCACTGGCACCGTGGGTGAAAGAGAGCCAGATAGAAAGGGACAAGGAAGGCAATCCGGTGGGTGTGAGCGGGGCTCATACGCCTTTTCCGCCGTTTCACTGGAAATGCAGGACACAAACGGAGATAGAAATATGAAAGCGATACCTGTAGAAGTGAAAGATGTAATCACAATATTGAATCTTCCTGCCGATATGGCGGATAATCCGATCTTTAGTGAGCATGAGGCGCTGGTGATGTGCAGAATGGCAGAGATCACGATTGATGATGATTACAATGAAGCCGTGGAAGGTGATCTGGAGGCGGGAGACCCGCTGTATGTAGCGTTTCGGTATAGCTATGCGTTTTTACTGCTGGAGAGCGTGGCTGAGTTTCTCAATCTGAAGACCCTGGGCGAGGGAATAGTAAAGAGCATAGGGCTGGATTCATCTACTACAGAGCTGCTGACGGGAGCAGAGATAGAGGCATTTAAGGCAGAATTGGAGATAAGGGCTTTGACGCTGTTGAAAGGATTTTTGAATGAAGAGGGGCTTGCCAGAATGTATGAACTGAAGCCGAGGGCTGCACGATTGATACGGGTGGGAGTGATCTGAAATGAATAGAACGCAGATGACGCAGATCGAACGGATATACGCAGATTATTATGTTTTAATTACATTCCTTCGGAGCTGCTATGCTTGAGCAGAACACCTCATTAGATGAGATCATGATAGAAATTTACCGGGCAATTTATAGTGCCCTGGAGAGCAAAATGCACCTGATTGGTAGCGTGATAGACAGAGATGCGCGGCGTGAGATCATGGCGCAGAACATTTATGATAAGGGTGATTTTTATAATAATGCGGGCTATATAGTTGAAAAAGATAACACAGGGATGACTCTGAGAGTGGGATCAAATGTCAAACATGAGCTATATGTTTTGGGTGGAAAGGTGCCGAGCTGGACACCGATCGCACCGCTGATCAGCTGGGTGCAGCGCAAAGGATTGGCTTGGGTGGACAAGAAGACGGGGGCGCAACTGAAGGTGGAACAGATGGCGTATATGATCCGAGGCAAGATCAGGCGCGAGGGCATAGCAGCCAGGAATGTATATGAGACGGTTTTACAGAACAAAGAAGCATGGATATTTGAGCAGTTAAACAGCATAGAGGTGCGGATATGACGGGACTGAGCAAGTTTGAGAGTGAACGGGCGATTATCCGGCAGGCGTTACTTGATGCCGGAATAGCGCAGGTTATTTATAACAAAGACGATATACCCAAGGATTTACCTGCCGCGATAGTAATTTTGGAAGGCGAGACGGGTAAGAACGGGACTGGGCGGCAATATGTGGATACAGACATTGCCTGGACAGTATTCATAATTGTAAATGCCACGAAAGCTGAGGATCCGGATGCTGATTTATACGCATTAAAGGAGCTTTTCCGGGAAAAGTACCGGGAGAGTATGTACCGTGATATTCCGGCTATAGAGTATTATACGAGCAGGTTGGATGGAGCGAGATTGGTGCGAGTGGCAAGGATGGCGCTTTTGAAAAGCGGAACTGGAGCGGGATCATGAGGGTAATGCGAATAGGCCAAAACCGGGTAGCCATAAGCGATGTGAGCGATTTGATTGAGAAGCAGTATAGGACCGAGATTCCGGACTTGAGTAAAATGAATAGAGTGGGAAAGCAGATCGTAAGTAAAGCAGCGGAACAGAAGAAAGTGGTAAGCGCACCTTACAGCATAATAAAACTATTGAATCTGTTGGATATGGATGAGTATCACAGCGGGTGCGTGGAAGCGACATGTATGGCAACAGTGATGAAGACGGAATGCAAGAACACGAAAGTGAAGGACTGGCTGGAGGCAGCGGATTATCCGGCATGCGAGGATGAGACAACTATCCTGGCTGAGATGTTGAAGTTTTACCTGGCTTGCGGCAATGGCTTTTTAATTAAGATGCGGAACGCGGCAGGGGAATGGATTGGGCTGGAGCGACTATTGCCCAATGAAGTGCAGATCGTGGAGAACTATGACGAATATGGATTCTTCAAGCCAAACTACATACAAGTTAAGAACAACCAGAAGAAGGATTTTGAATACGCGGACATCATCCATATAAAGAAAAGCACTCACAGATCAAATGCCTGGGGATTGGCATGCCTGCCGATCGCGATTAACATAGAGATATTGGGAGAGATTAAGACCTTTGATTACAACAACTTCAAGAACGGTTTGATGGCAGATTATTTTATGATTGTGGAAGGGGGAACCCTTAGAGACGGCATCGTGACCGATGAAGATGGCAATGAGGTGGTAACCGACGCTTACAGCGAGATTGAAAAAGCACTTACCGAAGCCAAGGGCAATATAAAGAGCCACTCAACGGTTTTGATAGAGAGCGAGAGCAAAGATGTGAAGATCCGGTTGGAACCACTGAGGCAACAGGATAAGGATGGCGGATTCCTGAGCTTGAAGAAGGATTTGAGAGAAGGAATTTTTGCCTATCACAGGGTGCCACCGCGGGTGGTTAGCCAGTTGGTGAGCGGACAACTGGGCGGAGACAACAATAGCGATATGACGCTGTTTTATAATTTTGTGGTGAGACCGATGCAGAAGCGGCTGGCGCTGACGCTGGCTAATGAGTTTAACTATGAGTATAACTGGGGCGTGAGCGCGGAAGAATGGGATTTCGGAGCGCTCACGGAGGAACTATTAACCAATGACGAAAAGCTGTTTAAAAGCTTACGTAACAATTAAAAAGGAGAAAAGATGAGAATCTATGGACATGGGCGCAAGATCATGAAGGGCGAGCTGCGTAATGTGAATGTGGACTTAATCAGTTTGCTATTTGACGGGATGAAGCCAGCCAACATGAAGAGCGCAGTAATCAAGAGTGCGGACGGCAAGCGGTATAAATCCGTGTCTGCAAGCGCGAAATTCAAGAGCGAAACAGTGGGCAATGAGGGCCTGCTGTATGTGACCGTGATGGAGCCCGATGTGGTGGACGCGCAGGGCGACAGCTACAGCGCGGAAGAGGTGAAGAAAGCAGCCCTGAACTTTCTGAAGAAAGGAGTGGTGGGCAAGAACGATGTGAATCATAACAACCAACCCGTCTCGGAGTTTGTGATTGCAGAGAGCTATATTCTGAAAGCCGAAGACAAAGAGCATTATCCTAATACCAAGTTGGGTAGTTGGGTTGCAGTGCTCAAATGCGAAGACCTTCAGAGCGAGCTATGGCAGAAAGTGGTGAATGGTCAGTTTAACGGCGTGAGTATAGCCGGATATGCCGAGGATAGCAGCCAGGACAACAGCGCTTTGGTGAGCGAGCTGAAGAGCCAGATGGAGGCGATCAATAAGGCAGTGGGAGACAATCCGAACCAGGAGACGAAAAAGGTGCTGGAAGTGATCCAGGGGAGAATCAAAGAGCTGGAGAAGGCGGATACCAACGCTGATAACGAGAAGCTCATCAAGTCATTAACAGAAGAAGTCAAGGAGTTGAGCGTGGCGATAAAAAAGGCAATATCCAATAGTTTGAAAGGAGAGCCGGAGGGGGAAATCAAAGACCGTGAATTGACGATAGACGGGATGAAGGTGGTGGTGAAGAGCAGCCACCGCGAGATCTACAAGGGCATCGCCGATGTGGACAGCGGACAGGCGATGAATATTCTAACTGCCAATACCACAAGTTTATTCATTGATGAAGTAATCGGTAGCCAGCCGGGAGACACTCTGAGCGACATAACGGTGGTACCACTACTAAAGGATGAAAAGATAGATGCCGGGTTGGTGCAAGACCTGGTTTTCAAAAACGAGCTGGACGGCAGTGTAAGCGCGCAGGATATCGCGGCTGCAGACATCACCTGCCCGACTGGGATACTGAATGCCGAATTTACCCTGGGCAGAGATGTGGTAGAGTTTTACAAGGACAAGTATGGCGAGGACGCTTTTGGTGCCTATGTGGAGCAGCATATCGCCAAAAAAGCGGAAAAGGCGCTGCGACTGCTGCTGTTCAAAGGTGACCGGACAAGCGGGACAGCCAACCTGAAGGGGTTGGACGGGGTGATCAAGCTGGCTACGACCGCATCTGCGGTGACCGAGATAGACAGCGAGACAAAAATAACCTGGGACGAGAAGTTTGAGGCGGCGCTACTGGAATTTAGCGATGAAATGCTGGAGGACCAGGAGAACTTCAAATTTTATGTATCTCAGAAAGACCTGGTACGATTGCGCAGCGAGATCGCCAGCCGTCATACCCAAGTAGGAGACCGTTTCCTGCTGGAGGGTGGCAATGTGAGCTTTGCAGGTATTCCCGTGAAACCACGTTTGATGCCCGATAATTACATAATCGGCGGATTGCCCAAGTTCATTATCCTGGGCTACCGCACCGACGCCGAAATGAAGGTAGAGCACCATGGCAGCGACTGGAAGTATCACTGGTACATCCGGGTGAGACCCGGCATTACCTATATAGACGGCTTCGTGAAAGTATTTAAAGTGAACTGAAGGAGATGAACATGAAGAAGACAATAATGATGATAATCATAGGGCTAATGCTGATCGCAGTGGCAGTGACGGCACTACAAGCCCAGACCCTGCCGGTGGACAGCCGCAAAGAGGTGATGCAGTTTCACCGAAGCTGGGAGGCACTGCGCTTTGCAGCACCCGGTGATACTACCTGGCGGCGGATAACACTGCCGGCGAACACGGTGGAGGTGCTGATATTGCCAGTAACAGGGGCTATCGGGGTGCGACCAGACAGCACATACGCAAATAACAAGTACTTTGATATTGCTGCTGGGGTACCTATAAAGTTACCAGCGTATAAGCAGACCAAGTTCTATATCCGCCGGACAGCAGCTGCTACCGCATCCGTGGCTAACATACTATTCTTAAAAATGTAAGGAGATATATTATGGATATCATCGCAAATAACAGCACTTATATCATCGGGATCGTTGCCGCTATTGTGGTATGGCTATTAAGTAAGATGGGGATCAAGAATCTGGATAAGGCACAAATAGCTGCCATTTTGACGATCATCTTAGACATCATTCAAGATATTAAGACCAACCCGGCGACAAAGGATATGGATGATTACAGCAAGAAGCAACTGGCTGTGCAACGGGTGGAAGCAGCTCTACCACAAAAGAAAAAGAAATTGATACAGAAGGTTTTTGGCTCTATAGGCGGGGCTATAGAATATGTGTTTCACAACAAGAAAGAACTATCAAAACTGCCTAAAACGGCGAAGGTGGTGATATAATGGCACTAACTGCACCGACATATCCAAGTGGGATGACAAATGCTGACCTGATGTTCAGCACGCTGGTAGACACCTTCATAGCCGATGAGGTGTTTTATGGCATGGGCAGCTACACAGCGGAGGAGGTGGGGACAAAATTCGCCACCAAGAGCTCTATGGCTACCGAGCTGAGCACCTACTGCAAGCAGATCGGCGAACTTGCCGAGAAGCCAGGTAAGACGGACAGCAAGATCAACAAGCTGAAGACCCGCAACTATCAGATCCCTGGAAAGCGGACCAGCACGGTGGAGCTGACGCTCAACGGCATTTCCGCGAAGCAAAAGGACTATTTTGAAGGCACTCTATTCAGCGGAGCCGAAGTGACCATAATCTGCGTGAGCAAGGAACGCGACCGTGCTACCATCTTCAACGGAATGCGTTGGACTGTGGACTGGAGCGGAGAAGCTGACGGCTTGTGGACGGTGGTGATCAGCACCGAGTTCAGTGGGACAACCAATGGCAAGGTGTTCCTGATCAAAGGACTAACCTAAACAATGATATGCCCGGAGGCCCAGATAATCTCACCACGGGCCTCCCGGCATTAAATGAGGAGAAACAATGGGATTGAGTTTACCGACGAACATTGAACAGGACGATCTGCTGCTGGGAGCATTGGAAGCGGCAATGATCGGCGACCGGGCTTACTTTTGCGAGGGCGATCTGATGCGCAGCGAAGAGATTATATGGTTCGTAAATGCGTTTTATTTCGCTAATTTATTGTTAGCATCTGGTATATTTCACGAGTTGGGAGAGCTTGCAGAGAAGCCAGGTAAGACGGAAAGCAAGATCAATAAACTGAAGACCCGCAACTATCAGATCCCTGGGAAGCGGACCAGCACTGTGGAGCTGACCCTGAACGGAATCAGCGAAAAGCAGAAGGACTATTTTGAGAGCACGCTGTTCAGTGGGCAGGAAATTAGCATAGTACTGGTGAAGAACGAGCTATTGATTCCGGATGTAAATGGCAATGGAAGGGATTTTGATTTTGACACAAGCATAGTTGTATTTAGCGGATTACGCTGGACTGTGGACTGGAACGCGGAAGCGGACGGCTTGTGGAGCGTGGTATTGAGCACCGAGATAAGCGGAGCTACCCAGGACAAAATAGAGGCAATAAGGTTATTGAGATATGAACCAGACAAAAGCGGAAATCCGCCATGGGAAAAAGAGGAATAATGAAGATTAATACGAGTATCCGGACGCTGAAGGGCGTATATGGGGTGTTTAAGGAAGCAGGACTGGCCGGGCTATTGACGGGTAATGCCGAAGAGGTGAGTGCGGCGGAAGTGATGGACAAGCTGATTGAAGGCGGGCTGATGGTGGAGACGATGAAACTGATCACCGGCAGCGAGGTGTATGTAGACGAGAATAAGGTAGAGACGGACTGGGAGGATGTGCCTTACAGCGTGATCAATGAGGTGCTGGTGGATTTTTTCGCCGGTATCGGCAGCGTCTCAGCGCTTGCCCGCGGGTGAGCCAGAGAGAGAAGAAGAGGCGTGCGCCGAGGGATGAGAACCCGTTTATGCGATTGTGTTATAATTGCATGAGTGCATTTGGTACGGTGGAATTAGAGATAGATGAAGCGATGTGGTGGCTTAAATGGCGTCAGGACGAGATAGATGAGATCAGAAAAAAATGAGCGATACGGGTCACTTTTTACGATACTTTTTGAGCCGCAGGCAGGGTGGCAACATATCCTGCGCCAGCAAGTAGCAGACGAACAAAGCTATGAAAGTAGCCATAAAAAACACCTTAAATAAAAGATAAGTGAAATTATGAATAATGCAAGCATAAATTTGACGATAGACCTAAATAGTTTTAGGCAAAGCTTAACAGCGGCATTTACGATGTACAGCACAATGATCGGAGAAATGGGTAAGCAAAATCCGATCAACGCCAAGGAGATGGAACAGGAGCTGCGCAAGATTACCGATGCGGTTAAGGAGCCGATAAAGATCAAGGCAGATGCTTCAGGAGCAAAGATTGAACTGAAAGACCTGGGCGGAGAAATTGAGGTTACTAAGGAAAAGAGCGAGAGTTTATGGCAGAGAAACCGCGAAGGACTTGCGAGTTTAGCATTAGTTTACAATGGAGTGATGTCGTTATATAATGATGTAACGCGGGTCTTTGGCGGGATGATCAATCAGCAGATTGAGGCACAGCAAGGTATGGCGCGAGTGGAAGCAGCAGTGCGTTCCAGTGGAGCTGCTGCAGGATTCACGGCAGATCAGCTCAAGAGTTTGGCTGGAGGTCTGGAAGGGGCATTTGCAATTGATGCGGATGAGATAATGAACAAGGTTACAACTCCGTTATTGACATTTAGAGCGGTGAGCGGGGAAGTGTTTGAAGATGCTCAGATGCAGATATTGAATATGAGCCGGACATTGGGCATGGATCTGCAGGGAGCAGCAATGCAGGTGGGCAAGGCACTTCAGGACCCGGTGGAGGGATTGACAGCTTTACGCCGGAGCGGAGTGAGTTTTACGGATCAGCAGCAGTATATAAGCGACCGTGAGAATCTGCAAGGAGGCCCTGGTGATTACTATAAACTAAGTCCTGAAGCGCGGATGAATGAACAAATAACTGAAGTTCGGAAAAACCTGAATCTGGCAAAAGGTGAATTGAACGAGTTTGCCGAGGCCTATCGTCAGGCAATGCTAAATGCTCCTGTTCTGAAAGATACAGGTGGAGGTGGTGTTCAGGGAAATACTGGTAACAGTTCTGCAGATGCTGCCGCCAGGGAAGCCGAGGCACAGAAGAAGGAAGCGGAGCGGATGATGGCTGAGTTGGCGCGGTTGCGGGAGACAGAGACGGCGCAGATAGAGGCGGAGTATGAGAAGCGGAAAGCTATTATATTGGCATATACGGAAGATAATTCTGAGGCGGAGAAGACAGCTTTGGCAGATTTAGATGCCTGGAAGACGCAGAAAGAAGCGGAGATCACGGCACGGGAAAAAGCCGGAATGCAGGAGAAGTTCCAAGCAGAGGTACAGCATTTGGCGAATCTACAAGAGATGGGGGTAAGCAGTTATGATCAGCTGAAGGCGAAGATGAAGGAGTATTATGCGTGGGCTAAAGAGAATTTGAGTGCTGAAGAGGCAATGTTAGTAAAAAAACAACTGCAGGAAAGCAATCTACGGTGGGGACAGTATCAGAAGGAGAAGGAGGACAAGGAACGGGCGCATCAGCGGACGCTGGAAGACATAAGGGCGGAATGGAATGGACGGAACCTGGACGAGGAAGAGCAGGATTTGAATGCACAGTTGGTGGCATTGGAGCGGCATTTTGAAGATAAAAAAGCGCTGATGATTGAAGCAGGGATGAGTGAGCAGGAGATTGAGAGATGGCTGGCAGAAGAAAAGGAAAGGATCATCTCTGAATCTGAAGATAGAATTCAAGCCAAGAAGATAAATACGACGAGTAGAGCGCTAAACCAAACGAGCGGAATATTGAGGAATTTTGGAGATGCTCAGAATAAGGAAAGCAAAAGGGGATTTAAGACATGGAAAGCAATGGCAACGGCTCAGGCAATGGTGGATATGGCATCAGCAGTATTAGGAGCTTTTAAATCCCAGGTGGCCATACCGATAGTGGGACCAATTTTAGCAGCGGCACAAGCAGCAGCAGCAATGGCGTTTGGGGCGAGTCAGATAGCTAACATACAAAATACAGAATATCAACCACCGCAAGCTGCCGAGGGTGGATACCTACAGGGACCAGGGCATAGCCAAGGCGGAACGATTATAGAGGCAGAAGGGGGAGAATATATAACTAAGAAGAGTCGGGTAGCTGAGCTGGGCAGGGGAATATTTGACTTTATCAATAATGGGCCTATCGCTACTGTGAGACAGTTATTTGCGGGAATGGCAATGCCTGCGATAGAGTTCAACGCGGCTATAGCTGGAGGTGATGGAGGAGGATCATATTTTGCAAATGGTGGAAGCGTTACCGGAAGCAACGCTGTTACTTCGCTGCTGGGATCACTGGATGATAAACTGGGGAGATTACTGGAAAAGAAGGTGGCATTTGATGTACATATTGACCCGTTGGAGAACAATCCGGTGAAAGTAAGCGAGATTGCTGAGATAGGCAGTAAGATGCGGAGTAAGGTGTAAATGCCTAACCTATTTAAGATAGAATTTGTGCAAGGCAAGACCGATGCAAGCGACTATGGTCAGGTGAAGCATAGCCTGGTGGAATGGTTCACTAATCTGGATAACACTTTTAAGGTATTGATTCCAACATTATTATTAGCAACTGCAGCCTGGTATAAGTTAAGCGTGGCGCAGACAGCTACTGCTACCATATCCGGGACATTGAGCGCGGCTATAGCCGCAGCTTCAGCAGCCGTGCAGGGATTTTTGACCGCAGTGGGACCAGTGGGCTGGGTATTGATGGGAGTAACCGCGGCAGTGACGGCATGGACGGTGGTGAAGGGACAGGCTAAGGATAAGTCAGATGAGCTGGCAGGAGCACAAAAGAACCTCAAGGAAGAGATTAAGAGCGCTCAGAATGAAGTATCGGTAGAAGCAGAGAAGTTTAATATGCTGGCAAGCCGACTGCTGCAGATAAAAGGGCAAACAGATCAAACGGCTGCCAGTAAAACTGAGATGAAAAGTGTGATCCGGAGCTTGAACGAGAATTACGGAGAATATCTGGGCAATATAGATATGGAGGCCGCGAGCTATGACAAATTGGCTAAAGCATTACAGGGAGCATCCAATGCGTTGATCCAGAAGAAGATTGCTGAGGTATATGGAGAGAAATATGATGCTCAAGTCCAGAGAGTAGCCGAACTGCAGATCGAACTGGATAAGAAGAGGGCAGAATACAATGCTGCCAATGCTCGGATGAACCAGTTGAAGGCATCAGTGGACTGGGAGTTCTTGACCAGTGATCGTAACGCAATGGGCTTCAATCCAGCTTCCTATTTCGGTAATGACGGAGAGTGGCTCAAACTGGAACGGACGATCAACTCGTTCGGGGCCTTATCGGGACGTCTGCAAGCCGCCAAATACGATCTACAAGCCTTAGGCGATGCCTACCGCAAGGCTATGTTGGAAGTGCCTGATCTTACCTTCGATCAAGGTGGTGGCGGCTCTGGAGACCAGGCAGCAGCGGAAGCCGAGGCACAAAGACGGGAAGCTGAGCGGTTGATGGAAGAACTGGCGAGGATGAGGGAGACGGAGACGGCGCAGCTTACTGCAGAGTATGAGAAACGCAAGGCGATAATCCTAAAATACACTGAGGACGGAAGCGCCGCGGAGAAGACCGCGCTGGAGAATCTGGATGCTTGGAAGACGCAGAAAGAAGCGGAGATCACGGCACGGGAAAAAGCCGGAATGCAGGAGAAGTTCCAAGCAGAGGTACAGCATTTGGCGAATCTACAAGAGATGGGGGTAAGCAGTTATGATCAGCTGAAGGCGAAGATGGAGGAGTATTATGCGTGGGCTAAAGAGAATTTGAGTGCTGAAGAGGCAATGTTAGTACAAAAACAACTGCAGGAAAGCAATCTACGGTGGGGACAGTATCAGAAGGAAAAGGAAGATAAGGAAAGGGCACATCAAAGGACATTGGCGGACATCAGAAGAGAATGGAATGACCGGAACTTAAGCGAAGACGAGCAGAATCTGAACGCTCAACTTGAGGCACTGAGGCGGCATTATGAGGACGAAAAAGCATTGATGATAGAAGCGGGGATGACTGAGGCGGAGATCAGGGAGATGTATATCAAAAAGCAAGCGGAGGTGACAGATCAATACAATAAGAAGATGGCTGAAAGTAATGAACGGAATGTGATGAACGGAGCAGCAGGTATGAGCCGCGCATTTGGCCAAATAGCCGGCATTCAGAACAAGGAGAGCAAGAGGGGATTTAAGACCTGGCAAACAATGGCGATAGCACAGGGCATGGTGGATACATTTTCTGCTGCAATGGGGGCATATCGTGCAATGGTCGGCATTCCGGTAGTTGGTCCGGCTTTAGCAATTGCGGCAGCTGCGGCGGCAATGGCAGCCGGGATTGCTAATGTAGCTAACATAAGCAAAATGAAGTATGAACCTCCGCAGGCGGCGGAGGGTGGTTATTTGGAGGGACCGTCACACCAAGAAGGTGGGACAATAATAGAGGTAGAGGGAGGAGAATATATTACCAGGAAGAGCCGGGTGGCGGAGCTCGGTAAAGGGATTTTTGATTTTATCAATAACGGGCCTATATCTACCGTGCGACAGTTATTTGCGGGCATGGCTTTACCTGCGATTGAATTTAACGCGGCTATGGCTGGTTCTGATAGAGGGGGATCATATTTCGCAGGTGGTGGAAGCGTGCCGGGATCGAATGCCGTGAATACGCTGTTGGAATCATTGGATGAGAAGCTGGGGAGAATATTGGACAAGAAGGTGGCATTGGATATACATATTGATCCGCTGGATAATAATCCGGTGAAGATTAGCGAGATAGCAGACATTGGCAGGATGATGAGGAGTGGGGTGTAGATGCCGAACCTGTTTAAGATAGAATTTGTGCAGGGCAAGACAGATGCAAGCGACTATGGTCAGGTGAAGCATAGCCTGGTGGACACATTGACCAATAGAGTGATTATCAGTTTGACGGTATCCGGTGATAAACTGCAAAGCGTATCCAACTATAGCAGGGAACCGAAACGGCTGGAGTTTGAGGTCTTCACCACTACATGGATCAATGAGAACATTATGAGCGGGGATAACGAGCATACGCGCTATATTTCACACTTTGAGGTTAAGGCATATCGTGATGAGGTGTTGTTTTTTATGGGTATCATAGACACATCGCTACTATCATATGATGTAAGCAGTGGAGTATTGAAGTTTGTATGTTACGATAAGATTAAGCTGCTGTCGGTGTTTTCCGATTTGACGCATTATTACGGTTTAACGGCAGGGTATGAGCCGATCTGGATATTGGGATACTTCCTACAGGATATCCAACAGACGATACCGATAAACATACCATATCTAAACCAGTTTGCGATGCCAAGCTTGAACATTCCGTCTGGTAGTCCGCTGACGCTGGTGCATGTGGATTATGATGATATAAGAAGATTTCCTGACCAACCCGGGGGATGGACATACAGCTATCATAACAGCGGATGGCCTGCACCATATAACGGCTTTAGTGTGGATGTGCTATCAAACACCATTACGTTTGTGTTTGCCCACAAAGTGCATATTGAAGCTACATATCCAAGCCCTGCGACCACTAAGTATCAGGGGAGATACCGAGGTCGTATATATCGTTATTATAATGCAATATGCCCAGTAGTATCAGAATATGACGCCAAAACCGATTGGGCTGATGACACGCAGACATTGGATAATGCTTACAATGAGATGTTGAGCTGGTTTCAGGATAACGGCATCAATCAAAGCACTTTAATGAGCGGCCTTAGCGGTTTAGCTTCACTGGACGGGCATAGTTATAGCAGTGGCCATAATATAAACCACTATGTGGAGGCGCAATGCTATGGCAACATATTACCGAGTAAGATACAACCTGGTAAGAGCTATGAGACATTTAAGCAGGAGGATACGGAGAATCTGAAAGTGCTGCAGGCGATACTGTTGCTGTATAATGCTACGATATATGCCGATGCTGCCGGGCGGATCATTATGAAAAATAAGGATGCATATTCGGCTAATGTGATAGACATAGAAGATAATGATGTGGTTTCATTCACGGTAAAACGCGGGCATCAAGAGGCACCGGACATTAGCTTGTTAGAGATAATGGCAGGTGATACTTCGCATCTAAAGGATTTGATCAAGAATAATCTGATTGGGTTTCATGACAGCAAATGGAGCTGTGAAGCCACGATTGACCAGATCGGTAAATACACTTTGGCACTGCAGAGCAGAATACAGATCAAGGGTGTGGTGTATGCTATTATTGAGATTGAAAGAGATCATATTAAAGACGAGTATAAGGTGAAAGCATGGCGACTATAAGAGGATGGAGATTGATCCGGCAAACTCAATCGGAAATATATTATTTTAATTGCCCCAACGGTCAGGTTGACTATAATCCAGTCCTCAAATACCGGTTGGAAAAGCAGAATGCATTTGATCCCACAATCAAGCATCAGCGGGATGAATATCGTGAAGATACATTTGATTTGCAGGCAGTATTGCAGCCAAGTGAGTATTATGCCTTGATCACGTTTATAACCTCGCCAGGGCGCTTGTATTTGGAGTTTGATGCTTACAATAATATAAGAAGCCAATTTCCGGTTAACTTAGTTAATATGCCGAAGTGTCCGGATGATCTACACGAGTATCCAGAAAAGATCAAATTCTCACTTGAATCCAGATATATTGGCAGTCCTGGGTACATAGATTTCGGTATAATCGTAATTGAAGACGGTGATGACCACGTGACATATAATTAAGGAGTTGTAATGTATAAATATGGCATAAGCTATTATAAGTTGGAGAATGGACAGAGAGTTCCAATGTCCGGCGTAGATATAAGGCTTTTGAGTCCTGGAGCGAATTGGGCTGATGGAATTTTATTGATTGAAACAGAGACATCTGGATATTATGAGTGTTATATTGACGAAGAGGACTGCGGATATTATGAGGTGTGGGACAACCGAGGCAATCCTGATGGGTCATTTACTGGTAAAACCTGCATAATCGGCAAGCTTAATGCCAGAGGTCTGCAGAATGATTGTATATATGGCAATCACATTTTGGATGGAGTGATTACGGGAAGCAAGATTGCCAACGAAGCGGTATCCCTGCATCACCTTAATAACAGCGCCAAACGTCCACTTTCTATACTACAATATGAGAAGCAAGATCAGAATCAAGGTGTTGGTAACATATCACATAAAACGCCAGCAGATCCCCTTGAAGATACGATAATCATACACAATCTTAGCGATGTTTACAATGCTGTTCCACATGTCACACTCTCTAATCAGTGCAACTGTTTTATATATATTCTTGATGTTTACTTGGAAGGTGATACAGTAACTGTGACCCTTGGGATAGGACATAATTATGATGCTATAGATATAAAATACTCGATAATGGCAATACCTATAATATAAGAAGCATGCAAAATTAAGTGAGCTAATTTGCAAGAATTGTGAGCTAAAACAACAGATGATTTTATTAAATAGTGCATCTGTAAGCGGAGCTGTATCAAATAAAATATTGAGCATGCAAGAATGGTGATCCAGTATGCAAAATTAAGTGATCATTTACATCAGCTTTATGCTCTCTGCTATTCCAGATTTTCCTTGACGGTAAAACGCTAATTAAAACGGTGAAAACAAATATGTAACTATAATAAATTAAAGGAGATTCATTAATGAAACGCAAAGTTA
>Ga0255347_1002399_pt1 | contig 26776 bp, 23 predicted proteins | sample wastewater_treat_2_FD_192479 | JGI IMG/M metagenome (GOLD analysis project Ga0255347, IMG submission 192479) | Wastewater microbial communities from Lulu Island WWTP, Vancouver, Canada - plant24 | ecosystem: Engineered > WWTP > Wastewater > Unclassified | place: Canada: Vancouver, British...
AGTCATTTTTTGATCCCCTTGATGGAACACTTGCGCGCTGAACTGGTCTCTGCCGGTTTGTTTAAGCTGGCTGTGGAGGATTTTGAGCGCCTGGCTCAGGGCATTGAAGATACTACGGAAACCTGTGCCGATGACTATTGGAAAATTCATGGGGCGCGCGACCTGACTCCTGAGAAAGCCGCGGTGTTAAAAGCTGTTTACCAATTTCGGGAATCGATTGCAAAAGCCCAAAACCGACCGCCTTTTAAGGTTTTTAGTAACCAGGCACTGATCGAAATGGCTGTAACCTGTCCAAAACAACAAGCTGACCTGATGAAGTTATCCGCATTGCATCAAAACCAGGCGAAGCGTTATGGAAGGGGACTTTTGGAAGCTATCCAGATTGGTGAGCAAGCGCCGCCTGAATATCCGCCCAATCACACCCGGCCATACAATTCCGTCCAGCTGCGCATCGAGGCATTGTTGGATTGGCGGAAGGTCACCGGGAAAGAACTGGGCGTGCCTTCCGATGTGGTTTTACCGCGTGATGTTCTTTGCCGGATTGCCCGGACAAACCCATCAGACCTGATGAGTTTGAAAGCCCAAATGTTTGATGTTCCTTATCGCTTTAATCGTTTCGGTAAGGAGATACTCAGCGTTACTTCGTCAGGAGCTTCTTCCTTACAAGAGTGATCCTGTTTGGCACTATTTTCTTCACTGATAATCCCCATTTACAGCTTTTTCAACAGAATGATTTCGAGTATAATGGTTGCCTGTCCGTTGGAGAGGTGCCAGAGTGGTTGATTGGGGCGGTCTCGAAAACCGTTGTAGCCTTGCGGCTACCGAGGGTTCGAATCCCTCCCTCTCCGCTATTTTTGGAAAATATCGCTAATTATTTGCATCCGGAAAGAAAAAATTCGGTAACCCCATCACATACTCATTTCTATTGTTAATAGACTAAAATTTATTGACGATCCGGGTCGGAATTTCTGATTCGATACCTATGAAAACCATCCAAACCATCGAACTTGAAATTATCGCCTCATTTGAAGAGCGCAATACTATCGAAGAAAAATATGCTTTGCTCTTCCAATTGGGAGAAGCCTTGCCGGCTATGGACCCGGACTTAAAAAATGATGATAACCTGGTCAGGGGCTGTCAGTCAGCGCTGTGGTTCAATCTTTCTCAGGAAAATGAGCGCTTTCACCTGCAAGCCGACAGCGACTCGCTGGTAATAAAAGGGATCGCAGCGTTATTTGTTCAGTTGATCAACGGCAGAACTGCAGAAGAGATTCTTGCCATAAACCTGAATTTTATTGATCAACTCAAAATCTGGAAATTACCTTCAGAACGTAATAATAGTCTGGTGGCTATGCTTAAACACCTTCATGAAGCGGCTCGGTTGCAGAACCTCCCCAGAACGGAAAAAATCAAACCACAATGAGCGCATTAAGCTATCGTATGCTATATATCGGGGGCGCACCAGCTGGGCTGTTAGGCCTTGAAGAGTTGTTTGACGAATTATTCAATGCAGATCTTGACCCCCAGCATCCGGATTTGGTCGGAAGGCTCATCAACGGTGTGCGAGCGCATAATTTTGTGCCCAAGCCAGCACTTGAAGATTATCAGCAAGTTCTCACCCAGGAATATCGAAGATATTATCATGACCGTTCCGGTGGAAAAACCGCTGTTGCCCGGGATTATGGTCAATGGCAGGGCATACCTCGTGAAAGAATCCCCTGGTTTCCGGTGGTATCGGATGAATTGTGCAATGGCTGCATGAAGTGTATTGAAATCTGCCCAAAGGATGTTTTTGAGGTTACGCAAGACAGAAAAGTGGCTGTGACCGAGCCCTTTTTATGCATTGTGGGATGCTGTTTTTGTAAAAGCGCTTGTGATCCTAAGGCGATACTCATGCCAGATAGAAATTTGCTCTACACCCTCACCCATGGGCAACGTCGCCAGACATGAGTTATCAGCACCAACAGAGTACCCGTGAGAAGAAAAGCGGATTTTGGAAAGATCTGCAATGTATTACCCCCAATCGAGGGTTTGTTATCCGGAACTCTCTTTTACGGATTCGACGTCCTGGTCATCGTAGGGAATTCCTGCTGCAATTAGCGCAGCAAACAGGCGATCTAATTGTTCCAATGCAAGATCGGGATGCGGAATTTCAGTCAGGATCTCATCGTAGGTTAGATATCCTTGTTGCCGCGCTTTTTGGAAAAGACGCGAAAAGGGTGAAATATGTTCAGTAGGCTCGGCTGGTGTTTTGCTCATGGTGTTTGGCCTTTTTTATTTCTAAATCCAGGTTGTTCTCAAATCAGGTTAGAACCGGGTTCTGTTTAAGAAATCCTTAGATTAAAGATAGTATTTTCCTTTGAAAACTTCAAGTTAATTATACTAAGAACTTCGGTCTGTACTTGATAAAGCCGTCCGTTGAATTTTGAAAAAATCGTTATAAGAGAGAACCCAAAAATTATCCATGCCTATAACTTTCAACGCTGGAACAAGAATGAGGTTAGATGCACCGAAAGATGAATTTTCCAAACAGCGGTAAAGACCGTTTAAATCTGGGAGTTAACAGCGAAAATCCAATATGGGATAGAGAAAGATGGGAAAATGCCAGAAAGACTATCACTCGTTTGTCTATAATTTTACATGCTTACCAGCCAGTAAAATCATCGTCCCCAGTCCCAACAATGCAACAATGAAAACAACCAGGATCATTTGATATCCGCCAAAACGATCAAACACTTGTCCAAGTAATAATGGAAGCAGCATCATGCTCAGGCTGGATCCCAGGTAGAGCAGACCTGTGGTCCGGCCCGTAATTTTCATTCGGGTTTTGGCATAGGATAGGAGGGTTGGGAAAAGGATTGAAGTTGCCAAACCGACCCCGGCGGTACCAAATTGAATCATGCCGAGGTGCGTAGGCCAGATCAAAAGGACGATTAATACCAGTACCAGCAGGCTAAAGTTAAATAGAGCCATCACCCCAGGTGCGACCTTTTTTGAAACTGGGATGGCAATCAGGCGCCCAATGGACAGGCTAGCCCAAAATAACGCGTTGATCAGGGATGTTGTAGCAGTATCTGCGATTCCCAAATCAGCGACATAAGAAAAAATCCAGCCGCTAAAACCAATTTGAACACCCACCGCAAAAAATATAGCCAGCATGAACATGAGAATCAATCCAGGATTATGTTCACTTTCCATGGCGTCAGTTTGGATAGTTTCCGGATTTTCAGGGGAGGGTGTGATTGCCAACCCAATTATCCCCGGGATGAATAACAACATCAAAGTCCAAACAGCAAAGGAGAGGTTGTCGCCAGTCCAATTTAAAACATTTACAAAAATTATTGGCGTGATGAATGCCCCAACACCAAAAATAAGGTGTAAAGCATTTAAATAAGGGCCAACTTTTGATTGAAAAATCCATACAATATTAAGGTTTGTACCCACATCAACCGCCCCCACACCCAGACCAAAAAAGAACAGTATTGTCAGTAAAACATAAAACTCAGTAACACATGGGATTAGTAACCCGGTTAAAATCATCGATATCAGGCAAATAATAATTAACCGATGGGTTTTGAATCGATCAAAAAGCCTACCTCCACCCAGAGTTCCGATTAAGTAGCCCAGGTTCTGAGCAGTGAAAGCAAATCCCATCTGTCCCAAAGGAATAGAGACCTGCTTTGCCAGAAATGGAAGCAACGGCCCCAGCATAGAAATGCCAATTCCAACAGAGATATAAACAATTAAATAAAATATAAAGCGCTTTATATCTGGTTGGTTCAGGTTTGGGTGATGATTGTTATTTTCCATGAAGCCTCCTTGGAGTGATGGTCATCATAATGCTATCATCAAAGCGGCGGGTTGGAAAAACTTTTTCGCCAATTAATAATTTCCATATTTAACAATTATTGCTGTTTCTTTTCATCGATTCATTGGAAACTTTATTTGTTGAGGCAAAAAAAGTTTAGAGGCATGCCCCTCAGAAGTTTTTGCCCACTTATATTATAATAACCATGGATTGTTGAATTGAACCAGACTTGTTGTGAAGTTGATTGATCGGAGCGTTCTTGTTTTCTCAAAAAACCACCTTTTTAAAAACGATGAGCGTTCTTTCGATCTGGCTGGCTAATTTTTTGTATCGATACAAATACTGATTTAGAGGAAAACCAATGTCCCCCTCAATAACCATTGTTATCCCCATGGCAGGTTACGGCACCCGCCTGCGACCATTCACATGGAGTAAACCAAAACCATTGGTTCCCCTGGCTGGAAAAACGGTCCTTGATTATCTTGTGGATATGTTCCGCAGCGTGCCAAATTTTTCGCAGGCAGAATTTGTGTTCATCCTTGGCCCGACGATGGGAGACCAGATAGAAGCGTATACAAGCCGATACTACCCTGAATTTAAGGTGCATTATCCTGTTCAGCCTGAAATGATTGGTCAATCTGATGCTTTCTGGCAGGCACGAGAATTTTTAAAAGGACCGATATTAATAGCATTTTCCGACACACTGATTGAAAGTAATTTTTCTTTCCTGGCTGATGAGAAAGCGGACGCTGTTGCCTGGGTTAAACAGGTGCCTGATCCGCGTCGTTTTGGGGTGGCTGAGATTGATGAAAACGGGTGGGTCGCCAGGCTGATTGAAAAGCCTCAATCTATTGAAAATAACCTTGTCGTTGTGGGATGCTATTATTTCCGGGAAGCAAAAGAACTGCTTTCTGCGATTAAAATCCAAAAAGAACAGGACCTATCTTTGCGGGGTGAGTTTTATTTGGTGGATGCAATTAATATCCTTCTAAAGCGTGGATTTAAAATGCGGACAGAAAATGTGGATATCTGGTTGGATGCTGGCACAACTGAAGCTCTCATCAATACCAATCGCTATTTAATGGATCACGGTCGGGAGAATAGCGTTCATTGGGCTAATTTGAAAGGTTGCCAGATCATCCCACCGGTGAACTTACATCCTTCGGTGCAAATTCGCAACGCTACCATTGGACCCTATGTTTCACTCGGAGAAGGAGCGGTGGTGGAAAATAGTACAATTGAAAATTCTATCATTGGATCTGAAACAAGCATCATAGATTGTAACCTTGGAACCTCTCTGATTGGCGATCGGGTAACGGCAAAGGGAGTATCCGGTACGTTTAATTTGGGTGATGATAGTCAGGTGTTGGGATGAAAACACAGGTGGCGTGTTATGCAGGTTCTAGTTATCCCGAAGCGCCGCATGCTTTTGATTGGGAAGGTCAACGCTATACCGTTGTGAAAATTCTTGAACGTCGCAGGGAACCACACGGAATCGGTTTTCTGATACACTGTATACCAGGCGACCAACTATTCGACCTTTTTTATCTTTTAGAAACGGATGAATGGCAGATACAACCTAAAGGGGCTGCCTTTGTTAATCAACTTTCGCAGGGAAAAGGAGAATAAGGAGTATTTATGGCAAAACAATTTTTATCAAAAACGGTTAGGGAATTGAAACCATCGGGAATTCGAAAATTTTTCGATATCGCAGCAACAATGAAGGATGTGATTTCACTTGGAATTGGAGAACCCGACTTCACAACTCCTCAGCCAATTATCGATGCCGGGATTCGAGCCCTTGAGAAAGGGGAAACCCATTACACGTCGAATGCGGGTATTTTGCAGCTGCGACAGGCTATAGCTGAGAACCTGGAAAGGCTGTATGGCGTACGTTTTGATCCAGCAAACGAAATTGTAATTACGGTGGGTGTTTCGGAGGCGCTTTATCTGACATTCAGCGCATTGCTTGATCCCGGGGATGAGGTGATTATCCCGACGCCCTGTTTTGTTTCATACCAAGCAGAGGTTGAACTGGCGGGGGGTGTTCCAGTTGAGGTTTATACCAACATGGAGGATGATTTCCAGCCCGACCCTGCTGTAATTGCTAAGGCCATTACGCCAAAAACAAAAGCAATCCTCTTGAGCTATCCCAGCAATCCCTCGGGTGCAGTTGTCAGCCGTGAAAGGCTTCTGGCAATTGCTGATTTGGCAGAACAGCATGATTTGCTGGTTGTCTCGGATGAGATCTACGATCGTCTGGTTTATGGCGTTAAACACGAATGTTTCCCATCGCTGTCCGGCATGCGAGATCGAACCGTTCTTTTGGGTGGTTTTTCAAAAAGTTATGCCATGACCGGTTGGCGTGTTGGTTACGCTGCAGGACCTGCCGATATTATCGGAGGCTTGGTACGCATTCACCAGTATTCGGTTATGTCTGCGCCAACCATATCGCAACATGCTGCACTTGAAGCGCTCAGGATTGGTGAGCCTTATGTTCTGGAAATGCTGGCGGAATACGATCGGCGTCGAAAATTAATCCATGCTGGAATGAATGAACTGGGCTTACCCACTTTTGAACCACATGGCGCTTTTTATGTTTTCCCCAATGTTATGAATACCGGCTTAGACGATGAAACCTTTGCAGAACAGTTGTTAAAAGAAGAAGGTGTCGCGGTTGTTCCAGGCTCGGCCTTTGGAGATGCCGGGGCAGGGTTTGTCCGTTGTTCATACGCCACCAGTTACGAAAAGATCGAAAAAGCACTTGAGAAAATCGGCAGCTTTTTAAAGAAAATTTAATCGTCGCACGCAACAAAAGCTGATGCATGGTAACAACTATGCATTAATGGATTTGATTAATTTAATAACCAAAAAGACCGCAGTGTTTTATTAGAAAGGCTGCGGTCTTTCTTTTTTGTTTTTTTCAAAATTTGGTCTGCGCCTTTTCGATTTTATTGACGGAATAAATCAAGTTGAATACACTTTAACCAAGATGAACAGGATAAAAAACGCCGCATCTGACCGATGGTGGGATATCTGGGTTGCTCTATTTGCCATTGTAATAGTGGTTCTTGTTCCCTGGCGTCTGTGGGCTACAGAGTGGACCAGGGATCTTTATGTTTTGGTGTTTTTAACTTTCCTGGCCGGTTTGACCGGGTTGGCTTTGGGGTACAGCCGATTTTCACCCCTGATTGCAGCCTTGTTTTCAACATTTTATGGGATTTTTTGCATCGGTTGGCTGTTTGGGACAACCGTTGACCTAGATATCGCCTGGCGAGAACGGATTATTAATGAACTTGGTTGGCGCTTGCGCCTGTCGATTGAGCAATATGCTGCCAATCAGCCGGTTTCAGATCCAATCCTCTTTCTGGTGATTATGGCGATATTTTTATGGATTATGGCATCGATAGCCACCTTTATTATTATCCGGCAGGGCTCAGTATGGCCGGTTTTAATCCCGCTGGGCATCACCCTGTTGACAATCAGCCATTATGATCAAGATCTGGTCCGCAATACACGTTTTTTGATGACCTTTGTGTTTTTAACCTTGGTTCTGGTTGGACGTGTAAATATTTTGAATCATCGGCATCAATGGGATAAGGAAGGCATTTCAACAACGCATGAAACACAGTTTGATCTTACCCGGTCATTAATTTTCATGGCGTTAATTTTGGTTATTCTAGCCTGGATTATCCCAATAACACCCCAACAAAGAACCCATTATGCAGAATTGTGGCGCAATATTACCGAACCTTGGGAACGGTTTAGACAAAGATTTGCTGAAATTTTGGTACTTGAAACCACTACCGATACATCTGCGACCGTATTGTTTGGTGAAACCCTGGGTTTAGGCAACAGTGCTTCCATTAGCGAAGAGTCGATATTAACCGTTGTGGTTGACGTACCTCCGCCGGCAGCATACCGAAACTATTGGTACACCCGCAGCTATGACCTGTATGAAAATGGTCTGTGGTCACCTTCACCAGGGCTTAATAAAACACAGCAATACCCAGAAAATTTTCAAAATTTCAGTTTAGCGTTGGTGGAAAGTTTTGAAGCTGCTTACAGCTTTACCTCACAGGTTGGCAGGTCAAACAATCTCTATGTGACGGGTTCACCGAACTGGATTGATCGGCCCGTAGAAACCATCACCTATCCTGTATCGCCTACAGAAGAAGATCTCGTTGCTTTACTGGCCTCCCCTGAATTGTATTCAGGTGAAACTTATCGAGTGGAAAGCCAGGTCACTGTGCCAACCGCCAGCCAATTGCGTCAAACAGAAACGGATTATCCTTCGTGGCTGCTGCGATATTTGCAATTGCCTGCTGATTTTTCACCCAAAGTGGCTGGATTGGCCGAAAGCATCGTGAACCCGGATGATCATCCATACGACAAAGCCATGGACATTACCCGTTATTTGCGCATCAACATTGCGTATGCGCAAACAATCCCCCCGGTGCCTTCAGGTATTGACCCAATGGAGTGGTTTTTGTTTGAAGAAAAGACGGGGTTTTGTAATTATTATGCGACTGCGGAAGTATTGATGCTGCGGTCCCTGGGCATTCCGGCACGTTTCGCTGTTGGATATGCTCAGGGTGAATATGATCCGTCAGCTAAAACCTATAATGTACGTAAAATGGACAGCCACGCCTGGCCCGAGGTGTACTTTTCAGGATATGGTTGGATTCCTTTTGAGCCGACTGTTTCCCAACCAGCATTAATGCGACCAATCGGTTCAGCACGTAACAATGCGGATATTAAACTTCCAGAAAAGGGTGAGGAGCCCCAATTGGATGATGCGTTCGATGAACTTGAAAATGAACTCGAAGAAATACCAGAAATAAGTGTGGATTTTTATGAGGAGCTTGCGCCGCCGGTAAAAGGTAGTGCTGTGGCCTGGGTGTTGATAATCGTTTTCCTGCTGATGTTGGTTTTGATTGCCTTTATCTTGCAGAGGCCCGATTTATTTAAAATCAAAATTGATCCTTTGCCCGTACTCCTGGAGCAGCTTTTGCTAAAGTATGGAAAACCCGTGCCTGCCTGGCTGCGTCGCTGGAGTTATCTCGCCCGGATGTCCACTGCTGAAAAAGCGTACCGCCGCTTGTGTCTTGCGTTAAAAGTCCTTGGGCAACCGATCAACCCGGCAATGACACCAATAGAAAATGCCGAATTGTTAACCAACCGTATTCCTCAGGCATATCAACCTGTCTTGGAGATTGTAAACCAATATCATCTGGACCGTTATAGCGATCATACCGCCATCCACGGGCAGACCACGGCGGCCGGCTGGCAGGTAATGAAGATGGCTCTCAAAACCAGGATAAGAAATATTTTTACGAAAAAGTCCGGGTTTTAATCTTTTACCCCGGCCCGATCTTTGGTTAAATCAACCTGACGAGCTGGCGTAAGGCTTCCCGACGCGCATCAATTAACCCCGGCATGACGTCCAGTGCAAAAAACACCCCGGTTCCTTCTACGACAACTGACGCATTAACACTGCCCATCAAAGCGGCTTCTAATGGATCGTAATGTTCGCGATAACCAGCCAGGAATCCGCCAGCAAAGGCATCCGCGCTCCCCGTTGGGTCGACCACATTGGAGGGGTATTGTGGAACAATCCAACGACGCTTGCTAACCCGATCCAATAAATAATAACCATACCTTACCGTCTGAATGACAATAAATTCAGGCCCGAAATTTGCCATACTTTCCGCCATAGCCCATAAATCTGTCTGCCGCCCGAGAAAAAGATTACGCGCTTCTGCTTCCGTGGTGATGAACACCGTGATATCAGACAGTAAGAGGGGCATCTCGTCCCAGAAAGCAGGATCCATGTAACCGGGGAAAGATGCCATGGTAATGGTTGCGGTCTGATGCTGACGAAAAATTGAAGGCAAAATCATGTGTGATGAATAATCAATCGGACAGATGTGAACGGCGCTGGTATCTAAATAATGTGGTGGAATATCGGAAAACTGTATTGAAATTTCTTGCAGGGTTGTGCGATTGCTGGGAAACGTGCTGGGAGGTTGATAGCCCAGCAGGCTGTGTGGAAAAGGCAAATCCCGCTCTGCGAAATGCCGTATAGGATTCTGGTAATGGGCTGTTATTGCATCTTCATATGCAATAAAGCGCCTTACATCAATGGGGTTATTAACTATCTTGATGCCCGATTTATCGAAACCTAAGGGGACAAATTCGTCCAACCAATCGGACGGGAAATCATTTCCAACCCGCGCAAGAAGACCGGCTGTTTGCCCCCAGAGTTTAAGGCCAATAGCAGCATAAGCGACATTGCCACCTAACTGGTCAATTTTCGGGGGACCATCAATGGGTAAAACCGTATCCCGATTTAGGCAACCCGCTAATACAAACCGTGGGAGATCATCCAGCCGATTCGATGTCATACCTACTCTTCCGCTAGCAAAGCCTCCACTTTTTCACGGTATGAATCAATATCCGCGACCTCTTTAGGAAAGCGCATATCCAGGTTTTTAAGCGTTTGAACGATTATTGATGCAATTGCGGTGTTTCGATACCATTTACGATCACTGGGGATGACATACCAAGGCGCCCAGGGTGTACTGGTTTGGCTGAGCATGGCTTCAAAGGCAGCCTGATAATCCCCCCAATACTTGCGTTCCTCCAGGTCATCTGGATTGAATTTCCATCGTTTTTCCGCCTGATCGAGACGGGCTAAAAAGCGTTCAGCCTGAGTTTGTTTGCTGATATGGAGGAAAAATTTTATTATTGTGGTGCCTTCGTCGGAAAGAAGACGTTCAAATTCATTGATGTGATGATACCGTTTTTGCCAGGTTGTTTCTGGTACCAGGTTATGCACCCTGACCACCAGGACATCTTCGTAATGAGAGCGGTTGAAAATTACAATTTCACCCTTGCCCGGGGTGTGTTGATGAATCCGCCAGAGGTAATCGTGCGCCAGGTCGTGACGTGTAGGCACTTTAAAATTCACCACCTGGGTGCCCTGGGGGTTTACATCCCCAAAGACATTGCGGATTGTGCCATCCTTGCCTGAAGTGTCAATGCCCTGCAAAACAATTAAAACTTGATGTTTGTTCTCAGCAAAAAGTACTTCCTGCAGGTCCATGATTGTTTTGCGACATTCTTGCAGTTTGGCCTGGCCTTCTTTTTTGCTCATCGCTCCGGTGTAATAACTTTCAATTTGTTGCAAATCAACCTTAGTGTTGGGAGGGATACGATATTGGTCCATATTCCAGACCTCCTTTTCCTGATGAATTTCGGTTTATTATAACCGTCCAGTGTAAAAACTGGTGACCCCCTCGAAAATAAGATTATTTAAGATAACCAGAATACTCTTTCAGCATATTCAGTGCGTTGAGGGAGACATTACCGTTTTTTAAATGCAGCATACTTACCGAGGCAGTATCAACGCGCAGGCGCTGAAAGGCGTTTAAAGGCAACCCCAGGAAATAGGCTATCGCCAGGCGAATTGGATCGCAATGGCTCACACAAACGATCAAATCATTTTCTGCATAAGCACGATTGATAGATTGCAAAGTTTTTGCGATGCGTGCCTGAGCAGCATTAAAAGTTTCACCCTCTGGGAAGCAGAAACCATTGGGAGATTCCTGAATTATTTCCCACAATGGTGATTGTTTTAGTTCTGCAATTGACCGTGATTGCCATTGCCCAAAATCCATTTCGATGAGCCCTTCTTCGGTTATAACGGGTAAGTTGTGAAAGTGGGCAATTGGCGCAGCCGTCTCTTGCGCCCGTTCAAGGGGGCTGGCAAACACGGCTTTTATCGGCAATCCAGCCAGGTCTGCGGCTAATTGTTTTGCTTGAGATCGCCCCTGATCATTCAAATGAACATCCGACTGCCTGCCAACCAGATGTTTCCCCACCATATCGTTTTGTCCATGTCTGATCAAAAAGAAAACCGCCATTTTATTTTAATCGTCCTTGCCTTCTTTAGCGAAATCAGCCAACGCTTTTGCCTGTGCTGCTCGCCAACGTTGCAAACGCTCGCTTATTTGGGCTTCAAATCCCTGGCTGCTTGGTTCGTAAAAAAACCTGCCTATCAGGTTGTTTGGAAGATACTGTTGGGGTGTCCAATGGTTCTCATGCTGGTGCGGGTAATCGTATCCTTGACCATGTCCGAGCCCTTTGGCATCACGGCTGGGATCCATCAGGTGGATGGGAACCGGTTCGGCTCCGTTTTCTTCAATTTCCTTAAGAGCGCTGAAGTAAGCCAACGTTGAATTGGATTTTGGGGCAGTTGCCAGATAAAGTATGGCCTCTGTGATTGGGAAAATTCCTTCGGGCAAGCCGATATATTCGTAAGCCTGTGCCGCCGCATTGGCTACAACCAATCCCATTGGATCGGCAAGACCGATGTCCTCACCGGCCAGAATAATTAAACGCCGCAGGATAAAACGCGGATCCTCGCCGGCGTAAAGCATTTTTGCCAGCCAGTACAATGCGGCATCGGGGTCTGACCCGCGAATGGATTTTATAAATGCTGAGATAGTGTCGTAATGGGCATCATCTCCCTTGTCGTAAAGGACTGCTCTTTTTTGGATCGATTCTTGAGCAACATCCAGGGTAATGGTAATAATGCCGTCTGAATTGGGCGGCGTTGTTTCCACTGCCAGTTCAAGCGCGTTCAAAGCGTTGCGAGCATCCCCGCCAGCCATATGGGTCAGGTGTTCCAATGCACCTGGTTCAAAGGCAATTTTCAGCTTTCCGTAGCCGCGCTCTGGGTCTTTAAGTGCCCGTGTTAAGATTTTCTCAATATCCGCATCTTCTAATGCTTTAATCTCAAAGATGCGAGAACGTGAAACCAGAGCCTTGATAACATCAAAATACGGATTCTGAGTGGTTGCGCCAATTAATGTGAGCAAGCCGGTTTCCACGTGTGGAAGCAACGCATCTTGTTGGGACTTATTCCAGCGATGGACTTCATCTACAAACAGGATTGTACGTTGCTGATAGAGTTTACGTCGCTCGACAGCCTCGGCAATTACCCGCCGCAGATCAGCCACACCGGCTAAAACAGCTGAAAGGTTTTCGAAATGCGCTTTGGTCAGGTTGGATATCACCCTTGCCAGGGTTGTCTTGCCGGTACCGGGTGGACCGTACAAAATAATGGAGGAAAATAACCGATCGGCTTGAATTGCACGCCGCAATAAGCGCCCTTCACCGATAATGTGGTCCTGCCCTAAAATCTCATCCAGCGTCTGAGGACGCATGCGGCTTGCCAGCGGTGCTTCGTGTGACAGCCGTTCTTGCAGGGCATGATCAAACAAATCCATGGGCTAATTCTACCATGCCCGTTTTTTATTGGAACATTTGTACAGGAAGTGTTTCAATAGCCCTGGTCGAGGTCCACAAGGTTTAATAAGGGCAAATCTGACAGGTAACGTTTGAGATTTTCGATAAATAGAGACAGCGTTTCTTCTGTCAGATATTGACTAATCCCCGATATATGTGGCGTAATAAGCACATTCTCTAAATCCCACAGGGGGCTATCTTGCGCCAAAGGTTCTTGTGCAAAAACGTCCAGTGCTGCTCCGGCAATTTGTTTGGTGGAAATGGCCCGGATTAATGCTTGTTCGTCAATTAATCCACCCCGCCCCACATTGATTAGATAACCAGAGTTTTTCATGGCTTTGAAAGCCACTTCATCCAAAATGTTCCGGGTTTGATGGGTAAGCGGCAAAGCCATGACCACAAAGTCGCTTGCGGCTAAAACGCTGTGTAAGGCTTCAATGGGATAAAGCCGGTCGAAATATTCACCATGAGGGTCACCCTTGCCTTCGGCACTGTAACCGCGGTCTTCAGGGTGCATCACATCTTTTTTTACAGCGAAGATGGTCGCTCCAAAGGGTTTTAGCAGACGGGCAACCTCACGGCCAATACTGCCGTACCCCAAAATTCCAATGGTGCTGTGTCGGAGTTCAACGGGTAAGAGCCCGCTAAATTTTTCTTTCCATCCGGGCCAGAGATGTTCACGCTGCAGTTGTTGCAATTGAGGGAGTTTTTGTCCCAATGCCAGAATAGCCATCAAAACATATTCGGCAATCTGACTGGTAATGGCACCGCTCATGGTGGTGATAAGCAGTTTCTGTTTCTGGAAAAGCGGATGATCTAACTTGGTATCAATACCTGCATGCTGGAATTGTACCCATTTCAGCTCGGGCGCCTCACCCGGGTTGGGAAGAATACTGGCAGTATACAAAATATCGGTATTCTCCCAGGTTTCTGCAGAGATATCTTCTGGTTTATTACTGGGTACGACGGTTAGTCTGATTTTTCCAGAGACATCTTTTATAATTCTTTCACCACCCTCTGGAAGTTGGACTGCTGCCAAAATATTTACAGTTTGTTTCATAAGCTCTACCGGGTGTTTTGTCTCCATCGTGAAAAAAACGGTCAGATATATATACGATTTGGATCTAAATGCTCTCGCAAAATGGTTAACTCTGTTTCTGTCGGTGGGGCAGTAACCTGGCAGTCCCGAGCCTGCTTTAAAGGCCAGCCTGTATTTTCTGCTACCTGGTCAAAATTTACACCGGGGTGGATGGCTGCCAATACCAGTTCACCATCATCATCAGGTTTGAGGATACCAAGGTTGGTGACCACTGCCTGCGGGCCCCCACCGCGCACGCCTGTTTTCGCACGGGCATCTCCGCCGGTCAGAAAGCCAGCTGAGGTATGAAAATCAACCCTGGCTGGAAAACGGCGTTTTTGATGCGGCGTGATGATATAACAGCGGTTAGCCCAGGCAGCGATCTCCATGGATCCGCCGGATCCGGGTAGACGTACTTTGGGCTGGTTGTAATCACCGATGACCGTCGCATTGATATTGCCAAATTGGTCGATTTGTGCTCCACCCAAAAAACCAACATCAACATTGCCGCGCTGTAGATAAAGCGAAAAAATATCGTACATGTCGCATACCGCAGCAGAGCCGGTGACGAGTGTAGGATCGCCAATGGACAAAGGCATACGCGCAGGTTGAGCTCCGATGACACCTGCTTCGTAGATCATCTGCAAATTGGGGGCATGGGTACGCTTGGCCAGGTTGCAAGCCAGGTTGGGGATACCAACCCCAACAAACACCACATCATGATCTTTTAATAACCGGGCGGCATTCACCACCATCAATTCTTGGGCATTGTATTGTAATTTTTCCATTGGTTTTGCCTCGCAATTAATAGGCGCCGTAGTTCACGGGTTGAGAAAATTGCTCGCCAGGCTTCAGGCGGTGGTGCGTCTCAATTCCAAGGTTTTCCCAGTAGGCTGCCCTATCTGGCAAACCAAACACCCATGTTTCCAGGTACTCCTGAGCACCCTGAGGGGTTTTGCTAATTGCGTCCCACGCCAAATAAAATTCATTATCCCGATCGTAATAACCCTGAGTGTAAGAAGGGTGGGCGCAGTAAGGAACATGGCAGATGGCGTCGACCACCATTCCAGGGATGATCGTTCGGTTGGGGTCGGAGCGAATGATGGATTCATCAACGATCTCTTCTACTGTCAGGATCACCCGTTGGCTGGCGAAGGCGACTAACTGCTGCTCCCCCAAAATACCCCAGATTTGAGCATTTCCTTGAATATCCGCTCTTTGGGCATGGATAATGGCAATATCAGGTTTTAATGCGGGAACTACCACCACGGGGGACCCGGAATAGGGGTCGGTAACCTGACGATAATTGGGATTGTTTTCCATCAAATCAGCAGCACCAGTGGGATTCATGGGCATGAAAGGCAAGCCGCTAGCACCCGCTTTCAACCGGCTGACCATTCCAAAATGAGAGTATTCTTCCCATTCCAACTGGCCAGATTCGAGTGCTGCCCGTATCCGATGTAAAGAGCCCACCCCCGGATTGCCAAGGTAAGAAAAGATTAATTTGCGAGCACACCCGGCAGCCACCATTTGGTCGTATATTAAATCTGGGGTGGCACGCGCCAAAATCAGGTCCTTCAACCCCTGTCGGATGATTTCATGGCCGACGGCAAAGGGGATCAGATGGGTAAACCCGCTGGCATAGACCAGGTCACCGGGATGTACGTACTGATTAATGGCTTCCTGTAAAGATTTTAATTTGCTCATTAAATCCATTCTCCCATGGAAGATCTTTGCATTTGTTTTATGGTTTCTTTCACCTGTTAAAAAAGAACTTACAAATAAACAGGCGAGGCGTTTGCATTCTCTTTCAAGCCCTAAACCCTGTTGCATAAAAAATGATCACAGGGCGTGTGAATTAAATGGTTGTTGTGCTGCCGGATAGGTTTGCAAAACTAAAAGCATTTGTTAGGCAGCGAATGCATTAAATTAACAATTTTTCTTGTTTTACACCCAGATGATCACTGAAGATCATCCCGGAAATCAAAGCATCCAGGGTCAGGTTAACTCAATACCGCCGCACCTGGTTGTGAATTTGTTCATGCATGTACAGCGGAAGATAATACAAGCCACCTGAGTTTTTACCGCTGGCGCCGGATCCTTTCCAGCCGCCAAAAGGTTGGTAGCCTGGCCAGGCACCGGTCGTTGAGCCCAACGGGCGGTTGACATACACCACCCCGGCTTCAATGTGATCATAAAACCAGCCTACTTCTTCCTCAGAACCAAAGAATCCGGCTGTGAGGCCAAATTTTGTGCTGTTGGCCAGAGCCATTGCTTCATCAAGGTCCTTTACGGATTGAACCATGAGGATCGGCAGGAACATTTCTTGCTGCCATAGCCGATGCGATAATGGTACATCAACCACAACGGTTGGTTGACAGAAATAACCTTTGGCCATTTCCCCATCGGTAATCACCTCGCCACCTGCTAAAATTTTTCCGGCGGCTTTAAGCTCGGCAGTAAAGGTTTGAAAATTCTCATAGGCGGATTTATTATTTACCGGGCCCATGTAGCTATCGCGTTCGGCGGGGTCGCCAACCTTGAGTTTTCCAGCCAGATCTACCAGCCGGGCGATGAGGGCATCATAAACATCTGCTTCAACAAAGACGCGCGAACAGGCGGAACATTTTTGGCCTTGTAAACCAAAAGCGGAACGGGCAATGCCAATAGCGGCATCATCCAGGTTGGCATGTTTTGAAACAATTGTCGGGTTTTTGCCACCTAATTCCAACACAACCGGACGTACATAATCTCCCTGTGCAAACCGACGATAGATATCCATTCCGACGTCAACGGAACCGGTAAAGGTGATCCCGTCAATATCTTTACTCTCCACCAGAGTGTTACCAACGGTGGAGCCAGGGCCAGAGACAAAATTAACCACCCCATCCGGGATACCCGCCTGGTGCATGCAATCCACCAACAAATATGGTGACCAGGTTGTGCTTGAGGCAGGTTTGATGACCACGGCGTTACCCGCTACCAGAGCAGCTCCAGCCGGACCACCGGTGAGGGCGGTTGGGAAGTTGAAGGGACTGATAACAGCCCAAACGCCATAGGGCTTGAGCACAGAGGTATTTGAGGAATCGAGGCTAACCAGAGGGTCTTTTCCCATCTTTGTTCGGTAGCCGCGATTAGCTTCCATTTGATCACAGGCATAGCGGATTAATGCGGCGGTTTCTGCCACATCACCCAGGGCTTCCATGCGATTTTTACCGACTTCAAGCGTGACAACTGCGCTGATCTCAAATAAACGTTGATCAATTAAATCAGCAGCCTTGCGGAGCAAGTAAACCCGCTCGTCCCAATACATCCGGCTCCAGGCAGGGAAAGCCTGGCGGGCAGCTTCAATGGCATCATTGGCATCCTGAGCGCCCCCTTTTTGATAAGTGACCAGGTGCAAATCGGTGTTGATGGGCGAATACTCTTGATATTTGTTTTCAACAATCCGTTCTTCACCATTGATGATGAGTGGAATTTCTTGCCCCAGATTTTGTTTTACTGCGTCCATGGCTGCAGAAAAACGGGTATGCAATTCCTCGGGTGGGTCGAACATGGTCGAATAGGTCAGCGTAAAGGGGGTTTCACTGTTCATGGGGGTGTTTCCTTCTAAGCAACGGAATTTTTTGGTTTTCTACCTGTAAGATTTTATCACATTTCGAAAGGGAGTTGGAAACAGTTGACTGAGAAATAATCGTTGTTACTTGGATGGAAAGCAGATCAAGAAATGGAAAAGGAATTGTGATGTGTAAAAAAGGACGGGAATCGGGTAAATCCCCATTCACGATGGAAATAAATAATTAGCTCACTCAAAAAATCTAAAGTTTGCTTTAAATTTCATCCTTCTCAAACCGCAAGGCACGCAGACCGTTCAGTGTAACCAGCAACGAAACGCCCATATCTGCCAGCACTGCCAACCATAAAGGTGTATAACCGAAGATTGCCAAAAGGGCTACCAGCAGCTTACTGGACAGGCTGAAGCCGATATTATGCTTGATCAAACGGTTGGCGAAGGCTGATAATCGGATGGCAAAAGGCAGTTTGTGGATATCATCGGCCATCAGGACCACATCAGCTGTTTCCATAGCCTGGGCACTGCCGCTTCCACCCATGGCTATTCCCAGATCTGCTGCAGCCAGGGCAGGTGCGTCGTTGATTCCATCCCCCACCATACCTATCGAACCATATTCCACGCGCAAAATATCTACAATCTGCTGTTTGTCATTGGGTAACAATCCAGAGCGCACCGCATCGATGCCGACATCACCACCCACCTTATTGGCAACTACATGGTTATCACCAGTTAACAGGATAGTTTTCTTTCCCATTTCTTTAAGTTGTTTAATGACCTTGGCTGATTCTGGCCGCAAGGTATCCGCCACGGCAATAAAGCCGCGTACCCGCTGCCCATCGCACAGGAGCATCGCTGTTTTACCTTCAGCTTCAGCCTGGTCAACCCATGCTTCTACCTGGGGAGGGACCAGATGCTCCTCCTGGAATAAACGTCGACTGCCTATGGTCATCTGCTGACCATTTATCATGCCTTCCAGCCCGCGTCCACCACGTGTCACTAAATTCTCGGCCGCAGGGCAGCACCCCGTTAAACCACGTTGTTCGGCTTCTTCGATAATTGCTTGTGCCAGGGGGTGGGTGCTATGGCGTTCCAGTGCATATGCCAGGGCTATCAAATTATTACAGGGTTCACAATATGTCTCATCCAGACAGTCTAAATCCTTGCTTTCAACCACCTTGGGCTTGCCCTGGGTAAGGGTTCCGGTTTTATCAAAAGCGAAGGCCTGCAATTTGGATAATGCCTCCAGAAAAATGCCCCCTTTGAACAAAACCCCGTTGCGGGCAGCCCTGGTTAAACCAGCAGCCATGGTGACCGGGGTCGAGATCACCAGAGCACAGGGGCAACTGATGATCAGCAAAGCCAGCGCGCGATACAACCAGCCACGGCTGCCATCGGCTGGATTCAAGAAAGGCGCGCCAAGAAACAGTGGTGGAATTAGGGCCACCAGTAAGGAAAGCAAGACCATGGCAGGGGTGTAATAATGCGCAAAGCGATCGATGAATTTTTGGCTGCGCGATTGGCGAGACTGCGCTTGGGTGACCATTTCGATGATGCGGTGAAGGGAGCTGTCGGCTGCCAGCCGGGTCACTTCAATTATCAGCCGCCCAGAACCGTTTACTGTGCCGCTGAATACTTCATCGCCCTGGGTTTTCCAAACCGGGATACTTTCACCGGTAATTGCCGCCTGGTCCACATCGCTGTTGCCCTCCAAGACGGTGCCGTCAATGGGGATACGTTCTCCGGGGCTCACCAGGATTGTGTCGCCTGGAATTAATGTCTCGACCGGTACAAACTGTTCCTGCCCCTGTTTTATTTTCAGTGCATGGGTGGGGGTTAATTCTTTTAATTGAGAAATAGCGATGCGTGCTCTTTCGTTGGTAAAGCCTTCCAGTGCTTCAGCAATGCTGAACAGAAGGATCATGCTGGCTGCTTCGGCAAATTCTCCAATGACTACTGCACCAATTCCGGCTATGATCATTAGAAAATTGATATTAAAATTTCGGTTGACCCATAAGTTAACCAATCCGCTGTGAGCAATTGGCCAACCGGCAAGACCCAAAGCCAGAATTTGGAGGGCGATCACTACCCACCCCGGCGCTCCCAACCATTTGGTGATTAACGAAGAAAGGATAATTACGGCTGCAATTAGGGCTAATTGCGTTTCTGTTTGCCGGATCAAATAATGCCAGAAACCAACCAGGGCGTTTTTCTCCGCAGCTGGCAATTGGCGCGTTGATTCGTTATCATCCACGGTATAGCCCAATTTCGTGATCAGCTTGCGAAGTTGATCGGAGTCTATATCCCCACGTACCCTGAGCGAGCCATCAAAATATTGTAATTCAGCTGTTTCAACCCCCGGCAAAGCCTCAACGCTTGCTTCTAAGCCGCGGGCACAGTCCAAGCAATCCAAACCAGTTATTTTTAATTTCTTTTCAACCATTAAAAGTATTCCCCTCAATCATGCAAAATGTGTTCAAAGGTGCGCTGCAAAATATCTCGAATATGATCATCAGCCAGGCCGTAGTAAACTTCGCGGCCCTTTTTGTGGTAACGAACGATATTGAGGTTGCGTAATAACCTTAACTGGTGGGATACCGCACTCTGGGTAACAGATAAATGGTCCGCAATTTCTCCGACGCGGCGATCTCCCTCGGATAAAATCGCCAAAATTTTGAGCCGGGTTGGGTCTGCCAGGGCTTTAAAGCTTTCTGCCATGGCCTGTATTGTTGATTCCGAAGAGGTTGCCAGGGTGACTTCTGTAAATGATTGGTGATCGGTTTTCATTTATCAAATCCTAAATATATGAACATATATTCATGTATTATTATAAGATATTGGATCAATTTGTCAAGTAATTTACAAAATTTGGGTGTATAATCAATGCGAATTTTACATTATCTGCTCACGGTCAACTGCCGGTTGTAGTATAATGTAAAAAAGATAGCAAGTAAGCGCGTATTAGATTTAAACAATGACAGAAAATAACGAAACAGGTACCTTAGACAGTGATAGTTCCAGCGGCGATAGACGCCGTGGAATAAATATGGATCGCCGGATGCAAATAATTTAGGCTGAGCTCACCTCTTAACAATGCGAGAGCCTGATTTGCATCGGGCTCTTATTGTTTATCCGATCACTGACTAAAAAAAATAATTCTCGGAAAAGAGATGTGCGATGATTTATGTCAGCCAATTGATTAACCAGTATGTGTGGGATGGCTATGGGGGCAAGATTGGACGATTGGAAGATATCCTTGTTAATGGGACCGATAAGAATCTTCCACCAATTGTGGCGCTCGTTTTAAAGAAAAACCCCTTAGGGGTTGAAATAATTCCAGCCAATCAAATTGCCAGCCTGTGGCCCAGCATGACATTAAAGGTGGGTGTAGACCGAATAAAACCTTTTCATGCCAACGGGCATGAATTACCGCTTATTGATAGGGTGCTGGACCAACAAATTGTCGATACCGAAGGGAAACGGCTGGTTCGGGTAAACGACCTGCAAATTGCCAGAGCTGGCGAGCTTTTTGTCCTTACCGGTGTTGATGTGAGCGGTGCCGGCCTTCTCCGTCGTTTGGGGTTGGAAAAACTTGGACGGTTTTTTGTGAGCACTTTCAGCCGCTCTGCGAAAACGGCGGTCATTCCCTGGGAATTTGTTGCTTCAATTGAGCATGATGACCCCTTGCGTTTAAGTGTCGCACAGAATAAATTGGTTAAAATGCCCCCGGCGGATATTGCTGCCATTGTAGATGAACTTGACCGTCAAACATACACTGCTCTGCTGGAAGGCTTTGACAACCAGGTTCTGGCAGATACCCTAGAAGAATCATCCCCCGAACTGCAAATGAGCATCCTTTCGAATATGCCTCCGGAACGGGCTGCCGACATCCTGGAGGAGATGGATCCGGACGAAGCGGCTGACCTGCTGGCCGATTTGCCCGAACAGACCAGTGAAGCATTGTTGGAATTAATGGAACATGATGATGCTCAGGAAGTGCGGGCATTACTGAATTACCCGGAAGACACAGCCGGCGGAATTATGACCACAGAATTTGCTTATGTACCGGAGGACCTGACCGCTGGCCAAGCCCTCGATTACCTGCGCAATTCTGAAGATGCTCAGGATGACGAAGGAATGCATTATGTGCATATACTTGATCACAATCGATGCTTGCGTGGCGTGGTCACACTGCGCGATCTGGTGATGGCTGATCCCCATAGTGACCTGCAGCAGTGGGTTATTGCTGAGGAATCGACGGTGGAGCCCCTGACCCCCCAGGAAGATGTGGCTTACCTGATTGCTAAATACGATTTGGCATCCATCCCCGTGATTGACCCAGAAACCAATGTCATGCTGGGAATTGTGACCGTCGATGACGCTATCGATATCGTCCTGCCTACCGCTTGGAAAAAGCGCCTTCCCCGTTTATTTTAAAAAAGTGCCGGAGGGAATCAATGAAGAAAAAATTTGAGACACCTTTGTGGTTAAAAAAGATAGGCATCTATTTGGCGGTTCTAGGCCCCGGACTAATAACCGCCAGCGCCGATAATGATGCTCCAGGCATTGCTACATACTCAATGGCTGGCTCAATTTATAAATACAAATTCCTATTTATTATTATGGCGGTCACCATCGGAGAAGTGGTCATCCAGGAAATTGCAGCGCGCATGGGTGTGGTTACTGGCAAAGGTACTGCAGACCTGATTAGAGAACGCTTTGGTGTGAAGATTACAGCCTTAGCAATGTTCTCGTTGCTGCTGGCAAACCTGGGCACCACTGTTGCACAAATTGCAGGTGTAGCTGCATCCGGCGAGTTGTTTGGGGTTCCCCGTTATATTTCTGCTCCAATTGCGGCGGTGCTGGTGAGCCTGACCGTGTTGCGCGGTTCTTACAAACACATTGAGAAAATACTTTTGGCACTGTCACTTGTTGCAATCAGTTACATCATCACTGTGTTTATGATGAAACCAAATTGGGGCGAGGTGTTGCGCGCCACGTTCATTCCTCAATTTGAAATGGAACCACACTTTATCCTCGCAGTTCTGGCAACAATTGGAGCAACCATCACCCCCTGGGGCATATTTTTCATGCAATCTTCTGTGGCTGATAAGGGATTGTCTTTAAAAGATTATCCTTTTACAAAATTCGATGTCACCTTTGGTGCCGCCTGGGGAAATGTTGTCTCGGCTTTTGTGGTAATTTCTACAGCTGTTACCCTGTATGTAGCGGGCATCCCGGTGGAAACTGCAGAAGATGCTGCAAAAGCACTGGCACCATTGGCTGGCAATGCTGCAAGTCTGCTGTTTTCTGCTGGCTTGCTGGGCGCTTCATTGTTAGCGCTATCGGTTTTGCCCCTTTCCACCACCTACGCTTTTTGTGAAGCTTTTGGGTTTGAGCGCGGCTTAAACCGTCGGGTCAGCGAAGCACCTGCTTTTTACGGTATTTTTGCAGGCATCATTGTGCTCAGTGTGCTGATTGTGCTCATACCGGGAATTCCCTTGTTCCCGATCATGTGGCTTTCTCAGACCTTAAACGCTTTTTTCCTGCCGATATTGCTGTATTTGGTAATTAAACTTTCCAGCAGCGAGAAATTAATGGGTTCCTGGAAGAATACGCGCCTTCAGAATATCCTGGCAGGCGGATTAACCGTATTTATCAGTTTGATAACGGTGGCGCTATTCGTCGCCATGTTTTGGAATCCGGCTACTTAAGCAGGTCAAGGTCTTTTGGTAATGGGCAAGCTTTGTAAGTTGGCGTCTATTCGTGAAATTGGTGCTGCTTTAATGCCAGACGGTATTCAACCCAAGCCAGGAAGATCCCTGTGAAAATTAGTGCGACCGGAACTCTTAACCACAAGGCGGACAACCATTCTGTGAGGAGTAATAGCAACAGAATGATGACCAATAAAAACAATCCTATCCACAGCACAGCACGGTAAGCGACCGCCAGAAAACGTATTCTGCTTGTATGGCGCTGTTCAACGAGAGCAGCGCCTTTTTGTGTGTGTTGATTATCCTTTGTCACGTCGGATTCACCTTATTGCTATCCAGTTCCGGTCGAAAGGTATTTACTGTACCGGCATATGCATGCGTGCAAAAGTCCACATATCCGTAAATTCTTCGATTAATTTCGCAGTCGGCTTACCAACGCCATGGCCAGCACGCGTTTCAACCCGGATTAAAACCGGCGCATCACCAGCCTGGGCTTTTTGTAGGGCGGCGGCGAATTTGAAGCTGTGCCCGGGGAATACTCGATCGTCATGATCGCCGGTTAGCACCATGGTCGCTGGGTAGGGGGTGCCCTCTTTAATGTTGTGATAGGGAGAATAAGCCAGCAGTGTGGCAAATTCTTCCGGGTCATCTGGAGACCCATAATCGGAGGTCCATGCCCAGCCAATGGTAAATTTATGAAAGCGGAGCATATCCAGTACCCCCACATTAGGTAAACACACGCCAAACAGGTCTGGGCGTTGAGTCAGGCAGGCGCCGACCAGCAAGCCACCATTGCTGCGTCCACCGATCACCAGGTGTGGGGTATCGGTGTAACCTTCGCCAATCAGGTACTCTGCAGCGGCAATAAAATCATCAAAAACGTTCTGTTTATTGGCTTTCATGCCGCCTTCGTGCCATTCGCGACCATATTCACCACCACCGCGCAAATGTGCCTGGGCGTAAATACCACCCATCTCCATCCATACCAGGTTAGGCACACTGAAGCTGACCGGAACGGAGATATTGAAACCACCGTATCCGTATAAATAGGTCGGGACCTGACCTTTAATTTGTAAATCTGCCCGGTGAGTGATGAAGAGCGGTACCTGTGTGCCATCTTTGCTGGTATAAAAAACTTGTTTGGTGATATAGTCCTCAGGATTGAAAGCTAATGCGGGCGCACGAAAGACGCTTACTTCCCGATTGTCTACATTAAGCCGGTAAACCGTTCCAGGCGTAGTGAAACCGGTAAATTTATAAAAGGTCTCCGGGTCATCGACTTTTCCGCTAAAACCGAACACAGTACCGATATCAGGCAATATTAATTCGCCATCGGGGGTGCCATCTAACCTGAAAAAGCGCACTTCATGGGCTGCATGGTGCAGATATGTGCCGATAAACCGTCCTCCTACGAAATCGACAAATTCAAGCTTATCCGTATCCTCCGGGATTATCTCCTGCCAATTTTCGGGGTCTGGGCGATCAATATCGATGGCGATGACGCGATTAAGGGGAGCATTCTGGTCGGTTTTAAAGTAGAAACGTTTGTTATCGTTCCAAACCAAACTATAAGCCGCGTCGAAATCTGTCAATAAACCGGTGACTTCAGCCTGGGGTTCTTCCAGGTCAAGGTAAAAGACAGCATTTTCTTCCGCTGTTCCCTGTGAGACATAAATTATTAAGTAGCGTCCATCCTCGGTCACATAACCATAAAACCCCCATTTTGGGTGATCGGGGCGTGCATAAATCAACCGGTCTTCAGATTGTGGTGTACCCAACTTGTGATAGTAAAGCTTGTGGTCGTAATTGGCGGATTTTAATGCATCGCCTTCAGGGGCATCATAACGGCTGTAGAAAAATCCAGTGCTGGCTTTATCCCAGCTTGCTCCTGAAAATTTTACCCATTCGATTTTATCTTCCAGATCTTGCCCATCATCCACTCTGCGGACATACCAGGTTTGCCAATCGGAGCCCGCATCGGAAAGGCCATATGCTAGCAGGCGTCCATCGCGGCTGATGGCTGCTCCGCTTAATGCGATGGTGCCATCTTCAGAGAGGGTGTTTGGATCCAATAGAACCTGGGGCTCATCATCCAGGTTTTCCATCCAATATAAAATATCCTGGTTCAGCAAACCCGTGTTATAAGTGAAAAAATAGCGCCCACCGCGTTTAAATGGCGGAGAATACTTTTCGTAATCCCATAATTCGAGCATGCGTGCCTGAATTTTCTCTCTCACGGGTGCGGTTTCCAGGTAACCATTGGTTAATTGGTTTTGAGCCTGAATCCAGGTTTTAATTTCATCCGATTCCAGGTCTTCCATCCAGCGATAAGGATCTGGAATGGCGTGTCCATGGATATTTTCAACAAGGTTTTCCGTACGCGTCTCAGGGTAAGTTATGGGCATGATGTCTCCTTATGAAGTTCTCAGGGTGTGTAATTGGCAATATAGTTGAACAGGGCGGCGGTCAATTTGGCATCATCGATCGCCCGATGTGAATTTGGCAGTGGAATGCCACTGGCAGCACCAGCAGATTCCAGTTTATGGAATCGTAAACTATTTCCACGCGGACTAATTTCACCATAGAATGCAGAATACAATTTCATCACACAGAAAAAATACTTATCATCCAGAGGCCAATCCAGCCAGTAACGGGAATGTGTCTGCTTTAGAAGCCGCAAATCAAAATCAACATTGTATGCACCAACAAAGCGCCCTGCCAAAACCGATTGCAAGTCTTCCCAGATTTCTTTCCAGGTGGGTGAATTGGCGACCATTTCCTCTGTTATTCCGTGAACGGCGACGGCATCTGCAGGGATTGGGATGGCAGGTTTGATCAAGGCATCATACAAAGTAGCGCCAGTTTGATCAACCACACCGACCTCGATAACGACATCCTGAGGAGAGAAACCCGTGGTTTCAGTATCGAGAAAGATTGGGTTATAAGCCAGGATTTGCCGGGCACGTTGGATTACTTTTGGATTAGCAAGAGGATACATATTTTTTCTTTTCATCAATGCAAATTGTGTTCAAAGTTTACCACTTTTAACGGGTCTCTTCCAAGACGTGGTTCGGGTTGTTTGTTGGTTGGAAAAGGTGAAGATAATCTTGGTGCAATTTTATGCCGTTGTATATTTTGGAAGATTCTGAAAATGTGGCCTGAGAAACGCCTTTTATCTACAGTTTTTATTGCTGTTATCCCCATACAGATCTTGGGTATAATTCCGTTGTTGGTAAAACCATTTTAAGATTGGTAACGATGTCAGAGAAAACCCCAAACGGACGCCACAT
>Ga0255347_1002404_pt1 | contig 26755 bp, 21 predicted proteins | sample wastewater_treat_2_FD_192479 | JGI IMG/M metagenome (GOLD analysis project Ga0255347, IMG submission 192479) | Wastewater microbial communities from Lulu Island WWTP, Vancouver, Canada - plant24 | ecosystem: Engineered > WWTP > Wastewater > Unclassified | place: Canada: Vancouver, British...
CCCATCCAGCAGGTATAGGTGATGGTTCCCGGCTGGGTGGGAGTAAATTCTATTATATTTTCTCCAACTTCAAGTTTTTGCTGCTTCCCGTAGGCAGGGATAATAATTTCATTGTTGCAACCGTTTAATTTTCCTTCTTCGGCAACTATGGTCCATCTTAAAGGAACCCCTGCATATACCTTAATGGGTTGGTAGCTGCCGGGCTCAAGATTTGTGGTTACAAGTTGATAACCATCTTTTATAACGGCATTGGCGGTCTTGTTGTCTTGCTCTGCCTTAATTCCTACAACTGATAAAACAGCATCTGACACGTTGATTCCCGCCAGCAGCAAGCCCCTGTTACCCATCACCAAACCCAATACCAGGACTAAAATCGAGGCAACTTTCATCATCTGCCTGGTAAAATTCGAGCTTAATAATGAACTGAAGGCACCAAAGGCAAACATCAGGGGAAGGGTACCCAAACTGAAGGTAAACATGGACAGGGCTCCCGTCAGGAAGCTTCCCGTTCCAAGGGCATAGAGCTGCATGGCTTGCAAGGGCCCGCAAGGCATGAATCCGTTAAGTAAGCCTACCATAAAAGCTCCTTTGCCGCCTTTCCTGCTGTAAATCCTGCCTGTTAAACTCTTGGGCAGGCGAGGCATGAGTTTTCTTAAGCCGGGGGCGATATTCAGCATATTGATACCCATGATGACCATGAAGGCACCTGCCAAAATGGTAATTATTGATTTACCTTTTAGAGACAAGCTGAAAACTGAGCCGAGGCCACCTGCCAATCCTCCAAAAAGGGTATAGGATACTATTCTTCCAAGATTATATAAGAAACTTGGCTTTAATTTACCTGATATATTACTCTCCCAATCACCGGATCCGACACATTGTGACAAGCTAATACCCCCGCACATTGCAATGCAGTGTATTGACGTAAAGAGGCCGGCTGCAAAAAGCATCCCGTATCCCATGCTCTGGGTGATTTGGGGCAAAAAGTTAAATCCGACGGTGTTTTTGACAATTATATACAAGCCGGCAATTATTATTAAAATTAAAAAAGTCGAGGTGTTGGATGAATCATGTTCTCTTGATTCACGGTCATATATAACTTCATATCCTGTTTTTTCAATAGTCTTAAAGATGGTATTCAAATCTGTCTTTTCAATGTCATATATAATGTCTGCCGTGGATGATTCAAAGCTTACCTTAACGGAATTAATCCCGTCCAATTCCTTTAATGCCTTTTCTATTTTATATTCACAAGCTGTACAGGTTACTCCGTATAGATTTACTCTTACATGCTCAAATGACTTTTGCATAATAAACCCTTTATCTCCAATTTTTAAAGATAAATTCAGCTTCGGCAAATAACTCTTTAGGAATTGTAATGGTCGTATCGGTTACTTCCTTCATATCTTCAGTTATGGGAACCGGGTTGCACCCACCCCTGGTCACTTCAACATCATCCAGACTGAACCTGTTACCGCAGTTTTGACATATCAGATAATCCCCTTCCTGGACATAATAGCCCCTGCCTGAAGCGTAGCATACCTGGCAGGTGTTGAAGGCGGTTCTTATGGTTCCGTCTGATGCCTTAACAGCCAATACTTCAATATATGTGTCAAGTTCATCATATCTATAGAATTTTGCAGTTTCGCTTACATCAGAAATTTGAATTACCATGTCTCCCTTTTCATCGGTTGCAGATATTGCGGCAGGTTTTGACATTTCTCCTGTGATTTCATCATCTTTTTTTGAGCCTAATACGGAGAATGCCGCCAGGCCGATAACTATAATAGCTATAACACCTAAAATCAAATTGTTGTTTTTCCCGGATCTTTTATTAACTTTCATAATCAAATTCCTTTCTACATAGAATAGATTTAAGGAAATTATAAAAAAATATTATGAAGATTTTGTGAAGATTTGTTCCTTATCTCAGCAGCGAATAAAAAAGTTTGCAGGTGGAATAATAGAAAATATCAGTGCAAAAGGGGTAACCCATGGGTATATTAACGGATTATCTTATAGCCGCAATAGGGTTGATGAGTATTTTTGATTTGCTTTGTACTCTCCGGTGGATAGGCGTAAATCCTTACATGGAAGCTAATCCGCTTATGAGATGTTTGTGGTTCGTGGATCCTGTCCTCTTTGTTTTTATAAAAATTGCCATAACCTTTGCTTTTTGTTTAACAACTTATAAGTTAAAAGATAACGGATTATTGAAACGGCTTATTTGGCTGCCTTTTTACACATATGTTTTTGTTGTGTTTGTGCACTGTATATGAATAAGGATGGTATTTTCAGGTAAGAGGCCGTCGTGCTTATGGACATGCTGACCTCTAACTTTTATATATTCACTCACAATATAAATCTTGATTATTGTTTTAATTTAATGTAAAATTAGATAAAACAAGCACAATCCTAGGAGGAATAGAGTTGATGAGAACTTATAAAGCTGACAAAATTAGAAACGTTGCCTTACTCGGTCACAGCAGTTGTGGCAAAACTACGATTACTGAAGCTCTTTTGTTTCAAACGAAAGTAACGAACAGAATGGGTAAAGTAGAAGACGGAAATACTGTATCCGATTTCGATAAAGAAGAAAAGGAACGCCAAGTTTCAATTGGAACATCCGTTATACCGATTGAATACCAAGATACAAAAATAAATTTCTTGGATACTCCGGGATATTTTGACTTCGTAGGAGAAGTTTATGGGGCCCTAAGAGTTGCAGACGGTGCAGTATTAGTAATTGATGCCAGCTCCGGAATAGAGGTAGGTACGGAAAAATGCTGGAAATACTTAGAGCAAAGGAATATGCCTCGTATTATTTTTATTAATAAACTAGACAAGGAAAACATTAAATTCGACGAATTACTTGAAAAAATAAGGGATAAGTTCGGTAGGAAAGTAGTTCCATTTACTCTGCCCATAGGCAAGGGAGAAAATGTTGACGGGTATATGGATATATTGAAAGGTCAGAGCTATATCGATTCAAAACCTGTTGAAACCTTCCCTGACACGGCAGCAAAGGCAGAAGAATTAAAATCCGTACTTATGGAGGCAGTTGCTGAAACAGATGAAGCTTTGCTTGAAAAATACTTTGAAGGTGAAGAATTTACCGAGGAAGAAATTCAAAAAGGATTAAAAAACGCAGTATTACAAGGAGAATTGGTTCCTGTAATCGTAGGTTCAGCAATAAAAGGATTAGGCATTGATATGCTGATGAATACGATAGTAGAGTACTTGCCTAACGCTTTGGATGCTAAATCACTGAAAGGCAGCCCGGCAGATTCCTTATCGGCATTTGTATTCAAAACCATAGTTGACCCCTTTGTAGGAAAAATTACTATATTCAAGGTAATGTCGGGAACTATGAAGAAAGACACGGATGTTTTCAATGCAAATACCGGCGACTCGGAGAGAATAGGCAGCGTATTTTCACTGAGAGGAAAAGAGCAGCTTGAAGTATCCGAAATAGAAGCAGGTGATATAGGAGCTACTTCCAAGCTTCAATACTTCAAGACCGGTGACACTATTTCCTTAAAGACTGCTCCTGTTGCTTATGAAAAAATTGATTTTCCGAAACCTTGTTATTTCATGGCAATTAAGGGATTAACCAAAGACAGCGATGAGAAAATAGGATTAGGACTTCAAAGGTTAAATGAAGAGGATCCTACCTTCTCAATAGACAGAAACTTTGAAACCAAGGAGCTTGTAATAGGAGGCCAGGGCAACATTCAGCTGGAAGTAATTGCAAGCAAGCTTAAGAATAACTACAAGATTGATGTTGTACTCAGCCCGCCCAAGGTTGCTTACAGGGAAACAATCAAGGGTAAATCCGATGTTCAGGGTAAACATAAGAAACAATCAGGCGGCGCAGGCCAGTATGGAGATGTCCGCATCAGATTTGAACCTTCTGATAAAGAATTTGAATTTACGGAAGAAATATTCGGAGGATCCGTACCCAAACAATATATCCCGGCAGTAGAAAAGGGACTCAGAGAATCTCTGGAAAAGGGTGTATTGGCAGGCTGCAAGGTTGTTAACGTTAAGGCAACATTGTATGACGGTTCCTACCACGAAGTCGATTCAAATGAAATGGCATTTAAGATTGCTGCATCATTAGCCTTCAAGAAAGGTATGATGGAAGCAAAACCTGTTTTGCTTGAGCCGATAGCAAAGGTTGAAATCAACATTCCCGAAGAGTACCTGGGAGACATAATGGGCGATATGAACAAGAGAAGAGGAAGAATCCTTGGTATGGAACAGCAGCCGGACGGCAGCCAGCTTGTTAGGGCAGAAGCCCCAATGTCCGAAATGTACACATATGCAATCGAGCTTAAGTCCATGACCCAGGCAAGGGGTACTTTCGAAGTTGAATTCTTAAGATACGAAGAAATGCCGGCCCACCTGGCAGAAAAGGTTATAGCCGACTACAAGGCACAGAATGAGAATGATAAATAATTAAATTAATTTAAAAAATCACTTAAAAGACTATAAATGTCTTTTAAGTGATTTTTGTTTTAATAACATCTGCCATAACCGGATTTTAGCGAATAAAATCTATTCGTACCAGTTTCTTGCCGTTTGGCAATTCTCTTGCTTGATGAAGGTCCTTTTGATAGCCGATTTCACCTATGGCTTCAATTAAATCCTTTTCTTCAACAAGATGGTGAATCTCGGACAAACGGTCAAATACATGGAGATATGGAGAATCAGAGACAAAGGAATCATTTGTATTGACCTGAATAATACAGGATACATATTTTGGTTTTACTTGCTTGACTACTTTTTGAAAGCATTCATATCCGATATATTCAATTAAGAGATTTGCTACAAGTAAATCTGCATATGGCAGTTTTATATCTCGGGTCAAATCTACACACAGGGTCTGAAGGATGCCTTCCAGTTCCGGGTATCGCTCTTTACACACTTTCAAATAGTTTTCATTAATGTCTATTCCATAAACTTTATCAATAATATGATTATCTATATGTTCTAATCCGTTACCGCCTGCTACCCCTAAAATCATGATGGATTTTACCGGATGAGTATAAAACTGCTCTTCCATCATTTGGTTCATTGCCTGAAGCTGAAACACGCTTTCCAAACTCATATGTTTTTCATAGTCTTCCAAGTTAATATCTTCCCAGGGATTATTCATTTTACGCACCTCATAAATTCCAGTTTATATTTAGTTATCCTTTCTCTCATATTTCATTATCAAGGGTTGTAACAATAAAAAATATATTAACAATAAAACAATATTAGTCGAAAGTGAAAATTTGCTTATTGCAATTATGTAACAATAAAGACCAATAAATATTATGGTAGAGATTATGAATGAAATGCGAGTTGCCTTATGAACTGTTCCGCATTCAGGACAAGTAAATTTATATCTGTTTTTAAGAAGATAATGCTTATAATACTCTGAAAATGATATTTTCCTGTTGCAATTGCTGCATTCTTTTATCATTACATATCCCTCAAATATATTTAAATGCTAATATTATGTTAAATACCATTACTAAAGAAGAATTGAGCATATTTATATTATTATAACTTACTTTATATCCAATTGCAAAAATATAACAGTAAAATTTAATACTTAACATAAGATTCTTCAGGCTTCGCCTTCAGAATTATCACGTGTTATCCACACCACGATAAACGAATTCCATTTGTCATCCTGAGCGAAGCGAAGGATCTCAAGAGATCCTTCGGGCTAAAGCCCTCAGGATGACACTATGGGTATTCAATGATTTATAACCAGCTGCCTTCCGTCATAATCCACTTCAAGGTTGGTGTCCGGTTCCAGGTCCTCTGAAATGATTAGTCTGGCTATCAAGGTTTCCACGCTGCTTTGGACAAAACGTTTCAAGGGTCTTGCCCCGTAAACCGGGTCATAACCTGCTTCAACGATGTAGTCCTTTGCCCTTTCCGTCACCGAAACGGTAAGCTGCTTATCTCTGAGTCTCATGTTTAAATCCTTGAACAAGAGGTCAAGTATGGCTGATATCTCGGATTTCTTCAAGGGCTTGTAGAATACAATCTCGTCAAGACGGTTTAAGAACTCCGGTCTGAACTGGTGCTTTAAGAGGTTATTAACGGCGCTCTTGGCTTCATCTGAAATTTCGCCCTGGCTGTCGATGCCTTCAAGTATATAGTTTGAACCAAGGTTTGATGTAAGGATGATGATGGTGTTTTTAAAGTCCACCGTCCTGCCTTGAGAGTCGGTTATCCTACCGTCATCAAGGACCTGAAGCAAAATATTGAATACTTCCGAATGAGCCTTTTCGATTTCATCAAAGAGGACAACGGAATAGGGCTTTCTTCTCACGGCTTCCGTTAACTGGCCTCCTTCTTCGAAGCCCACATATCCGGGAGGGGCACCGATAAGCCTTGAAACGGAAAACTTCTCCATGTATTCGCTCATGTCGATCCTTACGATGTTCTTTTCATCGTCAAATAAGGCCTGGGCTAAAGCTTTGGCGAGCTCCGTTTTTCCGACCCCCGTAGGACCTAAGAAGAGGAATGAACCAATGGGCCTGTTGGGATTTTGAATGCCTGCCCTTGACCTAAGAATGGCTTCAGTGACCTTTTGAACGGCTTCGTTTTGACCCACAACCCTTTCATGCAGGATCTTATCAAGGCGGAGAAGTTTTTCCCTTTCTCCTTCCATAAGTTTAGAAACCGGTATACCGGTCCATTTTGCCACAATTCGGGCAATTTCTTCTTCGGTCACCCTGTCCCTCAAAAGATTATTTGAGCCTCTTGTAAGGTCAGCCTCTTCTTCTTCCTTTTTAAGCAATTTTTGCAGCTCCGGAAGTTTCCCGTATTTTAATTCGGCAGCCTTGTTTAAGTCATAATTTCTTTCTGCCATTTCAATATCAGCATTTACCTTCTCAATTTCTTCACGAAGCTTTTGAACCTTAGAAATTGCATCTTTTTCATTTTCCCATTTAGCTTTCATTTCCTTAAATTTAGCTCTTAGGTTAGCTAATTCTTTACGGATTTCCTCAAGGTGCTCTTCCGAAAGCTTGTCGTGTTCCTTTTTGAGGGCTGCTTCCTCGATTTCATGCTGCATTATCTTTCTTGAAATTTCATCAAGCTCCGAAGGCATTGAATCCATCTCGGTCCGTATCATGGCACATGCTTCATCCACTAAGTCTATGGCTTTATCGGGCAGGAAGCGGTCCGTTATATACCTGTTGGACAAGGTAGCCGCGGCTATTAAAGCCTGGTCCTGGATTTTAACCCCATGGAAGACTTCATATCTCTCCTTGAGTCCTCTAAGTATTGATATGGTATCCTCAACAGTGGGCTCATCAACCATGACCGGCTGGAATCTTCTTTCAAGGGCAGCGTCCTTTTCAATATATTGCCTGTATTCATTCAAGGTGGTTGCTCCTATGCAGTGAAGTTCTCCTCTTGCAAGCATAGGTTTGAGCATGTTGCCTGCATCCATGGAGCCTTCGGCCCTGCCGGCTCCCACAATGGTATGAAGTTCATCTATAAAGAGAATTATTTTACCCTCGCTCTTTTTGACCTCTTCAAGAACTGCCTTCAGCCTTTCTTCAAATTCTCCCCTGAACTTTGCCCCTGCAACCAAAGAGCTCATATCCAGGGAGAATATTTTTCTGTCCCTTAAATTTACGGGTACGTCACCTTTTACTATACGAAGAGCTAAGCCTTCTGCTATGGCTGTCTTGCCAACTCCCGGTTCACCGATTAAGACCGGGTTGTTTTTGGTTTTTCGTGATAAAATACGGATAACATTCCTGATTTCAGCATCACGGCCTATTACGGGATCCAATTTGTTGTTCCTGGCTAATTCAACCAAATCAGACCCGTATTTGGCCAAGACGTCATAAGTGGATTCAGGGTTGTCACTGGTAACCCTTGTGTTGCCCCTGACTGTACTCAGGGAATTTAAAAATCTATCCTTGGTCAAACCAAATTCATTAAACAAACTTTTTAAACTTCTCTTGGGATTGTTCAGCAGGGAAAGCATGATATGCTCGACGGAAATATACTCATCCTTCATTCTCTCTGCTGTATTTTCCGCATCCACCAATATCATGTCTACATCCTGGGCTATGTAGACCTTGCCGGGTTCCCTGCCGGGACCGGATACCCGGGGCATCCTGTCTATTATATATCTCAATTTGGATTTGAATGTATCAGCGTCAATATTCAATTTGACAAGGAGCTGGCCTATCAACCCCCCTGCCTGGTCCACCAGGGCATACAAGAGATGTTCCTGTTCAATTTGGATGTTTTGATTTTGTATTGCTATATTTTGTGCATCCTGAATTGCTTCCAAAGATTTTTGAGTAAATTTTTGCGGGTTCATTATTTATGCCTCCTATACTGCTATGCTAGTGTCAAGCAGACACTCCTCTTTTTATGTTAAACCTGTTAAGCGTCACGAGTGTAAAACTTCCTGCAAATTAATGCACCACTATCTCAAGCAACCACTTGACCCATATGGAACCGTCGTAACTGGGGATGACTACCCGTAACGGAAAGCCTTGCAAAACCGGAAGCGTCTTGCCTTCTAATTCGTAAGCAAGGAAATTATCCGGGGCTAGAGCATTCTCCAGGAGCATGGAAATTTCGTAGCCGTCAGCTCCCTTAAAGGCAACCCTTGTGCTTCCGGGCTGCACTTTTGCCATCTCCAGGATTGTCTTGAGGGATGCCCCGGACCAGGTAGCAACATCTTTGAAATATCCAATACATTCCAATGTGGGGGTAGCAGTCAGCTTTGGCATCCGCCGCAAATCATCATAGGTCAGGCTCAGCTCCTGGTCTACCTTACCTGTCACCTTGAGCCGGTAGGTATCGAAATCAACCAATATGGGCGTACCAGTCATTGTCAGACCGGTCTCCGGATCGACTCCCAGGTAGGGTGGAATAACATCAGGCATAGTGGGCACAACGATGGGCTCCAGCTTTTCGGGCGGGTCGGTTATGGTAACCACAACGGACTCTCCGTTTTGTGGGGGCGGGTTTGTCGTGTCAGTTTCTCCTTGAGCGCAGCCGGATGCCATTAATCCAAGCAGGGAAACCAGCATTATGATAACCGCCAATCTATGTCTGTGCTGTATGATTTTTCCCTTAAGTTTATGCAGGTACTCGATGTATTTTTTACAAGCTATCATGGTTTTGCACTCCTTATTATCTTCGATTTTGTTAAGCGGACGCTTCTGTTTGATTAAAATATTATAAAGGATTAAAACAAATTTAATTATGATAATATTATAATACCATCAAGTTCTTAATTTAAACCAAATATTGTTAATAAAGTATTAAACATGATATCCTTGGGGCTATAGCCCTCAGGATGACTTTGTGGAGTATTCATAACAATGATATCCTGTGCGTTATTCATAGCAATACAAGTATATACTCACAAATTAAATAAAAACACATATAATAAGGGATATAAAAGATGAGAAAGGAGAGGCACTTTATTAATTTGCCATCAGTATATTATGAGTGTCAGCGTAAATCAAAGAAACTATTGTTTGACGATAGGAAGAATAGCTCCTGATTTTACTGCGCTTTCTACGGAAGGTGTTGTAACCTTGTCTCAATACAGGGGTAAATGGGTGGTAATTATTAGTGAGCCCGGAAATTTTGCCGCTACATCAACCTCTTCTCTTTTGGCCTTCGCCGCCCATTATGATGAATTCGCCAAAAGGAATGTTCAAATATTGGTTGTGACCATAGATAACAATTTTGCAAATATAGAGTGGAAAATGGATATTTTGAAAACATACGGAATATCTATTCCATTTCCCCTCTTGGAGGATAGGGATGCCGTAATAGCAAGCTTGTACGGAATGGTTAATCCAGACAGAATTTATGAAGAAAGCGTAAGGGATCTTTTTATTATCAGTCCCGAAGGCAGGATAAGAGCCATATTGACCTATCCGGTTTCCTGCGGCAGAAATACATATGAAATTTTAAGAATTATAGATTCCCTCCAGCTGACGGAAACCTACAATGTTTACACGCCTGCCAACTGGATGCCGGGGGACCCTGTAATGCTGCCCACCACCCAGGATTTTGATGAAGCTCAGTTGAGACTTGAAGAACAAAACGGCTTATTCTGTCCTACATGGTACAACTGTTATTTAAATTATAATTACCTGACTCAGAATAGGAATAATCCATAAAATTTGCATGAAAAAATCGGCCTCATCTATAAATGATGCCGATTATTATTTTTACTAAAAAATTGAGGTGTTCCCCCTGAAGTAATGAACATGCCCGTCGTTATAGGTCGTTGTGCCTATATAGGTGTGAATATGGCCGTGATTTACGGGGATTGCCGGTGCAGTGTTTACGCTGAATCTGTGGGTGTGGCCGTTGGTAAATGTCGTTACTGCAGCTATATTGTGAACGTGTCCCGGAGTATTGGGCTCTGGGGAAGATACTCCGTTGTAAAAGTGTCTGTGGTTGTCATTTACGGTGGTGGGGCCTTCGAAAGTATGGGTGTGGATGCCTAACATTATATAATCACCTCTTTAATATTTTTAATTGTATAAAATATTGTATGTCTGCAATTGTTACTTGCTACTGATAATGTGGTTTTTTGAACCTTATCCATGGGATTCTTCGGGCTGAAGCCCTCAGAATGACAGTTTATAGGCTATTTACACAATGAAAAATCTGTAAAATTTTATCAAAAACCCCTTGCAAATTTTTCTAGGGGTGATATAATTACATTTAGGTCAAAGAAAGTCAAAGTCAAAGACAGTAAAAGACAAACTCTGTGGACTAAAGTGAGGAGGGATGACTTGTCGAAACTGAGTGATATAATTGAAGCCTTCATAAAAGAATTAATGGATGCCAACAATAATGATGCGATTGAAATTCAAAGAAATATTCTGGCACAGCAGTTTGATTGTTCTCCATCACAAATCAACTACGTGTTGACCACCCGCTTCACCAATGACAGGGGATATGTGGTGGAAAGCAGAAGAGGCGGAGGCGGATATATAAGGATTTTCAGAGTCCGGGCTTCAATGGAGGAAGAACTGAAGAGGATTCTGAATGAAACCATAGGAGACAGCATTACATTAAATAAGGCCATAGATTTACTCAATGTATTCATGGAAAGAAATATTATTACGGCAAAAGAGAAAGCAATAATGCAAAGTGTTTTAAGCGACAGGGTCCTTAATTTGGTTGCCTATGAAGACAGAAACAGGCTGCGGGCCGGTCTCTTGAAGGAAATGATACTGGTAGCAGTGGAAAACAGTGATTATTAACCGATGGGAGGGGTATAAATGCTTTGTAGCGAATGCGGCAAAAATGAAGCCAATGTACACGTAACACACATAATCAACGGAAAAAAGACGGAAAGCCACTTGTGCGAAGAATGCGCTAAAAAGAACCAGGCAATTTTAAATACAAATTTTTCTATGGAAAACTTGTTTTCTGCTATGCTGAACAATACCTTTAGCGGTAAAACATATTTACCTGCAAAGGCATGTTCATTTTGCGGCATGACATATGATACATTCAGAAACACGGGAAAATTCGGATGCAGCCACTGCATTGATTCATTCAAGGGCAGGTTGACTCCTGTAATAAAGAGCATCCAGGGATACGACAGGCACACCGGAAAAATTCCAAAAAGGGCAGGGGGAGCCTTCAAGCTTCAAATGGATATTCAAAGGCTTAAAAATGAATTGAAGGCTGCCATTGAGAGAGAAGAATACGAGCTTGCGGCAGAGCTCAGGGATAAAATCCACGCCCTGGAAAAGAGGAAGGGGGATGCTTAATTTGGATAATAACGGGATTGTAATAACCAGCAGGATCAGGCTGGCAAGAAACTTAAAAAATTATAAGTTCCCTACAAATATGACCCAGGAAGAGGCAAGGTCGGTCATAGAAGAAATATCCAATGCTGTAAGCAAATATGACAGAGGCTACAAGCTTACATACATGAAGGACTTGACCGATATCAAGAAAAATTCCCTTATTGAAACCCATATTATTTCACCTGCTTTGGCAAGCAAGAAGGATACGGGTGCCTTTCTCCTGAGCCCGGACAGAAGGGTCTCAATCATGATAAACGAAGAAGACCATATAAGAATTCAAACCCTAGGAGACGGCTTATCCCTGGAGGAGTGCTGGAAGCTAGGCAATGAAGTGGATGATATCATCGAGGAAAGTGTTGACTATGCCTTTGACAAGGATTTGGGATATATAACCTGCTGCCCCACCAACATAGGAACAGGCATGAGGGCGTCCGTGATGCTGCATTTACCGGCCCTCTCAATAACAAATCAGGTCGATAAACTCTTGTACGGGGTTTCCCAATTAGGTGTTGCTGTCAGAGGAGTATACGGTGAAGGTACAAAATCCATGGGACATTTGTACCAGATTTCAAACCAGGTGACCTTGGGTGTTACGGAGGAAACCCTGATTGATAAAATCAATCAAATAGTGATGCAGATAATCGAAAAGGAGAAAACAACAAGAGACCATCTTTATAAGAATAATTACGATGAGCTTGAGGATGACTTTCACAGGGCTTACGGCCTCTTAACCAATGCCAGGAAAATGTCGGCGGATGAGGCCATGAGGCTTTTATCCCTCTTAAAGCTGGGAAGTGAAATGGGAATAACACCGATGGTTAAAGGCAAGAATATATACCAACTGATGGTATGGATTCAACCCAACAACATTTCAACCATAGAAGGAAGAGAGCTTTCGGTAAAGGAAAGAGACAAGAAAAGAGCTGAAATTATAAGACGCGAACTATTGCGTTAAACAATGATGGAAAAAGGAGTTGAGAGATATGATGGGAGGATTAAATAATTCTGCAAGAAATGCTTTGGCCCTTGCCCAGGAAGAAGTAAAGAACTTCAGGCAAAATATTCTTGGAACCGAGCATATTTTGCTGGGGCTCATGCTTGAAGAGGAAAGCATTGCAGGAAAAATACTGAGAGATAAACTAAGTGTTGATAAAGTAAGAGAAATAGTAAAAAATACATCCGGCATGGGAGATTCGGTGCCAGAATATATCACCATTAGTCCAAGAAGCAAGTACATTATAGAGCTTGCAAGACAAATGGCAGCCCAGTTAAATATGCCCTATGTGGGCTCGGAGCACATTTTACTGGCACTCATAGAGGAAGGAGAAGGCATAGGGGCACAAATTCTAAAATCCGTAGTAAATTTAAGGGACTTAAAAAATGAAGTCCTGATGGCTTTACAAGGGGGAGAGCCTGAGAACTTCAACCCCGAGATGGGTGGAGGCATAGGACAGCAAGGCGTAAGCACCAAGACCCTTGACAAATATGGAACCGATTTAAACAAGAGGGCCAGGGAAGGCAGGCTGGACCCGGTTATAGGAAGAGAGGATGTAATAGAAAGAGTCATTCAAATTTTGTCAAGAAGAACAAAAAACAATCCTTGCCTGATCGGGGAGCCCGGGGTCGGCAAGACGGCAATTGCCGAGGGCCTGGCTCAGGAAATCATAAAAGGTAACGTTCCTGAAACCCTGAAGGATAAGAGGGTAATCACCCTGGATATGGCAGGAATGCTGGCAGGTGCAAAATACAGGGGTGAATTTGAAGAAAGGCTTAAAAATGCCATTGATGAAATAAAGGCAGCGGGAAACATCATCCTCTTCATAGATGAAATGCACACCATAATCGGGGCAGGAGCAGCAGAAGGGGCAATCGACGCATCCAATATTTTAAAGCCGGTATTAGCTAGGGGTGAGCTCCAGGTTGTCGGTGCAACTACTATAGATGAATACAAAAAACACATTGAAAAGGATGCTGCTCTTGAAAGAAGGTTCCAGCCGGTAATGGTGGAAGAACCTTCGGTTGAAGACACCATAAAAATTCTTAAAGGCTTAAGGGATAAGTACGAAGCCCACCACAAGGTGGCAATAACCGATGAAGCCATAGATGCGGCTGCAAATCTTTCCCACAGGTATATTTCGGACAGATACCTGCCTGACAAGGCCATAGATTTAATTGATGAGGCAGCTTCAAGGGTAAGGTTAAGATCATCCACTGCACCAAAAGAATTAAAGGAACTGGAAGACAAGATAAAGGAAATTGAAACCGAGAAAAAGACTGCAATAAACAACCAGGATTTCGAAAAAGCAGCTTCCTTAAGGGATGAAGAAAGAAGACTCACGGAAGAACTGGATAAACAGAGAAAATTATGGGCTGCTAAGACTTCAAAGGATATGAGTATAGGCTACGAAGATATAGCCGATGTGGTTTCCCAGTGGACCGGGATACCGGTTAAAAAGCTTCAGGGGGATGAATCGGAAAGACTTCTTAATATGGAGGAAATTCTTCATAAAAGAGTCGTAGGCCAGGAGTCTGCCGTTGAAGCCTTGTCAAAAGCCATAAGGCGCTCTAGGGTAGGCCTTAAGGACCCCAAAAAACCAATCGGTTCATTCATATTCTTAGGTCCTACCGGGGTTGGAAAGACAGAGCTGTCAAAAGCCTTGGCAGAAGCCTTGTTTGGTGATGAGGATGCCATGATAAGAGTTGACATGTCCGAATACATGGAAAAGCACTCGGTGTCAAAAATTATCGGTTCCCCTCCCGGCTATGTGGGCTACGATGAAGGAGGCCAATTGACCGAAAGAATAAGGAGAAAGCCCTATTCGGTAATACTCTTTGATGAAATCGAGAAAGCCCACCCGGATGTATTCAATATCCTCCTTCAGATACTTGATGACGGCCGTCTGACAGATGCAAAGGGAAGGACGGTGGACTTTAAAAACACCGTGATTATCATGACCTCCAATGTGGGGGCAAGTACCATCAAGAAGCAACAAACCCTGGGCTTTTCAGTAAATGCTTCCAATGAAGAAAAAGACGAATACGAAAAAATGAAGGAAAATGTTCTGGAAGAATTAAAAAGGACCTTCCGTCCGGAGTTTTTAAACCGTATCGATGAAATAATCGTCTTCCATTCATTGAACAAGAACCATGTGAAAGAAATAGTAGCCCTGATGATAAACAACCTGTCAAAACGCCTGGACGAAATGAACATTCATATCAAGGTTGACGATAAGGCCATAGAACTCCTGGCAGATGCAGGATTTGACCCGGTCTTCGGTGCAAGACCCCTTCAAAGGGAAATCAGGAGACGAATCGAAGACAGGTTGTCTGAGGAGCTTCTCAAGGGAACCATAAAGAAATCAGACACAATCATGATTACGGCAGATGACAAGGAATTGATTTTCACCAACGAAAAATAAAAAACCCTTGACAAACAAATTAATTTAGATATAATGATAAAAAAACGTAAAATAATGCTATGACGGGAAGAGTAATTTATAATCGGAGTCACAGAGAGATAGCGGTGGTGAGAGTCTATTACAATGATTATAAAGGAAGAACATCCCTGAGCTTTTGACCGAAATTGCGCATGCAAGAGTAGACTCAAACGCATCCGAGCGTTAAAGCGGCAAAGACATGTTAGTGTCTTTTGAGTGAGCTTATATGCAAATATATGCTAATTAGGGTGGCACCGCGAAATTCAACTCCTTTCGTCCCTTAGAGGATGAAAGGAGTTTTTGTTTTTTCTGTCATCCTGAGCGATAGGGAAGGATCTCACGGGATTCTTCACCGGGTTCAGAATGACACTTACGTGTGTTAACTGTGTCAGAATGACAGATTAATAAAGAAAACTATTTAAAAATAGTATGAAAGGATAAATGATTATGTTGAGACCAAATGAATACCGCACTCATACTTGCGGGGAACTAAGAGAAAGCGATATAGGAAAAAAAGTCAGGGTATCCGGATGGCTGGAAAATGTAAGAGACCACGGGGGAGTTAAGTTTGCGGACTTAAGGGACCAATACGGCCTTGTGCAGGTAGTTGTGGAAGATGAAGAAATGCTGAAGGGAATCCATAAGGAAAGCTCCATTCGCGTAACCGGAACCGTGGTTAAAAGGGACGAAGATACCATAAACCCAAAGCTTGATACGGGATACATAGAAATCGTGGCAGAAAGCATTAGGGTCCTGGGAAAGGTAAGAAGCCCTCTTCCCTTTGAGGTTACTTCATCAAAAGAAACAAAAGAAGAGCTGAGATTAAAATACAGGTTTTTGGACCTAAGAAACAAGGAGGTTCAAAAGAATATTATCCTTCGGTCCCGGGTCATATCTTTTATGAGGAATAAGATGACCGAGCTTGGATTTTTGGAAATCCAGACCCCCATTTTAACATCCTCTTCTCCTGAGGGAGCAAGGGATTATTTGGTACCCAGCAGGAAGCATCCGGGAAAGTTCTATGCCCTTCCCCAGGCACCCCAGGTCTTTAAGCAGCTTTTGATGGTTTCCGGATTTGATAAATACTTCCAGATAGCCCCCTGCTTCAGGGATGAAGACGCCAGGGCGGACAGGTCCCCGGGAGAGTTTTACCAGCTTGATTTTGAAATGTCCTATGCCACCCAGGAGGATGTATTTGCGGTTGCGGAAGAAGTCCTCTATGAAACATTCTCGAATTTTTCCGACAAGGAGGTATCAAAACCTCCCTTTAAGAGGATTCCATATCCGGAAGCCATGCTGGTATACGGAACTGATAAACCTGATTTGAGAAACCCCCTTAAGATTATCGATATAAGCGATTTGTTTATAGAGACAGACTTTGCCCCCTTCAGAAAGAAGACGGTAAGGGCTATAAATGTACCCGGTTGTTCAAGACAGCCAAAGCGTTTCTTCGAAGAAATGCTTGAATTTGCTACAAGTATCGGCATGAAAGGCCTTGGCTACATAAAGGTGGACCCTGAAATGAAATACCAGGGCCCCATCGACAAGTACCTTTCTGAGAGAGACAGGAAGGCTATAGCTGACAGGGCAGGGCTAAAACCAGGTGATGTATTGTTTTTCATTGCCGATACAAGGGACCAGGCACCCAAGCTTGCAGGCCAGATAAGGACCGAGCTTGGAAAGAGGCTTAAGTTAATTGATGAGACTAAGTTTGAAATGTGTTTCATAACTGATTTTCCCATGTATGAAGTAGATGAGAAAACCGGCAACATCACCTTTACCCACAACCCCTTTTCAATGCCCCAGGGAGGCTTGAAGGCTTTGCTTGAAAAAGACCCTCTTGACATTCTTGCTTTCCAATACGATATTGTATGTAACGGGGTTGAACTATCATCGGGAGCCGTAAGGAACCACGACCTGGATATAATGATTAAAGCATTTGAAATAGCCGGATACACAAAGGAAGAACTGGAGACTAAATTTGCTTCCTTGTACAATGCTTTTAAGTACGGGGCACCTCCACATGCAGGAATGGCTCCCGGCATTGACAGGATTTTAATGCTTCTTACGGGGGAAGAAAACATAAGAGAGGTCATAGCCTTCCCCATGAACAGCAATGCCCAGGATTTATTGACAAATGCCCCATGTGCGGTAACAGAACAGCAATTGAGAGAAGTGCACATAAAATTGAGGTAGGTGAAAAAAATGATAACCAGGGAAGAGGTTTTGCACATCGCAAAAATTGCCAAATTGTATGTTAAAGATGAGGAAATGGACCAGCTTATTCAGGATATGTCAAAAATAATCGATTATGCTGATGCCATAAAAGCCGTAAGCCGGGACAGTGATGTTGATTTCGATAATATTAACAATATTGCCAATGCTTTCAATGAAGATCTTGTTATACCTTCTTACCGGCGGGATGAGATCTTAATGAACAGAGAAGGCGGGGAAAACGGGTATTTCCTTGTCAGAAAGAGCCAGAGGGGGTGAGGTTTTGAGCAAGATAAAAGACCTGCAAAGATTACTGGAAACAAAGGAAATTTCATGTGTCGAACTGACTGAAAAATATTTGGATAATATTGAAAGGCTAAACAAAACTATAAATGCCTACGTAAGGGTAACGGCTGAAGAAGCCCTTGAAACCGCAAGGAAAGTTGATGAGAGAATTGCAGCCGGAGAAAAACTGATGCCCCTGGAAGGAATCCCCATGTCCCTGAAAGACAACATTTCAACCAAGGGTATTGAAACAACATGCTGCTCAAGAATGCTTCAAGGCTACTATCCCATATATGATGCAACGGTTTGGGAAACCTTGAAAAAGCAAAATGCCATCCTCCTGGGAAAGACAAACATGGACGAGTTTGCCATGGGCTCATCCTGCGAAACATCAATTTACGGGGTGACCTTGAATCCTAACAACACCGACCATGTGGCGGGAGGAAGTTCCGGAGGGGCGGCAGCATCGGTAGCAGGCAATATGGCTGTATTTGGAATCGGGTCCGATACGGGAGGATCTATAAGGCAGCCTGCAAGCTTTTGCGGCTTGGTGGGCTTAAAACCTACCTACGGCACTGTTTCCAGGTACGGGCTCATCGCATATGCTTCAAGCCTGGACCAAATAGGACCCATAACCGGGTCCGTGGAGGACGCCGCTATAATATACGACTGCTTGTCTTCCTATGACCCTAAGGACTCAACATCCGTGGGAAGCAAAACCACGACCCATGATAAATTAAAAGACAGCATCAAGGGAATGAAAATAGGCATAATCGATGAATTTTTTGACGGAATCAATAGGGATGTAAAAAGCTCACTGGAAGAAGCAATAAAGGTTTATGAAGATGCAGGAGCCCAAATATTACACTTTAAAATGCCCGGACTAAACGCAGTCCTGCCCGTTTATTTCATTATTGCCTGTGCTGAAGCCTCATCCAATTTAGGCAGGTATGACGGTATAAGATACGGCCATAAGACAGATACCTACAAGGATATAGATGAAATGATACGAAAGACCCGCAACGAAGGTTTCGGTAAGGAAGTGCAAAGGAGAATCTTACTTGGAACCTATGCCCTCAGTTCCGGACAATATGACGCCTATTACAAGAAGGCACAGAACTTAAGGTATTCAATAATAAGGGACTTCAAGAAAATATTCGAAAGCTGCGACATCATCCTTACTCCTTCGGTGCCCGTTACTGCGTATAAGAAGGGGGAAGCCTTGATAGACCCCATAGAAATATACATGATGGATATATGCACCATTCCCGCTAATATAGCAGGCCTTCCTGCAGTTTCTGTTCCCTGCGGTTTTGACAAAAACAAATTGCCTGTAGGCATGCAGTTGATAGGAAACAATTTTGAAGATTACAAGGTGCTGAATGCGGCATACCAGTTTGAGAAACTTACAAAGGGAAGCTACCTGAGTCCGGAGGTGGAAATATGAATTACGAATTAGTAGCAGGTCTGGAAACCCATGTGGAATTATCTACGAAGACTAAAATATTCTGCCAATGTACCACAGAATTCGGAGGGGACCCCAACACCCATTGCTGTCCCATATGCCTGGGCATGCCGGGAACCCTGCCCAAGCTTAATAAAAAAGTAGTAGAATATGCAGTCAAGGCAGGTCTTGCCACAAACTGCAAGATTAGAAATGTTTCAAAAATGGACCGGAAGAATTATACCTACCCGGACTTGCCCAAGGCCTATCAAATATCTCAATTTGACCAACCAATTTGCTATGACGGGTATATAAAGCTCTCCTCGGGAAAGAACATAAGAATCAACAGGATTCATATTGAGGAAGATGCAGGCAAGCTGATCCATGAAAGAGGAGACACCTACATCGATTACAACAGGGGAGGAGTGCCTCTCGTTGAAATTGTTACGGAGCCGGATTTCAGAAGCGTTGATGAAGTTCTAGAGTATTTGGAAAAACTGAGACTAATCATGAAATACATAGGAGTATCGGATGTCAAGATGCAGGAAGGGTCCTTAAGGTGCGATGTTAACATATCCGTAAGGAAGAAGGGGGAAGATAGGTTAGGGACCAGGACGGAAATCAAAAACATGAACTCCCTCAACTTTATAGCCAAAGCCATGGAATATGAATTCGAAAGGCATGTTGACATCCTGGAAAGCGGGGGAGTCATAGAACAGGAAACAAGACGGTATGATTCCGACCTTAATATTACCGAAAGCATGAGGGACAAGGAAGATGTGGATGACTACAGGTATTTCAGAGACCCTGATTTAGTCAACATAATAGTAACCGAAGAAGAAATAAGCAAGTTGAGAGGTGAGCTTCCCCAGCTTCCGGATGAGAAAATGGATATATTTATTAATGAATACGGTCTTCCCAGGGAAGACGCTGAGCTTTTAATAAAATATAAAAAAATAGCCGAATACTTCGAAGAAGCAAGCAGGGATATTAAAAACAAGAAATTGGTTTCCAACTATATCCTTAGCCAGGTATTCAGAAGGATGCCCACCGATTCCGGCAAGGAAGAATGTGCTGTTTCCCTTCCGCCCAAGTATTTTGGCGACCTGATTTCCTTGCTTGAAAACAAAAAAATCAATTCAAGCATGGCCAGCCAGGCTCTTGAAAAAATGCTTGACACAGGTAAGCCCGTCAGTGAATTCATATCTCAAAAGGATATGGAAGGGATAGACGAGGGTACTCTTAGAGAAATTTGCCAGAGAGCCGTTGCAGAAAACAAGGAGGCTGTCGAATCCTACCTTGGTGGAAAGGAAAAGGCCTTTGGAGCCATAATCGGTTATATAATGAAAGTTACAAAAGGGAAGGCGGACCCGCAAAAAGCCGGAGACATCGTAAAAGAAATAATCAAGTCATCATGAATGTCATAATGAGCACAAGCCATGGAACATATTACTTTATGTCATCCTGAGCGCAAGCGAAGGATCTCATAGTTGTTAGAAAATGTAAAAATATAGCTCCGTTTAAAAAATGATAAAAATATCGCTCACGGTTTCGGACACGAATAATTCTAAAGCTCATTCCGGCTAAAAATCCTACAGCTTGCGAACTCGCTTCGCTCAAACAACGCAAGCTGTTTAACGGATTTTTAACCTGCATTCGCTAAGAATTAAATCGTGTCCTGCAAATGTTCGCTCATATTTTTATCATTTTTCTTGAGACATTGTTATCACTATATCGGAAAATGATAAAAATATCCGCTCACGGTTACGGTCACGAAAAATTCTATAGCTGATTCCGGCTAAAAATCTTACAGCTTGCAAACTCGCTTCGCTCAGACAACGCAAGCTGTTTAACGGATTTTTAACCTGCATTCGCTAAGAATTAAATCGTGTCCTGCATATATTCGCTTGATATTTTTATTATTTTTTTATAAGTATTACGTATGACAACTTAGTTAGGGGACGGTTCTTTTCGTTGCAAAAGTAGTAACGAAAAGAACCGTCCCTTAAGTTATAATCATCATATTTCTCCATAACAACTGGAAAAATTATGCATATACTATTGAGAGAATAGAAAGGAGAAGTATGTATGATAATTCATGTGGTTCAGCCCGGAGAATCCATATTTTCGATTGCCGCCCTTTATAATACATCACCTCAGAAAATAATCATTGATAACGAGCTTACAAATCCAAATGACCTTGTCCCCGGCCAGACCCTGGTAATCCTCATTCCGGAAGTGGTACACGTGGTGCAGCCGGGAGAAACATTGGCAGATATAGCCCGGAGCTACGGTACAACCACCGTCAATCTTCTGCAATTAAATCCCTTCATTGAATACGCGGATCAAATCGTACCCGGGGACCAAATTACAATCAGCAACACGGCAGACAAAAGAGGCATAATATATACATTAGGATATACATATCCCCATATAAACAGAACAGTACTCATGAAGACACTTCCATATTTAACCTACCTGACCATATTTACCTACGGTATCACTGAGGAAGGAGAACTAATCGATATAGAAGATGAAGATTTGATAAGAATAGCAAGGGATTTCGGTGTTGCACCCTTGATGCTGATTTCCACCCTGACCGAGCAGGGAACTTTCAGCAATGAATTGGCCCACATTATTTTAAATGATCCCCAGGTGCAAGACAACTTAATAGAAAACGTCCTGGAAAACCTAAGACAAAAAGGTTATGCCGGCCTGAACATAGATTTTGAATATGTTTTACCGGAAGACGAAGAAGCCTTTATTAATTTTATTCAAAAAGTTCATGACAGGATAAGTCCCGAAGGTTACATCCTATTCACCGCCCTGGCCCCCAAAACATCGGCAGACCAGCCGGGTCTGCTTTATGAAGCCCATAATTATCCCCGGATAGGTGAAGTTTCTGACAGGGTCCTTCTCATGACCTACGAATGGGGATACACTTACGGTCCCCCCATGGCTGTGTCTCCCATTGACAAGGTAAGGGAAGTACTGGATTATGCCGTGACTGAAATACCAAGGGATAAGACCTATATGGGCATACCCAACTATGGATATGATTTTATATTGCCCTATGTTCAAGGGGTATCAAGGGCTGATTCGGTATCCAACGTGGAGGCGGTTGAGCTGGCAGCTGATGTGGGAGCAGCCATTCAGTATGATGAAGTGTCCCAGGCACCATTTTTTATTTATTATGATGACCAGGGAAGACAACATAGGGTTTGGTTTGAAGATGCCAGAAGCACTTTGGCTAAGTTAGATCTTTACAGCGAATACGGGTTTGAAGGAGTGGGGTATTGGAATATCATGAGATATTTTCCCCAAAACTGGCTTATAGTGAGCAATTTGTACGACATAGCCAAGATCTTGTGATATAAGCTTGCCATTTATTGGAATCATACAAAAAAACCAGCATATAAATAAGTAACAGGTAATGTAGGAGGTTTTTATGAACAATAAAAATTACAGGGTGATGAAGTTTTTAGAACCGGTTAATAAAAATGACAAGTACAGGGGTTATGTTCGCCTTGACATGAGAGGAAACAGGGGAAATGTGATTGTAGCTGCCGAAAATTTAGGCGATGCAAAATCAACGAGCGAGGTTTATTTATATAAGGATAAACATAACAAAATTAAGCTGGGAGATTTAAACAACAAAAAGGGAATACTTAAAAAAATGCTTACTTTCGGTAATACCACCGCAATCGAAGATTACAACGTATGTGCGGTGGTTAAGGACGGCAAAATCGTTTTGTACTCCAATTTGTTCAGTACATCAAGCCCCGACATGGTTAGAAAATTGGAGGCTGATGATGATCTTGAACCGGAAAAAGACCGGGAGCCGGCAACAAAAATACTTGAAGATAAGGAGCAGGTAGAAGCAACAGATGGCAGGGAGGAGGGTGATACCAAAGAAATCATTGAACCAAAGGGTTTGCAGGAGATCAGAACAATAAAACAAAAAGAGCTGCAAAAAGAATCTGCTGAAGAGACTATCCAGGAAGTGAAAAAGATCCTTCAGGAGCCCCTTAAACCCATAAAGGTGCCCATAAAGAAAGAAAAGGTAGAAGAAATAAAGGCAGAAAAACAAGAGTCTAAGGAAGAAGCCGAGGAAGTAAAGGATCAGGCTCTTTCTCCCCAAAGATACAGGAACAGGTTTGACGAGAAGCTCCATAAGACCTTGAAAGACTTTAAAAATATTGAACCCTTATCGGTTAAATTAAAAGATTTTGCCTGGTGGTATATACCCTATGATGAAGCAGGAATTAAAAACGGGATTCTTCCTTATTATAATCAAATAATAAGCGCATACTATCCCTATCCTATGTCCAGCCGGGTAACCACCTGCACAAACCTCATGAAAAAATATGGGCATTATATCTTCGGAATCTATAAGGAAAATGATGAAATAGCAAGGTATATATATGGTATACCGGGCCAGTTTACCAAGGAAGAGCAGCCTTACAAAGGAGTAACCGGATTTAAAAACTGGTCCTATGCCAACAAAGAAAGCAAGGGAGATTACGGTTACTGGCTTGCTTTCGTTAACCCCAAAACCGGTGAAACCACAGACCCTCCCCAGGTGCAGTTAGCATAAAAAATTATTAATAAAAAAAATCATTTTTTATAAAAAACTCCCATGGGAGTTTTTTAAATTTTAAATTGACTGATTGGGGAAAATATAATATATTAGTAAATAAAATTTTTATAAAATAAGAGTATCAGGGATGGATGGCTGTGAAATACAAGTATTTGATTTTTGACTTTGACGGGACCTTAGCCGATACGGAAGAAGCAAATTTCATAATATATCAAAAGTTGGCCGAAAAATACAATTTACGAAATATTACACTGGACGAATTGGGACATCTGAAAAAGATGAGTGCCAAGGATGTCATGGCATATATTGAGCTTAAAAAAAGATATCTTCCTTTTCTTTTAAAAAAAGGCAAAAAGCTTCTGACTCAAGACATAAAAAATATTAGCCTCTGCAAGCCTGATATTTTTAAAGTCATTGACAAGCTGCGGCAAATGGGTATTAAAACCGCAATAATCACCACTAACTCCAAAAAAAATGTCAATCTTTTTTTGGAGGCCCATAAGGTAGATGCTATAGATTTGGTTGTAAGTGCCGCAATGTTTGGTAAAGAAGCGAAAATGAAGAAAATCGCAAGAAAAGGAAAACTAGATTTAAGCGAATGTCTTTATGTGGGGGACGAAATTAGAGATATCACGGCAGCAAGAAAAGCAGGCATGGACATAGCATCGGTTGCATGGGGTTATAATACAGTCGAAAGCTTGAAAAACCATAAACCTGATTATTTGATATATGAGCCCTCCCAACTGATAGAAATTGTCCAGGGTAGATATAATACGACACTTTAAAATAAGGAGAAATATATGGGAAAAATAATTTACACGATAAAACCTGAACATCACGATGTTGAAAGTTTAACCAAAATTTTAAGTGACCATCCGGAAATTCAATTTGTATCTTTTATGGGGGTGGACATAGGCGGGAATGGGACAGACGAAAAAATTCCCATTAAGTTGTTTATCAAGGATATGGAGGAAATGCTTAAATTCGGGATACAAACAGACGGGTCAAGCGTTGAATTGCAAGGTATAGCTGATTTAAGCGATGCAAGGGTTGATTTGCTGCCGGATACTGAATGCACCTGGTTTATTGATTACAACTATGAATATTATAACGAAGAAAATGGCTTTCCCGTAGGAACCTTAAAGATTCCTTCCTTCCTGATACATAATAATAAAAAGATATGTTCCCGCTCAGTTCTCAGAAGAGCCGAAGCTCATTTTAAGAAAGAAATATCGGACTTGTTGAAAAGGGCTCCTCATATTGCTCAATCCCTGGGCTTTAAGTATGAAGATGTGGATGAAGTATTGCTGACTGTTGCCACCGAGCTTGAAATGTGGGTGAAAACACCTGAGCAAAGTGCAGATTTTGAAGAGCTTCATGCATCCCAGGTTCTAAAGGAGCAATATTGGAAAAGAACCATGGGTACTGTAAGGACGGTTTTGGAAAAAATTATGGACTTGTTGGAACTATATGACTTGAAACCGGAAATGGCCCATAAGGAAGTAGGGGGCATTACCAACAGGATAGATGCTAAGGGACGAATTACACATGTTATGGAACAGTTGGAAATTGACTGGAGGTTTTCAAGCCCTGTTCAAGCTGCTGACAATGAAATATTTATAAAAGAATTGATAGAAGACCAGTTTAGGGCTCACGGCCTGGAAGTAATATTCAAAGCCAAACCCATTGAAGGGGTGGCAGGTAACGGCGAGCATACCCACTTGGGAGCAGGTGTAAGGCTTAAGGATAACAGGAAGGTAAATCTCTTTTCTCCCAAAGATATGAGGGAGGATTACCTGAGTGAGATCGGCTACGGAGCTCTGATGGGAATACTTAAAAACTACGAGGTTATAAATCCCTTTGTTTCTGCAACCAATGATGCCTTCAACAGGTTAAAACCGGGCTATGAGGCACCGGTGTGCACCGTGACTTCTCTTGGAGGAGCCAAGGATTCACCCTCCAGAAACAGGTCGGTTCTTATCGGTCTCGTAAGAAATATTGATAATAAAAATGCAACAAGATTTGAATTAAGGGCTCCAAATCCTTACTCCAATACTTACCTTGTTGTTGCCGCATGCATCCAGGGAATGCTGGACGGAATCAAATCCGTAATAGATGCAGGAATGGACTGCAAAATGTTGGAGAAGGAAATATCAAAGAAATACGGCGAAGATGGCATCTACCTGGAAAAATACAGGGAATACAGGTCTGAAGAGGATGTATTTGAGCATTATTCCCGGGAGGAAAGGGATAAGCTTTTTGGCAAGGCTCCCGTAACGGTGTGGGAAAATATCAGTGCTTTCTCTTCCAATAAAATCAAGCAGGAAGTCCTGAAAAAAGGTGATGTTTTTACGGATGAAATAATAAACGCCTTCAGGGTCTCCACCATAGAAAAGTGGAAAAATGAGCTTGAAGGAAGAATAATACATGATAATATAATGCTGTTGAAAACTTTTGTAAAGCTCCACAGCGAATCGGACCATGCAACGGATTTGGATGTCGTAAATTGGGAAAAAATAGTATATCTGAAGACAAAGCTGATGAAGGACAGCATGACTAAAAAATGCATATTTACCAAGATTAAAAATGCAATAGCTCAAGGGGATTATGATACGGCTTCGGATTTGCAAATGCAGATGAATGAAAAAATGTCAGAAATAAGAACCTTGTATATTCAATATAAAAACAATATTTTTTAAAGAAATTTCGACAAAAAATTTGGTGCACTCCTTTCAGGCATTACTTTTCAAGGGTTAGACTGAAAGGAGCGTTTTTTTGGTTTTTTATAATTAATTTGTTTATTTATTACTTTGCAGCAAAGTTGTAAAATAAAATGACCGAAAAAAAGAATGATTCAGAGGAAGATTTCTGCTATAGTGTAATCACCACAAAACTCTATAGAAAGGAAATCACCATGAATCATTCTGAAAATAATAATACA